>OFQX01000081.1_pt1 | contig 29231 bp, 25 predicted proteins | sample 1542951 | NCBI WGS metagenome assembly OFQX01 (sample SAMN07774215, study PRJEB24372) | wastewater metagenome | isolation source: WWTP Novara (Effluent) | place: Italy: Novara | collected 2015-12
CGATCTATTTTCCCACCACTTTCCTGTCTCAGCCATATATTTTGTACCAGCAACACCAATTATTCCAAACTCAGGGTTTGATTTAAATTGCTTTAGTAATTTATGACCCCATTGTTTGGTTTCAATTGTTATATCATCATGACAGAAAACAATTATATCATATAATGCTTGAGATAATCCACGATTATATGCTTTGGTTAAACTTTCGCCGTTATTAATAATTTCAATAACTTGAATATGTTTATCTAAACCAGACGTTTGAATTATATGTTTGGTGTGCTCTGGATTTGCTTCTCTAGTACAATAAATTACTGTAATCATTTGTTGAATCTTTTATATGCGTTATCACTTATTTGAATCAATTCCACTTGTCCTATGAATTCTTTTAATGTATGAGCACCTGTGTAACTCATTGCTGAACGAAGATAAGCTTCGAAATTTTCGACCCATTGTGCTAAGGTATATTCAACCCTATTATATTTAACAACACCCTCGGATGTCTTAAGAGGCCCAACGTTCCATTCTTTTTGAACTTCCTTGGTTGACATACCCCTGAATTTCTTATATAGGTATCCTCTATCTAATAAATCTTCAAAAGTGTCTCCTTGATTTACTATAAAATCATTTTTCACAAATGTTTTATAATTTTCAAATGTTGAATAAGCACCTGTCCGAAGTTTCACATAGTTTTCTCCACTACTTTCTAAACATTTATTTAGAACAGAACCAAGCATTACATAATCAGCTCCAAGAGCTAATGCTTTAATAATATCACTATATGTTTGCATTCCACCATCGGCTACAAGATATGCTGATTTTTTTAATGTTAAAGAGACATCATAACATTCTTTGATTAAAGAAGCCATTGGATATCCCACGCCAGTTTGTTGTGTTGTAAGACACCCACCACCATTTCCAATTCCCACACGTATGTAATCAGCCCCAGCATCCGATAACAATCCAAATGTTTCTGGATTGGCAATATTACCCACCATTAACACTATGTTAGGATATTTTGTTTTAAGCTCTTTGGTGATGTTTAAAACTGAGCCCATATGACCATTAGCCACATCAATAAGATAATAATCGTCTGAGACATTATCTTCATCAATTAATTTTCGTATTTCTGAGATGGAAAAAGATTTGAATACACTATGTATTGTTTGTTGATTTATTGTGTTTCGAGGTAAACAAACACAGATTTTATTACTTATAAAATCATTGATATTATTCTCGGATACTACAGTATCCATCGGTGCTGTTATTATTGGCAAAAATCCAGTTTCTGTGAATGGGTTAATAGAAGCCCTAGTATTAATATCTGTTAAAACTTTTGGTACGATTAGTAAATCGTTGAAATCTAATTTTATTTCTGACATGTTTATTTTTATTCTTAATTGATTCCTGTATGACCAAACCCACCGCTTGACCTCATTGTATCTTGAGATACTTCGTCGACTTGAATTAAATTCACAACAACTTTGCTAACAACTTCAGCTATTACGGCTTGAGCAATTCTGTCGCCATGGTTCACGACAAATGTCGTGTCACCATGATTTATTAAAATCACTTTAACTTCACCTCGATAATCTTCGTCTATCGTCCCAGGTGAGTTTAAAACTGCTATTCCATGATTTGCTGCCAAACCACTTCTAGACCTAACCTGAATTTCAAAATCTTTTGGTAGTTCAAAATATAATCCAGTTGGAATTATATGCCTACTAGAAGGTAGCATTGGAATCGGGGTTTCCAAGTTAGCCCTCAAATCAAATCCAGAAGAGCCAACGGTGGCAAATTCTGGATTTGGATTAGTAGATTTATTGGCGAATTTAAAATCGATTGGTTTATTTATTCGCATATTCTTTTTGTCTTTGTTTTTCTTCAATAATAGCCCATTCATTTGCTTGACGTAATAAAACACCTAATGGTTCTGTGTAATACTTTGCTTGTTTATCTGTTGATTCTTTATCAACATTAACAATTGCTTGGAATTCAGCTTCAGATAGTGAAACACCGTTTGATAATGCATAATAAGCAGAACGCTCACCTACTGGTAACGCCAATACATCAACAAATTCGTACATCTTTCCTTGATTTTTAATATGCCATTCAGATGTACATGGGGTGTAAAGATTTGCCTTCCCAATTTGATGTAACAAGCATACTTTGATTATGGATTCTTTTGATAACTGAAGATTCTCAGGTAGGATAGAATTGATAGATATTGCATGTTTTGTAACCCTTAACAGATGGTCAATTAAACCACCTTCAAAGGCGTTATGCAAATCTTTCATTGTTGATGCAGGTGCTTTGATAAAAGCTTCTCCAAGGAATTTCATGAAATCGTCGGACATGAAACCATAATCTTGGGCGGTTTTAAAATACTTCTGAGTATTTTTTACGATTTGTTCTTTTGGTATAGACATAGTTGATATTTTTACAAATATACCAAAAGTATTGATAACGTGCAACATTATCAACGTAAATTTTTATCCTCTTGTCAGCCAAACAAAATTACCCCTAGATTTATTCTTTTTACTATTGATATCTGAGAACTCCTCACTGACGATTTTATCTTCATTTCGCAAAACTTCTTTTAATGATGGATATTCTGACCTATCAGGATTCTCGTTATGTATATCACAAATTTCTGGCTCATAGAAATTTGGTGTTCTATTATGAACGTATTGCATTTTCTTTCTAACCTCAGCAAGTTTTTCGTTTAAATAATCATCGTTAGTTTGCTCAGTAAATTTCCCAGACATAAGTGCTGTTACCTCAGCATGAGAAACCCCATATGTTTGTTCAAAAGATTTGATAACTCTCTTTCTTTCAATTTCTTTTCTTTTGACCTCTTTCTTAATAGCTCTTGGTTTGGTAACATACTTAGACCATAAAGTTTTAACAAAAAACTTAATTCTAGTAATAAATGCTTTGAACTTATTAGTTGTGGTGCGTGACTTTTTCTTTTTCGTCGTACTAGTTGATTTATTATTCTCTATTAATTGTAATTGTTTTTTTAATATGTCTTGCTCTTTTACGACAGCTAAATGTTGTAGGAAGGCTGTTGGTAGTTCTCTTTTCATGATTAATTATTTTTATCTGACATTAATTTTATATAAAGGTCCCTTCTGTCATCAGTAACCTTTTGAATTGAATACTTATCTTTAATTGTGTTATATAAGTTGTCACTTAATTGTTTTACCAATTCAGGTGAGTCAATTAACTTTTTAATGTATTTATACCAATCCTTATGGTTTTTGTTAGGGTCAATCAAAATCCCATTACCATTAGAATCCCATTCACCACCAAATTGATTTGCTGGTTGGATATCTATTTGATACGGCCCGTAATCTTGTGCTATAATTGCTTTATGGTGAAAACCAGATTCAATTACTTTTAGTTGACTCTTAACTTTATTAAAAATGTTGTCCTCAATTGGTGCTAGTGAGATATCAAATAAATTATAATTTGATGCGTATGTGCTTATTGGCTTTGTCCATACTCTTCTATATGGTTCATTAGCAACATTTGGATATTCTTCATTTTTGAACTTTAATAGAAAGTCTCTATATTCTGGACTAACTGTTAAATAATTATCTGTGAAGATTTTCTCATATAGATACCAAACACTTTCCTGTGGTTTTATTGGTCTTGATGTTTGTTGACCAGTTTTTTCATCTATCATTGTCATTGAACCTCTTAAATCAAAACCACATAAAACAAATTGAATCTTTTCTAATAATCCATCATTTTTCAATTTCCCAACAACACCATTTAATATTTCTAAATCTTTAAGGTGTGATGAACCCCCTAACCAACCAATTCTAATTCTATCGCTAGATTCTAAATTTGGTGTGTATTGTTTCTCATTTGGGTCTATTGCGTTTGGCAACACAAAAACATTTGGATTGACCTTTGCTATCTCTTCAGCAAAGATTGTTGTTGTTGTTAATACATTTCTAGCGTTGCGAATATTCGCTAAAATCATTTTGTCTAGTTTGCTATTTTTAATTAAAAGATAAGCGGGATGATGAGGGCCAGGTGACCAATAATCATCTAAATCCATTATTGTTATAATACCTAACTTATCTAACCTTTCCAATAATGTAATCATATTCTCATATGGCCCTAAAGCTCTATGATAATGAATAATATCATATTGTTTTAAATACTCATCATTATCAAGCTGTGGTTCATATTCAATATCAACCATAAATTCTTCTGGGTATTTTTCTTCTAATGCAATATGTGGTTTTGTGCTTCTAAAATACGAAACACCAGTTCTATCAGATGGGACAACTAAAACTTTAATCTTCTTCATGTTTTTCTTTTATGATATTTTATTCGCAATAATATACTAAACTTAAAATATTAGTCAATAAAAAAAGAACTATTTCTAGTTCTTTTATTGAGAATATATTATTTTGTTTAAAGAGTTTTCTTTTTGACCGTCAATTTGCCTTCTTTGACCAACATATTAATTGTCTTTTTGATTGTGTCTTCAGTAATCATTTTATTATATGTTTTGGTGAAGAATTCTAATAAACGAACATCAATCATAGCGTCTAAATCACTTCTTGAGATTGTTAATAAATCATCATTATCTTGTCTTGACTCTGTTATTCTAGCTGGTGATTTACGTATTTTGGTTGGAACCATCGCTCTATTTTCAGCTAAATCTGCAACATCTTCAATGTTAAAAGTGTGACTCAACCCATTTAATTGTTGAATTGGTCTGTTTATCATTGCTTGTTTAACAGCTTCAGGTAAATTAGAGTTTCTAACTTGTTCTTCTGTGTATCCAACTGAACCACTCGCTTGTTGCTGCTGTTGTTGCATCATAGGTCTTGTTACACCTTCTGATTGCAATTCTTTAACGCCATCTTCTGTTAACGCTCTTGGGTCAACATGTCCTGTTTCATAATCGCCGCTATCGACTTTTTTCATAAGTTGTTTAGCGTTTCCTAAAATATTTTTTAGTCTGCTAACATCTACTGGTGCTGGTGTTTCCATATTTTATTTATTAAATTGAACTTTATTATAAACACGTGACATTGTTCTATCACCGCTATCATTATATTTTGGTATTATTGAACTAAGATTTGAAACTGGTTGAGCAAACTTAACACTTGTTGGGTGCCAAGAACGGATTCTGTCTAATCTAAAAATTTTCCAAGCACCATTTTTAGGCGTTGTTTTAGAACCTCCAAAAATTTGGAAAGCTCTTATTGCTTTATTACCCGCTTTTGTTTCGGCAAAATTATAAACTTGAATATATCTTTTACTTGGTGCAACAGCTGGTGTTGCCTCTGGGTAATCGTCATACGTAATGTTTACATTATATTTTCCGTTGATTGCGGCCAAAACATCATCATCCGATACATTTTCGCTTATCAGTTTCTTTGCTTTAATTAACTCTTCAAAGATAATGTCATCAAATAATTTGTAAAGCTTCATTTTTATATTACTACTTGTCCTACGTTTCCAGCTGTATCAGGGCTTTGATAACTATGAGTGTTGTCATAACCCCATGTACCATAATTAAGACTGAAAGCTGGGTTTCTACCAGAACCAACAGAATTAGATTGATTACCGAAAGTATCCCAATCACTACCAGCACCATAGTTATAGATATCCAAGAAATTACCTGTACCTTTACCATAATGTGGTGTTTGGGTATCAGCTAATGCTCTTGTGTGTGTGGCACTGTATTGATTTGCCGCAGCAGAATTATTGTATGTATTTATTGGTAGCAAAAAATTTCTTTGTGCTAACGCTGCTATTTCTAAAGCGGCTTGTCCTCCGACTGGTAAATGTGGTATTGGCATGGTTATATTATTTTTTTATTGTTATTCATATACTCTATTAAATATCTTATTTGTTTAATTTCTTCAGTAATTGATTCGTTATAAACTTCTTTATTTGTCATTATTTTTCTGCTAATATTCCCCTTATTGAATTTGGGTATTCCACCGACTGCTGTAGGGTTTGCATTATCATTATCTTTTTCATGAGTTTTTAAAAATTGATTCTCTCTACCTGCATCCATTCCTGTTTTTTTTACACTTTTGATTACATTTCTATCTTGTTTTAATGTTAGTTCAATCCATTTTAATGTTTCTTCACCACCTCTTTGGTTAAATTCATCGAATTTCTTATCATCTTTAGATTGCATCATTCTCGTCTTATTCATCTTTAGGTTTGGATACGAAATACTTGCACCTAGGAATTTTTGGTGTTCTGGTGGGACCTCGTATGATTTTCCAACTAATTTTGAATTACTCATTTCCTTTATTTAATTTATCTAATACTATTTTTTTAATTTTCTCCAATTGAGGTATTGATAAATTGGTGTCTGAAATCATATCCACTACTTTTTCAATTTTGCCGTCGTAATCTTTATCAAAAACGTCTCTATCATTTTTTGATTTCTTAACCAAATCTTCTTTGATTTCCTCATCCAGTTGGTCCTTGGTTAATATTGTTGTTTTCTTTTCATTGACGGGAAGTCCACGATTATGTGAGCCACCATAACTATAAACGGCAAACCATGGTATATTTTGCCTATATCTAGTTGCTCTATCTGTTGTTGTTGAGACACCTTTCTCGTAGTCAGATGTATCATTAAATGGTTTGGCAACAGGTCCTGTTTCAATTTCACTATCACTAGTAGCATTTCTGTCACCACTGATAATACCACCATCAGCATTTACAAATTCTTCAATTTCGTCTGTTTCTTTTATATTCTTTTTGTTAATTGACATAAAAATCCATTTAATAATAAATATATTAAAACCAGCGAATATTTATATTAAACCGACAAATATGGCATTTAGAACAAAATTGGATTTTTCATCGAATAGACAAGTATTACAATACCCAGAAACTATAACAGTTCTTTCTGGGGCAACATCATTTGGCGTTCCATTTAGTGCTTTAACGGTAGGGCCAGACCCTGATTATTCTGGTGTTTCATTAACTCAATTAAATCTAATTAGTACTTTTTCTGGAAATACTGGTACAACAGTTTACACATGGTTTGACTCTAGAATGCAACTAGGGGCTAGTGTTTTATCAGCTTGGACATCAACCAATAGTGGGTTAACTCAGGATACTGGAAATATTTTTACTGCTGAAACAACAACTATTATCGATAATAATTTGGTTGCATTAAGTTATAGTGGTGTTAACTTTGATTTATCTGTTGTTGGAATGGTTGATTTGGGTGGTGGAGCATATAGTGGAACTGTTTATACAGCTCAATTTGATATCTTAAGTGCCGATACATTAGATTTTACTGGAAGAACAATTTGGGTTGATGTTAGTGGTATAACGAGAACCGATTCGTTGATTGTTAATACGACTGGCGCAACTTTTTTAAATATTGGTTCATCTCCGTCATCAGGTGCTTTATATTATACCAGTGGTGGTGTATTAACAACCAATACATCGGATAAAAGATTAAAAATAAATATTGAACCGATTGGGAATGCATTATCAAAGGTTTTGGCTCTTAATGGTGTTTATTATAATTGGCAAGAAGACCCAAATGGCGATAGACGAATTGGTTTCTTGGCGCAAGATGTTGGTGAGGTCATTCCAGAGTTGGTTTTCGTTAATAAAAAATCACCAGAGCAATACATGGGGTTACATTATGATAATTTGACAGCATTATTGGTTGAGGCTATAAAAGAAATGAACAGTGGCATTACAATAACAACACAAACTGTTTTACAAACGCAAACTGTTGTTGCTGAAGATAATAATATTGAACTTAATTTTAACGGTAGTCATGAATCATCTATTGGTGGTGGCTTAATTTTAAAGAAAGGTATTGGTGATGATGCCGATACTCAATTAATTACCAATGAAAATGGTGATTGGATAACTAATAATAATTTTATTCCTCAAGGTCTTGTGATTCCTTTATACACACCAGAATCTTCTAAGAATAATAATTTTGGTTTGGTGGCATATGATGATGATTTTTTGTATGTAAAAACAAGTACTGGGTGGAAGAATATTAAGCTAACAAATTTGGATGGAATTGATAAATAAAATAGATTATGGCAATAACAATACATGAAGATAACAGTAGTGTTGTTTTATTACAAGCTGGTATCGGTGTCCCCTCGCATATTTCTCCAAAATCTAGTTTATTCTTTGATTTAAGTACAGCCATTCCTTATATAAATAAAAATAATGCTGGTGAGTGGGCTTATTTATTAGATTCAACTATATTAACGGGCTCTAGTTTTAATAACGTATCCGTTACAGGTGGTACACCGAATAATGCTGGTCATTTATATACTTTTACAAACAGTACAGGGGGTACCTTTAATGTATTGGGATTAACTGATGTTTATTTAACAGGGGGGACATTAAGTAGTGGTACTGTAACATTCACAAACAATACAGGGGGCACATTTAGTGTTACTGGTTTTACTACTGGAAGTTCATCGACTACTTTATATACTGGTGATGGAACATTATCAGGTAACCGTATCGTTAATTTAAGTGGATATACTCTTAATTTTTCTTCATCAACGAATCCGAATACGTTGGTAATGAGTGGAGGTAATGTTGGTGTTGGGATTCTTAATCCGACAAAACTTATACAGATAGGTACCGTTGACCCTATAATATCTTTTAAGCAAACAACATCAAATGCGGAATATTCGATTAGAATTGGAACGGGTAGTGGTTTATCAAGTCAAACTTGGAATGTTTATCATGATTCATCAAGCAAATACTTAATTAGCGGAAACGCCAATCGTGTAATAATTGGTAATCCGACTAATGCTTATGTTTCATCAACACTTTATGTGAAAGGGTATGGTAGTGGCGGTAGTAATATCGATGCTCAGGCAGATGCTACAGTATATGACGAAAGCAATATTGAGTGTATGAAGAGTGATTATACTTCAGGTGAAGGTATTGCTATGCGAAATTGGGGTGCAACGGGTGTTACTGGAACTGTTTTGGGTTATGACAAGAAAAATATGGGTATTCTTGATTTCAACAACAACACAAATATCATTCGAACAATTATTAATCAGTCATTGATATTTGGAACTAATGATATCGAGAGAATGTCTATTGCTGGTGATGGTAAAGTTGCGATTGGTCTTACTGCCGCAACAAATACATTACATGTATCCGCAACAACTGACCCAGCTAGATTTGTCGGATTACAATCAGCTAGTGATACCAATGTATTAACCGTTGATTCAAGTGGTACTGTTCATACTACTTTAGCTAGTAGTATTGTTGGTTCAGCTACTACATTATATACTGGTGATGGAACATTATCGGGTAATCGTATCGTTAATTTAAGTGGATATACTCTTAATTTTTCGTCATCAACATATCCAGACGCTTTTAGATTAACTGGTGGTAGTGGATATTTTGCTAATACTCTAACCGCTAATAAGTTTTCAGCAGCAGATGGTAGTGCAGCATTACCGTCATATACTTTTTCATCACGTACCGATTCTGGAATGTATAGTATTGGTAATGGTGTTATTGGTATGGTTGGTCAAGGAACTGTTGGTATGCAATTCTCATCTAATTTAGTTCAAGTAAACGTTCCAACATATAACCAAGCCAATAGTACTGCATCATCACCCGCTGAACGTTTTGTTGGTACTTGGTATTCTGCGGGAACAACTACTACAACCAAACCGCATCTATTAATAGAAGAAAACGGTGCTATTTCTAATACATGGGATGTTAATGGTGGTGCTCTTGGAATAAATTCTAAAACTTATAATAGAAATCATTTACAAATAAAAGCTAGTGGCGTTACAGCTATGGGCGTAGTAACAACAACTGCTGGTGGTAATGCTACATTGAAACTTGGTTCATATGTTGGTGACCCTATTAATGGTTTTATGGGAAAAATAGAGCTTTACAGATATGAAGGAACACTAGGGGGTTCTATAAATGCAACATCTGGTGCTGGTGTTGCTATTGTTGGAAACGCTCATGCAATTTTAGGTATTAGTTCAAATGGTATTTTTCATTCAACGAATGGAACATGGATGGGTAAAGGAGCAATAACTAATGGAACACCTACGGCTCTTGTTCATATTCCATCTGGTACAACAGCTGCGTCAACAGCTTCTGTAAAAATTGATGCTGGTCAGTTATTGGTAACAACAGAAGGTGGTGCTATAGAACATGCAAATGGGCATCTTTTCTTTACAGATATTAATGGTGGCACAAGATATCAATTGGACCAACAATCAGGCGTATTTGTTACAGGTGGTACTTATAATAATCCATTAGGAACCGCTACATTTACAAATAATACGGGAGGTACATTTAGTGTTACTGGATTTTCGACTGGTAGCACAGATGGTGTTGAGACCCAAACAGGTGATGGGTTTACAACAGTATTTAATATTCCACATGGTCTTGGGGGTGTACCATCATTTTTTATGACTCAGGCTAATAGTATTGACGCAGCCGCTATAAATTACGTAGATGCTGATTCAACTAATATAATAATTCATTATTTGGTCTCACCACCAAATGGTTCTAATTTAGTATGGACTTGGACCGCAAAACAATAATTAGATAATTAAAAAATTAAAATATGGCATATATCCCTTCACATTTACCAATGACTTATTGTGCTACTAGAGAGACTGTGAGGCTAAGAGCTGGTAGAACTGATGGAGCTACAGAGGTTGAGAATGCTTCAGTCGTTTTCTGTATGACTGGGTCTGAGGACCGTCCGACTATTTATGTTTGGAACTATGCTAGCTCAGCGGCTGATGATGATAATTTAGTATTACAACCAACAGCATATGTTCTTGGTGAAAATGGGAGGTGGATTATTGATGGAAGTACTTTTTAATATTTCTGCATTTCATGTTTAATTTCAAATATTTATATTGACAATGCAAAATATAAAAAATTTCAATTTCAATAAATTAGATGTAATTCTATCAAATAGTGATTACTGGGACTTCTTTTTGGCTAGTGATGCTAGGTCATCTGAACCAACTATAATCACTAGTGGAGCGTGTTTGGTGTCTTATTTTGATTTTAATAATCCAGATATCTACTCATCTGGTTCTACATCAGCAAATACAATATCTAGTTTAATTGAATGGACAGGGGCAACAAATACTGGTTATACATTCAGCACTATTGGTTTGACGGGAATTGATAATGGATTGGTTCCATATGTTAAATATAGTTCCGATACGTCAAATTTAGCTCTTCTGTCAGCATTAACTGGAAGTACATTGGTTATTCCAGCCAATGATGGTAGGCTTCATTTAAATAGAGTTACGGGGTCTACAGGGGCCTTTATTTATCCAATAGATATACTTAATGATGTTGGTGGTGATTACGGACAATTTTGTGGCGGGTTTTATCAAGGCTATTATAAAATAGATGGTTCAACATATGATGTTTTGCCAAATAGAGTTCATAAGGCTTGGGTTGCAGAATTCTGGTTAAAAAAAGACGAAACATCCTGTTCAGGTTATACTGGAACAACGCTTAATGATGATTACCCTGATAACAAAGGATTCTTTTTTTATATGGGTAGTAGAGCTGAAAACAAATTCTGGAATAGATTTGATGGTGTTGATTCAGGTTGTACCAGTGGATGTACAATGCCTAGCGGATGTACTGATACATTAAGTTCATGGTGTACAATTCCAAAAGAAACTGATATTCTTATTGGTGATTCGGCCAATACAATTACGTTATATCCAAATCAAATAACAACTGAGTATATTACCAACCCATTTTTAATATATGGTAGAGCTTGGAGTGGTAGCACTGGAACGGGTAGTACTCGCTGTGGAACGTGTGGTTCGTATTCAGGTTTAGGTAATAAATTAGCTTGCAATTATGATGGAACGCCAATAAAAATTACAAAACCAGTAACTGTTGTAACAAATACAACTAACCCATTTTTGATTTATGGTAGAGCTGGTAGCGGAACAACACGTTGTGGAAATTGTGGTAGTAATAGCGATACTGGATATGGAACACAAACAATATGTTCATTTAGTGGGTTTAACGAATCAATTGAGTTTAATGACTTAGATTATAACTTAGATATTATTGATAATGCATTAGGTTTTAGAATAAAAGATGATGGTAGCATTGGTTATAGATTATTGACATTCACTGGTCATTGTTCAGGTACAACATATATTAGTGGTGTTACAATTGAGGAAGGATATTCTGCTAGTGGAATGGTAAGTGATAATGTTTGGACTAGTGTGATTATTAGATTTTCAGCAAATGAATATTTTAATGATTGTGATTTAATCGAAAGAGGACCTAGAAAGGGTAAATTGATGTTTTATATCAATGGCAAATTAAAATATGTTGTAAATGATTTTGATGAACTAGTTGCAAGACGACTTAATGATTATTATGAAAAACAAGTTGGTGTACCGTTTAATATTAGTTTGGGGGGTGGGTCACAAGGTTTGATAGAGACACAAACATTTGATGGTCGAGATATTGCTGATTTAGGTCTTCCAATACAAGAAAACTTTACAGGAACTTTTATTGGAGGAATTTCTCAATTTAAATTCAATATTTGTGATTTATATTTCAATGATATACAAAACATTTACAACGAAGAAGTTTTAAGATATTATCCACAGGAAGAATATATGCTTCTTGAGGATGGTTCGTTTATTTTACTAGAAAATAGCTATATGTTAGATTTGGAATAAACGACGAAATAACGATATTTATATGTGTGTGAAGTATTAAAAATTACTTTTATTTAAAAATATGCCCAATAATAAGTTAATATTGAGAACATTGATTAGTCCATATAGTGATGAGACTAAGGGTAGTGTATTAAGCCATGATGATGTTGATAATAATTTCATTTTTTTAAAAGGTGGGTTATTACAAACGGGATATACAAGTGGAAATAATTTTGTTCTTACAAAAATTGATGGGACATCAATTAATGTTGATATTACAGCTCTTAACACTGGTAGTACAAATAGTTGGTCCATAACTGGTAATACAGGAACGACAGTTGGTACCAACTTTATTGGTACTATAGGTACTGTTGGACTTATGTTTAAAGTGGATAGTATACAATCTGGGTATATAGACATTATACATAATAATACAAGTTTAGGTCAAAATTCTATGCTTGCAAATATAACAGGGTCATATAATAGTGCTTTTGGTTTGCAATCTCTTTATAGTAATACTAGTGGTGGTTCAAACACTGCTTTTGGTTATGTATCTCTTTTAGGTAATACAACGGGGTCATTTAATAGTGCTTTTGGTACACAATCATTACAGGCTAATATTACGGGGGTAAATAATAGTGCTTTTGGTTATCAATCATTACAATTAAACAATGGAGACTATAATTGTGCTTTTGGTATGAATTCCTTGGTTTTAAATAGTAGTGGTGGATATAATATAGGTGTTGGTGGTCAGGCTTTATATAATAATTTAACAGGTAATTATAATACAGCGGTTGGTAATACCGCTTTATTTCAAAATACTGCTGGATTATATAATGTGGCAATAGGTAATGAAGCATTATATGATACTACTGGAAGTGCCAATACAGCGATTGGTAATGATTGTTTAAGTGGAAATTTATCGGGGTCATATAATATTGGTATTGGTTCTAGAGCAGGTCATTATAGCACAACCGCCTCAACCCAAATATTTATTAATTCTGTTGATAGGGGTAGTTATATTGGAGACCAAACAGCATCTCCTATATACATACAACAAAGTGGTACTATAGCTAATCAAAAAATATTTTTAAATGGAGCATTGCTCAATCTTAGTGGCACTACACGTAATATAACAACCTCTACTACTGGTACTTTTATAAATGGACAAACATTAGATACCGCCAGTATAACTACATCAAATGTAGGAACTTTTATAAGTGCTAGTATGGCTGGTACTGGTTCAACAGCTTTGGCTAGTGGGCTTGGTTCATTTATATTAGGTAATGGTGCTTTTCATTCTACAACTTCTACACCAGCATCCACAACAGTTTCTAGTCTAGGTGCGGGATTTTTGGGAAATAATGTTGGTAGTACAGTTTTAGCCTCTGGTCAGGGTAGTCTTATACAAGGTATGGCTAATCGTAATACAATAATGGTCGCTAGTGGTGCTGGTTCTAGTGTTATGGGATATACTACAGATACGGGTGCTGTTGGTGGTGCGTCAATGATTGCATCTGGACTTGGTAGTATGGCTAGAGGTTCAACACAAAACACTGGTACTATTGAATCCAGTGGTCAGGGTAGTCTTGCTTCAGGTAGAGCTTCTGGCCCTTTAACTGGTACATCAAGATTGATGGCAACAGCTCAGGGTTCTCACGCATTTGGTAATGCTGAAGTAGGGGGGGATATAATATGTACAGCGGCGGGTGGTCTTGTTAGTGGTCAAGCTGAATCTGATAGTATATTATCAAGTACGGGTGGGCATGGTTCATTTGTTTTTGGTTGGTCAACAGGAGGGGGTACAATAACAACAAGCGCAAATGCTTCTTTTGTTGGTGGATATTCTTCTGGTGATATTCTTTCAAATACTGGTGATGGTTCTTTTTTATGGGGACAAGGTATCACTAACACAATAGCTAATACATTTAAAGTGGGATGGGGTTCAGACACATTAGTTGTGAAAAGTGGACTTGTGGGTGTAAATATTACACCAACATCAACACTACATAGTGCTGGTTCTTTTGCGACAAACTACCTAAAAGTAACAGCAAATACCTATAACATCTTATCTACTGATTATACATTATCGGTGAATAATGGTGCGAGTAACTGGACAATAATATTACCAAACCCAACAACATGTTTAGGAAGAATTTATATTATTAAAAGATTTGACGATACAAGTGTTGGTTCAATAACTATAGATAGTAATGGTGGTAGTGTTCAGGATGCTAATACTGGAATATTTGGAGCGACAACAATATTAGGGGCTATCGGCAATGTGCACGCTATGGCAATGTTTCAAAGCAATGGAACAAACTGGGAATGGATAAAATAAAATATCAGAATTATGGAATTTTTTATAAATAAAGGAGCAACATTACCAATACTTAAGCTTGAATTGATTCAAGATGGTAGAAATGATTTTCATAGATTCTTTGAATTGATTCAGAATGCTGATATCTTTTTTACAATGTTTGATTCAATAACTGGCGTTAGAAGAATCGGTAAAAAAATAGCTAGTACTGATTTAGTTATACCTGTTAGCGATTGTGTTGGTGAGGAATATTATTTAACATATCAATTTAGTAGTAGGGATACTGAAAAGGCTGGCCGTTATATTGGACAATTTATTATTGAGTTTTTAGATGGAACTGGAACTTTGGTTGTTCCGATAAGAGAGGGTCTTTATATAAATATTCTTGACGGAGATATAAAAAAATGAGTTTAAACAAAAAAATATCACAATTTCCTGATGCAACGCCGTTGACTGGTACTGAGTTGATGCCTATCCTACAAAATGGAATTAATAAAAAAACTATTATTCCTAATTACGTAACGGGTGGGACATTCAATAATGGTACAATAACATTATTAGGTGTTGGTACTTTGGGAAGTATAAGTGGAATGACTGAAATCTATTCTACAGGTGGAACATTTTCAAACGGTACACTAACAATAATTAATAATAGTGGTGGAACGTTTAATGTTACAGGATTTGGCGTGTTATCTGGTCGTACAGACGTTTTCACAACAGGTGGAACACCTAACGACAGTGGTCATCTTTATACATTCACAAATAATACAGGGGGAACCTTTAATGTATTAGGATTGACTGATGTTACAGTTACAGGAGGAACATTAAGTAATGGTATTGCAACATTTACAAATAATACTGGTGGTACATTTAATATTGCGGGTTTTTCATCTGGCGGTTGGGGATTATCTGGTAATACTGGAACAACCGTTGGTACAGGAACGACAAATAATTTTATTGGTACAATAGATAATGTTGGTTTGATGTTTAAGGCGGGTGATGTACAAAGTGGTTACATAAATATTTTATTGAACAACACAAGTTTTGGTTATGGTAGTATGACAGCCAACACTACTGGTAATGATAATGTTGCTATTGGAAATTTGGCCCTTAGAAATAATACAATAGGCAGTAGTAATGTTGCTATTGGTCGTTTTACATTATCAAATAATACAAGTGGAACGCAAAATATTGCCATTGGCTTTAATTCGTTAGGGACTAATACTACTGGTGGTAGTAATATTGCTATTGGGTACGGTGCATTAGCTAGCAATAATGGTTCTTTGAATATTGCCATTGGTCATAATGCGCTGAATCAACATACAACTGGTGCTGAAAATATTGGTATTGGTTATGGTACATTATTATTAACATCAACATCTTCTGGAAATACAGCTGTTGGTTATAGAGCATTGGCATCTAATTCAGGATTTTTTAACACAGCACTTGGTGATAGTGCAGGACTTAATTCTCAAGGAGGTAGTAATAATACAGTTATTGGCTATAAAGCTGGGTGGAATAATACAGCTGGTGCAAATAATGTTGCTGTTGGATACGGTGCATTGTCCGCAAATACATCAAATAGTAATACTGCTATTGGTGCTAACGCATTGAATAAAAATACAACAGGAAATCTAAACGTAGCTGTTGGGATGTATGCTTTGTCTGGTAATACAACTTCACAGAGTTGTGTGGCTATTGGTTATCAAGCGATGTTAAATAATACAGGAGCAAATGCTGGAAGTTGTGTGGCTATTGGTGTTAATGCGTTGATGTCACAATCTGGGGCAAACGCTTCTGGTAATGTAGCAATTGGGACAAACGCATTAACATCAAATTGTGGGGCTAATGCTTTTAATAATGTTGCTATTGGTATTAATTCATTATTGTTACTTTCTGGCGCAAATTCCAATCATAATGTTGGGATTGGCAGTGACTCATTAAGTACTAATAGAATTGGTGTTTCTAATATAGCTATTGGTGCTCAATCTGGTTATGATAATCTTGGGTCTAGAAATATATTTATAGGTTATCGTGCGGGTTATCATGAAACAGGTGATGATAAATTATATATTGCAAATAGCTCTGGCAATACAAGTATTTATGGTGATTTATCAACGAATCAAATTCAGATAAATCCAGCGGCAACACCAGTGCTTACTGGTTCGGCACAATTTGATGTCGTTAGTACAACTAGAGGTGTTTTATTCCCTCGTATGACAACAACACAAAAAAATGCTATTTCTAGTCCAGCCGAAGGTTTGATTGTGTATGATTTGGATTTACATAAGCTTTGTTTATTCACAACGACATGGGAAGTAATAACATCATCTTAAAAAATTAAATAAAATGATAAAATTAATCATCGCTATTTTTATATTCATAATTATTAATGTAATATTAGCTAAAATAGATGCCAACAAAATATTAGCTAATAAAAAAATAAATCATTTAGTTAATGCATTAATTTATGGTGCATTAGCCGCTGTTAATTTTTTCTTTTTTAAAGGATTAGCACTGATTTTTATGTTAAGTGGCGTTCTTATTATAAGAAAACTTGTTTTTGATATTATGCTTAATATATTTCGTGGTAAATCATGGAAATATATTTCAACAACGACAACATCTAAAATAGACCAATTTGAAAACAGAATTTTTGGATATAACGGAGCAATAAAATATTGTGTTTATTTTGGATTACTTATTATTAACATTGTTATACTGTTTTTATTGTAAAAATTTTTAAATATGAAAGATTTTATTAAAAAAATATTAGACGAAGCATTGATATTGCATGTCGATAAAGCAAATGATTTACTTATTGTGTCATCGAATGACCCCGACGTAAAAAAAGCAAATCAAGAGACATTTAGAAATAAAGAAACTCTTAAGAAAAATGATTTTATTTGGAAAGGTGATTTAAAAGCGTGGGCTACACCAACATCAAATTTTGATGTTGCTAAGAAAATTATAAACAGTATAAACAAAGATACTGAAATTATAAATAAGATAGAAGATTTAGCTGAATACGTTAGAAACACAGAGAATTTTGAAGGCAAGGGTAATTTGATGGATAAATTAACGTTGTATGTTAATGACCTAGCAAACGCAACTGATGAAAGAGCAGTATCGGCTGAGATTAGACGATATCTTACATTCTTCTCAAGCTTCAGAGGTCATAGTTTTTATAATACAATTCTTATTTATATTCAAAATCCAAATGCAACTAGAGTTGCTGGATTTAGACAATGGGAAGAGAAACATCATAGAAGAGTTAAGAAAGGCGCAAAGGGTATTATGATTCTCGCTCCGATTTTTATTAATCAAAAAGGTACTCAACCAGCACAAGCAATCGATGATAAAGAATTAGATAAAGAAGTTGGTAAAGGTAGTCCAATTAGGTTTAGACCAGTTTATGTTTTTGATATTGCTGATACTGAGCCTATCGATGAAAGAGGTGAGGCACCTGAGGCTGTTAAATGGTTCACTGAAATAGAACCAACAGAAAGAACTAGAGAACTTTATGGCTATATTAAAGAAGTAGCTGAAGATATGGGTATTACTGTTACGCAATCTGCTTCTGGTGGTAGTACTAGAGGTTATTCGGCTGGTGGTCATATAAATATGACATCTGCGGTTGAGGGTGCTGGTGAGGTATCGACATTGGTCCACGAATTAGCTCATGAATTAATGCATTGGAAGAAATCATCTTTATACTATCAGGGTGATGAAGTTAGAATGGATAAAACAATTATGGAGTTACAAGCTGAAAGTGTTGCCTATGTTGTTATGAAACATTATGATTTACCTGTTGAACATCAACCAACATATATTGCATTATGGAAGGGTGGTAAAGATAAAATATTGGCCAACTTAAAAGTAATATCAAATGTGGCTAAATTTATTATTGAAAAAATAGACGAAATGGCTAGTGTAAAAAAAGTTGATGAAAATTGGTTTTTATAGAAAATAAATCGTAGCTTTGTTTAAGCTTAACAAGCTTAAAAAAAAAATAACGAGATTTATTGCTTCTAGGGGATATCTTTTGTATATTTGTAAAAATTTACAGAATGAGTGAAATCCAAAAAGCCGTTGGCCCTGAAATTATTGAATCTTTCTTAGCGGGTAACAATCCAAAAAAATATGTCGTCGCAATAGAAGCCAGTTATAACGAGCCCTTCGTTCAATTGATTGTGAATGACCCCACAAGTGGTAAAAAAATCGAAAAACATCCATACAAACCTTTCCTATGGTTTAAACATGAAGTATCAGAATTGTTATATGGCGGTAAAAGAATGAAAATTCTGGATGCCTGTCAAAAATATGATGTTAAAATTACAAAGCTTAGAATTGGCGATGATAATGGTAATATTCCTGAGAGATTAGAAAATGGATTTAGATACATGGCTACATGTAAAAAATCATATAATAATCTTGTTAATTTTTTCAAGGATGGTGGTGTTGATGTATTCCAGCAGACGGGTGATAGGTTATTTTTTATGTTCCCACCAGTTGAGCAGTTTATGATTCAAACAGGTATTCGTTTGTTTAAAGGAATGGAAGATTACGATGATTTACATAGATTACAATTTGACCTTGAGACCGAAGGATTATTCGGTAGCAAACATGCTATATTTCAAATTGGCGTTAGAGACAATAGAGGTTTTGAACATATTCTTGAAATTAGCGGGGACACTCCACAACAACGAAGAGATTCTGAGCGTGAGATTATTATAAAATTCTTCCAACTAATAGATGTTATCAAGCCAGATGTTATTACTGGTTATTTCTCAGAAGGTTTTGATTGGCCCTTTTTAGTCGATAGATGTGAGCGTCTGTCAATCCCAATAGAAGACATTGTTGTTTGTTTAGATAAGAAATTCAAATTCAAAAGAAAGAACGCTACTCTTAAATTAGGTAATGAATCCGAACAATTTCTTCAAACATATATTTACGGCTTTAATGTAATAGATATTATTCATGCTGTTCGTAGAGCACAAGCTATCAATACTGATATCAAAGCAAATGGGTTAAAATATATCACACAACTCTCTGAAGTTGCAAAACCAAATCGTGTATACATCCCAGGTGACCAAATCCATACAATCTGGTCCGACAAAGCAACGCAATACGCATTTAACGAAGGAAATGGTGATTGGTATAAGGTATCCGATAGAATGGAATTAAAGGAATCATATAAGATTGTTACTGGCTCGTTTCTTATTCAAAGATATTTGTTAGATGACTTATGGGAAACAGAAAAAGTCGATAGTATTTTCAATCAGGCATCTTTCTTATTGGGTAAAATTTTACCTACGACATATCAGAGAAGTTCAACCATGGGTACTGCTAGCCAATGGAAATTAATTATGGCTGCGTGGTCTTATGAAAATGGGTTGGCTATTCCTGAAACAGAAAAGAAACGTGACTTTACTGGCGGTTTATCTAGATTATTACAGTTGGGTTATTCAGAGGATGTGTCTAAACAAGATTATGCGGCTCTTTATCCTAAGTGTCAATTAACACACGATATTTTTCCCGACTTGGATATTAGTGGTGTAATGAAAGGTTTATTAACGTTTATTGTTGATACACGTGATGAGTCTAAAAATCTTTATAATCAAGAAAAAGAAATATGTAAAACTTTATCAAAAGAAATAACAGAAAATAAAGACTCATATACAAAAGAAGATTTAGCTAAATTAAAAAGAAAACTTAAAGAACATAAAACATTACAAAGTTTTTACGATAAAAAACAACTTCCACTTAAAATACTAGCCAATTCTTGGTTTGGTGCTTACGGTGCTCCTAATATTTTTAATTGGGGCGATACTAATTGTGCTGAAGAAACAACATGTCGTAGTCGTCAATACTTAAGACTTATGGTATGGTTCTTTGTCGAAAAATATGGTTTTAAACCATTGGTATTGGATACGGATGGTTGTAATTTTTCATCGCCGAAAAATATCAACGACATTAAATATACTGCTATTGGAAATCATTGGAAGACTGTTAATGATGCTGGAAAAGAATTAGTTGGGTTAGATGCTGTATTGGCAGAATTTAATGAAACATATATGATTGGTAGAATGGGGTTGGATACTGATGATATCTATAGCTCGACAATTAATTTCTCAAGAAAGAATTACGCCAATTTAGATACCAACGGTAAGATAAAATTGGTTGGGAATTCAATCAAGTCTAAAAAAATGCCTGTCTATATTGAAGACTTCTTAGCTAAAGCTATTCGTCTGTTACTAGATAACAAAGGCAAAGATTTTATTACGTATTATCATGATTATGTTGATAAAATTTATAATTATAATATTCCGTTGGTTAAGATAGCATCTAAATCTAAAGTCAAATCAACAATTAGTGACTATAAGAAGAGGGCCAATAAAACAAACAAGGCTGGTAAACCATTACCGAAACAAGCTCATATGGAGTTGGCAATCAATGCTGGTATTGAAGTTAGTTTAGGTGATGTATTGTATTATGTTAATACTGGTAAAGCAAAATCTCACGGTGATTTAAAAACAGTAAGAGGTGAAAACGGTAGTGTTGAGGTTCAATTAAATTGTAAACTGATTGACCCATTGTCGATTGAATCTAATATGGAAATGATTAGGGAAATGGATTCTTATCGTAAAATGTTAGCCGATATAAGTGACGCTGATGTTATATTTGAGATACAATCAAAAATTGAAGAATTAGAATCTGGATTATTAACCGATGAATATAATGTTGCTAAATATTTAGAAGCATTTAACAAAAAAGTTAAACCATTATTAGTATGTTTTGACGCTGATGTTAGGTCTAAAATTTTATTAACAATAACAAAGGAAAAGAAAACAAAATTAGAAAAATTAAGTGAGAGGTTTATTTTTACTGATGAACAATGTAAACTTATATCAGGTGTTGCGAACAAACCTGAAGACCAAGATACATATGAAGATTTGATGACAATGGAAGATAAGGAATTCAAATTCTGGGAGAAGGTTAATAAAACACCAAATAATATCGATGAGAATGTTTGGGTTGAGAAGTTGTTGGATTATAAAACTCGTATGACAAAGATGCGAGAAGATGGTATTCAATACGATAAAGATTCTTTAGAGGATATCTTCAAACATTTGGAAATTGAAGAATTAAGAGCTATTGAAACGACATTGACATTACCTAAAGATATTCTTCTTATTGCAACCCTTGATGATTTAGGAAATTTTGTGTCAAGAAAATGGGATGTTGTACTTTGCCCAATAAATGATGTATTCAAATATGAAGAAGACGCTATTTTAAGAAATGATTGGTACAATACAGCTAATGAGCATTCTGATGGTAGGTATGAGTTGTGGTTGGATTATAAATTAGGACAAGCTATCATGTCAACAGAAATAGATGTTGAAAAAATAACTGATGATGCTATCGATAAATTAAAGAATAATATTAGTGTTGTTGAATCAAAGCTTAATCTCGAAACATCAAAACCAAAAACAGAAGAGGAGGAGGAAGATGATGAGGATGACGAAGAAGAAGTTGCAACTGATGAATTTCCACTTGAATTTCAAAAATTAGAGTTTGAAATCGAGGTGAAACCTAATTTTGTTGAATCGAGAGTTCAACCAATTGAACAAAAGAAACCAGAACCACCAAGGATAGTTGTACGGGATGAGTGGAATTTTTAAACCAACAAAAAAGGGAGCAACTTGCTCCCTTTTTTAATACACCCAAAAACCTAGTGCTCTATATTTTAAATGTCGATTTAAATATTCCGATTCATTTGCTGCTCTTTCTAACTGACTTGTTGATGATAATCTTAGTAATCTTGTATCTAATCTTTCAAGTATCATTTTTCTTTCATCATTACCCTCACTTAATAATGTTTCATAATCCATTGTACGTTCAGCCTCTGGTGGGCCGATAATACCACCATATTTTCCTCTAGTTCTACCTAACGCTCTTTTAGCTTCTGCAACAAATAATTGTCTAATGAGTGTTTTTGTTGGTTCATTGAACGCTGAAAAATCTAATTTAGATAATGGCACTTCATTCGGAAGTTTTATAATATCTGGATTATCTTTTCTACATTCGTCAATATTGTCTGAGGTTGTATCATAATAGTGATACCAAACTTGACAACCAGCTAATCCGATTGAACCACCGCCAACTGACATTCCTTGACCAAATGAAAGTTTAGAACCTGGGACAGATAAGAGATGTAATAATCTTGTTCCATTGGGTCCAGCTGTGATTTTATAAACCAATTCACTTCTAACGATTCTATTTTTAAGATTCATATCCTGAGCAGTAAGCAAGATATCAAAAGCTGGGGCAATGTAGTAACCACTACGGCCACCACCTGTGCCATTTCCAGCCGTTCCTTGACCACCACCCATTTGGGCGAAGCCACCGCCAAAGCCATAGTCAATACCTCCGTAATTCGCCAGTAATGCTTGGCTAACAGCGGTTGGTGTAATCCATAAGACTTCATTGATTTCTCTTCCAGCTGGAATTTCATAAACTTGTCTACCAGCTTCTATTGAAATGTAATCTTTTTTAAGTTCCCACGGCCCATTGGTTGCAAGACCTACTTGTTTAGAATACGCATACGTATATTGACTAACTAAATCCAATGACCTAACACTCATAGCAAATGCCATGTCCGTTGTGTCAATATTTTGACCCAACACAGATTGCCATTGGTGTTCTATAAGCCATTCTTGAACGTACTGAGCATAATCTTCAACAGCAATTTCCAATAATGTACATAACATTTCATCTGTTAATTCGATACCACGAATTGGGGCACCCATTGAGTGTCTGAATTGTCTAAATATTTTATCTTTCTCGTCTGTGCTTACTGACATTATGTTTCTTTTATTATAAATATTAGAAGAATATGAATTAACCTAATATTTTCTTGGTTAGTTCAGCCGCCTCATTGATACTTTTAAACGAAACATTTGGTATTAATAGGTGTTTCCCAACTTTTAACATTGGAACATCATCACATTTGGTTATTTCAAATAATTTGTTGAATTCGGCTTCGTTTTCGGGTAAATTAACATTTATATCAACAAACTCTATACCTTCTTTGGTTAGTAATTGCTTTAATTCGGTGCAGTAAGGACAATTTTCTACACTATAAATTCTAGTCATTATATTCATTCATTAAATTTTCCATAATTATATCTGTTAATTCTTCTTCACTTAATTTTTGGTCACCCATTATTGTCGAAATAACATCTTTTTTGCTTCTAACGGTATTCCACATTCTTATTGATATTGTATCTTCGAATAGTTGGTAATTGATATTTACATCTTCGTTCTGGCCGATTCTAAACGCTCTATCTTCGGCTTGTTCGTTTAGACCTGGAACCCATTCAAAAGAATTAAATATCACATAGGTAGCTTTTGTTAAATTAATACCAACACCAGCCGATTTTACATTACCAATAAATACTTTTATCTTATCATTTTCCTGAAATGCATCAACTGAACGTTGTTTTGCATTGGTTGTCATTGGCCCGTTATGTGTTACACATATTTTACCAAAGTGTTCTGCCAAAGCATTAAGTTCATCAGTGAAGTTGGTAAAAATAATACATTTCTTACCAGCTTCTAATGCATTTTCAACCATCTCAATAGTTTCAGGTATTGCTTCCATAGCAATAAATTTGCGTAACAATCCTAATTCTACTAAATCTCTTTGAATTGGTCCTCGTTTTTTCTGTTCTTTTCTTTGTATTAAATAATCATCCCATAATTGCTCATATTGAATTAGACTATTTTTGCTTAATTGATGATATACTGGCGTAATAACCTTGGCTGGCATATCCAATACATCGGTTTTTAATCGCCTTAATAATAAATTTTTAGTTTTCGAAACCAATTCATCTAAATTTGATGCACCATCAGTAAGCCATATTTGTTTTTTGGTTCCATTCTTTAATGTTCTAAAGAATTTTTTACCATCACAATATCTTGTGGCGAAATACTTCCAATTTTGTGCTATTGGTGCTTTTATTATTTTTAATAAATTAAAAAAGTCCATTGGTCTATTTGCAATAGGTGTCCCTGTAAGTAACCAAACCTTTTTAATACCATATTTAACACTCAACTCAGCCATAATCTCGCCACGAATACTCTTATTATTTTTAAGGTTATGGGCCTCATCAACAATTAATAAATCAAAATTAGCGTCAACCAATTGTCTATTGATAAATTTAGGTGCTTCACAATCTTTTTTCTTTTTTCCATTATTTAATGTATGAAAGTTTTTAAGGATATCATAATTAATGATTGTGAATCTAGCTTTGTCCCACTTCTTCCCATCGACAATTGTTACATCATTACAAAATAATTTTATCTCACGCTTCCAATTAATTTTAACCGATGATGGACATACCACTAATATATTTTGCGACCCAGATTCCAACGCAGCAATAATCGACTGGATTGATTTGCCCAATCCCATATCGTCGGCTAATATACAACCATTTCTTGTTAATAAAAATTTAACACCATCTTTAACGTGGTCATAAAGTTTTTTGTCTTCTTTAGCTAATATATCAGAATATTGTTCAAAATTAACATCAATATTAATAGCTTCAAAATATGGGTCATCCATTACTTGTGTTTTTGGAAGCCAATACATTTTTGATTCGACTTGTTTTTGCGTTAGTTTACCATAAACATGGAAAGTTTTATCATTATCAGCTAGAATATATTGAATCAGAATTTTCTCTGGTATGAATTTTAAATTTTCTTGTCTTTGTAATTCTTCACCTAAAAATGATGTTATGCGAATAACCCTATTAATCAACATTGGTTCTCGTTGATGGTTATCAATGATATATTTTACTTGGGTATCGGTTAATTTAACCGATTTATTCTGTAAATGATTGTTACGCATTTTTTTTAGGTATGGGTTGATGCCATTATATGCTTCGAGTAAGCTTAATGCTGAATAACCTTGTATGTCTTCAAGTGTAATCAATTCGTTGGTTTTATGCTCTAAATTATTTACAATAGTACTCAAAATTTAAAAAAAATCAAGCTTTTAAGCATATTTGTAATAATCTAAATATTTATGGATAAAGGAATGAAAAACACCAAAATAACCCCAATCACACGTATAAACAAATTTTTCTCATCAGAAGACTTTGAGTTGGAAGTTAGTATGGGTCGAGAAGCACTTGAAGGTGATGGTAATTTCACTGCTATTCTTTATAAAGTTAATAGAGAAATGACCGAATCTGACAACGTATATGGAGAGGGGAGTAAAGATGGTATTAGATTTTTTCCACCAATAGAGCTTAAGGTGATTCCGATATTGGCTGAGCCAGAGAATAAATCATATAATCAAAACGGAACGGCTAGGTTTTTACAAGACGGACAATTTACATTTAGTATTTATTCAGCACAATTGAATGAACTTGAGACTGATATTGATTATGGAGATTATATTGGTTATGCTGTAACAGAAACAGATATTAGATATTATAGCGTGGCAAATGATGGAAAAAAGAATTTCGATAATAAGCACACAATTATGGGGTATAAAGGTGCTTTTAGAACAATAGTATGTGCACCTGTAGATTCTAGCGAATTTCGTGCTGTTTAAAAATTAAAACAATAACAATGTCAGTACCAAAGGGGTTTCAAAATAATATCAATATCAATCCGAGTAAAATCGGAACTGAAAGAAGGGAAGAAATTCTTGCAGATATAAGTACCAATGGAACTTTTCTTCCTAGGGGTATATCTGAAGAAGATATGGATGAAACATTTATTGAGTTTGTTAAAACAAAATTGGGTATAACAATTGATGGCGAAAAAGTTCCTGTTATTTTCTTAACAATTCAAAGATGGTCAGAGTTTTCGAAAACTTGGTCTTTTACTGATAAATACAAAGATATTCAATTACCATTTATTACAATTGTTAGAAAACCAGATATCCAAGTTGGTACCAACCAAGCTGGTTTATGGAATATTGCTGGTGATAGAACATATACCTACATGAAAGTTCCGACATGGGATGGAATTAGAAAGGGTATCGATTTATATAAAATACCACAACCAACATCTGTTGATATAACATACGAAGTCCGATTGTTCACAAATAGGATGAAGGAGTTGAATAAATTTAATTCAAAAGTTCAAAAATCATTTCAAGCTCGTCAGGCATATGTTAATGTAAATGGACATCCAATGCCAATTCATTTAGAAACAATTAGTGATGAAAGTAATATTGATGATTTTGAAAATAGAAGATTTTATGTACAACAATTTGAAATGAAATTAATTGGTTACATAATGGATGAAGAAGATTTTGAGGTAGTACCAACTATTAATAGGGTTTTTACTTTTATAGAGGTTGAAGAACAAAATATATATAAAGAGGTATTTTTTGAGCCTGTTGTAAATGGTAATAAGGTTACGTATACGTTTGTATTTAAACCTAATTCGATTTTAAATTTTTCATTTACCGCACCATATAATTTAGTATTTACTCAATTAAACAATATTGAGAATATTACAAGGATTGTTATTTCTGTTAATAGTGTAGGTATTTTTGATGGGCTTGTGTTAACATCACCAATAACATTAAATAGTTCTGATATTGTAGAAATAAGAATATATAAATCAAGTTTAACAACTGGTAAATTTCAATTAATAGGAAACACATTATGACAACAGTAGGTAATCTTTCAGATATAAACGAAACATTTATTATTGAACCTATTTTCGTAAGTGGTGATACGGTATCGGCATGTACCTCTGTATATTCAAATATGATTCTTAGTTGTAGTGGCGATACTACAATATCAATGGGTGATGGGATTATAACACTAGACGGAAATTTATATACCAATGATAATATATCAGCCACCACATTAAATGCTTCAACATTTTTTAGCGGTGGAACAAATGTTATTGATATAATTAATAACGTTGACGCTCGTTTAACTGGTGGGACATATAATAGTTCTACAAGAACCTTGAGTTTATATGATAAAAAAGGTATTACAATAAACATAACGGGTGTAACTGGGAATTATACGACTGGAACAACACTTGTTGGTAGCACAATTTATTTTAATAGGAATGATGCTATGTCTGCATATACCGTTAATTTAAGTTCACTAACCGCAGCAACTATTTATACTGCTAATGGAACGATATCAAGCAATAGAGTTGTAAACATCGGCTCTGTTGATTTATCATTTTCATCATCAACATACCCAAATACTCTTGTATTAAAAAATGGAAACATTGGGAAAGGTGTTTCTACACCAACAAATCCATTTCATCTTTCAGCCGCTACTGACCCTATTAGAATTCAAGGTATTCAAACTAGTACTGATAATTTATTTTTAACTATTGATAATAATGGCGTTATTCATAATAAAACTATTACAATTCCAAGTGATACAAATGCTTGGTCTATAACAGGTAATAGCGCAACAACCATTACAACTAATTTTATTGGAACAGTAGATGAAAATGGATTGGTATTTAAAACCAATAATATAATAAGCGGATATATCGATATTATTAATAAGAATACTAGTCTTGGACAGTATAGTTTATATTCTAATTTTAATGGAAGCGGAAATACTAGTATAGGATATCAAACACTTTATGCTACAGGTGCTACACAAAATATTTATTGTGGCGGTGGTTTCACTGATTATGATGGAAATACAGCAATAAGGGCTGTTAGAGTAGAATCTGATGGTAGTATTGATGGTGGTTTTGTTATAGGTAGTGGTTTTGATGGTACAGTATATACTATTGCAATTCAAGATGATGGAAAAATATTAGTTGGTGGTGATTTTACTGATTATGATGGAAATACAGCAATAAGGGCTGTTAGATTAAATACTGATGGTAGTATTGATAATAGTTTTGCTAGTGGGGGTGGTTTTAATGGTACTGTATATACAATTGCAATTCAAGATGATGGAAAGATATTAGTTGGTGGTAATTTTGGTGGTTATGATGGAAATACAGCAATAAGGGCTGTTAGATTAAATATTAATGGTAGTATTGATGGTGGTTTTGTTATAGGTAGTGGTTTTGATGGTACAGTATATACTATTGCAATTCAAGATGATGGAAAAATATTAATTGGTGGTGATTTTACTGATTATGATGGAAATACAGCAATAAGGATTGTTAGATTAAATACTGATGGTAGTATTGAT
>OFQX01000084.1_pt1 | contig 28996 bp, 37 predicted proteins | sample 1542951 | NCBI WGS metagenome assembly OFQX01 (sample SAMN07774215, study PRJEB24372) | wastewater metagenome | isolation source: WWTP Novara (Effluent) | place: Italy: Novara | collected 2015-12
TAAGTGATGACACTTCTATGGGCGCTTCAATTGAAACTAGCAATAAGCCTTTATTCGATTTGAATATTGGTGAAGTAGTTTCACCTGCGGCTACTGTAGAACGTAATCTTCAGAGTGCTATTAAGACTGGTGCTATTGCTGATTACATTACCAAGGCTGCTGAACAGTTCGTTAAAGAGTTCGGAAGCATCCTTAAGAACAAGCCACGCGATCTAAAAGAGAATCCAATCGGTGCTCTTATTTCCCCACAGTGGGTAGAGGGTGGTATTGATCGTGCTAAGCTCAGAATGGCGAAGAGGTTCCAACGTTCTGTACGTGATCTCCTTGGCTTCCAGACACCTCTACGTAGAGCTATTACTTCTCTTGAAGATGGTATCTATGAGAGTATCTATAACATGCCCTTCGGTGGTAAGGGTATCGCTCGCCTAGCTGCTAGATTCCCTTCTCTCATTGCAGATGATGCTCCTGTTTTTCTTAGAGCAGTAGCTTTCAATCTTTCAATGGGTTTCTGGAACCCCTACCAGTTGTTCAAGCAGGTACAAACACTTTCTGTTACTGCTGCTATTACTGGCAATCCCGGTAGAGCTATGAAGGGACTTGGTGCAGCATCTCTTATGATGGCTCTTAACCGTAGTTCCAGATCTGCTGGTATGATCCAGAACATGGCTAACATATCTAGAAAGCTAGGATGGGACCCTGATGACTTCAAGGAACTGTATGATCTAGCGGATCGTTCTGGTCTGTCTATTATCAGAGGTGAACATGCCTTTAAAGACAGGTTCTTAGACCCACCAATCGTTCAGTCAGGTTTTCATAAAGTACTACATAATAGTACTATGTTCTTCCGTAGTGCTGAAGAATTAGTTCGTCTCAATGGTCTAGCTATTGCTTATAGAGAATGGCGTAAGGTTAACCCTAATAAGGCATTCAGAAGATTAGATCAGGAAAGCGTCCTTCGTAGAAGTGATGACTTAACTGCTAATATGACTCATGCATCTAATGCCATGTACAATGGTGGTGGTACTGTAGTCGGAAAACTCTTAGCATTCCCTACCCAGTTCCTTTCCTATCAACTTAGGCTTATGGAATTGTTCTGGGGCAAGAGACTTACCTTTGCTGAGAAGACTCGACTCTTTCTCGTTCAATCTGCAATTTATGGGCTTCCAGCTGGTGCGACAGTTGCCACAGGAATCCTTCCCCTTCCTGAAATGATAAGGAAGAATCTTGTAGCAGATGGAGTAACTTTTGACTCAGTTGGTGCCCAAGCTCTACAAGGTGGGCTCTTTGGTGTTCTGTCATATCTAAGTACTGGTCACGAGACTACATTCGCACAAGAGTACGGTCCCGGTGGTATCGATCTATTCATGGATGCAGTAGCGGGTGATGCTACATTTAGAGAACTCATTCTCGGTCCTTCTGGTAGTAAGTTAACACAAATCTGGGATAGTATGTATCCATTCCTTCATGGCATTAAGAGGATGCTAGGCTTAGCACCTTCTGATGGTCAGATGAGAATAGGGTGGAGTGATGTAGCTGGTGTTCTTCGGAATATCTCTACATTCAGTAATGTCGAAAGAGCAGTATACGCTATTCAAACTGCAAGCTATCTTCGTCGTAATGGTGAAATTGCTATGGGTTACGATCCTAATGGGGATGGTAACTTAGGTGAAGATCCGACTGGTACTGATCGCTTTATGAATCCTACTGAAGTAGGTTGGTTAGCAGCACTAGGAGTAGACCCTGCTGTAATCAATGATGAGTTCCTTATTTCTCTGTCTATGCAAGATTATGATGCTATGCAGCAGAAGCCTAGAGAACAACTTATGGATGTATTCCGTAGACAGATTGAACTAGCAAATAATAGTGAAATGAGCCCAGAGCAAAAGAGTATTGAGAACGATAGACTTATTATGGAAGCTCAGGTATGGACTGCTGCTGGTAACTTTACACCAGATCAATTAGATGATATAATAGCTCAGGTAGCCAGAGATGGTGGAGCCACTTATGCTAATATGTGGATGGAATTCTCTCTCACTACTTCAAGAGCTGATCCAGCTACAGCAGATACACGTAGACAGAACTTTATTGATTCACAACGTCCGAACTTACAACTTTCTCCAGACGTACTAAGAGGTCCTAATCCTTAATGGCTATTTTTAATCCCACTCCCGAGGAACTTAATCCACCGGATCAGTCACGTAACTCAGGGGGTCCTATTGTTAACAGGACCCTCGGTACTCTCTTTGAGGGTGTGGGTAACGTAGTTGCTGCTGGTGCACAGGTCTTTGACTTTAGAAATCAGTACAATCTCCGAGAGGATATCCGTACTGGTGTAGAGATCATTCGTGATCAGTATGGTGTCAACGCTGGCTCAGACATTGCTGGCAACTCTCTATTCGATTACAGCACTTCACCTGAGGGTCTTAATCAGGCTCATGATGAAATCGATAGACTTACTCAGGCATACCAGAACGGTACACTTAGAGAGAGTTATTACTATGCTCAGTTGAACTCATTAGTACGTTCTGTCAAGTCCCGCTATCCGGGTTACGAAGATGAGATTGATGCGGCTGTGGGTAGTATTACTGGTATTGATCCAGCTAACGCTTACATTTCTCAACTTCGTCAGGAAGCTATGCAGGATGCCGCTGCTTCTAATAGTGATGCTGAGGGTTTGAGAGATTATATTGATTCTCATGAAGGTGAGTTAGAATCAGTATATCCTGGCTTCCATGATCTACCTTGGGATCAGCAGTTAGCTCTCGTTTCACCCGGCAGTAATGTACGTACACAGGTAGCTAACTTTGCTCGTGCTGCTTCTGAGGCTGCATACATTGATAATGAACTAAGTGCTGGTAGAACAACTGACACTCAAGCTCTAGAACAAAGGTTAGCTTTAGCTCATACTACATGGCTAGACGGTTTAGAGATTGGTATTGGTGAAGGTGATTTAGCTGATCCAGATGAAATTGTTCAGGAACTAATCCGTAGAGGAGCTACAGGTCCTGATGGTGTTCCCGTTACTGAGATCACTGGTGCTGTTCAATATCTTCAGGGATTAGTTGCAGATCAGCGTTCTCTCTATAATGAGATCCTAAATGATCAGCGGTATACTAATGCTCAGAAGGATCGCGCTAGAGAGATGATTGATGACTATGTAGGCACCTTCGAGTACTATATTGATGCTGTCATGAATGGTGATACTGGTATGGCTGCTATGGCAGAACATGCAGTACAACTTGGAGAGACAGTAGCTTATCAGACTATTAATGATGCTTTTGGTGGTATGCTTCCGTTCTTCAATGCTATTTCAGAGAACGTACCAGAGACAATCATGGCTGCTGTAGGTGCTCGTAACTTAGGACCATTCACTGACGTAGTAGTTGGTATGGTAGAGGTAGCTCTAGAACACGCTACTACTTCTGGAACTATGCATCCTGAAGTACGTGCTGCTCTAACTGGAGCTGGTATTACTCCTCCAGTTGCAGGTCAGACAGGTATCAACACTTGGACTCAGTTTATTGTCAACACCTCAGAAGGTGATCCTGCTGTTCAGTCAGAAGCCTTTGAAGCTGTTCTTAATCTACAGTTAGATAAGATCAGAGGTACTGGTGGTGTAACTGCAACTCCTCAACAGATTACTGAGGCTGTCAACTTCCTCTTCATTAACGAAGGTGGTTTTGACTTCACTCAGATTCCTCCAGAAGAATATCAGGCTGTCTACGAGACTCTAACTTCTAGAGCTGTAACAGAAGCTGTAGTAGCAGTTGGTGGGGACACTCAGGCAGCTTACGAAGACTGGGCTATCCGTAACTTCAGAGTTGTTAACTTTGCAGATATCAACGAACTAAATAAAGTAGCACCAGATAATCAGCTCTGGACATTTGTTGATCTAGCCTTCAATGAAGGTACTGGTCAGCTTGAGATTAGACCCAAGGAAGGTGTTGATCTAAACACTGCTAGGTTTGCCCCTAACCCGCGTAATGGCGCACTAGGCTTACCTGCTGGTGGTGTCAATGGTACTTCTGTAAGATTCACTGCTGAGTACGAAACTATCCAGAATAGTGTTGATGCTATTAATCAATCTCTAGGTGGTGTACGCAATCTCTATAATGCTGCTGGTGCTCCTATGGGACTGCCAGAGTTTAATGAGCTTACACAGGGTCAACTAACTATTGGTGTACCAGTAATAGGTATTAATGAACCTAGAGGCTTAGCTTCTCTTACACCATTAGAACCTGATGTAATTGATGCAGATGGTGAAACACCAGTAGCTCCTCGTACAGTACAGGATATTGATGCTGCTAATCGTGCAGCTACTATGGAAGCTCCTATTCCTCCACCTAATCCAGAACGTCTAGGTACTCCTACTGAAACTACACCTAATGTATACAATCCAGAGACACGTAGGTTTGAACCTAATGTAGATGTAGAACCACCTCCCGCTACTGAATTAACAGCAGAGAACATTGTTGGAACACCTGCTGTAGACGATGAAGGTAATCCAATTGGAGACGGTGCTGGTTTCACAGACTTTGATACTATGACTGTCTACACGGTTCAAGGAGGTCGTTGGGGAATTGATATAACTCGCACTGCTCGTCTTAATGCAAAGCAGCTGCATCAGGTAATACTGAGACACCGTCAGGCAGAGCTTGGGGTACTACTTTCCCAGGTGGAGCAGAAACAACTCCTGATGGTCAGAGAGCGCCTCAGTTAGAAACACCAGCACCTACACCACAAGCTACGGTGCCTGATCCAACTAATCCCTACGCTACAATGGGATGGGAGGAGATTAATGCACTACAGGCTAACCGCTTAAGTCCTGATGAAAGAGCACAGCTTACTCAGAGAGTACAGCAGCTTATTACTGAGGGTAATCTACCTAAGGGTGCAGAGCCTAATGAAAAGAATGCTACAGAGTTCCTAAACAAGTTCGCAGAAACTAATGCGGCTAAGGAAGAAGACATTGCTCGTAACACAGCTTATGTAGAAATCTCTAGAATTCTTCTTGAACCAACAATGGATCTTACTCCATCAGGAGTGAATGTTCAGGAACTTGCTTACACAGCTAACAATCCAATTGAACTAGCTGAACAGTTCCTAGGTTACAATGAAGTAGCTCAGAGAGATACTCTAGCTTCATTCTTCCGTCGAGCAGTAGGTAGTGACTTCGATCCAGTAGAACTTCCGTGGTGTGCTAGATTCGTTAACGCTGTACTTAGAACAGCGGGTTACAATACTGATGGTGCAGACGATTGGGCACGTTCCTTCATGCGCGTAGGTGAAGCTACAACATCCCCACGTAGAGGTGACGTAGTTGTCATGGAGCGTGGAGGTAATCCAGAGAATGGCCACGTTGGCTTCTTCTACGGATTTGATGATGCAGGTAACGTATTAATCCTTGGTGGTAATCAGGGTAATGAAGTCAATATTAGTTCGTACTCAGTAGATGATGTACTAGGATATAGAAGGTTTACACTATAAATGGAAAACACAACTCCGTGGATGGACCGAGCAGTAGCCCTGCTTGGTACCTCCGAAGTAGCAGGAAGCGTAGATAATCCTACTATTGTTCAGTTCTTTGCTGAGGTAGGTCAGGATTGGATAAAGGATGATGAGACTGCATGGTGTGCAGCTTTTGCAGGTACCATGTTAAAGCGGTCTGGATACTCCATTCCGGTCGGCATCGAGACAGTTCGAGCAAGAGCATATAATGAAACTGTAGGGACAAAGGTAACTACTCCTAAGTATGGAGACATTGTTCTCCTGAACTATGGGAACAAGGGAGTTATCGATCACGTATCGTTCTACGTAGAAGATCTAGGTAACGGTCTGGTTAAGTGTCTAGGTGGTAATCAGTCTGATAAGGTGAAGTACTCTAACTTCAAGAAGGAAGATATTGTAGGATACTACAGACCTAATCCCGTCCGAAGAGAAGAGGCCCAAGTACCGCAAATCCAAACCAGAATCCCAACGGCACCAACACAAGCGCCAGAACAAAAAGAGGGATCTCAAGCGTCATTGTTAGTTCGATTCCTTAAATGGTTAATCAGTTTAATTAGTTAGTCGGTCTTAGTACGACAAAAAGAAAGCCCCTTGGATCACTCCTTGGGGCTTTTTCTTTATCTGGACTTTGGAAGCCCGAAGGGCAATTGGCACTATCGTGCCTTCGGGTCCCACCCTATTCTAGCTTCCCACGCTGCTGCACCGAATAGTCGTACAGCAAGGTACATGGCCCATCGGCCTCTCCACGGTGTACCACAGTCCTTCATAGCTCGTAGGAAGATGTTATCTGCCGTGAATCTATCTGACACTGTATGTGTACTATAGAGGTAATCATGAACTACTGCTGCTGGAGCATACTCTCTGAAAGCTGGTAGCTTATCTCTGAAACCCTTAGGTATAGAAGCAAAGTCAGTAATGAAACCAGAGTTAACAGTAACAAGATCATCATAATATGTTAATGGTTTCAATAGCTTATAGAAGGGAAGACCATTCCAGCTTTCACCAGTAGGCTCTACTTCTAGTTCTGAGAAGTAATCACTTGCAGCAATCTTCATCATCTACCCCCACTGTTCCGCCATCGCATCCGCAATACCTTGGTACGTTATAGATCGTCTCATCCACCTGTCCGGTCCCGGAGCTTCGTTTGCTACTCGTGCCTCGTAAGGCGGCTTTAACAGCTTCGTGGGCTGCAAGGGGTCTAGGTTCTTTAGCCATTATACAGGTAACTCCACTAAGTCATTAATCTTGAAAGTGCTGGCATCAAATAGGAGCTTGCCACCCGGACCAGTACGTGATCCAAATCGATTCTTCTCGATAATAAGTTCAGTTGTATTACGTACTTCTTCATCAGCGTGTAGCTTATCTCTCTTCAGTTCAATCACTGTATGAGCAATCTTGCTGATGTTTCTAGAACCTCTAGTCTGTCCCTGATCGTTAACATGTGAAATCATGAATAGACAGAAGTCTAGCTCCTTAACCATCATACCTAATCTGGTGCTGATGTAGTCTAATGCGGTTCTTTCATTCTCCACTTCACTTCCGGTAACAACCATAGTAATGTGGTCAAGGAAAATATATTTACACTGGCAAGGACCGGCCATAAATCGAATGGTATTGAGGATGACGTCAGGATCATCAGAACCAAAGTGAGTATAAATGTGAACGCGTTCATCACGCTTAACAAGCTTACGATAAGTGTTCTTAAGGTCATCCTTAGATACCTGATGGTCTGGGAGATGGACTGGTTGTTCTAGTTCATACCCTACAAGCCCCTTGATCATCCGTGCCTTGTCTTCCTCAAGGTGGATAATACCTAGATTAGCGTCAGTAGTCTTGAGTAGATGATATTCAATAGCTCTGAAGACTTCAGTCTTACCGATACCTTCCTGAGCCTTAAATAGAATAACCTCTCCAGTACGAATACCGTATGTCTGATCTTGGAGCTTAGCGAAAGGGTAAGGTACACTCGGCTTGTTTACGTCTTCATCGATAATGGTATCAATTTCTGAGAAACTTGAGATAATGTTCTCTGGAACAAATCTCTTGGCAGCCCACCAAGTTTTGATGAACACATCTTGAGCTGCGTCAGTAAGATATCCGTTTGCATCCTTGTGCTTTGTGTCAAGCTTGACAAGATAAACCTTGTTAAAGTCGAAGAGGTTCGCAACTTCTTTTGCTGCCTTCTGACCAGGTTCATCTCCATCGAAACAGATATAGATCCTTTCAAAACTATTGATGTAGTCATAATCTTCAGTACAGTCCCTCCGTGCTGAAGAACTAGACTGAACGCTAACGGCTGGGTACTTACTACCGAACATTTGGTAGACGCTGATGGCATCTAATTCACCTTCTGTAATCGTAATAGCCTTACCGCCTTCAGGGAACTTATCAGAGCCAAAGAGATTGCCTCCCTTTTCTCTTGTCTTTTCCCCTACGGTCTGAAAGATCTTCTGATCTCTTAGTCGTACCTTAGTACGTCCATTAGGATACTTAAATCCTACAGATAGAGGTTTACCCTCAACATCTACCTTAGTCAGTACTCCGTAGTGCTCGAAAGAGGATCTATTAATACCTCTCCAATCTACGTATTGAAAACTATAGTTATCTGTATCCACGAATTCTAAATCAGCTTTCTTATAGTATGTGCATGAAAAACAATAACCATGTCCATCTTCATACAAATGGTACGCATCTGAAGAATCACATTTAGGGCATGGTAATCTTCCTTGAATTACTTTTGACAAGGGATGTGTTGTCTAGTTATCTTCACGGAATCTAAAGAAGCCTATAGGACCTACTTCACCATCATCAAATACTTGCAACTCTTTGTTAGTTACACCATCATAATGTCTAGGCTCTAAATCATCCCACATTTTCAAAGATTGCTTCTTGTGGTCCTTGTTTTTGTCCCTGATACTTTCCATTGTATCCTTCTGTTTCTCTGTCTGTGTACATAAAGATGATCTGAGCTATAGGAGAACCAGCTTTAACTTCTAAAGAATACTCTTGTGTTTCAAATTTTGAAAGATAAACTAATTCAAGTGTAAGGAATCCCTTCCAACCAGGTTCAATGACGGTATTGAAAAGAGATAAACCCTTTCGAGCCCAAGAACTCTTGTCATGAACAAATCCTACTACATTTTCTGGAAGATGAAATTCTTCTACAGTACTAGCTAAATAAGTCTTAGCATGCCAAAGCTCCATGTCTTCAGCAATACGTACATCATAACCAGCTAATGAACAGCCATATGACATACCATTCAGGATAGTCTTCTCAGAAACGAAAGGGGCCACCAATAGCGACCCCCTTTCAGCATATTCTCTTAATGTCTTACCGCTAAGAATCACTGTTTTCTTCTCTAAATAACCATGCTTCGATATAGTTTACTCCATCCATAAGTTCTTCTTGTAGATGGATAAGCCACTGTCTAGGACTAATATCTTCCCTAGTCATGGCTACACCGTATTTACTCATACCTGCATTACTTCGTTCAGTAAACTTAGTAATAACCCTATTGATTACCGGGTCAAATGTATCGTGTCGAATTATTAAATTCCTTATTGTCATAAGTTTTAATCCTATGGCAATTTGCACAAAGGATTCTACACTTTCTTATTTCAGACATAATAGATTTGAGAGAAAGATTTAACATTCTAGAACTAGCTAAGAACTTCTTTTCAGAACGGTCTATGTGATCAAAATCTAAAGCTAAACCATTTAGATTATAACCACAGACTTCACAACCTTTAGCTTCTTTATACTTACGGAGCCAATAAGCCCTTCTCTTTCTTTTCTTGTTAGTTCTTTCTCTCCACTTATTATAAGTAGGAGTTCCTACGTGCCACAAAAACCACTACCTGTTATGTCGCACGCGTCATTCCATTCGAGTCCTTCTTCGAACTCTTGTCCGAGCTTGAGCTTCGCTTCGTAGTAGGGAACGAGGGAGAGGGGTTGACCTCCTCTAGCACCGTCTGGATAACACGTAAATCCCCGTAACCTAGAGGCGTATTTTGCAAGTACCGATGCAAAGTCTCCTGCACTAAAGCTTTGTACTCCCTTTGCTGGTAAGTTAATGGTCGACGAGATTGACATATCAGTGTAATCTTGTACGTCGGCTTGGAATTTAATTCTTCGCTCATAATCTTCTGCTAGGTTAGTGGAAGACTCAATTGAGTCGGGGTCTGTGGCGTATCTGTCGATAAGGTCTTGGGCTGCGTGATCGATATAGTACTGATACTTCCATGTCTTACCGTTAACAAGATATCTGCGCTTGTAAGCAACTGCATATACCGGCTCAATACCCGTTGTAGTTCCGGCAAGCATACCGATAGTTCCTGTTGGAGCAACAGCTCGGTTTGCAACGGGAGTTGAGATGTTAAGTTCTCGTGCAAACGAACGACTAATGTCATCTGAGACTCCTCGCCAGATGGATAACCACTGGTGAAGTTCTGGTACCACTTCGTAGCGGTGTCCTCGTTGTACGAGCCATTCGTGAACTCCCATAAGCCCGAGTCCAAGCCGTCTGTTCTTTTCTCTGACATCATATACCTTCTGGTAGGGTAGGTGTGCTCTAAGTGTACCTAACAGTAAGAACTTAGTTGCAAGACACACAATAGATGGCAACTCGCGAATGTCACTAATGCGACTGAGATTAATACTCCCGAGATTACAAACATCACTGTCATCACTGGATGTAACTTCCGTACAAGCATTACGGAGGGTTTCATTTTCCTTATCAAAGAAGTTAAACGAGAATCCAGGTTCACCTGTCGAAAGGGCTTGCTCGACATTCTTGAGGAATACGTCACCGTAATCACCTGTCTTGTAGTAGTTGAGTAGCCAATTAGTATTGTAGTTCACTGAGATATTAGTCATATCTAGTGGTGCAGGCCAGTTAAAGTCTAAGTTCTTGAGGTCCCATAGGGTCTTATCAGTACCTGGTACCTTAATAGCGTGCCAGTCCTTAGCCTTTAAGAATTTATATACGTCAGGGTGATCAACAGAAAGAGAAGCATAGATAGCTGAGCGGCGTGAGCCACCCTGCATTACCTTTCTTCCGATTTCGTTAACCATCCCCATCTTTGAGATTGGTCCACTAGCGAGTCCACCAGTGCGTCTAAGGAGCGAACCTTCTCCGCGATAGATAGAATAGTCGTTTCCAATCCCTCCACCTGTGGTAAGGCAAGATTCAGCCTTCCAAGAGAGACTAGCCCAATCTTCTCTTGTATCTTCTTCAGATCGAAGTAGATAGCAATTATTATAGAATCTAGTTGGTCTTCCGGCATAATATAAGTAGCGTCCTCCGGCGATGAATTTCATGTCAGTCATGTACTGAATGAGTAATTCCTTTTCGTCTTTCTTAAGACGATTTTCAGGATCAACATCATTCACCAGAGTTCGGCAAAGATCACCCCAAGTCTCAGCACCCTCATGCCGGTACTTGTTATTAAAGATTGTCTCGGACAACTCATTCCGAAACATAGGATTCTTAACGGACTTAAAGCTCAATTAATTACTTACCGTCCGCTGCTTCAATAACGCCACTACCACCTGGATTAGCTACGCTTAGGTTGTCTAATTCTGTTCGCATGTTTTGATACCACCTTTGTTCTTACGTTTCTTAATCTACCAGTTCTATGAGAGCCAAGGTGGTCAACTTCTTTGTTATCCCCCTTCCGTACTAGTCCCTTCTTCATTGCAATACGTCTAGCTCGATTGCGATCTGCTCTACGTTTTCGTTGCTCAGGTTTAGCGTGATACTCATCATATTCTTTACGTTCGGTAGTTACGCTTACGCTTAACCACTTTTGACCTCCGATCTCTCATGATGTTGGACTACTTGTTGACACCACCAAATAAATTCTTCCAGTGGGATTGCAGAACGCCATGAGTTTAAGCCTCTGCAAACAAGTTGAATATTTTCTTTTGTATAAGGACCCCCTGCTTTAATTCTATCTACAGAAGCATTGGTCCAAAACGTTTTTCCTAATTCTAAATTACAGGTCATCTGTACTCCTGAAAGAGCACATTTATAATCTTGGTTTTCTAAAACTTCTAGAAGTTCATCTCTGGATAATTGGTCTCTTTTTCTTCCAGCACTATAAATTAATCTAGATAGATACCTTTTCCAATCTCCAGAGATTAACTTATATTGAGTTTCAGTAGTTTCCTGCCCTGAAATGTATTTCCATTTTCCTTTACACTTTCCAGAACAGAATTGATGGTTCCCTGATCTTGGGATAAAAACAGACTCACAAACAGGGCATGTTTTCTTTTCCCAATTTGCTTCATCATGATTCCAACCAACCATCAGTCTACTAACGCAGACCAACTTACAGGAAACAGAGGACGGATGATGTTATCCCAATGTACAGAAAGTTCCTGTATTTCTTTCTGTGCATCTTCCTTACTTCTAAGATTGTATGCCCTAGCGAATGCAGCTAATGAACCAGTAACATAGTAACTAGTAAGCATTGACTGAGGAAGAACCATACGAGCTTGTTCAGGGGCTACTCCTGCTTCAACCATAGTGTCATAAAGTGTATCTACTTGTTCCAGAAATTCTTTGTAAAGAGTTACAAATCTTCTCCCACCTTGAGGAAGACCGTAAGGAACATTATCAATCACTTCGTCTGAACTTCCTTGCTTCTTGTTCTCTGCTCTTCTACGCCAAACGTCGGGAACATAAAACTCTGGTGGACTGTCAACGTACCGCCTAGATACTTCGTTGTAAGTGAACCCAACGGTATGTTTAAACCTTTGTCGTGCGACGAAGATTGGGACCGTTTCCCGAAGAGTAATGCTAGTGTGAGTGAAGGGTGTGAAGTGGTTGTGAGTAGATAAGTATCTAATAAGCCTCTGGTCTTTTTCACTAATTCTTCCTTCAACTCGTTGAGTCCTTATGTTCCATTCTGTCTCTTCATACGTACCTTCCTTATCAAACGAAACACGGGCAGCGTTAGCCACCCGTAGATCGTCACCCATATGATCGATGTATTCACAGCGCATAGTTCGGTGCTTTAATCAATTACTTCGAAGTCTAGTTCGATCATACCATCAGAGTTCAGAGGAATAGGAATATCCACAGAAAGGACTTCCTGATCTTCTGTAATCTCACCAGTATCCCTAAGGTACTGAGTAAGCAGATCAGCTAATTCATCATAAGTAAATTCAAATGTCGTCATCAGTTTCTAAAATATCCTTAAGTCTAAGTTTCTTATCTTTTAGACGATTGTCTTTAAGTACCTTAGGAGAGTAATATTTAAGCTCTCTAAGTTCCTTAGCTATTAAGTTTCGCTTACGGCGTCTTGATCTACGCTCTCGTTCTTCAGGGCTAGTCACATACTTCGCTATGTATCGTCAGCATTGGGTGCAGAACTACTATTATAATCCTCAATGAGACCTCTGTCAAGTAAAATCTCTAAGACATCGATCTCATCTAATCCATTGATACTAAGAATTTCTTCTAATGAAAATTGCTCAGCCAATAATTCTGCGATCTCCCTATTCTTGTTATAATCACCAAACATTAACCACTATATTCCTTACGTAATCTATCTAGAGACACCCATTCTAGGTCATAATTACCATTCTCTACGTTGTGACAGATAGCAACACCACGAGACCAGAGCTTATTACTCTCACCAGCCCAACCAATATTGTAGTCTATGAAACAACCTGCTACTAAGCCATTTAACCGAGCACCGCTGGCAGAGTTCCTAACGCTAAAATCAAATAAATGGGAATGCCCACAGGTACTAGAGACCAGATTCTTTGATACCAAGGCTGCTGCTGGTGAAACATCAGAGGATACGGGTCTTCCACTAATACCACTAATGAAATAATGAGCATAATGAATGCCATCCAGAACAATACTACCAGGAGTATTACCATTGTAATCTACTACCTCATCGTAATAATCAGAGAAAGCCAGGTCCTGGTATCCAATGGTACCTTGAAGGTTTGACTGTAAGTCAAGTGCTCTGGCAATCCGTTGTTCATGATTACCGATAAGCACAACTCTTCTGGGGAGTCTCTTTTTCCGCTTACGTATAGGTCCCCATAAACGCTCAGAGAAGTCTGTAGAAGACTCGATATCCTGTCTATAGGTTCTTCCAATAAAGGATGCTTTACCTTTATCATAGGAACTAAGGGAAGCCATATCTGCCTGATCTCCGAGGTTGATAACTGTATCAGGCGAGACATCGATAATGAGCTTAGAAAGAAGATCAGCTCTTGAGTTGTCATGGTCGGGGTGAGCATGTACGTCTCCGAATACTAGGTGTGTAGTAATACTAAACCATCCCTAGCTTATCGTCTGGATAAGATGGGCCATCGAACTCATCTGAACCTAAGTACCAAGCAAGTAGAATAAATGCTAACAGAATCACAGTAGAAAGAACTGTTTCACCAAAGTAAGAAAGAAGGATTACGAAACCAGTAACAAGTAGATGAGCTACAAAAGAAATCTCATCTAGACCGTGCCATAACCTAAGAAACTGTGTCTTCAGCCATAAGAAGCCACTCTTCAGGGACTTGCCCAATTGCGTATGGAATGCCATGTTTATCTGCCCAATCTGAATATTTGAATTTTCTACCAGTCATCCTATTGTTCTTCTGAAATACTATTCGAAGATCAATGTCAGGATGCTGGCGTTTAATTGCCACAAGCTTTCGCTCGTCGTCTCGTCTAAGGTACCCCTTATACTCAATGTATATCTTGTGTCCATCGGGGAAGGTGAGAATGAAATCTGGAATGTAGGTCTTGTCAACCGTGTACTTAAGAGATTCTGTCTCATACTCTATCTCGTATCTATATTTACGCTGACGATTCTTTAATAACTTGTAGGTGTCAATCTCTTGACCGTTCTTGAATTGCTCTATTCTAATCTTCTGAGTCAATGTTACTTTCTACTTTAGGTTCCCTCTTGACTTCTGTGAGATATCGAGGACCACCTGAATAATAATATGTCTTTAAATTAGGCCAGCAGTGGTTCTTAAACTCACAGTAAGAACACTCTACGCAAAGCTTTCGATTACCCGACTTACCATCAGGTACATCGCTATAGAACCGATTGGGAGGATTTGGAGCAGATAATATCCGCTTAGTATTCTCGATCTCTTCTTCATAGTTTACATCCGTCTTAGGGTGAATGTCAAGAGTGATCTTACCTAGCTGTTTATCAATGACAAAGAATGCTGCATGATCTGGGTCAACATCACTACTAGCTGAATGATAAGCCCCAAGCTGATCAATATAACCGAAGTTATCCTTATCTCTTGTGAGATGCGCTTCGAACTTTTCAAAACTCTTACTCGCAGCGGATTTGACATCCACAAGGACACCATCAATAACAGCATCCCTATGACCAGGAACACCATTGAGGATAAGATCATCTTGTCTACCTCTTACTTCGTGACCTGAGATTTCAGCGAGGAATAAAGCTAACTCTTCGATAAGGTCACCGAACAGGAACTTAATCCTGTCCGATGCCTTGAGTTCTTCTGCGGCTTTAGGTTGATTTACCCTGTACCACAACCTTCTCTTACACTTCGTGCCTAAGTTAGACATACGAAGTGTCGAAGGGCGCTGTTCGTCAATTACCTCTTCAACTCGACGCTTAACGTGAGCAGCCATACGTTCACCGAGGCTGTCTACTTGTTCTTGGTCGAATTCAGGTACAGTACGTCCAGTGAATAACCCGTTAATATCCCTGACTAGGGTACGAATACTAGCCACTAGAAAGGAATCTCGTCGTCCGCTGTCTTCTCTGTTGGAGTATATTCTACAAGTTCAGTAATAGTGATTCGCTCTAAGCGGTGACCCTTACCCTTCTTTGTATCAAAGATAGCTACGTTCACCATAGCCTTAGAGCCGTTACCGATGGGGCCAGTATAGGCTTCCTTATTGTAACGTACCTCTGGAGGACCAAACTCCACAACTTCCTTCTTGATGAGTTGCTTGTGTCTCCGGCTTAACTTGAAGTACAAGTCACCGGATTCCTGGTCCATCTTAGGTTCTACCTGAATGCCAGACTCCTTCACTGCTTCGAAATTAGAAGGGAAGAAGTTGACATTATAAACACCATCCTCATCGTACTTGGTGTCCTTATTCGCTTCTGTAACCTTGGCCCACTTAATCTCACCGGACCATGTATAAAACTTAGTTGTCATCTACTGTAATGTAACCTTTGGTAATCCGTTATGATCCTTATCCATCTCCTTAATTGAGATAAACTTCAGATCGGTAAATCCTTGTAGTTCAATATCCTTCGAGATCTTATCCCGAATGTCTGATTCACTTTCCGCTTCAATAATAAATGTAGCGTAAGTAGGTTCAGTGTACCTAATAACTACTTCATAAATAAAAGTATCTTCAGTTTCCAAAACTAATGTGTATCCATCCATGAGTATCCGAACTTGCTATTAGCAGCAAGAGGGCAGTTAAGATTAAGTTCAATGCCTTGAGCTACAATAGCATCTCTTTGAAGCTTAGCAATTGCTTTAGCAATACCATCATCGTCAGGCACTAGTGTTTGCCATTCATCGTGTACAAAATTTAGTTGCCAGAAAGCTTTTCTTAATTCTTTATCAGCATAAGCTTGTTGCCTCCAGAGAACATTGGCACGTTTCATAATGCACTGTTCGCCGTTCTGGAGGTAACCTCCCAGCATTAGATGTTCATTATCACATACAACTAGGCGTTTGTCAAGTCCTTCAAAATATCCCCTAGCTGCATCGCGTGGTATCTGGCTCTCTTTAAGGCTCTGTAAGCCGGGGTAGAACTCGATAAACTGTGATACTGCTTGCTTAGCCTCTGATACTGAACACTCCAATATCTGTGCAATTTTCGCAAATCCTGCACCGAGCAACCAAGCATAGATAAAAGTCTTTGCGGGGTTTCGCCCTTTGCATGCAGTTCCAAGAGCACGTTGATGGACGGAGTGAATGTCTGTGCCATCTTCTTTTCTGCCTTTGACAAGTGCATCTGTAAGCTTGGGATCGTTAACGTAGTGAGCAAAGATTCGCATTTGAATACCGTCAGCATCGGTACCAATCATGCGGAATCCGGGAGGTGCATACCATAAGGTACGCATCTCTGTATTTATCTCATCGCTAATAACATCCAACCTAGAAGGATTATCCTTGTGCTGAGGTATAGGAGTATTAGCGGTATTAGGCTTGCTGTGAGACATACGGTGTGTCCAAGCACCAATGTGATTGAACTGTCCGTGTATCTTCCAGCCGCTCTTGCTAGGTTTAGCTAGGGCTATCCATTCTTCGAGATCAGAAACTCTTGAAGAGATAAGCAATCGTTCGACAAGGAATTTAGTTGCCTCTGGAGCCGAGTCAGGTAGAGTTCTAAGATTCTCTTCTGAAATTGTCCATCCATACTTTCTAAATCTCTCTCGTCGAATTTCATCATCTGCCGATAACTTCCTTCGGTTACGGGCAGCCTCTTTAAGGAACTCTGAATGTCCCTTAGTTTTTTCCGTAGGTATCCACCCTGCTGCATTTAATCTCTCAATGATCTGTTTGGTTGAACCTGGATTAAACTCTTCCCATTCGAAGATAGTGAATGGAGCATCTACCGTAAAGGCACTGAGGTCATCACTGTTATACCATCTAAAATCAGTACGATTAATAGTCCCAAACTTAGTACTCCGGGGACTAAGTACCTTAATTGCCTTAGGTATGGGCGGGAACGCCGCTTTAAGTTCATCGTCTAACTCCTTGAGTCTATTAGCTAATTTGGTATGGAGTGCCTCTGCTTGTTCCTTCTTGAAGGGGAAACCCGTCTGATTAAGGAACACACAGAGTTCAGCTATACGTTGCTCAAGATCAATACTGCTAGTCCAGCGAGGATCGCTGAGATACCTAAGGAACCGCTGATAAAGCTTAAGATTAACAAGGGTGTCATTGATACACCTTTCTCTCATTAGAGGAGTTGGAACAGACCAATCAGTAATGTCTGCACCTACCTTAGTCATTCCACCTAGGCGATGTGCCCAAGCCTCGATACTATGGCCACCATCTATGTTCGTGTTGAGGAGGCGACTAACGACAAGGGTATCAAGTATAGAGGTAAGATCAAGATGAATGCCAAGAACAGGATACAAGACACGGTAGTAATCAAAGCTAATAAAATTATGCCCAATCCATAGAGTAATCCCTTTACTAAATTCAATAAAAGGTTTCGGATTGAGGTGAACATTCTCGAATACATGTACATTCTCAGGGTGATCCACCTCACGACAGACAATGAAGTGGATCAGCTTTGGATTCTCTAAAGCTTCTGTCTCAATGTCACAGATTACTTTGATGCATAAGTCCTTTCAAGTAGCTCAAGTGAATTCTTCAAGTCCTTAACCTTCTGTCTGATATCAGTTTTCTGATTCTCATTAAGTGAATTACGAACAACAGGCTGAACTACAAAATCCTTCTCCAAGGAAGCGATCTGAGGATTGGCGTGCTTTGTGAAACGAGGAGCACTAGCCAACATATAAGTATGGAGAGGATTACCAGAGCGATTGTTCACAATGGTAGATACTGGGACAAACCCTAGTCTACGAACAATCATACCAAGATTAGCTTCCTGTACTCCAGCAAGAATAATAGTAAACTGGCTGTACGCACCACTATTAGTTGCGACCTTCTGCTTAAGAGCTTCTTCAAACCCAAGCTTAGCCGGGTAAGAATTAAGATCGTGGATAATAGCAGCACCGCAGCACGAAGGGACCTGATTAATACGCATGTTGTTCTATTTCACCTTTCCAATTGGAATAGAAGATTTCTGTTATACCAACCTTAGAACAAAGATTATAACATACTTCGCAAGGTTTGGCCATTGTTAATTGATCGTTAGGTTGTTTAATTCTAACTGTAAGGATACTAAGACCCTTACAGTTATCTAGTCCTCGATGGAGTATAGCTGCACTCTCAGCATGAAGATGAGGGTAACAGGTAAACTCACTCAGTATCGGATGGGTCTTGTAGGAATTGCACCGGCAACTCACTATCCGGTGTCTCTTGTCGAAGAGTATCGATCCCACCCGGTAGCTCTTGCTTCGTCCCACCCCCTCCGACTTCAGGGCGGTTCTCTTCGCTTGCAAGAGTAGTCTCTCGATCACGTTCCTCTAGCTCCTCAATCGAGGAGTAGATTTCATAGTTGCAGTTCTCACAAATATAACCTTGTTCTTCTTTACTGAAGGTCATCCTAAGATGACCCCCATCGATATCAGTACTTCGATTACAGATAATACATCTGCTCATTCAGATAACGCACTTCTGAAGGCAGAAGCATAATCCGTAATAGATGTACCTTCGAGACCTGGAGCAGTGTTGATTTCGAGAACGTAAGTTCTCTTCTCATGGTCGTTCCAGATTACGTCAACAGCACCGAAGTCTAAACCGATTACTCGGATAGCTCTCTGTGCCTGCTCGATTACATCATCATCAAAGGCAACATCGTTCCGTTGGAAGATGAAACCATTGTTGAGATTACGGATTCTCCAATCGATTGTCTTCGGATCAATAGGAGAACCATGATCGTCGTGAGTGCGTAGTGCCTTACGTTGTACATACAGTACCTTACCAAAGGCAATGTGTACTCTGTATTCTTCCTTCTTCTTTACGTACCTAACAAACAGCTTACACTGCTTGAACTGATCAGTGATACCATCAGAAGAGAAGAGAATACCTTCTCCACTGTGGCCTTCCAAGACAGCACGGCCAATCACTTCGTGACCTTCCGTTACCCACGCAATTGCCTCAGTCAGATCAGTAGTAGTGGCAGGAATGCGAGGAGTATCCTTCTTCAAGGAGTCAATTCTCCTGAAGAACTTTAGCTTATTGGCTGCCAGAGCAACCTTATCAGGGTGGTTGAAGACTCGCTTGGCATTGAGCACTTCAGGGATGACTGAAGAAGCGCCCCAATTCAGTACAGTCTTACCAGAGCCAACGAAAGTACTCCCGTTGTGCTTGATAATACGAGCCTCAGGGATTTGATTGCGTATAGCTCTCGCACCCTTAGAATCCATATTCCAGGGATAGATAAATAACATTGGTTTCATAATTCCTCTACCAATTTGTAGGTTCAGGATCGTCACCGACGAATAACGGAGGATCAGTTTCTATCTGAGCCAACTCATCAATAATATAAGATGGCTTAGACTTTAGGCTTAAGGTATTTATCTTAGGACCATCATAATCACCGGGATCAAGATCCTCATCCAAAGCCTTGATGTAAGGCTTCATGTAGTTTGGAGCTGTCTTGATCGTATTGATGATCTTAACTAACTCATAAGCGTATGAGAAGTTATCCTTAAGGAGATCCCTCCAGTTAGGTACTGAAGAGAAGATGTACTTTGAAAGGAACTTAGGTTCAAAGAACGTCTTAAGGAAGTCCTCACTATCTGAATACCTATAGAGATTAAGGATATTCATCGGTGAAAGACTATCAGCAGCAATAGTAGCTGCCCTACCTAAAGCAAGACACCAATCCTGAATCTCATCAAGATCAGTCATGCCTCTGAGGAATCTCCATTCCACAGAACCATACATGGAGATAGCACTTAAGTTAAGAGCACTATACTTACTATGATCTTGGCTAAAGTCAACAAGATAACCTTCGTGACGTAAGCTAAAATCAATAGAGTCCAGAATAGATTCAGCATCGTGGATACCTAAACAGAACAGGTTACCACGACGGTCTGGACCCTGAGATGCAATCAACATACGCTCAACAATATAATTGAACGTAAGGATGTTAAGTACCTGATAGAGCTTGTAGTTCGATATGTTGAAGTGGATATGAACTGAAGTTCTATTTGAGTAGATTGCCTTGCTGCCCTTAGATAGCTTCCTAAGCTCATCAACAGCAGAAGGGAACTCACTCATAGTAAGTGGCTTCTTAAGGACGTACTCTCGACCGTTCCTCAGAGAACCATCTTCCTTATTGTCCCAGTAGATAGAGATCTCAGAAGACCAAGCAGCAAGTCTACCCTCCCACTCAATCTCAACACCGAGTTCTCCTGTAGGATGTTTACTCCTTCTAGGGAGAACTTTACTCATTGAAACTTCAAGATCAAGCATGGCTAACCCACTGTAATACCAGCACTAACTAGTGTTTCAACATAGGTGCTGTGGTAAAAAGATTCAAGCATCTTGACGCGAGGAATATAAGTCTCTTTCCAATCAAGATAGCCTGCAACTTCACCCTTGTAATACAAGAGCGCAGTCTTTTCCTTGGTGTTTACATTTCCGATTGCCCATCGTCTATGGAAAGCGCCATCAAATCTGTGACCTAAAGTACACTCTTCAAGAATTTTCTTGACAGTCATGTAACTGCCTTCGAGCATATTAGCCACAAACTTAGTGTTGAAGTGGGTAATAGGCACTGAACCACCAGTAGCATTATGGCTGGTGACTATAACAGAGTTAGCATCAATACCCTGCTTCCACCTACGCTTAGGAACTCGCTTAACGTAGTAGCATCTATTTTCGCTGTTGAGGTACCCAAGTGGAGGACTTGAAATCTCTAAGTAGATAGACTCAGAGTGAACTTGTGGAAGTGGTAATGAGAATGGAGTAATATCCGCACCAGCAAGTTGATACGTAAGGATACGGTCGTGTGCTGCCTTAACGTAAATAGCCTTGCCTTTATAAAGGATGAAGGTTCCAGTTAACCTGGAGTTAACATCCTCAGGAGAAAAGTATCTCTGTTCTGAACAGAGTTCATCACCTGTAATCGGACATGTAGACACTGGAATTATCCTCTTACTTGCCAAGGTAAATCTCTGGGAGCTTCGGGTACTCTAACTTATCTACAAGGTAGTTATGTACCTCTAATGCCGTTTCCCGTGTAATAGTCTTGCCCTTAGTAAACGGCTTTGAGAAGTCAGTAAGTTCATCAACTTGGGAAAGAACAAACCCCTCATTGTGAAGAAGAACAGTATGATTGACTGCATTGTATACCCATGCCTGAAGCAGAGGATCACTCAGCCAAGCATTTGAAAGAGGACGGTATTCTACACCATACTTCTTGGGTCTAAAGGAACCTCGCTGACCATAGAGAGTGCGTCGCTTAGTGTCTCCGTCCCACAGGTGGGAAATAGGATACACTGTAGCGTCTAAGTCACGCACAAGTTCCATACAGTCATTGAAATGTTTATCGTCACCAAGAGGGTCTTCAACAAACATATTGTGGTTCAGCCACCCAATATGAACGTGACCTGCACCAGTTCGGAAGTATTCCGTAGTGTGAGGTGGTTCATTTGTATTGCTGGTGTAAGCATTGAAGTCAGGGTTACACCCTAACTGAACCACATCCTCAGGCAGTGATTCAAAGTAGCTCTTAGTAAACGTAGCTACTGGCTGAATCATTACAGCGTTACGAGGATTGGACGCCTTAGCAAGAGAGTTAACGTGGCGTAAACCCAAGCCAATCCTCTTAAGCCAATCCTTGAGATTACGGGCAGGAAGGATGTTAAACTCCGCTGCAACACCATCAACCTGAATAGCACCATAAGTAGTGCTATGAGGCTTATCCTTAGAACCTGGAACCATAGTGTGAGCACTAAGGAACTTCTGTTCCAGAGTATCAAAGATAAAGACTTCAGGATCAGCACCAAGCTGAAGATCGATAACATTCAGAACCATTTTAATACCTACGTGTAGAGCCCGTTACCGGGAACAAAGGAAATTTGAGAAAGAATTTCTTCATCTGAAGTACAGGCATCACAGAGGTAAGCACCTTGCTTGTCTAAGAAGGTGATCTTACCATCTGTGTAGTCCTTGAAGTCAGATGTCTGCTGACAGAAAGAACAACCAGCCGAGAGATGCCTCTTTATGGCGTCTTCTGTTTCCATAGAGCCATTATAGGTTTCATACATCTCGAAAGAATGCTGCTTGATCTTGACGATTGTTTTTCTATGCTTTTTAGCAGCCTCAATACGTCGCTTGGATTTCTTACCACCCGTCGAGGCCGGACCAGGGTTCTCTGTCGGAAAAGGGGTCTCTGACGTCTTACCTCCCGCTGCCGGATAATAAGAAACTTTACACTCAGGGGCAACGTAAGTAGGGCGTTCCTTAACGAAGTCAAACTTCTTGGTAGTATAGGACTCATGGTCCTTAGGATGACCTACCTTGAAGGTATAGAGAACACCGGGTTCAGTGCTAAACGGAGTATTACCCGGCTTGTCACTGAACTTCATATTACGTCGCTTCATCATGATATCGATGAGCAGGTACTCTGAACCGAATACCAGTAGATTTTCGTAAGCAGACCAAGCGATAGTCATTGGCCTCTTACTGTTACGTATGAAGTTCAAAGTCCCGTTGGACAGATCAAAGTAAACCAGAGAATAAGCAGGGAATGATTTATCCTCCAGTTCTCGAAGAGCTTCTTCAATACCCTTATCGTTAATCAAACGATAGAGAGCCTCGGAGTCAGTCTCATACTCATTCTTGAAGGGATAATTACCTTCAAGAGTACCGTTATGAACACCAATAACATTCGGAAATACGAATGGATGTGCATTGGCAACCGTAACATTACCCTTGGTTGCTGCTCTGGTGTGACCAAGGAACAGGAATGGAGAGCCTGTACGTAGCTCTGTCATTCTCTGACTGTTGATGAAATCAAACGGATCAACAGTATCCTTAGCTACTGTGTACTTAATAGAAGCCTCATCCTTCTTTACAGAATGGTTGTGCTTAAGGGCAAGCACTCCTGTACTATCTGAACCTCGAAGGTACGAGATAGCCAACAGATCACAGAAGAGGTTCTTCTCTGAATCTGTTAGGAAGTTTCCCATAACACCAAAGATACCACACATCTAGTTCGTTATCCTTAAAATTTACAGGGAGATGTTGATAGGACGGGCTAGTTCAGAGAATGTCTAGTAAGAGCATCACCTAAATCATTAGCGTGCTTTAACTGCTTCTCGATCTTATCCTTGAAGTCTGACTTAACAGCATTCTCGGCAAAGAGATCCCAATAGTAAGTCTCTAATAGATCAAAGACAAACTCTCGGAATACAATAGGACAATTAGGATACTCAGGGTGACCCTGAACACAGAGAGAATTAGTCTTAGGATACCAGATAACCTCTGGATCAGAGAACTGATCGAAGTCATCCCGTTCTCTCAGGAAATCTCCATGAGCATTGATCCTGAAAGTAGACATATTGGCTGTTGCTAAGATAACAGCACCGGGACCAGGAATCATCATCTGATGGTGAATAGAGTTGCTCATCATCAGAGCATTCGTCTTAGTGTCCTTGATGAGATGATTACCGTGGTGACCATCTACGTGCTGGTAGAGTTTACCCCCATTTAACACGTTAAGTAACTGTCCACCACGACAGATACCAAACTTCAAGACATCAGCCGGAATTGTGTTGTAAGCGTCAAGTTCACGTCGATCTCTATGATCAGAGAAGGATACAGAACTATGTGGTTCTTCACCATAGAGAGCGGGGTTGATATCTTCACCACCTGTAAAGACAAAGATATCAGCTAATGTACGGATGGTAGTAACATCCCAATTAGCACGATTACGGAACAGGCGTTCTTCCTGGTATCCACCACCCACAATGTAGGCAAGGATAGCCCCAGCAGTAGACTTCTTGTTAAAGGAAAGAAGATTAACAGGAGTAGGGTTATAAGTCTTTGCTACTGCTGGAGCCGGAGGAGTAACAACAACTGGAGTAATGATCTTTTCAGTAGGCTTCAGTTCAATTAAAGCTACCTCTTCATCAGGGATAATGAAGTTAGGCTTGGTGATAATCTTCTTGGTCATCTGTTTTATCCTCTAGATATAAATCTCGGGGTCACTATAGCGGTCAGAAGAACGTTTCTGTCCGTAAATCCTATTCATCAACGCTTCGTGTTCTTTTAACGCATCATCCAAAGACTTAGGCCTCTTTAGTTTAGCAGGTTTCGCTGGTTGTGGAGCTGTAGTTTGGACTGTGTTAGTAGTAGTAGTCACATTACCTGTATCCCCCATCCAGGTCCAAGTACTAATAGTCATCGTTTAATTAATTCCTAATTCGTGTAGTCTGTTAACGACCTTATCCTTATCTCTCAGCTTCATAAGAGAGTCAAAGGTGTCACCAAAAGGATTGATTGCTTTGAAAGGAAGCATCTCCTTTTCATTCATACCTTCTGGTGTAAACACATACCCTAAGAAGGGTCTGTTATAGTCATCACCCTGAGCCCAAGTGGGCTTATTACGTGCATACTTACGAGTAACACGATCTCTCATCTGGGTAACGCTAGAAGCCTTAGCTAGACTATACTCGTGGTTATAGTAAGTCATTGAACCACCATAGATAATAGTAGCTAAGATAAGAGAAGCTAAGGGTTCGTGACCTGACTTCCTTTCTGTATTGTATTGAGTACCACAACCATTAGAAAGGAAAGACTTAAGGAATCTAAAGAGATTCAACATAACTGTTGCGTCTACTTCAGTATCTGTAAAGATAGCACCTCTCGGATTCTTATCCCCCTCCTTGTAAACTAGATGAATATGCTCCTGTTCTGGAAGTCCAGCAGCCCAAGGAGAATCCTTCTTGGAGAAGAGGAAGTTAAACAGATCAGTACGATCACTGTGTTCATATTGCCAGAAAGGAAGACCAATGGCTTCTCTATAGACACCAATAGGTAGAGGTTTACCAAGGTCACCCGGCTTCTGATCCTCAGGTCTGGTACTCAGAGGACCATAAGAACGCATCTCGCCAAAGCAAGGACGGTTCTTCATTTCCAGGAATTCTTTATTACCAGCCTCCGTTCTAAGAACAGCACACCAGCTATTACCACTATGTCCGTTAATAAACGGAACCATAAGATCGAAGAGGTGCTTATCAATCTTGTTATTAAGATCAAGCATGGTCGTTACCTTAAATGTAGATTAAAGGGTCTATATACTTTTCTTCTAAGGAAAGAAGATGATCACAGTTCACCCATACAGTAGTCATTCTTTGGAAGAATCTTTCTTTTGTAAAGGTAAACCAAGCGTCATTTAATGGTGATTCAGTTACTAAGATAAGAATTTCATTACCTACTATCTCAGTTACTATAGCTTCATGGATATAGTGGAATCTAAGACCAGCAACAGTAGTGCCTTTCTTAACTCCTACTTTATCATTTAACTTAAAATTATCCATTGACAAATCTCTTATTCAGTGTTAAAATCTCCTCTTACTTAAGGTACCTTATAGTACCTTAAGTACCTTAATTACTTAGTAATAATTATACTTAAGTACATACCTTAAGAGAAGTACCTTAAGGTATGTACTTTAAGTATCCGTTCTAAGTGCTTGATTTACTTAAGGATCTCTGTTTTACCATCAGAGAGTCTGATTGCTATAAGTGAATTGTAGCAATGATATAGGTTTCTTAAGCGATCCTTAAGTTCCTGTAGCGATGAGTAAATAGAATCTCCCATTGAATAGAGACCATCAGGAATCTTATTGTACTTAAGTGCCCACTCTTCTTCAGGTACGTTCTCCCAGTAAATCCTTCCATTTCGATCTTCTCTACCATCTAAGGTAACAGATTGAACATATTCATTACCGTCGTTAGCAAGACATAAGATAACAACGGGATATACTCCTTTCTTGTCTGAGCAAATAACACGAACAGACTGACAATTACTAACCTTACGACGAACAGGCTTGGTCCAATCAATAATCATAATAGTGTCTCCCGGTGACGTTAGCGTTATCCAGGCGAGCTAAAGCACCCCCGAGTGCTGTGATACACCGGGGATGTGTTCTTCTCGCTACAGCGCAATCTATGGGTGATTTAGAGCTATTCGTTTAAGAGGGTTACTGCGCCCATAACAGGCAAACAGTTTTCCAGCTTAAAGCATAATTGATGCCAAGGTACTACATTACCTGTAGAACCCATTTCTAAGAAGATAGCACCATCTCTAGTAATGAGGTAAAGTGTTGGTCCTGTTTGTGGTGTAGTAGCAATGAATGGGAAGTTACGCTTGGAAGTCTGAGGTTCATCAATCTTAACAATCTTCATAACGGACTCCTAGTGCTGCCCGCTAGGGCTGGCGTTGAATGTTGATAGGACGATCTTAACTAATAACTATAAGGAAGATAAAAGGTGCAGCTAACGCAAAGCCACACAAAAGCTTCATGTACCAAACCAAAGTTAACCTCCGTTAAAGAATGATGGCGACCACGCTTGGATTCGAACCAAGGGCCTACAGATTAGAAGTTTGTCGCTCTTTCCAGCTGAGCTACGTGGTCTATGCTATGATTTGGACATAAAGAGGGTCGAACCGATATTGTACCTAGTGGAGGGACACTAGGCTCTAGCTGGCTCGGTTCTACACCAGATAGATTTAAGTCTTGAAGTTATTGAAGGCTTCATGTATAATGGTAGGGACAGGGAGATTTGAACTCCCACTTTACTGATTTTAAGTCAGTTGCCTCTGCCCGTTGGGCTATGTCCCCTAGGAGTTACGTTTGAATTTAAAATGGACTAAAGAATTACTTGAACCTATTGTAAGAACTTCTAAATGTTATTCAGAATGTTTAAGGAAACTAAATCTTCGCCAGTGTGGTGGAAATTATAGTCATTTACAAAGACGAATAGAAGATTTTAATCTAGATAGTTCTCATTTTACAGGTCAAGCACATAATAAAGATAAGGAATTTGTTTTATTCGACAACCTTACTAAACCCCATTCCATAAAGAAGAGATTACTCAAAGAACGAGGTTCTAGTTGCGAACGTTGTGGATTAAACGAGTGGCAAGCTGTTGAAATTCCTCTTGAGTTAGAGCATGTTGATGGTAATAATAGAAATAATTCTAAAGAGAATTTACTTCTACTATGCCCTAATTGTCACGCTCTAACTCCTACTTGGAGGAATAGAAAACGTTAGTGTCTACCTTTTTCACCATGCGGGCAATCTGTACTTAACTGTTTATAGCCTCACACAAAAGAGTGAGAGACTTGTTATAGTTTCGCTGCCGTTTTAGTGGCGCACACTTCTGACAAGATCCAATCAACTTCTCTGTTGGAGTGTTGAGGGGTGTAACACAAAGCAAACAATGTTCAGAGACTTTCATGATATTCCCTCCGTTTAACTATGGAAGATACACAGTAGGGAGTTACACAAGGACCAGTCGCGAATCTGGTACGTGTTGTGTATGGAGGTACTGTGTATCTACCGTAGTTAATGGAGCCGCCGTTGAAATGTGATAGGAACCTCTCCATAGAGGTTCTCTTTATGTTCTAATTCTACCTGGAATATAGGCGAACGGAAGCGCCCCCACTGCCACCCGTGAGGATGACAATGGGGACGCTACTAGAGTTAGCTAGCACTGGCGATGCTAGTTAGGCGTTGCCTTCGATCGTGGCGCCGCCAGTACCCTTCGCCTTACCCTTCACCTTGGCCGGCACGGGCTCATCAAGCGCAGGTTCCGCTTCCGTTTCGGCGTACATCTTATCGAATGCCGCGGCGAATGCCGTGCCGCGTTCCTGCATGTCCTTCGCTTCCTGCGCAGTTTCGGCAGCGCCTTCGGCGAAGTCATCAGCCACAGATACGATATAGTCCGTCGATTCCTTGAGCCTCTTTAGTGCCTTTGGTGACACGTTCTCGGCATTCTTTTCGGCATTCTTGAGAAGCGCCTTGAGCCGTGTTGCGAGTGACATCGTATCAAAGCGCATAGCTTCCGCCTTGATATTAATGTCAGTAAACATTGGCCAACGCTTAGTTGGATTGATGAGATGCTTTTCAGCAAACGCAACAAACCTTTCGCGGTTGTTCTTATGTCCGCCCCTGACGTGGAACTCCTGCTTCGCAAAATCAAGGAATGCCACATCGGTCTGCACTTCCCCGCCGTCATCGTCACGAACGGGAACAAACTTGCCTTCGCTCAATTCCATTTCAGTTTGGAAACGACGAACATAGTTTCGGATCATGGTACGTTCGTTCGTTGAGGCAACTTTGAACAGATTGTTCAGAACGCCAACGTTACCGTGCTTCGCAACATGAGACAGAGCCGACACTAGGACGACGTGTCCCATGATACGATGGCGCTTGCCGTCGCGGCCCCACGTCACGATTGCCGCGTTAATGTCCTGTGGGTCAATGATAAGAATGTACATTTGGGATTGTCCTTACTTGAGAAAGGTACGTGTCACTGTTAGAGACAATCCACTAACAGCCCGTACCTTTCTAGATAAGGACATAACTATAACGATAGTTAGCGTCGTTACCTTGTCAATTCACCGGATATCCCTAGCCAATGTTTGCCAGCGTGACGGAGACAGAGACGCTTTCACGTACCATCGTTGTCACGGCCGGACGGGCTAGGCTGCCAGTCAGACGCTTTGTGGCCACAGGCCGGAACAAGTGCCACGCAAATGAGGCGTGTATGGTTAAAGGTTCAAATGGTATGCCGTGCCCCCTCTCCCCTACCCTACAGGCAAGGGCCGCTTAGGGCCGGATCGGTGAAGCA
>OFQX01000088.1_pt1 | contig 28421 bp, 42 predicted proteins | sample 1542951 | NCBI WGS metagenome assembly OFQX01 (sample SAMN07774215, study PRJEB24372) | wastewater metagenome | isolation source: WWTP Novara (Effluent) | place: Italy: Novara | collected 2015-12
TCACTATAAATCGAATAAAAATATTTAATTTAGCAAAACATCCGTACTCAAAATGTTAACTCCAAATTTCACAGGAACGCAACAGATAGGCTTGCCATCTTGCGTTTACCTTACAGATGATTCAACAGGCTCCGATGTTTCTATTGTTGCACGTCGTGCCTACGTCATAGACGTAGAAAATAATTACTTAGTACCGACAGGAACAACAACAGATTATACCGTATGGCCTTTAGTGGATACATCCATATCAATAGACTGCCTTACACAAGATACGGCTGCTTTTGTTCGTGTGGACTGGGTTGATGTAGGAGGGGCAGTAGTGGAAACAAAGACAATCCTTTGTGATTTCAGGCTGTATAATCTGCAAGAGTCATTTCAGCTAACGCAAGCAATGGTAGCCCAACCAAATATCATTCAGGACACAAACTTCTGGAATAACAAAATGATATTAAGGGTAAACATTGATGATAGTGTAGAAGCAGTTAGTATTGGAGGTAATCAGCGTGTAGCGCAATCGGCACTCAATAGAGCTACCGCAATGACGAACAATCAATCAATATATTTCTAATGGCATCATTATTCACCATACCTGAAATAATAGAGATTGCTAAATGCAGTCAATATCTTGCAAATAATGATGCTGCAAAAGGTACTTTATTTGGAGCAGTAGTTGACCCTACATTGGGTATAAAAATATACACCATAAGAAAAGATGTAGAGGACTTATACGAACTTGACCCAACAAATTCTAATGGTACTTATGACCTCGAAGCAATGGGTAATTACCTGTATGGATTATGTGGGAAGTATGCGTTAACAGCACAAGCGATTATATCAGGTGGTGGTGGTGGTTCAGTAGTTCCCCCAATAGACCCTAATCAGTATATATGGTACTCTTTTGTTGATACAGTAGAAGCAAGTCAGGATGATTCTGAAACTTACCAAAACGACTTATTCATTGGGGCTATACAGCTAAATACCTTTACAGTCAACTCAGGTACTTTACAAACAAGCCCTCCAAACTTTACCTTTGACTCAACAACAGGTACAATAGATTGGAGTCCTAATAAATTTTTCACAGGAGATGTAATTGCATCACAATTTTACAGAAGATTATAATATGAAAAGAATAGTATCATTTTTAGTATTGTTATGTTTTTTTGTGGTGTGTAGGTCGCAGCCATTCCCAACTACCCAAACTCAGGGAAGTACAAGGACATTAATAGACAATCTCGGAGGGTTGCGTGGAAGACTTATTAATGCAATATACGCAGATACAGCAACAGCTAACCTTGATTTATATTTTAAGAATTATGATGGTGCATCAATAGCCACATACTCAGGAGGGGTTAAGTATTGGATAAGATATAGTGGTGGATGGAGTTTAATTAGCGGTGGCGGTATTTCAACGTCAGGAGGTATAGGAAGTTATCAGGATAGTGTAGCGAATGTTTTAAACTATGGAGCAGACCCTACGGGAGTAGCGGGTTCTGCATGGGCGTTTAGGGCTGCGGTAGCAACAGGGAGAACAGTATTTGTGCCTAAAGGGGTATATAAGTTTAATGACAGTACGGTTACTCTTAATAATTATCAAAAGATGTTTGGAGTAGGAAGGGAGTCGATATTATTAACTACATATTCTGGTTCAAGTGCTTCTTCATGTATCATAAGAACGGGTAAATATAATCATGTAAGTGATTTGGCATTAGTGGGAACGGGAAAAGTTACTTATCCTGTATCTACTTTAACAGCGCAAAATGGTATTTTAGTAGCAGGTAATTGGAATAATATTTTCAATATCTATGCAGCAGGATTAGGAGGTTCAGTTATTCAAATGTACGACCCAACTTCTTTTGATAGTTGTTGGTTCAATGATATTCATAACATACAATGGATAGGGTGTACTGCGGGTATTCAGTCATTGATAAATGCTCAATATAATATATTCTCAAACCTTCAATCCCAAAATACAAACAGGGCTTTTTACAATGGTAATGGGAACAATAAATGGAATCAAATAACAAGTGAATCGGATAATGAAGGTTATATAGAAGGCGGTAGTGGCGGTAATAATAATCACGGAACCGTTAGCAATTTTTCTTTTAACCATACAAGCTATCCGCTTACTGCTGCAAACGGGATTGATGTAGACATGGTTTATAGCAACGGTAATATTTTTGGGGGGATAATTACTTTAACTAATGTAGATAATGCTTGGTTTAATAGCGTTGCGCTTTCGGGAGTAACTATAAATGTTTCAGCCAGTGGCGGAACAAAAACAACTCACTTTGTTGCCTGCCCGCATATAAGCGGATTGATGACACCCCCCATTTGGAATGTTTCAGGAACGGCAGCTATTGATACAGTTTTAATTAATGGAGGAGTTGGACTATCAGTTGGCGGTGGTAATCCGTACATTAATCAACCAGTAACGGGCGGTGGTTCTTTCCCTGTTATGTTTCTTAAAAACGGAAGGCTTCAGCAGGATTCTTCATTTTTTGTGTATGATAGTTCAGGACATCAACTGGCTCTTGGTGGCTCCCCTTCAGGAACCTATAAAATTACTCTTATTTCTCCAAGTTATGAACTGTTGAGAATGCAGTCAACAGGAACAGCTTTAGTAACGCTGGACATGGTTAACAATGCTTACGACCATGGCGGTATTGCTTACTATCAAAACGAAATGCTGACAAGAAATAAGTTGGGTTATTCAATGTCAACAACATTTAACGAGATTTATCCATACGATTCAGATACCGCAATGAATATAGGGAAGTCGGCGCAAAGATGGAAAAATATATACGCGATGAGAAGTTATTTAAGTGGAGGCGTTCCTCTACAGGCTCCAAATACAATCTCAGTAGAAATTGATACATCCGCAAACAAGCCTGTTATTATTGATGCAGCAGGTAATTTTAAGAAATCATTTTGGCCTACTTATGGAGGAGGAAGTACTACAACAATATACACAGGTAATGGAAGGTTTGGAGACGGTAACAGGTATATATCTGCGGCAAACCATACGTTTACAGTGGATAGTGTTACAACCCTTTTATTATATGGAGGTAGAAGTACTGATGTTCAGAAGTCAATGATAGGGGCAGGGAATACAGGAGCTTATATGGCAAGTACAAATCCTGAATTTGGTGTGAGTTCAATAGTGTTTGCTTCAAGTAACGGAAGTGGTTCTTACGGGGTATTAAAAAAGACTGCTGCTGTAATGGGTATTGATGCAGGAGCGCATTATATAACATTGGATAGTAACCATGCCAAAATAAAAACAGATAGTGTAACATTAAGAAGCGCACTTGTCTACGCTCCCTTACTACCTTCTTTATACGGGGATAAAATAGTAAGGGCTAATAGCACAACAGGGCAGCTATCATTGGTTGATACCGTAGCCGACTTCTCTCTTACTAATGGTAGTCACTTTCTACCCGACTCTTTACTTATACCTATATCTGCAAATGCTTTAAAAGTAAGAAGCCTTCAAGCAGGAACTAATGTAACATTAACGGCTACTGATTCTTCTATAATTATTAATGCAAGTGGAGGAGGTGGAGCAGGTATGGCTATTGGAGGAACGATAACAAGTGCAACAGCAGGTAGTATTTTATATGCAGGAACTAATGGTTTCTTGCAACAAAGCAACTCATACTTTTTTTACGACTCAACAAACAGACGTTTTTATGTAGGTTTAAACTCTGGCACAGGTACATTAAACCTTCGTGCAGCATCAGGTAATACAGACTTTAAGCTTACAGACGGAAGTGGGACTGAAACATGGGGAGCAGCAGCAAGGACAGATGGAGCATTTGCTTTCTTTAATTCAGGCTCATCCCCGTTCTTTATTGAACAGGCGGCAGATGACCAACAGTTTTATTTAGCTAATGGGTTTTCTGGATTTAAAACAGCATCCCCTAATTCTACGCTTCATGTATCAGGTAGTTTTGCAGCCGCATACACAGCCCAAACAACAACTTATTCTATTTCCGCTACTGATTATGTAATTAATTGTACATCAGGAACATTTACAGCAACCCTTCCTGATGCAGCAGGCATAACAGGGCGTACTTACATTATAAAAAACAGTGGAGCAGGAGCAATAACAGTTGGTACTACTTCGTCACAAACGATAGATGGCAGCACTACTTATAGTTTAGGGACTCAGTATAAGTATGTAACAGTTGTAAGTAATGGAGCAAATTGGGTAGTAACAGCAAATAATTAATTTATGAAAAAAACAGTTTTATTTGTCTTTTTTATTTATGGGCTATCTGTACATTCTCAAAATGTATCTATACAGGATAGCAGTGGTACTTACTTTCTTGTAAATCCGTCAACAGGGGCAAAAACCCCTTTTATGGCAAATGTGTCAGGGCAGAATGGGAAGGTTCTTTCAACTAATGGTACAAGATTTACATTCATTACCGCATCTGGAACAGGTTCAGTTACCGATGTTTCAGTTGCAAGTGCAAATGGATTTGCGGGTAGCGTTGCAACTTCAAGCTCTACCCCTGCAATAACATTAAGCACTTCGGTTACGGGGCTTTTAAAAGGGGATGGAACGGGGATATCGGCAGCAGTAGCAGGAACGGATTTTTTAACCCCTTCCGGTAATGGCTCTGCCTTAACTGGATTGACAGGTTCGCAAATATCTGGTAATATAGCTGGAAGCGCAGCAACACTAACTACGCCACGTACATTGAATGGCGTATCTTTTAATGGCTCTGAGGATATAACAGTTTACCCCGACTATTTAGCTTATGCCGCATTAGGCTCTCCAATACTTGCAGAGACAGTTAATTTTCCTTTAGGGATGTGCAATACGGCTGTGTCTCTTACGGATAATCAGCTAAAACTACAATCTGTTTATTTAACAAAGTCTGCAACGCTAACAGGCATTAAAGTGTATATGCGGACATCAGGAAATTATACAGGAGATAATAATAACAGGGTAGGGTTATACTCTTATAGTGGAGGGACTTTAACGCTTGTAGCCAGCTCTGCCAACAACAGCACTTTATGGACAGCAGCGAATAACGGCATACTCACAATACCATTTAGTTCAACGTATGCAGCAAGTTCAGGACTTTATTATGTAGCTGTAATGTATAACCAATCAGCACAAACAACAGCACCACAGATAGCAGGGCCGATTGCAATTAATAACTTAGTCATGCAGAGTACGGCATACGGTTTTGCAAACTCAGCAAAACTAAACGGAACGGTAGCAGCGCAAAATGATTTGCCTGCAACTCAGGCAATGACGGGAGTCACTTCGGCAACATCAGTAATTTATGTAGCATTATATTAATTCATTTTTAAAACACAAAAAATGGCAAAGATATTCGCAATGGACTATGACATAATGATTGAAACAGTCCCTTACTTAGTAATGAAATATTCAGGTATTCCAGAAGGAGAGGAAACTATGGCATCTGAAAATGTAGAGGTTCAGTTAGAGATAGATTTTGACTGGACAGTTACTCAGCTAAACGATGCAAAAGTAGATGCAATACAAACAGATGTTTTCGCCCGTTATGGATTAACTGTTTCTAATACAGATATTTTTTATAACAAACACGATAAACCATTATTATGAGATTGATTAAAGTTGTATTTCTATGCCTGTTATCTTTTTCAGGATTTTCTCAATCATTGGATGCAGTAGTAGATGCAAAGATTGAGGCAAGAGTAAATCAGTTAGTGGATGCAAAATTAGCAGCATTCGCTAAAACACTTGACAGCGCAGTATATAAAAATGTAACTGCAACAGGCACTACTTTTATTGACACTATCCGTCAGGGTAATACCCAAAACTGCGTTTATCTTTTATCGTTAACAGGAGAGACAGCAAGCGGAACAAAAATCCATGCTATCAGGGCAGTAAATATAAACACATCAGGAGGTATTTATACTGTTCCTTTTCAAACAGCAATAAGAGGCTTTACAGGCACATCAGGCAGCTTTGATATAAGCATAGTAAACAATGTAGCCTCTGTAAAGATTACACTTGCTTCTTCTTCATCAACAGTAAAATGGAGTTATAAACGTACCAATATCTAATCTATGAAATACATTTTATCGTTATTGTTAATATGTTCTTTAAGTGCTAACAGTACAATTTACTATGTCCGTACAGACGGCAGCAATGCCAACACAGGAACGTCAAATACAGCAGGCGGAGCATGGCTAACGGTAGCTTACGCAGCGGCACACACAACAAGCGGTGATGATATTTTTGTTCAGCCGGGAACTTATACAGAAACTTCGCAGGTAGCCTTACCCGTTGGAGTTGACCTTTATGGAACTGATAGCGCAACCTGCATAATCAAATCTACATTAACCGCTACATTCACATCAGCTATATATCTTGCAAGTGCAGAAGGGACAAACGGCAATCAATCTATCCATGATTTAAAGTTTGACGGAGATATGACCTGCCAAATGGGTATTATAGTATCAGGGAGAAGCAATGTATCAATTTATAATTGCCGATTTTATGACTTCTTTGATGTTGGTATAATCTTTAGGGGGCGCACAGACTTTGCAGATGGTCCGCCTACAACATATTCAACAGGTAATACATTCCACGATAACTATGTGTGGAACTGTGCAAATATAGATGCCAGTTACGGGCGTGGCTGCCTTGAAATAGGAGGACAGATTGGAATACTTGTTTACAATGATACTATCATACAAACAGCAAGAGCAACAGGAGATAATGGGTATTGTATGAAAAACGTAAATCAGGGATGGATAAAAGGAATGAAGGTGTATAACTGTTATCTTGAAGTAAATCCATTCCATTGTTCTACTGCCGGAGGTTGTGATAATCGTTGGGACTTTGCTTTTGAGTTCAGCGATAATCAGGGCTTAGAATTTTACAACAACCGTGTATTGGGTAGCTGTGACCAAAACTTCCAATACAAAGGAGATTACCCTTATTCAGTTTACTACCACGATAACATTTTTGGGTGGCCTTCTCTGAACACCTATCCTTCATGGGGTATCATACTTGAATACTCAACAAGTGATGCTAAAATTCAGAACAATACCTTTATGAATATTATGATACCATTTTGGTTTGTTCCGAGGTCGGGAGATACACTTCACAGAGATACAATAACAAATAACTTAGCCTATGGGATGGGTACAATAAGTAGCTATGACGGACGTGCAATAAAGCAGCAGGGAGATTATAGCAACAATCCGGCGAACGGTTGGGTAATAGACAATAACACTTTTATTGGGAAAACAGGAGGTCAGGGAACCTTCGGTATTGATATTCCATTGGGAAGCACTGCTGGCGTGAGCAACAATAAATGCCGCAATAATATTGTAACAAACTTTTCTGTTGCAATTCACAGTGGAGGAGGTGGCAATATGTCCAACATTTATATCAACAATAACCTGACGGATAATGTCACAACCGTTATTAGTTTAGGAGGTACACCAACGGGTACTTATTCCACCACTGGAAATATATCAGCAGCACCCGACCTTAACAGTACAACCTACGCTCCCAATGTAGGCTCTCCCGCTATCAATGCAGGAACAGACGGAACAGATATTGGTTATACAGGAGGTAATGGAGATTACCCTCCCGTTGTAAACACAGTAACACCTACCAATGGAGCAACAGGGCAATTAATAACCATTCACCCCACAGCTACATTTAGCGAAGCACTTGACGGAGCAACAGTAAACACCACCAACGTAACCATGACACAGGGAGGTAGCCCCGTAACAATTACAGTAGGATATTCCTCTCTTGTGATTACCGTTACCCCTTCATCAAGCCTTAGTTACAGCACAACCTATACCGTTACTTATGGAGTAGGGATAACAGATGCAGGAGGAAACCCAATGGCTTCCCCTCAATCATTTACATTCACTACGGAGTCTTCAACCCCTCCACCACCACCTTCGGGAGGCGGCTTTATAATTAGAACGAACAGACGTATTAGATTTCAATAAAAAACACTATTTTTGATAACGAAAATTAACTATTATGGATTACACCAATTTAACTTTAGGAGGCTTAGGGGTTTTTGGTATTGTTATTCACAATCTGATAAAATTAAACACCATAAACAGAGCCAATAACGGTATCCTTAATTTAGGTAAGTATTTGGCATTGGAAAAGTTTTCCATACTCGTATCATTATGTGTGGTAGCCGTTGCCCTTATTGCCAGAAATGAAATTGATAAATTGGCAAAGGTAGGTGATTGGTTAGGATTAGCCTTTGTTACCCTCGGATATATGGCTCAAAGCATAGTAGTTACTTTTATGGGTAAAGCACAAAAAATGTTAGACAACCAAAACCAATAATATGATAACACTTTATATAATCGAAGACACCGTAGAGGAGAAATTCCTTGACTACGAAGGAGCGACTGATGTAAAAGTATGGGTAGATGATGAGGCATTAGCGCATCGGTTTTCTCTATCTGACTGCAATACAGTTTTAGCAACTTTAAACACCCAAAACGAGCCTGACCGTTTCGTAGGCCGTCCGGGAGACAGAGGTGCATAATGAGCGATAAAAAACGAAACATACTATTCTTTTTGGCAGTAATGTCAACGATAGGCGTATTTATGTTCGGCATGATAATGTGGCCTCACTATCAAGAGGCAGGTACAAATAAGATAGCAAAGAACTTATACTACGTCACAATATCGTTCACTATGTATATGCTTAGTTTTGTTTTAATGCTTTTTGCGAGGACGTATTGGATGAAAGTGGCTGCAAGTTTATCCCTTGCTACATTCGGAGTTAATCTTTACATAGAATTATTTTTAGACCCTAAGCATTGGGGTAATTGGGACTTTTGGGCAATAGTAGTTTTCGCTGCAAACCTAATTTTATCATTTACTATAATTGAAAAAATAAGACCAAAAAAAGATGAGCAGTAAATGGATAACAATATTAGAAGTGTGTCTGTTTATAATAACCGCATCGAGTTATTTTATAGTAGCGCATAAACTTAAAGATAGCAAGGGAGGCAAATGGGCGCAAGTGTTATTGATATATGCGAATATAGGGGTGCTTAGTTTCTGCCGTAAATTATCAGCATTAATGGTGTTTGTATTTGTGGCAGCAGTGGTTTTATTCAACCTGAACAAAGCAAAAAGAAATGAAAGAAGAAATAAAGGACTTATCTCTTAGCGGGGTAATTATGGCGGCAGGAGTTTATGCAAGAGCTTTTTTTGGTGGCAAAAGATACACCATTGCTCAATTAGTGGCATTGATAGCAGTAGGGATTGCCATTATTTTTATACTAAATGAAACATCAATGGCTCAAGTATATAAAATGTCAATATGCTTAGTTTATGGACTTCTTTCCCCTAATGCGTTAAATGCAATATTCAAAGCGGGAGATAAAAGCGAAGACAAAGCAGCAGACAAACTATCCGATAAAATAGATAAATTAACATAACATGGACTTGTACCCGATAACAGATAAAAACACAATACCCTTTAATGGGTGGAAGTGGTTCTCAATAGCATTAGTGATAGTTGCTATTTTTTTGTTGTATAGGAGTTGTAATCAAAAGCCTCTCCCCGCATTGCCCGTAGTTATTCCAGTAGCAGAACAAAAGGAGAATGTAAGGGTGGATAGTGTCGCCATAAAGAAAGTTTATGATAGCTTCATGGTAGCCATAAAAGAAAAAGACAAAGCCATAGAAACATGGTATAATGAATGGAAGGCAAGCGAAACAAGATACAACGATTTAGAAAAAGGTTTTGTAGACTTAACAAGTAAAGAAGTACCCGATACCTGTAAGGAGATGAAGCAGGCATACATTTTGCAGTTGAATAAATTAATATCCGAAAGCCGCAAAAAAGATTATTCCTGTGGAAACACCATCGCCTCATTAAAGGCACAATCAGCACAAAAAGACCTGCTGATTAAAAAGGGTCAAAATGATTGGAAGAAATTGAAAGTGAACTTTGATACAGCTTTAGCCCAACAAACAAAACTGACTAAGGCTGTATCTTCCCTTAAACCTAAAAGAGAATTTTATTTAGGGCTTACAGGTCTATCCGATTACAACAACCTCAACAACGCATCCGTAGGCATTACAGCAGATTACAAGACTAAAAAGGGAACTATGTTTGGAGTAGCTTATTTCAATACCCAACAAGTTCAGCTATCCTATAAAAAGAGATTGTTCAAGTTTTAAAAACATATACTTATGAAGTTTATTCAGTACATCATTTTAGCCGCTGTAGCGATTGCATTTAACTGGTTCACACTTTCAGGACTTGGAGCCGAGCCGGTGGCAGAACACAGGGCAGAAACTATCGGTCAGTTTTTTACCGGTTCAGGTTGGGATTGGGCAGGCTTTGCCGGATTTAACGGATTGCTGCTGGCTTATGTAATTACTCTTGTAAAAGGAAAATCAGTTGACTTTAACGAAGTAGGTTCTTCAGGTAAGAACTTAATTTATGCCGGATTACTGTTATTGTCAGTACTCCTTGTTTACTTTGGATAAAATGATTAAACTCGTATCCATAATAATCCTTTCCCCTATCCTGTTTAACTTAATAAACAGTCGTATAGATGCGTATAGGATATTAAAGGATAAGACAATAGCCCACAGCATTAACCTTACTGCTTACTTTTTATTTGTTGCAGCAGGTTACATATACCTTCGCCCTGATGTCACCACAATCATTTTAGGATGCCTACAAGCCTTCTTTAATCGTCAGGTGGCATTTGATATACCCCTTAATTTACGCAGACGTAAAAACGATAAAACAATAACATGGGATTATGTAAGTAAAGCCAATCCTCCCGCTGCATGGTTTGATAGAATAGAGATAAAGATATTTGGAAGGAACGGGAGAAAGATTGCTTTGTGGTATATTTCCCTTTGGTTAATAACTATTATTTGTTTAATATGTAAATTTGGAACTGAATGAAGATAGGGAAAAACGATAACCCACTGTTTCTCGCTTTTATGTGCGTGGTTTTTATTTTGTTCTTTCTTGCTTTCATTCTTATTTCTTCACTGTTTGTAAAATATTAATATGACTATTGATGCTACTCTTTTGGGTGGATTGTTTAAAACTATAACTCCTTCTCAATTATCGGGAATTGAAACAATAGTACAAGAGTTTGGAGATGGTGATAAAAACCAATTAGCTTACGTTTTAAGCACCGTTTATCATGAGACAGGTAAAAAGATGCAGCCCGTAAAAGAGTTCGGAGGTGAGGCTTATTTAAAGTCTAAGAAGTATTACCCATATTACGGACGTGACCTTACTCAAACCACATGGCTTGATAACTACAAAAAGGTAAAGAAGTTTTCAGGAATTGATGTAGTGTCTAATCCTGACTTAATAGGGCAGATGCCATTAGCCGCCAAAGTAGCGGTAACATTTATGAAAAACGGTTGGTACACTGGCAAAAAATTATCTGATTACATAAACGATAAAAAGGTAGATTTTATTAATGCCCGGCGCATCATAAACGGAACTGATAAGGCTGAACTAATAATGTCTTACGCATCTAAATTCCTTACAGCATTAAAATAAAAAAGGGGAGCATTACGCCTCCCCTTTGCTTTGCTTGAACATATCCCCTGAACTATAAATACAATAAGATAAAAAAGGTATCTATACCAGCAGTTATCAATGCTATTTGTATTTTGTTTTTAAAATTATCTTTCACTAAGAATAGGACTAATAGTATTGACATTGTTTTTAGTTTTTATCTTCTGTGTCGGGAAACTTTTTACAATACAGATAGTTAACAAATGATAATATAGCTGCACTGCCTCCCCAAATGATTAATATAGTTCCCATAAATTTAAGTTTTAAAGTGGTTGTTTAATCGTTGTTTACTTCCAATTCATTTGCAAACTCCTGCATCATTTCTTCATAGATAGGCTCTAACTCTTTCTTTGTTCCTGTTTCCAGTATTGTATATCCTGCCTGTATCATTGTAGGGTACTCATGGTTTAAGGTACTCATAATACAGGGCATTTTACTTGTGGGGGAAATTAATAGTGCATGCATGGTTATTGTTTTTTTGGGTTATAAAAATAATGTGTTTTATGTCTGTTCCCTAATGTTAAAACGTGCTTCTTACCTTTTAGTATTACCCCCTTTTCTTTATCCTCTTTAGTTAATTTACTTACCCCTTTACAGGAACATAAACACACTGACGTATAATAGATGTTTCATTGTTGTTACTATTTTGGCGTTTGGTAAATGATTTCTTCTACATCCGTGTTACCGTTTTCAATTTTTGCAGCCAACTCCATTGCTTGTAAACGGTTTGCTTCCTCATTGTAAATGTTATCTTCGGCTGCTCCAATACTAAAATTAAAGCATTTCACTAACCCGTCTTTAGTCCTCACTTCAAAAGTAGGGCTTCCGCTTACTGGTACTTTCCTTATTATTGTTACTTGCTTCATTATTTATTAGTTTAATATGTTTATTGTGTTACTTCTCTGTTTGTTTGAGGACGGTGGCGGCTTTTTTATCAACTGCTCCACCACCATAATTTTTAATCCATTCGGGGGAGGTGGTGATTAAATCTAATACCAACCTTAATGCAATAATGCCTTCCCGTAGCTTTATGTTTTCTTCATACAGGGAAGGGGCTGCGGCAATAAGGGTGGCATTTGCCGACTGTTCATTAAAATCTATTTGTTGCTTCCCGTTATTATAAGCCCAAACGGTTGCTATGTTTTTATTGCCTGATTTAATTTCAGCAGTACGGGTATCATCATGGCAATCTTTTACCTCCCACGGAGTCGGTGTATATCCTTTTATCTCTTTCATGTTTGTTTTGTTTTACTATTTGTTAATCAAAAACTATTTATACTAATTTGTTGTTGAAATATTCAATAGTCAGCCCATTCGGTACTGTAAAATATCCCCACCCGTCACCAAATACAACTATTTTCATTTCTTTTACTTTGCTGCCATTACAAACCGGGCGGCCAATTACTTCAACATATATTATCCCGTTTGCCACATCAAGCAATTTAAAAGGAACGCCAATGTATGACGTATCAATGCCGGTAACAATATCCACAGATACCCCTAAATTTTCATTATATTTTGGACAAGTGTATTTACCCGGCTCTGTCCTTACTATCAAATCGCCGTTGTTAAAGTTTGAGATATTCATTTTTTGTACGTTTACTGTTTGTTAATTGTTTTTAGCTGATACGGGTTAAGGCTTGTTTAGCCTCTTTAGTTAAAGCAGTTAAAATTCCATCTTGCCCTCCCGATGTTATCGAATGCCAGTGATTCTCTATCCTGTTTACTAATCTTGCTAAAGCCCCCTTTAATTCTTTATTTTCTCTGTATAGTGCAGGGTATTCGTTGTATCTGTCAACAAGGGCATGAGCAATTTTGCCAAATTCGCTATTTTTATTCAAACAAATAGTTGCATCGTCTGTTCTTAGTAAAAGCCTGTCTGTTGGTTGATTTACTTCTCTTAGTCCTGTGCCAGTAGCCAACAAAATAAGACTATCTGGCAACCCTTCCCCTTTTTGTGTTTGTTCCTGCTTATCCTTTACACTATTGCAATTTTGGTTATGCTCAATTTTACCCCTTTCAATTATATCTAACATTTGCTCTTTTGTCATTCCGTAATTATCAGCCATTGCGTCAACGGTCAACCAATCGTTAACCCATTCAAGATACTTTTCAGCTAATGTTTTTTGTCCAAATCTTTTTGTATGCTTATCTTTTTGGTAGGTGGGGTAAACATAAACCTGAACTACTTTTGAAAGTTCTGTAAACTCGCAATATTTTCCCCTTACACAAAACAAATGATTAGGGGCAAATTCCCAATCGGTTAACATTATTGGAAGGTCTGTATACTCCCTTACTTCTGCCAATACTTCGGGGATAACGTCAGGCTCTGTATGCTTATCTTTTACTTCATCTACAGGGGTGGAGGGGGCTGGTATTTGCTCAAAAGGGAAAAAATCATGTTCTCCATATTGCCCCGGTAAATAATATTCGCTGCCAGTATTGCAATTTATCAGGTTTATCTTTCTTTTTTGGTCTAACCCTTCAAAATATATTTCGCCTGATTCGGTATGTTTGAAGTATTTTCTTTCTTTCATAATAAAGTGTATTTAGTAGTTTATTTAATTGGGTGGTGGTTAATAGTTCCAAAGTTTTAAAATAAACCTCCCAACAATAAGAATAAAGAGGAGGGGCATTTTACTTTAAACCTTAAAACTTAGTTTTATTATTTTGTTTAATATGTTGTTTAGAATGTAAGTTTACTTTTTTTGCCTCTTATGTGGTAACACTCCGAACTACCCATTTTTTCGGATATATCGGATAATGTTTGCGCATATTCACCGTATTCGTTTTTCCTATCCCAAAAGCCTGAACCATGCCCGTTACGGTCAAGAAAAAAACAATGTGGGGCTAAATATCCTAAATCACTGCCTGGTATTGTCAGCAATTCAAATGCTTTTTCTTTTCCCAGTTCACCAATTACAGCACCAATAAATAAAAGGCAGTCGTTGTATGCAGTTTGCTTTGCCTCTGCTGTAAAATCTGTATTTTCTCCACTGTCACACGTTACCCATGATGCGGTTGCTAAGTAGTCAGCAACAAAATTTTTATAGTTTATACTTTTCATTGTGTTAATTAGGTTTAAAGTAGTTAATAAATTTTAGGTTAATAGGGGGTTAATTACTGGTTTGCAGTTCTTTTAATTCTTTACGGAATACAATGCGGGTAAGGTAGCCGGTGCGCCTGTATTCTGCTGCATCATGTGAAAGCAGCGTTATTTCTTTAGTGCGCCCTGTTTTATCGTTGGTTACAAATTTGCCTGAATGTAAGGCATCCCCAATACTTCGCCCTTTGCTGTCTGCTTCGTAATGGCTTACATCTTCCCAACCTTGCCCGTAGTGCTGCTGTATTACATTCCAGTATTGATATTTATTTTGTTTCATAACATTAAAGTTTAAAAGTTAATATGTTTTTTAAGATAGTTGGTAATGGAATTATTATGACTCAAACTCCCTTATAATGGCAGATAGTTCTGTATTTACGTTGCCCTCAAAATGTTTGTCAAAACATCTGCCGCCACCAACACAGTTAAATATCACCGCCTCATCTTTCGATAGTCCACATTCTTTCCTTAAATAATCCCATAATCCACTATATGAAGTATCAAACATACATTGCTCAACTTCGCCACCTGATAACATTGCTTCGTACAATTCATTAAAACCGCCACGTTTAAAGTTTTCCGGCAATTCCATGCCGCTGTCAATAAGATAATCAATTACGTTATCTCTTTCTGTTTGCTCATCGTATTCTGTTTGTGAAACTGGATAAAATTTACTGCCGGTTGCTCCCTTAAATCCATCTGAATGTTTGAATGTGTAATCCAGTACTGTTATTTCGCCATCTTCGGCAATGTTTACAACTTTGTTGTACTTTGTTTCATTTTTTGAAGTAGTCATTTTGTTAGATTTTTAAGGTTATGAGTAATTAAAGTAATAGAGTAAAGTTATACCATAGGCAAATAATAATTTGTAGTTATAACCAGATTTGTTTTGTAGTAAAAGCCTGAATGTTTTTGTAGTAGTCTGCCTTTATCCCTTTACGGGTGGTTAGTTAATCATTTTACTTTCCAAGCATTGACCGCATTGTATTGCTATTGCTGGATGCCTTAATATTGCCGGTATTAGTATCTAAATGGTCGTAATCAAAACCGAAATTTATATCGTAATATTGATAAGAAGCATTTTGCAGTTCAACGCCCTTTTTTTCACAGTAGCTTTTAATTGAAACAAATTTCCATTTCCCATTTCCTACTGTTTTTCCGTTTATTATTGTTTTTGCCATAATAATATATTTTTAAATTGGTTAGTTAATAGCCCCTTAGCTTTGAAGGGGGTTAATTTAAATCCATATAATACCAGATTTTGAGCCCCCTATCCTGCCGCTGTATATTGCAAAGCTATCAGCAACTTTGTGAGGGAAGTTTTTAGCAAACGTTTTATTTCTGTTTATTACTGCTTGCTTAATATTAGGTAAATTAAACCTGCCATCTACGTACATAATTCCATCAGTGCCAAGCAATTCTTTGCCATCTTTAAATAGTTGCAATGTTTTCATTTTTTTTACAGTTTATAAAGGTGAGTAAATAAAGGTTTGTTGGTTAACGGTTATAATTGAATTTATATGTAGGTATAACATGATGCGGGTATTTACGGGCTAAATCAATAAGCATTTGCGGACGGTCTAAATAGTGTGCTTTTCTCAATCCTTCCATATCTTTTTTATAGCATATCTCAATAGCCTGTTTAAGTTCCTGCATATCGGTATTTACTACATCAGTATTTTTATACCAGTTTGAGCCTTTTATAATTATTGTTTTCATTTTGATTAAGTTTATAAAGGTGAGTAATATAGGTTAATCGTCAATTTTTGCATTAGATGCGTCATATCTTAAATACGTGCGTCCTTTGTCGGCACTTATGCCGGATAGCCTGCCTTTCATTTCTGGCTCATCTTTGCATAATGAATTATAAGCCTCTCTTATAGCATTTATTGCGGCTTTTTTTGTGTCAAAATGAAGCCTGAACCCGTTGAACATTGTTTTTTCTTCAGTTGTGGAATTGCCTACTAATGCGTTCCGCAGTGTGAAATTTCCGCTAATCTGCCCAGTGATTGTGATAGTTGATTTCATGATGTATTTTTTTAAGGTGAGTAATTGTTTGCTTTTGTTCCACAAATATACATCACACCAAATTAAGTTCCAAATATTTTTAGAACTATTTTTGAAACATTGTTGCATTTATTGAAAAAGCCCCAATAAGAATAAGGGGGCTTAAACCAAAACTACTGCTATATGAGAGATTCTTAAATGTCTTTACCGAAATACAAATATCCTTTGCCTACCCATTTGTAAGAAGGCTCGTAAAGCCTGAAACCCATTTTAAACAGGTTATTAGCTGAAATAACGTTATCGTTAGTTGTGTAGGTAATTACCCTGGCTGCGTTGTCTTTGGCGGCTTTAATACGGGCTTTAATCATTCTCTTTTGAATACCCATGCACCGGTAATCTTTACTCACCCATGCCCGGTTAAAAATACAAACCCCTTCGGAGTACAGGCAGCCGCAGTAAGCTATTATTTTACCGCCTACTTCTATTACCCACCAATCCCGGTTCTTTAGAAACTCATTCCCGCAGTTAGGGAAAATACGTTCGTCCAGTTCTTGCAACTGGTTATACAGGTATTCGTTAATTACCCTGCCCTGATTGAATATTCTTTTAAGCCTCATGCTTCATAATTAAAAGGTCTTCACGTTCGTAATCCATCACTTCACAAGGGATTATTTTTGTCCGTATCTCTGCCATCCGCTTTTTTATCGTCACTAATTCTGTGTTTAATTTGCCGTACTTTTCCAGTAACCGGTAATATTCTTTGTTTAGTTTTTTGTCTTCTGGTTTCATTTAATGCAGCTTTCCGTTAATAATCTGGTAATTCTTTACCGTGTAATCACCGTTTTTCTCGATTAGGATATGAGCGAAACCGTGTTGATAATTTGAAACTAACGGGCTGTAATCCGGTTTTAATTCACAAAGGGATCCGGTTGACCATGTTGTAATCACTTTCCCGTCCATATCTGTTTCTGAATGGGTGCTTACTTTGTGTACATGACCTATAATCGTGCTTTGCTTTGCTTTCATGTAAACACCCCTTGCAGAATTTACCGGGCTAAAAAAGCCCCTCATTACGTGGTGGCCGTGGGTGATGGATAACTTACCTGCTTTTACTAACGTGTTTTCGTTTATTAGTTTCACCCGTTCCTCATTAAGCCGTAACCGTTGTTCTAAATGGTAATAATTATCGTCGAAAATTTCAGCACATTTCGACATTAGCCATTTTTGATACCTAATGTCATGGTTACCCTCAAGCCAGTAAATTTCTGCTTTAGGGAATGCTTTACGTAATGCCTGTAAGAATTGTTTTGCTGCTTCAAATTCTTCCCTCACCCGCCTTTTGCGTGGATCTTTTTCAAACCGGCTCAACTGATAAAAGTCTATCAAATCACCATTGATAAAAACAGTATTTACCTTTTCTTTTTTGCCGTAATCAAAAGCCACTTTGATAGCATCTAAATCATGGTATGGAATATGTATGTCAGAAATGAGAAGAATGTTATCACAAGCCAGCGGGAGTTTAAAAGGTAGCCGGTCTTCTTTGTGAGTTTCAGGTAAATTGTACGGATTCATTGGGCGGGAATCTGGTTTAAAAAAATCTGTTTTCTTTACGCACTTTCTTAGTGTATCGCCTTTTTTACCTTCAATATATCTCAATGCCTGTCTTGCATCGTCAAAATTTTTATATGAATTTTTGTCTTTACTGCAAATCAATCTTGCTAATGTGGATGTTGGCATGTCGGGATATTTACCCCGCCACTCCCTTGCAATGTCAGCTTTAGTCATAGTATTGGTTTAGATTATTGCCATAATGGTTTCATAAATCTTTGCAATCTCATATTGCTTGTCTTTGCCGTTTATTATTGCCCTTGCCAGTACCGGCTCTGTTATTTTGTCGTTGAAATAATCGCTTAACTTCTTTCCTGTGAACCAGCCTTCAATCATCCCGTATACCTGGATTTTACAGGCAATATCAATTTGTAGTGCTAAGTCGGGATTGTTTAATAAATCAACCCCCAATTTCTTGCCTGCCTTTTCGTAGAGTGCTTCGCCGGTGATCTGAACATTACCCCGCCCGAAGTATTTTGCGGCATCGTTGGCATCGTCATTACCTAACCACTTTGCAACTTTTGAGTTAAGCCAGTATTTTTTAATAAAGTACTGAACACCGCCAAATTCTTTTATTGGCTTCCACTTATAAGCACATTCATGCGCCCACGTTGCCAGCATATAGGCAAACTTTCTCTTATCGTTTACCCCTGCTTTTATTGCTTCGTTGTACAGTACTTTAATATTGGAAAATTGTTCTGCAGTAAGTTTGTAGTGCGGTATTAGGCTTTCAAGTCTGATTACCATAAATAAATTTTACAGATTAATAAAATGAACGCAGCCATGTAAACAGCGTACATAAGTTTCCCGTTATAGCCAAAAAAGAAAAAAGCAATGCGGTCTATAATTGACTTTCTTTCGGGGCTTACATAGTACCATTTTAGCCGCCTGAACTTGCTCAAAGAAATATTGAACACTAACAACCGGTTAAATAACAGTGCTGCAATCAGCCAGTAATTATGAAATAGAAAGTAAGGAACGGCACACATAGCAATGTATTCAGCCCCGTTAATGCCGTGTTTTATAAACTTGTTCTTTACAAACTGCGTATTATCAATAGCAGCTAATAAGATATTGGCGGCGGAGAAAATAATTATTGTTAGTAGTTCGTACATTTTGTAAGGTTATGGCCTGACTTTATTTTTATTTTGTCAGGGTATAACCTGACTTTTAAACCCGTCAAATTCGACGGGATTAAACCAGTGCATTTTTTGCACTTGTTGGTGTAAACATCTACTTACCCCACATAAATCAGCAATACCGCTACCGCCAGCAATCCGGCATAAATTAAATTCTTACCTGAAGAACCTACTTCGTTAAAGTCAACTGATTTACCTTTTACAAGAGTGATTACATAAGCCAGCAGTAAGCCGTTAAACCCGGCAAAGCCTGCCCAATCCCAGCCTGAACCGGTAAAGAACTGACCGATAGTTTCCGCCCTGTATTCTGCCACCGGTGCGGCTCCAAGTCCTGAAAGTGTGAACCAGTTAAATGCAACCGCTACAGCGGCTAAAATGATGTACTGAATACTCTTCATAAAATTGTTTTTGAGTGATTAATTATTTTTTGATGTATAAAATAGCCGCCGCCGTCACAGCTGGACCGGCAATGGCGATGAAAACTGTTTTGCGTTTCTGGCGGCGGTAGTACTTATTCTGTTTTTTCACTTCCACCGTAGCCAGCTGCAGCTGCTCCTGCAGGTTTTTTATTTCTGCTTTATAGGTGTCAACAATCCTGGCTCCAATGGTGTCCTTTATAAAGAATGCCCGGATGATGCTGTCCTTAATTGCAATCTGCTGCTTTAATAACCGGGTTTGCTCTTCCAGCAGTGCAGCCTTTTCTTTATTAAACTCCCCTACCTGCAGCAGCTTTACTGTTTTTTCCAAAATACTTTTTGGCACCGATACCGTTGGCTCAGTAGTCGTTTGGCTCAGGCAGCCGGCGGATATAATCAAGCATACCGTCAGCATCCAGATTTTGTACCTCCTTAATTTTTTGTTTAACATATTCTGGTTTGTTGATGTTGTAAATTTTTTGTTCAATGGCGCTTGCCTGTACCGATAAAATACTGTCACGGATCTGCAGGGTGATAATCTGCTTTGTTTGTTCCAGTGAAAATTGTTCCCATGCCTGCCGTTCTTTTATCACAGCCTGGCGTTCCTGTTCCCGGTATTCCATTTTCTGTTTGAATAGCTCCATGGAGTGATCTGTACGAATAGACTGCATGAAAAACCGAAAACAGAAATACGCCAGCAGTGCAATTACGCACACTGCCAGAAAGAATTTATTTTGGTTGATCCATTTCATCTTTATTCAATTTCAGGTAAATCAATAGTTTGGTTTGCCAGTTCGTGGGTGCAATCGCTAAGGAACTGTATGCGGCCATCAGTAATGAAGCTGTGGCAGATCGTTGAATCTCTTCTTAAAAAGTCGTTCCACTCCTCTGCTTTTGGATATTCAGGATCATTTAGTGGGGCTAGTTGGGCACCCGCATGCAAACCAGTTCTGATCAGCAACGAAGGTGTGAATGTTGGCCGTTCAAAATCCTGATTGAATCCCCAACCGGGGCCACCGTTAAATTCTTTCGTGTATAATAGGTGTTCAGTTTTGCAGGCAGGACAATAAATTGCCACTACTCCTTTTGCCATTTCTTCTTCGTTGGGGATGCCCCAAACTTTTGCTTTTGCCATATTTACCCTTTTAGTATTCTGAAAAAATGAAAGCTGGAATTTATAATTCGTGCCAGGCGTTCAATCTCTTTTTTCTTTTCTTCTGGTGTCATTGCCCGTTACATTTTGCGATTATTAAAACAGCGAAAAACAAAAACAGTACTGCAGCTGCCAAAAAAGCCAATGCATTATCGTTCTTACCAAACCTCATGCGTTTTCAAGTATCACCCTGAGCAATACCAATGCGGTTAAAATCAGTATGTATTTGATGATTAGCCTCATTTAATAATTATCTGTCTGCTTATCTTTATAATGCTCAAAATCTTTCCTGTTCTCTTTTATATCCTGCTGAATCCTTTCAATTAATTTGTCCTGTTCATCTTGCTTTTTTTGCAAATGCTCAATATCAACACTGTTTTTAATAATGTCTCTTTTATCACTCAAAAGCCTGCTAATCCACCATATTAAAATTGCGGCAACAGCACTGGCAAATCCAGCTATATTTTTAAGTATGCTTTCCATTGTCTTGTCGGTAGCTTGTTTTTAAAATTATCGATTGTATTTCCCTTTCAAATCTATCTAAGCCTTTATAACAACTGCCGGTCAAAAAAACAGCTCCGAAAAACTTATGAAGCAAACTAATTCTGCACAATGGGAATTTCCTTATAAAATACCGGTATGTTAAATAAAGAGCTATCAGCCCCACTATTATTTGAAAAAGTATATTATAAAGATTGTCCTCCCGAACAAAAAACCAATTAATGCCAAAGGCTAATTCTGCAACCGCTGAAGCCCTGCTTACAGCACAAAAGTTGAACATCCATGTAAACGCAACCAGGTATATTGCAAACCCGATATTTGTTCCAATGAAAGAATTGATCTCAAAGCCATACCGATTATATCCTTCCCTGTCAATAAGAGCGTACAGGTTTATTATTACCTGCAGGGCTACTAATAGAACCGGAAAATAAATTATAAACATTCGTACTGGTCGCATAAATATTATTTTGGTGTACCCACGCCTCCGCCGCCTACATCGTCATTATCTCCTGCATCCGTTAAAGCTGCCTGCGTTGGTTTCTTTGCATTAACAAAAGAGAAGAAAACACTGTTACCGAAATACCCCAATATCAATGCAGAAAATGGAGTAATAACGTACAGGTCGGCAATATCAGCCTTCAAATAAATTAATACCTGTGTGGTAATAACTGAAAGGATGATTGTCGGTATTAACGTTGCAAGTGAGTATTTTTTACCCGCCCGTCTGTGTTGTTCAAAGTCTTTTAAATAGTGGATTACAGTACCTAAAAGACATAATAAATACAATTCCATATCGTTGTTTTTTAATTTCTATTTATTTTTAAACCTCTGATATTCCGTCTCGGCCTCACATAAGGAACGCCGTCCGTTACTGTAACAGTCACGGTGTCTGTTGCTGTGGCGCTCAAATTATCTGTAACCTCTAATTCAAAAACATAAGTTCCGTTACTTAATCCCGTTACTGTTGTGGTGTCGCTTGACGGGGTGGTGATTGTGCAACTTGGGCCGCTAACCTTACTCCATACCGTTCCTGTGATTGTACCGGTGGTGTTACCAGATGTATAAGCTGATGATGTTGTAGTAACATACATTTCATTAGAAGCACGGGCGCATTGTGCTTCGCCAATAAAAACAGTACCTGAAGTGCCGCAATTATACAGCAGGTTTATTGTCACGGTAGTTGTAGATGCCGGTACAACAAAACTAAATTCAATAGTAGCCGTTCCCGAAACAGGCAGTAGGTCATAAAAATCTGTGGGCTCAATGGTATTGTTAAATAAACTGTTATTCCAAACGCCATATTTCAAATTTGTTGCTGTACCACGGCTGGCTTCAAATCGAATTACAATAGTTTCACCTGCAGTAACGCTAATTGTTTGCCCCCAATAGTTGGAACCACCAGCAAGAATATTTAATTCTTCAAATGTTCCACTTGCATTTGCTGTAACACCAATTACATTGCCACCCCAAACTCCGTTATCTAATTGCTCACTGTACAAAAATCTGTTATACCCTCCCGTTGTTGGGGGAATACCGTAACCCATCAATGTAGTGGAAGTGGTGTTTACGTTTTGATCTGTTCCGGCCTTGCTCGTTACTGTGGTAACAGTTTCAGGCTCCACTGTGATGTACATTGTATCTCTGCCTATCCCATCATCGTTATCCGTTGCCCTGGCTTCTAAAACTGTAACCCCTTTGTCCAAACCGGTTACGGTTGTGGTAGCCGTGGCTGAATTGGTGATCGTTCCGCTGCCTGATAATTTTGACCATGCGTAACTAACTATAGAGCCGTCCGAATCGGTGGCACTTTGAGCTATAGAAACAGAACTCGACGGTAATGTTATTGTCTGGTTTGCGCTGGCTGTTACAGTAGGGTTTGCGTTACTTCCGGCGGTCACAACGGTAATAGTAAATTCACTGTATGAACTTGCGCCGCTGTTATCGACAACTGTCAGCCTTATCACATAGGCTCCCGTTGCGGTCATACCTAAAATACTGGTGCTGAAACTGCTGGATGATGTGAAGGTAACAGAAGCGGGGCCGCTGGTCTGTGACCATGTTTTTGTTGATATAGTGCCGTCGGGGTCGTAACCATAACCAGTAACAGCAAGCATGTCCAACGGCTGTATTAACCGCCTGCTGTACGGTACGATTGCAGAGGGCGAAGCATTGCCCGCCGTTGGGTATTCACCCGCACCAATATCCCTTTTTACCCCGTAATAATTTGTTCCTGAATAAACCCCCGCATCAATCATAGGGCTTCCCGAATTGGGAACGCCGTTAGCATCCAAATCAGGCGCTACGTTTACATTTCCGGTCACAACGGCTGTTGCCGGTAAAGAACCTGAAAGCTGCGAAGTTATGTAGTTGTTATTCTGGCTGATCAAAAACCGGTTATCTGCCGCCCCGAATAAGTGTAAGTCATTGCCAAAACCCCTCACAATATTGTTCCTTAATAACATGGAATCGCCCGGCGGAATGTCTATCCCGTAATCGGGTGGCGTGGTGGTATTCGCAATCATTGTATTGTTAAATATCTTCCACCGGTACGCCACTAAAGGCGGCTGACTTGTATTTATTTTTATCCCTTGTGCGTAATTGCCCGCTGCAGACGTTCCCACATTCGGGCAATAGTTATTACTGAATGTAAAGTTTCTGATATTGCTGCCCGGGCGTGGGGTAAAGTAAACAGGGATTGTTGTGTATTTGAAAGTGTTACTATCCACCGTAACTTCTTTACAGTGATATTCAAAAATTACCCCCTCTACAGGATTAGCCAAAATGGAATTGAACCCGAAAATATTATGATGATACCATGCCCCGAAATTATACCCGTTGGCGCTGTCAGGATAAGTATGATTTTGGTCAGCTGAACCATAAACCCGATTGTTGTAATACTCAAGCCCTGAAATATCTGAAAACTCTGTGGCGAAACTCCAGTGATTACTGGTCGGGCTTGTTGAATAAGGATAAGGCGGAACTTCTAAATAGTTATGATGGATTTTCATGCCTTTTAAAAATCCCTGGTTAACGTTCTTAATACAATATCCTGAAAGATTAGAAGCCCTTGCAGGTTGAATTATTGTGTCGTTGTAAATTTCTAATCCGATCTGTCCGCCGGTCTCCAAATTACCCCGCCCGTAACTGGCATCCGAACGGGCACAGTTATACATAAAATTGTGATGGAATTTATTCCCGCTTGAATAAGTCGAAGGCGCTCCGTCGCTCCAATCTGTTTTACCTCTGAACACTACGCCCCTATCATTAAAATCAAAAAACCGGCAATTATAAATTTCAACGTTAGATCGTCCTGAAACAACGATTGCCATTTGGCAGGTCATATTACCGTCGAACTGTAATCCTGATATGTGCTGGTTTCCGTTTGTTCCCTCTGAAGAACTTAAATAAATAATTGGAGTAAAGTCGCTGGTGAGGGTAGATGTGATTATTGAAGTTGCACTGTCGCCTTCGATACTTACGCCAACCGGCAAAGGGCATTGAACTGTTTCGTTGAATGTTCCCGCCCCAACGTGGATAACGTCGCCTGCTGTGGTATTTGTCACAGCATGGTAAAGCGTAAGCCATGCCCCGCCGCTGGTGTTTGTCAACCCGTTGTTAGCGTTGTTACCGTCGGCACGTACATAGTAATCTGTTGCCCCTGCAAACAGGGAACAAAGCAGAAAGGATATGGTAAGGAGTTTACGCATCAATAATCAGTTTCGATATACATTGACTTTAAAGCGATTCCGATAACAGAAGATGTGCCGCCAACACTCATCCACCCTCTTGCAGAGAATAGAGTATTTACAGCCGGTATATCACTTGAAACATTACCTGATACAGAACTTCCGCCCTCTGCCAAATCTTTAAATGTGTAATAAACGGTTGTGCTATTTGGAGCGCAAAACATGGCCAGTTCGTAAACACTGGTTCTGTCTGCTGTGGGAACCGCAATTCCTAAACTGGTTTTAGTTGCTGTACCGGATCCATCGTTATTAAAGAATTGAATATTTGCATCTGCAGCATCCCAACCCACGCCAAACATATTTGTAAGGGATGAAGGCTCAACGTCTGTTGGCGCTCCTGTGGCTGTTGTCATCCCGACAAAGCATCTGTTTGTAGTTGTGGCAACCCCTGTAGCCGGGCCGAAACGACACACCAAAAAGAAACCGCCGTTACCGGCACTATTCCCGAAAAATTGCTGATTAGCGCCTTCACGGAAACCGGCAACCGCTGTTGTGGCTGCAGCTGTAACCAAATATTCAAGCCCTCTTATCATTGTGTGTCTGTTGGTAGTTGCAACGCTCGCAGCTGTAGCTGTTCCTGTGGCTGTTAATGCTGCTGCACCGTCCGCAACTATGGCAGTACCATTACCGGACGGAAGCCATTTCTTAATACCATTTCTGGCAAATAAAGGCTGAAGTGCATTATCTAATCCTGCCGGATCAATATATCCCGGCAACATTCTGCCGCCAACATTGTAAGTAAATAATTTTTGAGTATTAGACGAAGGCGTGGACGGTGTTTCTGCCGCCATTGTAAGGTCGGTTACATTCAATGCCCCCGCTGTGACAATATTGGTTGTTCCTGTAAAAGTGCTTAACGCTGATATTGCAGTGTCTTTTATTTTCTGAACGTATGCTCTTGAGGCAACCGCAAAACTGTCCACTTCCGGCATATACGTTGTGTCCGTTGTTCCTGTGGCGTTCTTTCTTAATCCCCAACCCGGCACGAAATCTTTAAAAATAAGCGTTGTATCATCCGGCATACTTGCAATGGAATCACCCACGCCGAAACCGTTCTGTATTCCTGCAACCGTACCCCAACTTACATTGGTTCCGTTTGTCGTTAGTACCTTACCGTTCTTACCTGTTTGGGAAGGCAACACAGCGTTTGTCTGTGAGCTGCCGCCCTGCTGATGTACTAATAATTTTTGCGCTTTGATTTTAACAGATAAAAAAACAAGTGCTATTAAAAGTATTTTTTTCATTAGTTGATAATTATAATTTTACCGTTAATGCGGCGTAGTTGATAAAAAGAAGCTGTTGTTAAAGTCGTTACTGTGGTTGTCCTGTCAATCAAATAAACTGTTGCCCCTGTGAACGTCCACGTAAAGCCTGCTTCGTTGTTTAGTATCTCGATATAATCTCCATCCGTATTAAGCGCTGTTACGTCAAAATTCCTGTTTGTTGAAAGTGTCGCCGCTGGCAGGTCGTACACATATCCCGCTGCCGCTGTTATGTTTGCATCTGTGGCAACTGAATGAGTTGATATTGCCATGCGGGAAGAACCACCGCCGCCTGCCGGGATTGCCCTTTTACCAATATTGCCAGATGTTGGGTTCCATACCACCATACTATCGTTCGTATTATTGGAGCTTTGTAAATTTGGCAGACGCAGGGCGCCGGATATTAAAGCACTTCCGGCAACATGTAATAAACTGTCTGGTGTTAAGGTTCCTATCCCGGTCTTTGCATCGAACGTATATGCCTTGTAAGCGTCTGAAAAAGTATTTGTTGCTGTAAAATTCAAATACCCGGTTGTGGCGTTTCTCCCTATGTTGTATTTGAATGAGCTATTTAAGCCTACGGCCAAAGTTTGTTCTGTAGTTGTTGACCCTGCCAATGAAAGCGCAGCAGACCCCAAATCAGCTCCTTTATAAATAGAACTCCCGTCATCATACAGCAGCCCGTTACCGATAGATCCTGATCCTATAAACTTTGGGATTCTGCCTGCTGTACCCGAACCTGTAACATTCCCTGTCCATGTATTCCATTGTGAAGACGAGTATGGTTTAATTTGGTCTAATACGTTATCATACCCAATGCCGTAAAAAAGATTACTCCCGGTGCTGCTAAAATCAGCCACTTTGCCGTTTAGTTTTTGCGAGTTTCTTGCGTAAGTAACAGTATCATTGCCACGCCTGAAAATATCACCGTTTAAATAATTGTATATACCTAAAGCAATGGTACTGTCACCGTATGCGTTAGGGTGAACCCCGTCACCGTTTAATTGTGTTGAATCACCATTGTTTTTCATCCCTAACCACCCATCATAAAAAAGAGTATTATATTTATCAGATACATCTTTTGCAGATTGTAAAAAACTCATGCTCCTTGCATCATTAGCGCAACATGGCTGCGACCCTGCATAAGTATTATACCCGCTTTGCGTTATCCATGTAGCGCCAACTATTAATATTTCATAAGGTTTCCATCCTTTAGAAATGCAATTTGCTATAACAGTATCATAACCGGCTTTAAAATTATCTGTCGTGTATGCGGCATAATTAGCGCCTACGTCATTTGCAAAAAATTCAAAAACCAATAGTTTATCATTCGCTCCTTTTGTTGGTATATCTGTCATTCTTTGTGTCATTGCAACCCCAGATAATGGGTTAAAAGGATATTGATAAATCATTGTAGAACCAGATACTCCATAATTTATTTCAGTCCATCCCATTAAAGATGAAAGGGTTGTTGTCCACTTGGCTGTTGAAGCATGGCCGTATGTAATACTTGTTCCGAAAAAATACACATTAGCTGTACCGCTGTAATTAATCTTTGATTTTTTGCGTATAGAAACTAATACGGAGTCTTTGTCTACTTTTAAATCAATCCTATCGCTTAAACGTGCTGTGTCTGCCTTATTTAATTTGGAAGCATTCAATAAATCATACAAACTAAGCGCATACCCTTTTGAAGCAACCACAGTGGAATCAACCCATATTGTGAGTGAACCGCTGTTGGTAATGGAATCAATTAAAGCGCCCCAGCTATTCGCCAATGTTTTAACCGCCTGTGAGGACGGAACAACGAACCGGTAAAATGAACCGGTGTTGGTGATTGGTGTGCCGCCGCCGGAACCGGATGCGTTAAAAGTAATATCAGGATATGTACCTGATAGCGTTATGTTTGTTCCTGC
>OFQX01000091.1_pt1 | contig 28062 bp, 33 predicted proteins | sample 1542951 | NCBI WGS metagenome assembly OFQX01 (sample SAMN07774215, study PRJEB24372) | wastewater metagenome | isolation source: WWTP Novara (Effluent) | place: Italy: Novara | collected 2015-12
ATGGGTGTCTGATAACGCATGGGTGTATGATAACGCACAGGTGTCTGGTAACGCGCAGGTGTCTGGTAACGCACGGGTGTATGGCGAACTTAAAATTCTTGCAGGTTTTTTCTTCGGTATCCGCTACAAAAAAGAAGAAATAAAGTACAAACAAGTTGATGAAGATTACGAGTTGATTTACAAAGGCGAGGCAAAGTTCGATGAAACCGAAGAATCTCTCTCAGGTAAAGAAGTCACTGTCACTGTGGATGGCAAAGAATACAAAGCTAAAATAGTCTAACATGCACAAAGGACAATTCAAAAAAGGAAACACGCAATCAATCTCAGGCGGTTACTCTCGCTGGAAAGGTATCAGCAAGAAGAAGCGCAAGGAGATGATGGCATTAGTAGCTAAGGGGAGGGTTAAATAATAAAATATATGGATAAAATGTACAAAGATTTCACGACAAAAATGCTTCCGATGATTCAGCAAGGGCTTAGTATTACAAAAGATTATTTTCTCGACTTGTTTGGGCGGTACATCAAGTATCTAATAATCACTGATTCGGTTGCACTTATTCTCTATGCGGTCGTGTTCATCGTCTCTATTGTTGTATTTATTAAATACTTCAAAAAAGCAGTTGAGGCTACAAATAACTACGATACGTGGCCGATAGTGTTTTGGATTATTGGTCCAGTGGTAATTATAGGAAGTTTTATCGGAATTTGTGTAAATCTCGACTACCTTATTAAAGACCTCTATGTTCCTGAAATACGTATTTACCAAGAGCTACAGTCATTCAAAAATATAAAGTAGCCACCAATAATATGAACACCCTCTCATCAAAATACTTCGGTGAGTCTCCTTATGAGAAAGCAGTCGCGATAGAAAACTTCCGAGAGCGTGCACGTTGGTTTGAAACACCAAGCTACATGAAGCCTCCAAGTGGGAAGATGCCGATTGCGGAGAAAGGGAGGTGCTGTGTGAATCAAGGGTCGATGTTTCACTTTATTAGCCATCATTTACCGTAGAGTATGGATGGAAAGATTACAAGATGTGGCGCATGTGGTGAATGGCAAAATGACCCAAGAATGTTTACTGAAGAAGAGTTAAAAAATGCGGAACTGGTGCATTGTGGGTGTGAGCAAGAAGAAGAAATTAGATATGTCACAAGAGACATGGCGATTGATGCAGGAGATGTGTCTTTAGAGGGACGAAGGTACTAGTACATTCACAACTTGGAAGTAGCTGGGGGGAGGTATACACGTTCAACTCGTGTTTATGGAGATGGCCACCATAATAGCTTAATGGTAAAGCTCTCCCCACCTGCTTCCAAGCAGGACTGATAGGGAAGGGCGGGTATGCTAGTAATTACGCTTGGCAACGCGGTAGAGCCTACGTGCACTACGAATTGCTGCCTAGCCCCGCCTTCACCTTATTGGTTATGAATGTGGATTGAAAACTTCGGGGAATTATAAAAAAATAATATAAAACATATGGACAATCCAGCAACAGAAGTAAATCCGTTCGGATATTTTAAGCCAAGTGAAGCAATGCTTCCCGTAATTCAAGAAGTGCGTGAGGCGTACACCGAGCTACACAAGCGCATCCTCACCCTTCCTGCTTCTCGCCAGAGAGCAATTGCCATCACGGAGCTTGAAACTAGTGCAATGTGGGCAATCAAAGGACTAGTCCTCAACGACAGTGGTTCGACTCAACCTGAAGTTTCAGGAGTAACAGGCGCATAACTTCTTCCCCGAAGTTTCCAGCCCGTATACGCAGATGATTATGAGCATAAATAAGATGAAATGAAACTCACTTTTTCACAACTTAGAGACCTAGCGAACCAAATGGAAAGAGCACAGCTTGAGCATGAGAAGGCTACTGTGACCTACGAAACTGATGTTAACGAAATTCGCATCACCTACCCGCTCCCTGTTGATTTCCCTAAAAAACCTTATCAAATTAAGCCTAAAGATTTATGACAACCCCCACAATAGAGGCAATAGAGGAGGAGTTTGACCGAGAGTTTACCGTAGAAAAAATCGGTAGCACAGGGTGGGTAAGTCGCAAAATGGCTGATGAAAAATATGCTAATCCTCGTACCCTGAAAGCACTCATCCGCAAAGCCTTCCTCGCAGGTCGACAGAGCATGGCGGATGAGATTGAGGGAGAGATGCCCGAAGAGAAAGACCCTAACGGAAACGACTATTCATATAAAAGTCGTGATTGGAACGCCTGCCGCGCCCAAGTGCTGGAGATAATCGCAAAATTAAAAGCCAACCCCACCTACCATGAGCCACAACCTGATAAATGATAACTGCCCACTCAATCGAGGAATAGTAGAGCTGCAATGCATCTGCACCCCAGCCAAGGAAGCGGAGGATGAGCATGACCACACATTCAAACAACTATGGCCGAAGACTATTCCTATGTGTACAAAGTGTGGTCAATATCAATCTCCCTCTGCACCACGGACAGGAAATATTGCATATTCACCTGAACACATTCTCATTCGTCCAATACTGGCGAAATATCTCATTGAGTGGAAGGGAGACATGATAGATGAACTGGCCAAACTCCTCTCCACCGCCGCCAAAGAGAAGGAAGTTGCGGTGAGGGAGTCAATCGGCTCAGGACTCACTCGTTCAGAAGCAGTGCGCTACAAGCTACACTATGAACAACTTGCACGCGCCGCCCGCCAAGACCTCATTGCAGGGGTGAGGACGAAAATGGGGGAAAAGAGAGATATGAATTGGCGTACAACTACTGAACGTGAGGCAGACAAGGCAGAGGGCTTTAACGACCTCCACGACCTCATCACTGATTACTTGGATAATGAAGAGAAAAAATGAAACACAAAGACCAAATTGAATTTTACAGTTGCCCTCTTTGCGGAATGGGTACAGGCAATGATGTTGATGGAAATCAGGAGCACAACTGTCCTATTGCAGAAGAGATGAGAAAAGAAGAAGTTAACACCACCCCCAAAGAAGAATGGGCGCAGAAGTTACTCCCTAACACTGAAGACCATGAAGCCGCTCGCCTGTCAGCACTTGAAGGAGATAAGGGAAATAATAAATAACATATGAGTGAAATAAACGAAAACACTAGCGACGGATACCACACGTTCAAAGAACTGTACGAATTCCGAAAACTCTACAACGCAGCACTATTCAATGAGTGGACAAGAGAAAACAGAATGGCAGTCCACAAAAGCAAGCGACACAGCGACGGGGAAGAATGTTTTGGTGGAGGATGGTTCATTGTGATGGCGACACTTCCGAATGGACAGATTAGCAATCATTACGAGATGAAAGACTGGTACCTATTTCACTGTGAAGAGAGGGAAAAAGCTGATGTCTGGGACGGCCACACTCCTGCTGATGTTGCGGCAAGGCTTAGTTATTTTATTCATCCACCACTCTCATGACTAAATCTCTACAGAAGGTGAAGAAGTACGTGAAAACGTTTTTTGAAAATCTGTGGGCACTTGTGCAGATTATTTTGATTGTTGTTGCTATTCTCACTGCGACTGGACTCATTTATTGGCTCGACCATTTAAGATTCACGATATGAACACCCTACAAACTACATTGACGCAAGGGCGGGAGACCGAGAACATCCGAAAGTTCACAAACGAGCTTGCCCTACAGTTGATGTCCTCAGATGACACCATGCACGCAATCAGGCTATTTCGCAAAGAGTTACCGCAATTCCTCGCCCAGCACCAGCAATCCATCTTGGCAGGAATTCTCAAAGAGGCAGAGCAAATATCCAATGAGCAAAATCTATTTATTGGAGAAAAACCTGCAATAACGCTCGACTTACTCGCCGCCCTCTCCATGAGGGATAAGAAGGAATGAATATGACCCCATGTAACACTTGCAGCTGGACATTCGAGAGCGGGAGAGCAATGTGTAAATGCTATGGCGGCCCACTCTCAGGTGCTCGCTATCACGGAGAGAAGTACGACGACAGTTGGGTGAGAGAAAAGGAGAGAATAGAAGAGCTCCTCAAGGATGAGTAGAGAACAGCGGCCACTAGGGTCGCTGTTTGTGCTCACGAGAGCTCAAGCGTCGAGGAGAATGACTCTCCTCGCAGGTCTTCACCGAACAGTTTGCGCCGTTCTTCGCAGCGATGCTGTCCATTCGTCCAGCACTCGACAGGAATGCGGTGTTCAGTGTTGAACAGTGGGCGGCCAAACTTGATGACTTGTTTGCCTGTTTGGATAGGCCGAGAACAAAGGTCGCAGTTCATTTCGTTGTCCTTTCGAGGTGTTGTAGCCATGCTACGGTGTACTGTGGGAGTAGCCCGTGCAGTGTGTACTGGCAGAAATCAGTTGAGAGGTCAGGCATCCTACTAGGGCTAAATCGCCACAGATAAGACGTTTGGAAGGCTTCGAGAGGGGTTAGACGTAGTGCGTCGAGCGTATGATGAAAGAATAAAATCATCTCCTTTCCTTTCTGATGTGAGGGACATCTTGCTTAATTGTACGCCTCCTATAAAATAATAACAGAGTGAACTAACCACGTAGTCCTGTCGAAGAGCTGCATAATTCAAAAAGGCAAAAGTCGCGTTGTGAAACGTGGCTTTTGTTTTATACTGAACTCCCAAACATTAAAATAAACCCCGAGGAGGGGGAATGAAATAATTTAGGGACGCGGAATATCTACAACAAAAAAGCACCTGAAAGGGTGCCTTTTTGTATACCGTGCGCCCACACTGGCGCAGGTCTATTTTACCACTTTCTTGAAGCCAGCCATAGTGACATCTCCCTTTGAAATGCGTTGCTGCCAGATAAGTGCAAGACCAGGAACCATTGAGCCAATTACCCAATTGATAACCTCCTCGCCACAAGACTCAGACAGCCCAAGTTTTGTAAGAATTGGAAGTCCGACAACCAATGCGATACCGATGAATGTTTTTGAATAGTTCATATTATTTTAATAGTTCGGATAATTTCGTCGTGGCATCGACACCAAGACGGCTCCTCAGGAACCGAGCATACGCGACAGGGTCGTTGTTATCGGCTGATGGAGCATAGGATTTCATGAGCTCAAGTATCGTCCAGTCTTTACGCGATGTCTTTGCCCAATTCAGGAGCAGGTTTTCGAGATAGAGCCAGCCAAGCGCAGGCGATGCGAAGATTGCAAAGCCATCCTTGTCCTTTCCAACCTTGCCGTACTTTGCAAGATAGCCGACAGATGAGTACCTACAATTGCCAGGGTTATTGTTGCGTGTCGCTCTATCCTTGGGACCGTTCCCTTCATAGAGGTTGATTGCTTTTGCAAGCAGGACTATTTTAGGTGGCATATTAGTAGGAGAAGGGGAGTAAACTTTTACCGTATTGTCTAAGGATGGAGATGACGTAGCTAAGCCATCCGAGGTCGATACGGGCAGCGTCGGGAACTTTGGCGGCAGGGATGTAGGCTGCACAGCCCGAGACTGCAAATAGCTGGTTAATCTGTTCACGAGTGAAATAACAAAGTCCTTTATCGCCATAGTTTTTTCCTTGCCAAGATTTACCTATAAGTCTGGGGACTCCTTGGACAGTGAGCCAGCCAGAGACCTCCCAGTTGTGCCACGAATAGGCACCTGAAACCTCCTTAATCATACCATCTTCACCTATGTACTCGAAAGATTGATACCACGGCGTACCGACAGAAACAGTGCGGTGTTCTGCTGCTCCTTCCATCAAAGCGAGCCGTATGGTGTCGAACATATCTAAAGATGAGCTACGTACCGCGTAGAAGGCTTTAAACCATCCTAGACGCTTCCTAGCCGCATCCAGCGAGGTTCTGAGGTCACTGCCACCCTGTTCGTTGGCGTGGGTGATAGCTTCCAGCTCGTCAGGGTCGTGTTTTACCTCTTGAATGAGGTTATTTGCCAATGATGCTTGGGTCATGTTGGTACATCCAAAAGGCTGCGCTGTGTGCTGGATGGGGGTTTCCTCAGCGATATTCTGATTTGGAAGCCAGCCTAATTGATCTGCGTTATAGAATGCCGGGAACTGCGGGATAGCCACCGAGCCGAATAGTTGCTGTCTGTTTTTTCCGTAGTCCCAATCTTTATGACTGACTGGAGTTGGTTTAAGTCCTTGTTTCATTTCATTACCCAGTTAATACCGATAGCTGCTAATATTGAACCGATAATTGAAAGCGCTGCTGTTTGGTAGGGTTTCATGGCTTTCTTTTCTCCCTCATTTCCCGCATTGATGACTTTGAGAATAGTCACCTCAGTCTCAAGCACGTTTACCCTCCCATTGGTCTTGCGTGCCTGTTCAAGTGTGAGCTCTGCTATCTCCTTCATACCAAGAAGTTCCTGCTTGATAGTGGCAAGCGTTATCATCATGGTTTCATCATTTTTGCGGTGTTCTTCGGTCATATTAGTACTTATCTTGTCCCCACACTTTTAATAGACCGACTCCCATCTGTGCACGGGCGACCGCAGTACCTAGCACTGTACCCACTCCCACCGTCGGGCGCAGCCATGTGACGGGGAGGTTCGCACTTGCAATGGTCGCTGAGGAAGTGTCCGAGTCGTTGAAGTACACATTCGCACCAGTTCTGTCGAGGACAAGAAGCACCTTGAACGCCGTTGTTGAGGTCGCACGACCAGTGTCGGCGATGGTCTGCACTCCTGCTTTGTAGCATACGAGCATCCAGTTTGGAGTTGATGATGCACGCAGAGCACACCCATTTGACGGGGTTGCGTATGCTGCTATTGTGGCAACCGAAGCGAGTGACACATCTGAGAATCCAAATACATGCTCAACCGAAGTCGTTGCAGTACCTACCTTTGGTGTCCGCAGCACTGCTTCGATTGCGATACCGTCACCGAGCGACGATGTTGCCGAGCCCACAATGGCATCCTTAACGAAGGTCAAGTTGTTCGCAGCTGGGAGAGCGATTGATGCGTCCATTATCTGTAGAGCAGGTGTTCCCGATGCGAGTCCTGTTTCAGAGTTCGCAGTAGTGAGTGCGAGTATTCCTGCTGCTCCTGTCCCTCCTTGGAAGTCGTGGAACATGTTTCCCTCACATACAGGTGACGCAACAGTTGCCGAGCCGAGTTGGTCAGTGACAAGGTTCGTTTGCGATTGCCATAGCCTCATACAGTCGTATGATGGCTGCCCTGAGATGCGTCCTTTTACGTCGAGTGTGTGTAATGGTGTTTCATCTCCTATGCCGACTTTTCCAGTGAAGTATGCGACTAGATTATCTTTGAGCTGGAGAGTAGTAGTGAGCCCATCGACCACGTTGAAATAGATTCCGTCACTATTTCCATTGCGTCCAATCTTCCACTTGAGTACATCCCCGACATATCCAGCGACACCGAGGTATTCTGCTGCTGTTGAGTAAAGATTGAGGTATGCAGCACCATATCCTGCATCCGAGCGCACATTCAGAGTTGCATCGCCGACGGTGTTGTTGAACAAGCCAACTAGCCCAGTAGTGTTTGAAATCACCCTAAATGCAGTTTGTCCTGTTCCGTCTTCGGTGTGACGCACTGTGGTCATCCCTGATGCAGTCAAGTTGAACAGTGATGAAGTAGCACTTCCTGAGCTGTTTGTCGTTGTTGCAATATCAATTAGGTTGAACTGCGAACCATAGACACCCTGCACTGCGAGCTGAGCAAATGCAGTTGTTGTTCCGATAACGAGTCTTTTGTTTGTGCTATCGAAAGAGAACTTCGTGTTGTCTCCGTCAAAAGCGCTGCCATTCGCATACTGCACCGCTCCAGTCCCTCCTACAGACGACCCGCCTGCGCCTGCGGAGATACACGCACCAGCTGCCTTGAAACATCCTCCTGTGAGCTCAATTCCATTGGCAAATGTCGTAGTTGCATTGCCTGAGACATTGAGGTAGGTCGTGGTTGCGTAGGTTGTGGTAGCTCTTGTTGCAGTGAGAAGAGAGAAAAGATTATTTCCTGTGAAAGTATTTGCGTCTACAAGTAACGTCGATGAAGCACCTCCTCCTCCTGATGGAGTGCCACAAGTGAACACACCCGCAGCAGTTGTCTGGTTAAAAAACTGTCCTGCTCCACAAGTATTCGCGGTGATAAGGGTGTAATCTGTGCCATTTGAAGCAACCGTCAAGGCTGAGGCTCCGTTTCCTTTGAGTATTCCTGTCAGAGCCGTGAAGATAGGAGCGTTGGTAACACGGAGATTTGTTGCAACTGCGTTCGTCGCAAAAAGACTTGTTGTTGTTGCTTCTGTCGTAGTGCTCCTTAGCCCTGTGAAGTTCTGTAAGGTTGTGGAACCTGTGACGAGCATCGTCGCGAAACTGTTTGCACCGGAGAACGTGTTGTTGTTTGCGAGGAGGGTGGTGGAAGCGCCAGTAATAGCACTATTACAGCCGAATAGTCCGTTAGTATAGGTCAGTGCTTGGTTTGCGGCGTTACAAGTGTTTAATCCTCCTGCATAGAAGTTCGTCGTGAAGAGATTTGTAGATGAAGCAATCGAGGAGAAGAGATTTGTTGTTGTGGCGGCGGTTGTGGTCGCTTTCAAACCTGTGAAGTTTTGTAAGGTAGTTGAGCCTGATACATAAACGTTCCCTACCACTGAGAGTCCCGAGTTGCCCGTTGAAGTTCCGATACCGACTCCATGCCCTACAGGGTCAACCATGAAATCAACAGCGGTTGAGGTTGAGAAGACTGGGATATTGTTTGCTGCCACGGTGTTAAGCGGATAGAAGTTCCCACTTGCCTCAACTCGTCCATTTCCATAAGTCTGGATGACTGAACCGATACGTGCGCCATTAGAACCGAAACTATTGCCGAACATTCTCACAGGATTTCCTGCGTAGATGAATGAGTATGGAGAGAGCACTGAGGATACTCCACCATTCCAGAATGTATTTCCAATCAGTGTGAGTGCGCCATAACCTCCTGTCCCGACGCGGATGAAGTTATATTGTCCAGTGAGTGCAGTGTCTGGGTTTTCAAGGTGAGTATTCTCAACAGTGACATTGAGATTTCCGTCCTCAATATAGAGTTCAGCGTCGTCAATCTCAGAATGGTTGATATGTACGGATGAACCTTGTGTGGTTGAGAAGTCCACACATTTTAGGGTATGTCCACTCTGACAGTCAGATAGATTTGAGTTGATGATTTCGATACCCTCACCTCCATCACCCGACATTTCACCTGCGAGGTTCTTGTTGTTATATTGGGAATTTGAATCAATAAGTGAAGCGCCAGCATTAGTATTTGCTGAGAATGAGATACCTTTATCTGTGGTGAATACGGAGGTCTTTCTTACCATTGCACCTTGAGCTCCATTTGAGCCTCCGATTTCGATACCGACCTGTCCAGTGGTTAAGTCTCCAGAGAATGTGCAGCCAACAATCGCATCATAAGTCTTAAGAAGTGCGAGAGTTCCTCCGTTGCCTGCGTTTATGCGTGTCGATGTTCCTGCCCCCGTAAGGTTAATGATAGTCCCATCTCCTTCGGCACAGCGTAGTGAAATCCTTTTTCCTGCTGTATTAAAATTCATTGGGAATGTTGCAACATTCTGTGTATAGCTACCCTTAGGAATGTTCACAATACATATGTCTCCCCAGCAGTAGTTGTTGTAGTAGTTCATTACCTGCTTGCCGATATCTACTGAGGTTGAGGTTGCCCAAAATTCTCCGTTATAGTTCACAAATGACGATGTAGCAGTTGAGGTTGAGGTGAAATATGAGCCTGTTGCCCCTTGAGTAAATGCCATGAGAGTATTCGTAGCCTGTGCAGTTGAGAGAGCGTAGAACGGGTATGCAGAACCCGAACCAGTCGGCCATGTAGTACGGCAAGTGTCACCAATAAGGCAAATGGTTGTGGCCGCAAGACTTGTTGTGGTCGCATTCGTTGTTGTGGCATTTCGCATCGTCACATCCTGCAATGTCGAAGAGCCTGTGACAAAGAGATTTGTGAAGAATCCTGACGTTGCGGTCAAGATAGACGAGAAGAAGTTGGTACTTGTTGATTGCGTTGAAGTAGAGCGAATTGTCGTTAGTGTGTTGATTGATGTTGAACCTGTGAATGTATTTGCATCAGTAAGTATGGTTGTCGATGCACCAGAGCCCCCCGAAGAAGTGAGACAGTTGATATTATCTGTGGAGAAACAAGGGGCATAAATTGCCTTAGAGAATGTCGAAGTTGAAGTAGTCGCGAGTGCAATATACTGGGTTGCATTGTTTCCAATCGCGAGGTCTACACCTGGTGTTGTCGAAGAGATACCCACACGACCATCAGAGCGCACAGTGAGCCGCTGTGTGGCATTTGTTTTGATAGCAAAGTTTCCAGCGTTCACAGTGCCAAACTCTCCAACCCCTCCGTTAAAGTTCCACGACATTTCTTGGTTTGACGAACCTGTATCTCGAAGGATATAGGTCGCACTGTTACCGATGAGGGCAATACCGTCAGCAGATGATTGTACGGTACGATTTCCATAAGTCAGTGAAGCGAGATTCACTGTGAGGCGTTTCTGCGCGGTTGTAGTTCCAATAACTACATTACCAGAAGCCTGCACAGCAAGAGCGGTCGAGGTAGCGCTTCCTGATGAGTTTGTCGTGGTTGCGATTGCGAGTAGGTCATTTTGATTACCATACGCACCCTGCAAAGTCAGCTTAGCCTGTGCAGTGGTAGTCCCGATAGCAAAGTTGCGGCTATCGTTGATGAAGTCGTTTCCGAGTGCTGTTCCTGCTCCGAGGCTCATTTGGTCTGCTGAACCGTTGTTGCCTGTGATACCCCATCCTGAACCGTTTGCTTGAGTGAGGACGCTAGGAAGTACTGAGCCATTCCAACCTTGGACAAGTGACTGGGAAGTTCCTAGCCCTCCTGAGTACGAAGAAAGTAGGCTTGTGTAGGCAAATCCTGAGCCTGTGGGGTCTTGGACAATGAGATTGTTATTCGTCGATGTGGTTGCAAAAGTGAAGGTGTTAGTTGCTGCGAATGTGTTTGAGCCGCCATTATATTGAATTTGGGTCTGTGAACCTGCTGCCGAAGCTGAGCCACCTGAACCACAAGGAGCACCTTGGTCACTGAGTGAATTACTTGCACCCCATTTTACGCAGTTCCCAGACACGCCTGAGCCGTTTACATAGTCAGTGCCAAGGATAGCGGCTGAGACAGCACCTGCGGAAGCTTTAAGCACCCCTGTGAGAGAGCCGATAGTGAGCGAGGCAGCGTATTGTGAACCTGTGGTAGTGGCGTTGGTAGTTGTTGCACTGATTGTTGTGAGTTTATTTATTGAGGTTGAAGCAGTGAGAGTATTTTGGTCAGTGAGTAATGTAGAGGAAGCGGCTTGTATGGTTATCGGTGCTGAACCGTCGAAATTGACTCCGTTTATTGCTCTAGGGGTAGCAAGGATAGTTGCTTTGGCTGCGATTCCCGCAAAAGTTGAGAGAGCGTTGGAGAATATGTTTAGACCTGTGAACGTGTTGTTGTCGGCAAGAAGAGTTGAAGAAGCGGAAGAGCCACCTGTGATACAAGTTCCAAGGATAGAGAAACATCCTTTGGTAAGATTGATTCCATTAGCGAATGAGGAGGAGGCGGTGGTTGAGGTGGCGTTAAATACTGTCGCGGTAGTAGTTCCGTTGATTTCTGCTGCTGAATTTGTCGTAGTAGAAGTACGACCAATAAGCACTTGATTTGAAGTGGTTGCAAGTTTAATACCTGAGCCATTGAAATAGACCCAGTTGCCGTCGGTTCCCCCGCCACCTGTAGGCCATGCGCTTTTACAGTCACCTGATAGGCAGATAGTACCGAAGTATCCTGTGAGCCATTGTTTTAGAGCTGAACCTAGGTCGTAGGTGTTCGTGGTTACAGGCGACATTGAAGGGTGGTATTCAATAGTTGGAGCAGCAAAAGCAACACCCGTAGTTGCGAGCAACATCATTCCGACAATCGAAGCTATAATGCGTTTCATTTTGTTCATTTTATCATTTTTAGAGTGATGTATAAAGGATTATTACGGATTGACCTGCTGCGAGTGAAGTTGATGCGTCTACTTGTGCGGTGAACGTGAGACTCGTATCTGACCATGTAAAATCTATATTCTCTCGTGGTGCTGCTGCTGGGGTTGAGGACATGAGGACTGCGATAACACGATACATAGCTGAGGTTTGGAAAGTCTTTTTCACTCCGTCGAGTTGGTCAGAGATGTCCATGCTTCTCACGATGTCACGGGAAGCTACGCCACCGATTATAGGTCTAGTAGAAATGTCGCTGATTTGTTTTCTGAGTTTCTTGAGTTCTTCTTCGAGGTGACCGATAGCGTTTATTTCAAGCTTGTTGTCCTCACCTTCGATAGATTCGAGCTTGTCACGCACTTGCTCTGAGGTGTCTGGGCTACCATCTTTACCATCCTTGCCGTCTTTCCCATCCTCACCGCTCTCTCCGTCTTTAGGTTGAACAAGACTATCAATTTTTGTAGTTGCTTCTGCCATCATCGCTTCGTGGGTAAGACGCATCTCGTTCATCATCGAGTCGCAGGAGTCCATGATTTCCTGCTTTGCTTCGTCAGCTTCCGTTTTAGAGAGTTCTTGGATACGCGATATTGCCCCGTCTACTGCGGTTTTGATAGCTACAAGCTCGCTTTCCGTCTTGGTCTGTAATTTTACCGAGAATTGCATCATAGCCTCAATCGCTTTTTTGAGTTCTTCAATAGTCACCGCGTTGTCTATCGCGTTGAGTTTTTCTTTGAGTTTTTGGAGGGCTTCGGGTGGCATATTGACAGATTTTATGTGAGGAGTAGCGTTAGGGGTATGGAAATATTACTCCTATTGATACTCATAGTGCTGTGTCCTCCTGTTGGGATACCAGTCGCAATGTGGTGCCTTTGGGCATTGTGCAGAAAGTAGTTCATACTATTTAGTCATATTGATTATCCTCTGCACTTCTGGGGAAAACTTCGTGTCTTTTACGAAGTTATTTATGCGCGTAGCATTATTCCCGACAACTGCATCCTGAGTTTTCTCTAATACTTTTCTTACAAAGCCAGACTTTCCTTCGTTAAGAACTTGAAGAAGTGAAAGACCTTGATAATCTCCTACGTTTTTCATTGCAGTCAAAGCTAGGTCTGCTTCTTTTATCGCATCATAGCCTGTTAGCTCTTTGAGTTTTATTAAGAATTGCCTTGCCCCTGCATCAGAATTAGACATGATTGCACGTTTCACAGTTGCACCTCCTTTTATCTTGTCTCCGAGCATCCCGTCTTTACCGAGTAGTGAGTCTCCAACATCGTTAAGTTTTTTGTATGTACTGTATTGAGAGCGTAGCCCACGATAGATTTTATCTTGTGCGGAAATTGCCCCAACAGTCTCATCCTTGATTTCCATAACTGCATTTTGGATTCGAGTATTTGCTGTTGCGTTTTCTTTGAAGTTTCCGAAAGCATCTTTTGCATCATGTAGATATTTATCCCATGAGCGGACAAAATCTAGTCTTTCGCCGATAGTTGCTCCTCCTTTTTGGAGTTTGTCAAAATCACTCACAAGTTTTTGCACCACTTTTGCGTCAGCACCATCAATTCCATATTTAGGGTTTTCAAAACTCTTTATTGTGTCAGTAAACTTGGTGTATGCCTTGTCTCCTATTTCTAGTTTTTGGTTTGTATACTTTTTCTCAATATCACCCATTTTTGCTCCAACTGCTTGGCGTTTTTTGTCTGCAAAACTAAGTGCTTTGTCTACCCGTTGCCCGACTATTTCAGTAGGGTCATTAAGTGGGTTGCGATTGTTTTTATACTTTTCTGCTTCTTGGGTAAACTTATTCAGTGATGTTTCAGTAGAACTTTGCATTTTTGCGTATTCTTCGGGAGTAACATCAGAGAGTTTCTTTAACTTTCCTCCTACTGATACTTGAGTTTCAGGAATAGCCCCTGCTTTCTTGGGATTAAGAGAAATTGCAGTAGCATCAGTTACATCAGGGCGAGTGACGCTTGAACCAAAATCATCAATTGTACTTATTACTCTGTTTTTTACTGCACTAGTAGCGCTGGAGAGAGCATTTACTCCTGTTTTAACATCACTTACCATAGTTCCAAGTGCATTTTTTGTTGCATCAATCGGATGTAAGTCAGAAACATTTGGACTAGGGGCAAGTCCAAGCGAAAGGAAAGAAGCAAGATTTGCTGTATCTCCAATAAGTGCCGCTTTTTCAGGGTTTGCTTTTGTCCATTCATCTAGTTTTGTTTTAAGAGCTTGCGCTGTATCTGTACTTGCGATTGCGGAAACAACTGGCTTCACTACGGGGGCAACTGCTGTAGTTATCGGGGAAGCGATAGCACCTGCAACACCACCACCAATAGCACCTACGTCATGGGCTACATTGAGAGCAAGATTTTTTGCTTTTGTTCCAAACGAAGCATCAACAGGTGTTTGATATTTGTTTGAATTTTCTTCTACCTTTTTCCCCGCGCCAGAAATAGCATCTACCGCATTTGTCACCATATCAGTGCCAAATTGCTTGATAGGATTATTATCAAGTGTCATTCCTTGTGATTGGGGCGTAGTAGAAACACCAGAAGCCGAGCCTCCAAGTTTCGCTTTCAGTTTTGCAAATTCTTCTGGTGATAGTGCCATATTATTTTGCCCAAGCTGGGATTAGTCCTTCTTTTTCAAGCTCTGCTTTTTGTTCTGGTGAAAGTTGTTCGAGTTGTTTTTTAACATCAGAATACCCAGCAACATTTACTTGCAGAGCATTTAATTTATTATCAAGATTAGTTTTCATCGAAGTATCAAGCGCATTGAGTTTCTTTGAACCATCAGAACCTAAGAAAAATGCTTGATTGAAGTTTGATGGAAGCATATCAGCATATCTTGCATATTCTTGTTCGGTAACTGCTGCACCTGAACGAGCAACAAGAAGTTTGCTTAAAAATTCTTTTCTAAATGTATCGTAATCTTGTCTATCCTGCGAAGTCCAAATAGCACCACCAATACCCCCAAGCACACCTGTGTTTATTTTTCCAAACCTGTCTTTTAGCATCGGCATGGTCTGAGTAACAATTTCGTTCATTGCTGTTATTGCGTCTTCTTGTGCTGAACTAAGGCTAGAGGATTTAACTCCTGTATTGTTGTCAATAATAGCTCCATTTTGTTTTGGAAGCCCTTTTGCTATTGCAGTGACATCTGCGACATTTAGCCCCGAAAGTTTCAATTCTGCTGGGGAAGGAAGTTTACCTGTTGAGGCATACTGTTGAGCATATGAAAGCGCATCACTATTTACTGCGGTAGGTGTCCCGTTAAGTGAAACAGTTGTGCTTCCACTTGCACCGCCTCCTGTTGGTGCTGCTTTTGCTCCGTAATCTTTAACCGTAGCGCCTGTATCAGTGTCAATTAGTATCGTATGTCCATTGTTTGCTTCAATTACCTGTGTATGTTTCTGTGGATGCGCCAAGTCATATTGTGCCTTATCAATCTGCGCCTGTTTATATGTCTGGTCGAGTTGGTCAGACTTGGAGATGGAAGACAACCCAAAGTAATTGACGAGTTGCGCGACTTCTTCGGGTGACTGAGCAAGGGAAATAGCATCATGCTGTTGCTGGGGCATGTTCGGGTTGTTGGTGAGTGCTTTGATGCGTGCGTCACCTGTGTCTTTTTTGAGTTGGGCGGCTTCCTTAATAGCATCTTGCTGTGCAGTAAGTTCAGCTTGACGATTAAGTGCAAGTTTTTCTTGTGCAGCGGTAAGATTTGGAGATTTCAACAATGAAGCAAGATTTCTCTGCGCAGTGTCAAGAGCTAAAAGTTTTGGGGTAAACTCAGTATCTATTGCTTGGTCTACTTTTTGTTGAGCCTGTCGTACTTGTCCAATAGAAGCGTAGTAAGAAACTGCATTGTCGAGCTTGTCGAGAGTGTTTGAAAGTTCCTGTTGATTTGTTCTAGTTTCGATAGCCCTCTGTTGTGGTGCAAGTCCTCCTTTGGTTACGTTTGCGCCTCCTTGTTGTGCTGTATTCTGTAAACCCTGAATGTCAGCTTGCTTTTGAGCTTGAATAGCCTGTGAACGTAAATCAAGGCTTTGGCTTTTGTCATAAAGACTCTGTGAGAGATTATTCGCAGCATTAAGTCCCATGCTTTCAGATTGTTGTTTGCGAAATGATTTTTGAGCAAGTTCACTCGTAGAGCCTGAAAGTTGGTCAATCAACTGTTGATAGGGAGAAACTTGGTCGAGTGCGCCTTGTTCCTGCGTGGTTAGGTCTAGTTTTGGGGCTGTGAGTGGGGCAACTATTGGAGCAGTATATGGTTGTGTGATTGCAGGTACGAAAGGCTGTGCAGGTGCAAGCGAAGAAGTGGTGATAGCAGAATTAGCTTGTGGAATATTAAACTTAGCCATGTCTGGGTACTGCCCATTAGCCGTGAGGTCTTTGTTCTCTACAGTGATTTCATTTGTTCCAAGGCGTTTACCAGTCGCAGAGTCATACTGTACTGTCCCCCCTTGATATTGTTGTCCTTGTTGAAGAATTGCCATGAAGATTATATAAATTATACCATTTTACGGGAATGTTGCGAAGCCAAAACCCCCCGATGTATCACCGAGTAATGTGTTGATGTCTTGGATTCTTGCACGAGCAGCATTGTCAATTGCATCACCAGAGCTTCCACCGCCTCCTGTTGGTTGGATAAGAAATCCAGCACCATATTTTGCTCTTGGTGTCTGTCCAAAAAAGCCTAGTTTTGAACCCGTAGAGCCAACTCGTGTGCCTACAGTCTGTCCGAGTGTAATATCATTACCATCTAATATTTGTATTGGTCGTTGAAAGGTAAACTTACTCTGCGACATAAAATGTGCGAGTTCTTCTCGGAAAACTTTACGTACTTGTTCTTCATTCATATTAGAAAGTGTCATCAGCTACTTCATTAAAGACTGCTTGGAAGCCTGTTATCACCGCTCCTACGGTTGATTCAAGACGAAAGCGTACTTGTTTTGCGTTATTTAGCCCTGCAAGGAGATTTTTTGCCTTCATTGCGGTAATGCGGAACTTTGAACGAGATGTCTTGGTGAATGTGGCAATGGTGGTAAAGGTGGTTTCTTCATTCTTGCGGGCTTTGAGGAGGATTTGCCCCGAAGCTGGCAATGGTTCACAAGATACAATCGCATCTTGAAAGTCGAGATTCATAGCGAGAGAATTTGCGCGGATGTCGTTTGTTTCGTAGGAGGAAATAGTGGTATAAGTTGTTGTGGTATTCCACGCTCCGTCACTGCCTGCGCCAAACCAGAACGCTTCACCATTACGAAGTACTCCTGAAACAGGGTTAGTCCCAGTGTCGATAGCAACATTCTGAGCGATAGTTAGTCTCCCTTTGTAGTCGAGGCAGAAACAAATGTTTCGAGCAGATGCTTCGCCGTCAAACTGTACCTTTGCAGTGAAATAGAAGCGGTCAAGTGACTGATATTTCGCACCTATCATATTTACCGCAGTAGAAAGAGACGAAATAGGAAACTCATAGAGCGTGTCATACTTTGCCCCATTCAAATACTTAATCACAAGCACGGGTTTCTCTTGGAACGATGAGTTTGAACTATCTGACCGAACCTGAACAGTAAACGGTTGTCCAAGGAGTACAGAGTTATGTATAACCGTATCTCGCCCAAGCCCATAGGATTCAGTGAGGTCTACAACAGACGTATCTCTATCCCAAAGTAATGACGAAGATTCACCACTTTTTACGTCATAACCAACGATATTGAGATAATTACCCTGTTCAGCGAGTGAGGTAACACGGTAGTTTGCGTTAGGAAGCGTGAGTGCAAGTGACCCAGCCGCACCAGTCGAATCTACGGTATGAATTTTATTATCCGTAGCAAAGTACATCTTTCCATCTTTGGAATGAGTAATTGCATCTGCAAACCCATTGGTGAAAGCTGCGCCAGTGTCATAGAACGTCATTGAAAAGGTCGAAACTCCGTCAAAGCGGTAGAGATAGCGTGAATTTTGTATGCCAAATAAATAACCAGCGTGAGATTGCAACATGGAGGTAGGAACTAGCGTGCCTCCAAAACTTTGCTTGTCCTGCCACTCGAATTGTGAAGTATTCCATTTGTAGATTGCGCCTGTCGCAGGAGTTGCCCAGTCGGTACCAACGCCGTATATAGCGTCATTAAGCACATCGAAGCCCTTGAGAGCTATCTGCTGAATAGTAACCCCTCCTCCTTGGTTGTGTGGCGATTCGATGAGTGTGCGGAATGGTCGTAGCACCTCCGTAATCGTGTCAAAATGCTCTATCCGCGTAGCAGAATTAGAATCAAACACTTTAGGTGTCATTCCTTTATCGAACTTGAGTGCTGAGTAGGTGACTTGGGGCATTATGTTTTGATAATGAACTGAGTGGTAAGGAAAGGAGGCATATTATTGTGAGCACTTCCACTTCCCGCCGCAGCACTTTCAAAATGGAAAGTTCCAGTATTTGCATTGCCAGCGGCACCAACCTGTCCACCGCCTCCGTCTGTATTTATCGTATGTGTATGAGATGGCATTTCCGCACTTGAAAGAATATGAGTTTGCTCACCTCCTGTGGTGAAACCCATATTGGGATGATAAGTATCGGACGCTTTGTATCCAAAAGGAGTACGAGCGCGTAAGTCAGGAGTATTAAATGTTGTTGTTCCATCTCCAAGACCGTACGGACAGAAAACCATCGTATGAACACCTGAACCTGCACTTGAAGTATTGATTGCTGCACCTCCTCTTGTTGCTGAAACCTCGAAACTATTCGCACCAAATCCCGCAGAAATGACATAATAAATCGTATTAATAGAAAGTCCAGTTGGCAATCCCCCTGTTGTAGTGAAATAGATTGCATCTCCCACAACAAGGCCGTGAGAAGTCAGAGAGATCACAGCAGGCGAAGCATTAGAAATTGTTACCACTCCTACAGTTGGGGCGATTATACCGAGTAGTACGGCGTAAGTGCTTCGAGAAACTGCTGAACCATCACATAAAAGCCACCCAGTCGGGGCAGTGCGTGCAGAATATGGTGAAATAACTCCTGTCGGTACTCCAAGATTTCCCCATGATGCCGTCGTTCCATTTGTTGTTAAGCCCATTCCACTACTACTTCCTTGTGCTGGTAATAGTGCGTCAAGTGCTGCTTGCGCTGCTGTTTGACCAGTTCCTCCATTTGCAATCTGAGTGACGAATGTTCCCGATGGGTTTCCATTGATAACAGGAGAAGTCATTGTTGGTGTTGTCATTGACGGAGCAGTCGCACGCATAAATCCCCCACTTGACCCTGTTTCATCGCTTAAAAGCGAAGCTAGCCCCGCAGAAGTGGTGAATACTGGGCTGTAGAGCGTGTCGAAGTAGGTTTTTAGAGTAGCTTTAATGTTGCTCCATAAAGTTTTCTTCGTAGTACTATTCGCCGTGTCATTTACTACCAAAACATCCGCGTCAAGTGGAGTGGTGTAGGCTGTAAGTTGTGAGATTTTAAGGTCACTCATAGCTAGTTTCTACTTGGTAAAGCGTAAGAAGAGTTATTGCGTGAAGAAAGATTGGTTAATTGAGGTGGATTTTCAAGAAGAAATCTATCACTGTTCTCTGTAAGTAAGTATGAGCCATTTTCCATAAACAAAAGTCCTACATCGAGATTTGGAAGCGTATAGACCGACACATTTCTTGTAGGGAGTGCCATATTAGTAAGGGTTTACTGGCTCACTAGTAATTGCTTTAGGTGAATTGTCGTCAAACATAACTATATCTCGTTTGAAAAGCTGTAGTCTGCGGTAAAACATCGCGTCATATTGGTTGGCGAGATTGATGTCGATAGGTTGGAGATAGAGCGCAGAAGCTTTGAGAGGAATCATGTCGTGATAGGTTTCCATGAGTGACGGCTGTTGTGTAGTGTCTGCTGAGGTAAACGCGTCTATTGTACGCTGAAATTCAACATGAAAGGTGGATATTGTCGCAGTTCCTGTGCCTGTTCCAGCTCCTGTGGCGATAAACGAAACACCAACAGTGTTTGATGCTGCACCAATAAGAGTGAAATCAGTAGTTCCAACTGACAAAATGGTATATCTTGACCCGACTACAAATGAACCAGCCGTTACTATTTGGGCATACTTTGTCAGTGTCGCCGCATTGAATGGTCGGTCAAAAATGATTGATTTTCCATTGAGATAATAGGCATACGGCTCTCCTGTAATAGTGGTGAGTGATTCGCTTCCGCTTAGTTGTTCAAGATACTGCTTGTTACCATTAAGGAGATAGTAGACTCCTTTTAATCGAACGAATGTCGCGACATTAGCACCAACATATGCAACAGGAATAGTATAATCTGCCTGAGATAACACCATTGTTATAGGGGCATCAGGAAGGTCAGTCCAATTATAGTCATCAAGACGATTATTTTTATCCACCGAGAGGCCTGCCATCCAAATCTCGTAGTAGGATTGATTTATAAGCCCAGTAATCTGTTTGAATAGGGTTGCATCTCCAGTGATAGCTCCATCTCCCATCGAACATAACATTTCGACTCTTTGCACTATTCCATTTTTATTGGTGGTATCTGAAAATTGCATGTGTTTTTTGTTATAAGCCCAGTCCAACCCCCGTAAAGGGGCTGAGTGGACTTATGCTACACGCGTAAACGTATAAGCGGTTGCCGATGAGAACATGAGCCTGAAACAAGCCTGTCCAGTGACACCAGAAGGAACAGTGAGAAGTCCTTGTGAAGCACCGTTAGCGGCTGCGGCTGCGGAAAGTATTCCGTTTCCCGCTACTGCCATAGTGACTGTGCTTGCACCTGCTGTGTTGTCAATAAACAAGTCAAACACCGTACCACGGACTGCCTGCAATCGCTGCCCCAAAAGTGTACCAGTTGGGAGAGTGAGTGTCGTAGGAGCTGCCGAAGTAGAAGTGATGTACCCCGTTGCAACTTGTTCGGCTGTTAGAGTTGCTGTTGCGTTAGCAGCAGTTGGCTCTGAACGAAGCACAGGAGCAAAGTTGTTTGGTGACTTGAGTACAGGACTGAGTGGTGAGGTAACTGACATAGTTTTTATATTAAGTTTCTAATAAAACTACGTTAGTTATGCCACGTTTATATCGAATGCAATCGGCACATTCTTTGTCCAGCACTTGAATGCACGGTCAATGCGTGATTCAAGTCCGATACCTGAAATCTGAGCACCACCAACAACTGGGTTGATGAGTTGCTTTACACGACCGTAGGTAGACTTTACAACGTAGGTATCCATAGCCTTCTTTACACCTGCAAAAACGTGGTTAGCCACATTCTTCGAGGTTGAATAGTGCTCAACACCAAGATACTTGAAGCCCTGCTTGATACCATTCTTGAGAGCGTCATCAGCGACATTGAAGCCTTCCGATGAAGCGAGGAGTTCGACCTTTTCAAAGTCAGCCTCACGCCACTGGATGAAGATACCATTGCGCTCTGCCATATCCTTACCACCTGCGTTGCGAATAGCGGTCTTTACAGCAGCGATAATCTGCTTGATGTTCGAGATAGAAACAGTGATGTTTCCTGCTGCGAGTCCGATATTTGTTCCGTCGATGTTTGTCCACTGTGCGTGTTCTGCAAGCATAGCGGTTTCCATTCCTTCATTAAGAATGGTTGCCATGTTGTCCGAGATTTCCATGAAATCAGAGAACGACTTCTGTGCGAGGTCTGCATCATCAATATGTGCTGCGTTGTAAACGTAGGTATTGATTGTCAGAGACTCATCAACAGTAGCAACTGCAACTGATGTATAACCAGTACCACGAGTACCAGTAGACTGAGTTGTGTCAGTAAGATACGGATTCTTTACGATACCAGTGTTCGTATAGTGAACATTGGTTACTTCCTTCCAAACCATTGGAGCGTTGAGACGTTCCTGCAACTTTGTCTCGTACTCTGCTAAAGGGATTACTGCCAAATTATTGTCGAAATAATGTTATATTCAAACAATTAAACATGCTATACTATTTTCAATAATTTTTGAAAGTACGGAATAAATCTTATCTCATCCTCTTTCTTTCTTGGATGATGATAATGACATAAAGTTATTCCATTACTAACTTCATATCTGAGTTCTGGATACTCTTTCCATGAAAATATGTGGTGAGATTCCATTCTTCCCATGCAATAATTGTTACCAATCTTGCACTTCCAACCATCTCTCATTTTAACATTCTTACTCCACTGCTTATGAAGTGGACCACCTCTTTCAGAATCTAATTTTACAAGAGTTCTATCTTTAATCCAAAGTGGATGTTTTTCTCCTATTCTCAATTTTACTGATTGCCTTTGTTTTTCCTTGTCTATATTTTGAAGATTTGCAAGGTTCATTTCAGGTCGAGAACTTGTATTACAAGACTGTGAACAAAACTTCTTTTTGGGTTGGAAACAATCTGTTGTGAAATCTATCCCGCATTGTGGGCATATTCGATAGATAAGAGTTATGCCTTTTGAAATAGGGCGTTTTCTATTTGGATGTTTCCTCCCTTTATTGAAACTATGTTTTTCGGTTCTTAGATAGACCCCTGTAGGCATATTAAACCCAGTATAGCATGTTTAATTGTCAATGAACTTCCACTACCGATGTTATTTTTCTAATTTAATCAGACAGTGAGTTATGAATTGTAGAAAACTCCTTGGTTTTTATCCTTATCGAGTTTTGCATTGACTACTTTCGCCTTCATATCCTTGGGGACTTCATCAAAAGGTTTTGTCATCCAGTATTCAACACTTTCCAGTGGTGAGTTACCTGAGCGTTTTCCTGTTGGTGTAGCGTCTGCGGTCTTCTTCAATTCTCGTATGTTTTCTACCTCAGAAAGGAAGTATTTGCTTTCAAGTACCTGTTCGAGGTCTTTCCCGCTTTCCTTCATTATCTCCTGTGCAAGTTTCATCTCTGATGGGGATTTATACCCACTTGCCGCAAGAAATGCTTTCTGTCCATAATCTAACCCGTCTGATTTTTTAGAAGTTCCCTTGTCTGCTAGTTGCGCCTTGAGTTCTTTGACCTTCGCCTCAGCTACTTTAGCCCTAGCAAATGCCTTGCGCTCTGCGTCAGTAAACGTGGGTTCTTCTTTTTCTGTCTCGGTGGTCGTATCAGCTACTTCCTCCGTTGTTGTTTCATCATTTAAAGAGTCGATGTTCTCAGTTGTTTCTTCCATAAGATTTAAGGGTTCTTGTCCCAGTTAATTACTATTATAGCACGATTTTAATTTGCAAACAAATTACTTGCGACACTTGTAGCAATCTTTTCCTGAATCTTCGCAATTGTCACAGTTGAACTTTGAGACAACCACTTCTTCTTTCACTTCTTCGACTTTCTTTGCCATGTTTATTTATTTACTTATAAATCACCGTAACATCTGCTGTGCCTCCTATTGTGAGGAAGCAAGCGACATTAAAGTTTGCATTGTAGAACGGTATATATCGCTCACCTGCTGCGAGTGTAATGGTGTTGAACAATACTGTTCCTGCACCCGAAGTATTATTCCAAAACTTCAATGTTCCACCCGTGTGTGAGTTAACTACTACTCCAATAAGAATACCCGGAGTATCCTTAATTCTTCCCGATGCAGTCAAATTGACTGGTGTTCCTGCTAGTGTTTCCATGTTAAATTGCGTTATTTTCCTCCTGATAAGGAGTTTCTATCTTGCTTTTAATCTTACCTAAATCGTCAAATCCCCCTTCAAGTGCATTTACACCTTCCCATAATGCACGAAGTTTTGACCCTAATTCCTCATTGCCTGAGTCTGAATTAGAAACAAGAGCCAATGCACGATTATGAAGTGGGTTATGCGTCACACCCTTGATAACGACACCTTGTGTATAGAGATGTTGTAAAAGCACTTTCTTTACTGCTTCGACCATCTCAGTATCTTTGTTGAAGAACTCAATCTTTGCTACCTCTATTTCCGTCAAATAATCTTTCCAGTTATCCATAATTTTATGCTACTTGTAATTGTGGCTGTACCTGCGGACTCCCTTGCGGTGGAGTTTGTGCAGGTTGCGCTTTTGTCATACTCGTGAAATCAATAGGACTAAATCCCGATGCTTCCAAGAGTTCATTGTATTGAGTTGCGAACATCGAAGCTCCTTGTGGGTTCTTTGAGGCTTCACGCAGTAGGTTAGTGAGCTTATCTGCAAGTCCAGCCAAGTCTTTTTGCTTACCTTTGATGTTTACAAACACATCAACAGGAACATCTTTGAGCATATCTTTGAACTCAGAGAAGAACTGTCGTGTTCCCGAAGCCATAAACTTTTGCTTTTCTTGTTCAAGTATTTGTTCTGCCTCACCTTCTTGAAATGAATCACCGTTAAGTATTTTTTCAATGACGATTTCATTTGCCCGATTCGTTGCGATTGCGTCTTTAATCTCAAGCATTTCATCAAGAGAGAGTTCTTCTGAGAAATCTTTGCCTTTGTTTATTTCATCTACCAAGTAAGGAAGAATCATCTCTGGATACAGTATGTCCGCAAAGAATGTAGCAATCTTTCCTTGGCGGAATTCGTGCATATTCTGCCCTTGTTGAACAACGAGGTTTTGTAGTGCAAATGGTGTTCCTGATGTTGGGGAAACTCCTAGTTGTGGGTCAGTTGCAGAACCAAGAATACGGGCATCATTCTGCATTTTTGCTTGATGTTGTGTGAATGCCTGTAGGTTTTGAATTTGCCCATCTACCTTTGTGATTGGCTTTCCTGTTTCGTGTTTAAGAATTGTATTGAGTTTGAGGCTATCTATCTTTTGCCCAGCTACTTCATCACTGTCAGACTGGAAAATAGTTATTGCCGCGTCGAGGAGTTGCTTAATCTTTATGCCTGAGTAGTTATTCCATACCTGCGGTTCAAATAGTGTTTCAACAATTGAGCGACCACATGCACGACCTTTTGAACGAATACGGTCAATTTTTAGTGCCTTAAACTTGTCCGACATAGGTTTATCTTTTCCTTTGAACAAAGTAATACCCTGCTTATTGCCGTCTTTGTCGGTGTAGTACGAAACAATAAACAGAGAGCTTTGATATTCATTGAGTCCTGCTTCTGGGTCAATCCAACGCTTTGGGAGATACCCTGATAGTTCATAGGCTTCAATGTTCTTGCTGGGAGTTTCTACGGTTTGGTCGCCAGCAGTTGATACCTTTTTTGTATTATTTGCCATTGCAATACACATGTCGATTGCGTCATCATCCCATTTACCCTTAAAACCAACAAGGTCAGAGATTGTATAGCCATGACGGATACAAATAGGGCCAGCCATAACGTCAGTCTGGTCACAAAAAGCTATTGTTTTTAAGTCCACAACTTCAGGGCGAGTTTCGTTAATATCTTTGACCAATACAAGGTCGTAAATAATCGAAGTCTCGACAACATCGTCGATAAACGTATCAAGTAGATTTTTTCTCGCCCATTGAGGGTGAAACTTTTTAACAATGAATGACTTATAGTAATTCACCTTGTCATTCACATAGGGAACAATATCTTTTACGTCAAAGCCCTCAGAGCGAAATGCTACGTTGATAATTGGGGTAACAATATCATCATAGGGTCGTAGCCCGTCATTATTTCCACTATGAAACCAGCCGTTCGAGACATTTGTACATCGCTCAATGTGCTCGCTCATGTTCCACGACTTTGAATTTGTCAGTGGCACACGGTCAGTTTTCCAACGTGTTTCTTGGCTTTTGATATATGAAAAAACGTCTTCTGTTTCCATTATTTCAGCATTAAGTTGAGAATAAACACATCAAGAAAGTCATTGTCATTGAATAATTGCTTTCCTTGCTTGAGATTCAAATGACGCTCACGAATGTCTAAATCTTTTTTGAGTGTGATGAACATATCCGTATGTAACCAGTCAGGCTTCAATGAGAGAATAACCTTTTTCAAGGTCTTATCGGTAACTGATTTTGTAAAAGTTTCTCCGTTAAATTGAATGGATAGTTCCATGAAGTCTATTGTAACATATTTTTTAATGTCAAGGAAGTTATTAGATTGCGACATTCGTTTCTTTTGTTAAGTTCCTTGCGTAGGTGGGAGTAGACTTGTGACATGGAACACATAAAGTCCTACCGTTTGATACTTCTAAACGCAATTCGACAAAAGAGCAGAAAGGTTTTATGTGGTCTGCATTTAATTCGCCACCAATCTTTCCACAGAATACACATGTATATTTATCACGCTCAAAAACTGACTTACGCCATTGTTTATATTTTAACGATGCCCTAATAAGTTTATTCTCTTTTGACACACCACCTTTCCAAAAAGGACACTTGTCACCACTTTTAGAAATGCCTATTTTAATCCTTGTTTGGAGTGACAAGTGTTTATTTTTATGGGCTTTGCTCATTTTTTCCTTTGAAATAGTTGTGTGCTTAAAACCAAGTGAGTGTACCCTTCCTTTTTGGAATAAACTTATTTTCTGCCTAGTTTCCTCTGAAACAATTCTATTCTTACTTGCAATGCTTATTTTTATTAAAGACTGAGGACTATGTTTTTTCCCAAGCCAATGGTTTGGTTTTGTTCTTATGTAAACTCCTTTTGGCATAAGTTTATATTGCGTTATTAACCTCCTTCTTTTCATCTACTAATTCCAGTTCTTTCTTTTTTCTAGAAAAATTCTTCATCTGCCAAGCAATACAAAACGCAGTCAGTAAATCAAAATGCCTAGTGGTCAAACGAATATCAACAGGGTTATCTATCAAATCGTTTCTTGTATAGCTTTTTAGCTCATTTATGAGGTCTTTGTCGTTAAGTGATACTAACCCACTCTCTACCGCTTCCCGTGCGTCTGAGAGCATTTTTGACTTCGTGAGGCTATTTGTAGACCAGCCGTAGATACTTGGAAGTTGATAGTTTGTGGTTGTTGTCTTTCCTGTAGCGGTCATATACAGTTTTGCCCCGAGTTGCTTGGCTTTTAAGATAGCTTGGTCAAACTTGTTATTCTCGATTCCAAGAATACATCCCCCGTAGCGATTCCCTTGTGAATATACTTCATCGCCAAATGCTTCGGGTGCGATAGTGTTTGACGCAAAGGTTGCTACTACTTGAGCTGGAATAGTATCAAAGTCAATAAACACTGATGTCGAGCTATCAAGCCCCACACCTCCAGCAACGTCATGCCCACCACCATATCTATGTGCGCTGTTGTATTCTTTGAACATCTTAAATCCTGCAATGTCTCGAATAGGTTCTAGCACTTTCATCTCATCGAGCTTGTCGCGGTCAAAGTAAATATCCTTTGAAGCAGAAGGCTTGCAAAGTCGTTCACCTTCAAAATCATCATCGGTACGCTCCATTTCCTCTATTTCTGCGAGTGTATAGCGATTCCATGTAGGGATACCATCTTTAATAATTGGCATGATGAATACCTTTTTACGCTCTGATTGCTTCTCAGTCACAAGTCTATGCACGTTTCCAGCCTCGGAAATATAGTTACAGGTATAAAGCATCCCACCACCTTTTTCTAAACCTGTGCGTGCTTCTTCCATGTTGTCCCAGATAGCACGAGAGATAACTGCACTGCGTAATGTTTTGCGAGTTTCAAAATCATTGCACCATACAAAATCAGGGCGAGCTTCTTCTTGCTTTGCACCACGTTGAGAAGTTCCCACGATGTCAGCTAAGACCTTAATTCCCTTTGAAGTAGTGAACGCGTCTTTTCGTTCTTCTCGCTTGAATACTGTTTTTTCAAAAGTATCAGGGTACATTCTCGCAACCTTCGGATTCACAAACATATTGTAAATATCCGTTACTGACTGCACTGCATTCTGGTCATCATCAGAAAGCACCTTAAAGTATTTACGATATGACTCTTCATCGTTGAGGATGGCGAACGCAATAAAAAGCTGTGTTTTTACATCTTTTCCTGCGCCACGAAATGCAATGTTGATAAAACTATCAAGTTCTCCTTTGTAGAGTTGGACATTGTAAAGATTCATCTCTGCGTGAAAAGGAGCGTCTGGACTTGCAAAGTACTGCGGAAAGAAATGTCTTGCCCAAAGGTTGAACTTTAAGAGTATGGCTTCATTACTATCTTTTACTGTGAATAGGAAAAGAGCTTTCTTCCCTTTAATGTCGTCACTATCCAGCAGATTCTGTATTGCTTGGGCTGGAGAGATATTGGTCGATAAGACCTTTGCTTTTTTCTTTTG
>OFQX01000093.1_pt1 | contig 27878 bp, 27 predicted proteins | sample 1542951 | NCBI WGS metagenome assembly OFQX01 (sample SAMN07774215, study PRJEB24372) | wastewater metagenome | isolation source: WWTP Novara (Effluent) | place: Italy: Novara | collected 2015-12
TTGAAAAATTCAATCTGGGTTACTTCTATCATTGTTCTGATTCCTTCTAAATTGGCTAACACAAAAATCTAGGCCTTGGGTTTTATCCAAGTAACACCCCACGCAATGGACTGTATGGGGTGTTTTTGGATAATGTTAATCCTTCCAAGGGGGGCGTTAATGAGTCACTACTAACAAGGCGCTGGTAACGTGGTAACGTGGTAATTTGGGTGCTTGTATAGCCAGGTATACGGTTTGGTGGTGTAGGTGATTTTAACAATACTACCTGTTGATATTACGGGTCCGCCTAGTGACCGTCTGTTGTGTATCAACAACGGTACACGACACGGACCCGTGGACAAACCTACTGTACCCGTCACGTCATAAATATCGCACCAATCCTCCCCCGTAGCGGCATCGCCCCAGTGAAAGCGCAAACGTGTTCCTGTCAAGCGTGCATCCTCGATAATACGAATGACGCTATCGGGACAAGACGGGTCATAGTGGGTACCATTGACTACTTTGCAAGTACACGTTGTGTCAGACATCTGTCTAGTTCCTATCTGCTAAAAGCGTTATTGACTTACTACTAACAAGGCGCTGGCCACGTACCAAGTGCCAAAGATTAAAGCCACTGGGGCCATGATGCGCGCCAGTTCAAAGGCCGCTTTAATTTCAGAAATAAGAAGTTTCACGGGTCTAGGCTCCTTTAATGTCGTGGTAAGCGTTTAAACCAATGGCGGTTAACTGGACTGTCGCAAATTGACTGTAATCGGATTGTTTCACAATGCCCTTTTTCACAAGGGAGGCGATAATGCCACCGTATTGAGCGGGTTCAATATCTACGGGGCCACACTCTAAACAATCGGACCACACGGAGGCGCTCGGATCACCGTTGGTGTATTCGTTCTCGGCAATGTTCACAATCATATCTTTTTCCAGTGGCGTGATTTTCATTGTGTCGTTTCTCCTATCTGTTTGGATTGCTTTTTGTCTACTCTCATATCGTATCACGAATATCGCTTACAACGCGCATTCTTAGTGTTTTCTTTATAAATCGATTTAGTGATTGTTTTATTTTTTGGGGTGGTAGCGGATACGTTTTTACTGCTACCTAGTTTTTGGGGGTTAAAACCTAGATATATCTTACTTTTTTAGTTGGTAGCAGATAATAGTAGTTTTTAAATAGTCTAGAGTGGATTGTAAAGAAATGTAAACCTAACGTAGACGTGAGGGTAGTAAAACCATAGGAAATGTTTTTTTATCTGCTACCTTTTTTTTTTGGCATCTATCGCTGTCGCTCATTGGGTTTGAGGTAGGTAGCAGAAGAAACCTATCCGCTACCTTGCAATAGCGAGCATTGTATCAAATATCAGGTATTAATTGTCTTGATTTTAATTTAGTAGGCTTTAAAGCGTACGTATAATTGCCCGTATCGCGTGTCACTTATCGCGCGCTTAACATTTTTAAACAACTCTATGTTTAGTGCCGCGCCCCGCCGCAAGGGCGTTCCCTGGCCTGATAAACCCGCGCAATAGCATGCAATAACACCCACCTACAACGACAACGCGTTGCGTCTGATAATATCTATTATGTGTAAATTGCGCGTATTTTATCGGGTACTTTGATACCTGATTTTAATTTCAAGGGCCTTAACGGGGCTTGTGTTAGGAGCGTTTGTCTGCGCTTGACGTTTGCCGTTGCTGTTTTGCCCCGATTCTTTTGTATTGTATTGTTTTAATAATCTTTTAATCATCCGGTTTTAAATTTTGAAAATGCGAAGGGGTGTGCGGGTCGAGGGGCCGGTTCCCCCCTGAGCGTGGCGCGTTGGCGGGCGGGGAGGGGTACTATCTGTACACCTAAAAATTAAAAAATTTCCAAAATTTCCACCCTAACAAATTTATCGCGCAAAAATACACACCAAAATTTTCACCCTAACAAATTTATCGCGCAAAAAATTTAGCAAAATAAAAGCCCCGCAAAAGAAGCAGGGCTCGAGAATGGTTGCAGTCTGGAGATGAGTCAGATAATCACCTACACTATAACACAAAAAGAGCCGTGGTCGTAAGACACGCGGCTCAAGAAAGCAATTAACTTAGGAGGGGGGATTCCACAAACAAAGATACACTATTGACACCCTAGCTGTCAACGCGTACACTACACCTGTACCTGACAAACATAGGATAGAGAGAAAGTGGCAAAAACAGTTTATGAAGTGACCTTTGAAGGTGAATATTTCACGCCAAAAGGGACTAAAGACCGGATTAAACACTACGAAATCACTGTAAAGATGGATGACAGCGCCAAACAGATGGGGTTCCTGTCTGCATTTGTACGGGCTTTAAAGACGCCTGATGGCCAGCGAAGTGCTATCAAGCAGATGATGAAAGCGAAATACCCTGATTACCAGCGGTATCGGACGCACATGCTCACGAACACCGTGGATATTACAAACGCAGGCAAACCCGTTAAAGAACTCCGTCTAATGAATCGCGACCAAATTATCCGCGTCATTAACGCACAAGGGTATGGCATCGAACCCGACCTCTACCCGACAGCGCAAGAACTGCGTCAAGCTATCCTTGATTATCGTGCGCTAGGTGGTATTTCAGAAGACCCCGCGAAGCCCTCTCAATTCCAACAGATGCAAGAAAAACGGCGCAAGCGGTTCGGCGCTACCACTGGTGTTATCAACAGCATCAACGAGCTGAACAAACCAGCAACACCAACACCAGAACAGACAGCAAACGACGCGTCGAAACCTTGGAGCGAAGAACCCACACAAGATAACCAAGAAGATGACAACTTCGCTGAGTTCGCCCAAGAAGATACCCTGAATAACCTCGTATCTGGTATCGACGATGCCCTTGCCATCTTATAACCGCGACATAGACCCAACAGACCCCAGCTTTGACCCAGATGCACCTCTCCTCGACATTCACACTGACTCGTTAGTGAGGTGGGTTGATGATGTGCCACATCCAACAGTAGGGAAGTCTCTGGCGAAGCAACAGCTTGCTGCCGTACAACTTGCAATGCTATCAGCCCCGTATCTTGGGACGTACAATCCCGACACCGGGTTGCACGAAATCGAACCGGGCTTCGAGAACACCACAAACTTCACAGCAGCAGCACTGAAACTGGCGATGAAAGCGGCGTCTGGTGACGTGCAAGCGTACAACGCAGCATTAGACAGAGTCATAGGGAAACCGAAACAAGCTGTCGAGTCTGTTAATATGAGTATGTCGTACACAGAGTGGCTAGACGCAAACGTTGACGCTCTCAAAGAGTATGAAGACACCTACAGCAACACCATCGACGTGACACACTACAACTTTGACGACGAGACAGAGGATTTACTACGTGACCTCTAACGCCACACAAAGAGATGCAGATGAGACGCGGCGCAAGTTACACAAGCTGCTTGACTGCAACCTGCACTTTTTTTGCAAAACCGCACTGAAAATCAAAGCAAAAGCAGGTGGCGACGTACCGTTTGTGTGGAATAAGGCGCAAGAATATCTCCACTCACGCATTGAAGACCAGTTGAGACGCATAGGGAAAGTGCGCCTATTCATCCTGAAAGGGCGGCAACAAGGTATCTCAACGTACATTGCAGCACGCCTGTACCGCAACGTAGCACGACAGAAGGGGCGTAACTGCTTCATCCTGTCGCACCACTCAACCACAACAGAAACCCTGTTCTCTATCGTCGACAAGTACCAAACGCTCTGCCCTGACTCAATCAAACCCAAGACCATCACCAGCAACAACAGACGACTCAAGCTAGACAATGGGAGTCAGTACACAGTAGGGACCGCTGGGTCTGGTGCAATTGGTCGTGGAGACACAAACCAGTTCTTTCATTGGTCCGAAGTTGCCTTCTGCGACAACATCGACGAACTCGTAACCGGTGTAGAACAAACAGTCGCCGAGATTGATGGCACTGAAGTGTTCAAAGAATCCACAGCAAACGGCGTAGGGAATCACTTTCACACTGGTGTGATGCAAGCTCTGCGTGGTGAAGGTGAGTACGAAGTCGTCTTTATCCCGTGGTACTGGCAAGACGAATACCGCGCCCGTGTGCCAGAGAACTACGAAGCCACTGACGAAGAACAACAGCTCAAACGCATATACGGCCTCGATGACGCGCAAATTGTGTGGAGACGCAACAAAATTGCAGCGTTTGAGTCAGCAGGGTTTGGGCCTCAAAAGTTTAAACAAGAGTACCCCCTCACTGTAGAAGAGGCTTTTCAAGCGAGTGGCGACCAGCTATTCAATCCTGACGCCGTGGCCAAAGCCAGAGCGTGCAGAGAAACCGACAACAACGCGCCTTTGATACTCGGAGTCGACCCTGGGCCGATAAACGACCGCACAACGATTGCATGGCGGCGGGGGTATCATCTCATCAGAGTCGAAAGTTTCGTGGGCCTGAGCGCGATGGAATTGGCCGGAAAACTAACGTTGCGAATTGACAAACATGAAGTTGATAAGGTGTTCATTGATATCGCTGAGGGTAGAGGTGCAATCACAAGGCTTCACGAACTAGGGTACAAAGACGTTGTGTCTGGTATCCCGTTTGCGATGCAGCCAACAGACAAAGACCTCTACGTGAACAAGCGTGCTGAGATGGCTGGCAACCTGAAAGAGTGGCTCGAAGGCGAAATCACGCCAAACATTCCCGACGATGAGTTGCTTGCAGTAGAACTGGGTGCAATTCCGGGGTGGAAACTTACGAGTAACGGGAAACATCAGCTCGTTGCCAAAGAAGAAATCAAGAAGGCTTACGGGAAATCACCTGACCTTGTCGACGCTGTGATGCTGACTTTTGCACTTCCAGTCAAAAATATGTATAATCACGGCAGGCGTATCAAGAAAGCCACGCAAAGCAATCGGTCTGAGTCTAGCGTCGCGAACCGAAGACGTGGTATAAAACAGAACAGCAACACCACTGACGACGACGAGTACCAAGTGCGACGCGAGAGCAGTCGCAATCCACGGAGGCGATAGAGTAGATGGGTTTTTTACTGAGAGCTTTAGGCATTATCTCTAAAAAAGAGAAGCCCGCCCCCGTCCCCAAGTCGCCTCAAGCTGGCGAAGATACTTCACTGAAGCCCGGTGAAAAGGTAAACGCAGTATTCACTACGCCACAGGGTTTGCTAGGCAACCCCGCAGTCGGCAAAAACTCCTTGCTGGGTGGCTGACGTGGCAGAGAAACTTCGCAGAGCCAGACACATTATTGACAGACTCGCCAAGATGAAAACCGAGAAGTCGAACTGGAATAACCTTTACGAGACTTGCGCAGAGTACGTGATGATGCGCAAAATCGGGTTTAATGGGCAGTATCCACAAGCACACGTACAGACTTCTCAAGTGTTTGATGACACTGCGCCCAACGCTAACACGTTGATGGCTGCGGCGTTAATCGGGGCGATGTGGCCCAACGGCGCCAAGTCTTTCCGCCTCGTCAAACCGACAGATATGGACGAAGAGACTGAAGAAGTCAAAGCGTACTATCAGTGGACTACGCGCCAGATGGCTGGGTATATGGATAATCCCAAGGCCGGGTTAATCACTAGCCTTGAAGAGTACATGCTCGACCAAGGTGCTTTTGGTATCAGTGGTATCGAAATTGAAGACAATGACGACGACTACGAGACGCCACTTGCTTACAGAGCGCGTGACGCTAAAGTCTTGTATATTGACGAAGGCAAAAATAATTTTGTAGACACCGTGTACATCGAACATGAGATGTCTTTGCGCCAGCTAGTCAAGACGTACGGTATCGAAAACGTTGCGAAGCAGCGCAGAGAAGCGTATTTGAAAGGCAAAGACACTGACCTGAAAATCAAAGTCTTGCAAGCGATTGAACCGAGGATGGACGCAGACCCGTTTGGGTTTGGCAACAAGAACATGCCCATCGCCTCCATCCACATTGACATCGAACACGAAAAGATTATGCTCGAAAAAGGCTTCATCGACATGCCTGTCATCGTTGCGCGGTTCTGGCGTGCGATGGGTGAGAAGTACGGGCGCAGCCCCTCGACGCAGTCCTTGCCTTCGATTATGGAAGCAAACCAGCTTGGTGAGCTGTGGCTACTGGCCGGTGAGAAAACACTAGACCCGCCGATTATGGTCGCTGATGACGGCGTCGCAGGGAATGGAATCGTGAACACCAGTGCCGGGGGCATCACAGTTGTCAACGTGTCCGGGCGTATCAATACCGGGATGAAACCCATTGAGCCCTTGTTCGTTGTAGGCGACTTGCAGTGGACAGCAGCGCGGCGCACAGAGCTGGCTGAAATCATCAAGAACCAGTATTTCATTGACAGGCTGATGGACTTGAATAACGAACACCGGATGCAGAACCCCGAAGTGTTTGTGCGAAACGAGCTGCGTGGGCAGACACTCAACACCACGTATGCACGGCAATTCGCTGAGTTGTTCGTACCCCTGATTGAAAACTCATTCAACAAGCTGCGCCGCCGTGGTTTGCTTGGCGTTGTCCAAGGAAGCCCCGAAGAAGAGAAGCTGCTGCGTCAAGGCATTGAGCCGAAATACATCCCCGAAGCCATCGTGAAAAGAATGGTGTCGGGCCAAGAAGTCTACAAAATTGAGTTCATTTCTCCAGCGACACGCATTATGCAAAGCGAAGAACTGAAGGGTATCGAGCAGACCACGACATTCGCCGCGAACCTTGCAGCAGTGCAACCTGATGTGCTTGACGCGTTAGACCTTGACGTTGCGCTAAAACGCGTTCAAGAACTGAGCGGTGCGCCGCGTGAGATGATTCGCGCTACTGAAAGAATCGAACAGATGCGCCAGCAAAGAGCAGAGTTACAGGCTTTGCAGATGCAGATGGCGCAAGAGCAGCAGCAATCGGAGACAGCCCGAAACGTTGGGCAAGCTGTGTCTTCAGTTAAGGATGTTGCGTGACAACCGGACAGCACCGTGTATCTGTAAGAAAACCGAAAGAACAGGCGACAGATTCAGACCTGCTGAAGCTGAAAGCTGACTTTGCGAAAGTCGCTGCGACTGAATCAGGCCAACGTGTGTTGCGGTGGCTTGCTCACTTTCTGGGGTTCAAGCAGTCCAGTCTAACGATGTCAGAGAATGGCGAACTTTTGATTCAGGCCATTGTCCACAACGAAGCACGGCGCAACGTGTGGCTTGACATCCGCAAGTTAATCCCTATCAAGGCTTTAAACGAAATAGAGAAAGAGGCTTCAAATGCTACTGAGCAAAACAAAGGCTAGAGAGTTAAACCGTCGCTTCTGGGCGTTTATGTCTGACGAAGATGACACAGTTGAAAGCGGTACTGGCGGCACACCTATACCCGAAGCAGCCTCGACCGTAGACTGGACTCAAGTTATCCCTGCTGACTTGCAGACGAAAGAATACTTCAAAAACATCCTTGGCGCTGAAGACCCCGGCGCAGAGCTGATTAAACAGTTCGACAACGCACAAGGTTTGCTTGGACGCCCGAAGATTGGTGTCCCCGGCGCAGATGCCACTGATGAGCAGTGGGCGGAGTTTTACACCAAGTCTCGCCCCGAAGATGTGAACGGGTACGAGCTGGGTGTTCCTGACGTAGGCGACAACGCTGAACTGCAAGCAGCGCTCTCTGAGCTATACACAGACGACAGGGTTGGCGCTATCAAGTCGATTATGCACGAGTTCGGCATTTCTAAGAAACAAGCTGAAGGCGCGTGGGCGAAGATTGTTGAACTCGATTCTGCTGTCGTGACTGAACACTTGAAAGCGAAACAGGCCGCAGATGCGCAGTTTGAATCACTATTGAAGCAATCGTTCGGCGGGAGCCGTGAGAAAGCTGTCGACTATGGTCGCGATTTTCTTTCCAAGTACGGGGGCCCGCACAAAGAGCTGATGGCGGGACTGCCTAACGAGGCCCTCATCTTAGTTGCTGAGATGGGCAAGAACGTCCACGCTAAGTTTGAAGCTGAAGACTCGACACTTGGTAGCACTAACAAAGTGACTGCGGGCACCGCCGAAGGTATCCGTGCAGAAATCGATAGACTGAAGGCATTGCCCGAAGCGAATGACGTGATGCATAAAGACTACGAGGCGACTCGCGCAAAAATCAACGCTGAATACAAAGCACTCGTCGAAGCTCAGAACAAAAAATGAGTATTGTCTAATACGTAAAACGTGCGTATACTACAAATATAACCACCTAGTCGGCGGGTAGCGCCTCAAAACGTCCGTCCATAGGGTCATTAAAGTGTCCGCAAGGGTAGCACGAGACAGACACTTGATTTCGTTTATGGACAGATAGATAGAGAGGCACACACCCCATGGCAGTAATGGATTCAATTTCTGAAGCCGCGTTTATTCAATTTAACGACAACTTCCACGAACGCGTGCAACAAAAGAAATCGCGCTTGCAGCCCTACTGCAAGATGCAAGTTATCAAAGGGAAGTTCGCTACCTATGATGGTATCGGAACCCTTGAGCTGACCCCCATCTCTGGGCGTTTTGCTCCGATTGAGTTCTCCGACCTTGAGTTCAACCGTCGGAAAATCTCGAAAGCCCGTTTCGGCTTGGCTGTTGGCATCGACAAAAACGATGTTGAAAACATGCTGACCGACCCCCACAGCCCCATCATCGCGCAGCTTGCCGCAGCCGCTCAACGTCAAATTGACCGGATTGCTTACGCTGCTATGTTCGCGAGCGTCGTTACCGGTGAAGACCTCAACACCACTGTAACTGCTGCAAACGACGGTGTTGTGACTGTTGACGCTACCGCAGGCCTGACTTACGAGAAGCTGCTCGAAATTCACGAGAACTTCATCGACAACGAAGTCGGGAACGATGGTGACATCCGCGTGTGCATGGGCATCACCGGCAACGAACACACCGACTTGATGAGTGAGTTGGAGCTGACCAGTGGTGACTACTCTCGCGAGTACGTTGTCGACAAGGGTCGCATCCAAAGCGCCGCAGGTATCGAACTGGTCCGTTTCGCTGGCGATGGTGTTGGTGGAGCTAACCCCATCTTGACCGAGTCCGGCGGTGTACGTACCTCGTTCGCAATGGCTGAAGGTGCATTGGTTCTAGGTATCGCGCGTCAATGGTCTATCAAAGTGCAAGACCGTAACGACATGTACGACACCGACCAAATCGTCATCTCTGGCGTACTGGGCGCGGTCCGTACCGAAGGTAAACTCATTCAGAAAGTAACCAGCACCGTTTCCTAACAGAAACGCTGATAGATAAGGAGCATACGCTACTATGGCTGTTTTTAACGATTACATCAACGCCAACATCGCCGCAGGAACCCTGACTCACGCGCTGTTCGCCCAAGGCACCAGTGAAATCAAAATGTTCTCTTTGGCATTTGACACTGTTGCTGCTGATGACGCCGGTTCTATTTACCGCGTTATTAAAGCGATTCCCTCGTCCGCTATCATCCAGCGCATCGAAATCTGGACTGATGGCGTGACAGGCGCAAGTGCTGTTGACGTAGGTTTGTACCAGACCCTCGCAGATGGTGGCGCTGTTATTGACGCTGACATCTTGGGCGCTGACATCGACCTGTCGTCCGCAGTACTCGAAACCGCTGCAAAGAGTGGTTTGGTGTCCGTGGCTAACAGCGACCGTAACAAATCCTTGATGGAGCTGGTGGGCCAAACCGTCACCAACCGTCAGATGAGTTACGACTTGGCGCTGACTTTCAACGACATCACCGAAGCCGACACTGTAAACGTTCGCGTTACTTACGTCGTCTAACCCAAACCGTACTAGACACCGGGGGCCTTATAAGCCCTCGGTGTTCTCAGAGGAACGCCCATGACCGCGCCTGTATCCGCCGTAGACATATGTAACCTTGCCCTCGACCACCTTGGCGAGCTTTCGATTTCATCTATCGAGTCGCCTGTAACTCGGGCAGAACAGGTAATGGCTCGGCACTACGACCAAGTCAGACGCGCGTGTTTGCGCAAAGCGATGTGGAATTTCGCAATGACGTTTCGCACTGTCACAGTGAGTGGTGCGGGAGAAGGGGGCTATGCTAGCGCGTTCTTGCTTCCCAATGACTGCGTTCGTTTGAACTATACTGGGGAAGACCCGGTAAACGCTGATACAGATTTTCAGATTTCAGACCGATATATTTACTCGAATAGCACAGAGTCACTGGCTCTTGCTTATAACAAAGATTTCACCGAAGTCTCAAAGATGGACCCGATGTTCATCGACTACTTCGCTTTCAAACTGGCAGCAGCGACAGCAGTCGCCCTGACCAAAAAATACAAGCTACAAGAGGCCATGACTGTCTACGCCAAGGATGTTCTTGCTGACGCTGCGTCAGTAGACGGGCAAGAGCGACCCCCGACTAGAGTCGACAAGAGCAGGCTTATCACAGCGAGACACCGGATGGGTGGTATCGGTAGCGACAGCAGGTACTATGAGTAATGGTGTTCTCGAATAAGCTGACAGTCACATTTGCAGGGGGCGAAGTCACTCCCGACGCGTCAGCGAGAGAAGACGAACAGAAGTTTTACGCTAAGTCTGTGGCTCGGATGCTCAATTTTTACGCAGACACCATCGGGCCCGCTCGGTTCCGGTCGGGGTCCAAGTATGTCCACCACACCAGAAACAACAATTTCGGTGTGTTCATTGAGTTCCAGTTCAACGACCAGCAGTCATACCTCATCGAAGCGACAGAGGGGTACTTTCGGTTCTACAAAGACGAGGGTTTGATTTTAAACAGCACGCCTTTGACGATAACAGGCGTGTCGCAAGCGACGCCCGGTGTTGTGACTTACACAGGCACAGACCCCACAAACGGGCAAGAAGTCTACATCGACGACGTTGTCGGCATGACGCAGCTTAATGGGCGATATTTCACAGTCGCAAACGTCAACACTGGCGCGAACACCTTTCAGTTGACTGACGTGTTCGGCGCAAACATCGACACCACAGGGTACACTGCGTACTCGTCAGGCGGCACTGCGTCTGTGGTGTACGAGGTGAAAACCCCGTACCTTGAAGACGACTTGCGTGCTATTAAATTCGCCCAAAACGCTGACGTGATGTATCTGACGCACAGCAACTACGAGCCCCGCAAGCTGACGCGGACTGCACACGACGCGTGGACACTGGTGCGCTACACCAGAACGACAGACCCATTCACGACAGACAACGTGACTTACGGGACCATAACGGGCATCACACTCGCGAGCCCCGGTGTCATTTCTGACGCAGCATCCACGTTCGTCGCTGACGACCACGTTTATATTACGGGGATTGTCGGCACCGCAGAGCTGAATGACAGACACTTCAAAATAAACACTACTGGCGCCGGAACGTACACTCTAAAAGATTACGACACAGGAACCCCGATAAATACCACGACGTACACGGCATGGTCTTCGGGGGGCGTCGTGGAGAAAATCGGAGCCACGAAGTACCCCGCTGCTGTCACATTCACAGATGGCTCGCGCTTGCTTATGGCAGGCACCTTTGCGAACCCCGAAGGGTTCTGGCATAGCAAAGGCCCCGCGTCATCTGGTGCTGTCAGATTCGATGATTTCACCACAGGCACCGCAGCCACAGACGCTTTGTATTTCAGTCTCGCGCCTGTGCGCGGGAAAGTTGACTCTATCCGCTGGGTGACTAGCACAGACAAATACACAGCATTTGGCACGTTCGGCTCTATCCGCCGTGTATATGGCGCGTCTGAGGGCCAGTCTGTCGCAACAGATGAAATCACTGCGAAGTCTGCAAACTCTGACGGCGTGGCAGTGTCGTCTCCTGTCAGTGATGGCGCAACGATTTTTTACATCGGGCGCTCTGGCCTGTCTGTCGAGTCGCTGTCTTACGATTACACCGTTGACGGGTATGTGCCTGACGAGAAATCACTGCTCATCTTCCACGCCACGACAGGCGGACTTGTGCAGCTTGCCCGCCAGAAAGGCCGACCGACTCTGATATGGGCTGTCAAAGCGACAGGTGAACTACTTGCGCTGACGTATAACGCCCAAGAGAAAGTGAACGGATGGCATCGGCACAGACTGGGCGGAACTGGGTTTGTGGATGCACTGGGTGTGATGCCACGCGAGAACAATCAAGACCAATTGTGGATGATTGTGAAACGCGAGATTGACGGGCACACAGTGCGCTACGTTGAGTTTTTTACAGACCCGCCTGCTTTCCCTGTACCTGAAGACTTCTACACAGACGAAGAGAGCAAAGAAGAAGACTTAGTGAAGTTCTACAACTATCAGAGTGAAGCCGCGAAAGATGCGATTCACCTCGATTCTGTGCTGACTTACGACGGGTCTGCTTATGGCACAGCAGCAGGCGCAACGCTCACGATGGGCGCAGGTGCGGACACAGAAGACACAGAAGACGTTGTTGCGACAGCAGGCGCGTCAGTGTTCACAGCGTCGATGGTTGGGCGTGAACTCTGGGGTAAATACGCGAGTGACGGCACAGGCGGCGGACGCCTTGTGATTACAGAATACACGTCAGGCACATCAGTGAAAGGCACAGTGCTGCAAGCGTTTGAAACCGACGCAGTGTTTGCTGCTGGGGACTGGTTTCTGACAGCGACCACAGTGAGCGGACTCGACCATTTAGAGGGCGAAGTTGTGGGCCTGATTACAGACGGCGCTATCCCCCAAGATGAGACAGTTACAGACGGTGCTGTTACTACAGCGCAACCCGCCAGTAAGATTCATGTGGGTTTCAAATATACCGGCATGATTAAAAGTCTGCCCCTCGACCAAGGCGGTTCATCGGGCCCCGCAATGCACAAGCCGAAATCAATCGCGCGTGTTGTTGTCAGGTTTGTCAATTCTGCGGGTGTTAAGTTCGGGCCCAGTCCGTACCAGCTCCAGCAAATCGAATTTCGCAGAGGCAACGATGTCACAGGTCGGCCTGTGCCTTTGTTTACGGGGGCTGACGAGGCCGTTGCTGAAGATGGCTATGATATCAACAAAGAGCTGTTCATCGTGCAAGACAGAGCGTTGCCGTGCGTCGTCACTGCGATTGACGTGTTTATGGATACGTCAGATGAGTAGTGTCGAAGCGTTTAAAGCCTCTCACGTTTGGGAGATGGAACTACGCCCTGAAGAATTACTCAGAGCGAAAGCTGACCCCTTGATTACACAGAAACTTGCGGCGCTTGAAGCGATGGGTACGGGGTGGACACTGCGCCTCGATGGTGTGATTATTGGCAGCTTCGGCTGGATGCAATTGTGGCCCGGTGTGTTGGAAGTCTGGGCGTTCCCCTCAGTACACGTAGACGCGCACGCTGTGCTATACTTGCGTACAGTAAGGCGATACCTCGATGAGACAGAGAAAAAGGAAAGGCCCCACAGGATGCAAACGTCATCTTTTGCTGATGAGAGACATGACAAGTGGATGCGTTTCCTTGGCTTTGGTAACGAGACGCCGTGGGGTATGAATAAATACACCCCGACAGGCGAGACGTTTAACATGTGGGCGAAATTCCCCGGAGGGCTCTTGTAATGGGCTGGGCGACAGCAGCGACAGCAGCGATAGGCGCAGTCAGCAAGCTGGCGGGGGGCTTCTCTGCGAACTCTGCGGCGAAGCAAGAGTCACAGCGCCAGCAGCAGCAAGGCGATATTTTACTGACTGAAGCCAAAGAAAGCGCCAGAATCAAAGCTGATGATGTCAGACACTTTCAGGCGCGGCAAGCAAACGCGTATGCGTCGTCAGGCGTTACTGTTGGCATGACAGGTTACACCAGCACACCAGTGCAGATGCTCGACGAAACACGGCGTAAAGGCCAAGCTGAAGTTGACGCAATTTTGCGTAGAGGCACAGCACAGCGAAACCTGATGTACTCTGAAGCAGCGCAGACGCGCCAGATGGGCAGAGCGTCTATGTTCTCTGGTATTCTGGGCGCAGCAGGCGGCGCGTTCGGTACGTACACAGCAGGAAAAGAAGCGGGGCTTTGGTAACAGATGCCTAGAATACCTGTCTACGAACAAGGCCAATTGGCATCAGCAGCAGTCGGCACACCCGGTGTGAATACTGCGGGTGCTGCTGCGTGGAACGCACTGGCGACTGAAGCCGACAGAGCCACGAACACGATGCTACAAGTTGTACAAGCCCGCCATAACGAACAGATTGCTGAAGCGAGGCGTCTGCAAGCTAAGATTGACGCTGACGCGAAAGAACAGAAACGGGCTTTAGATAGTGCTGAGCGTGTGCAAAAAGCCACAGCCGCAGACCAAGACCTAGACGCCGTTCGCGAGCAGCAAGAGCTGGACAACCGAAACACCCCTGAGTCTATGTTCCCCTCGTTCATCGCAGCGTCGAAGCTTTTGCTGGATAAACATTTAAAACTGATAGCGGACGATGACCCTGACGCCGCAACGAAAAGAGCATGGTTGACTGAAGACTTCTCAAGGTCTGTTCGTCAAGCATCTGGCGTGCTGGCAAACAAAGCCACGACGTACAGAACAGAGAACACTGTCAACACGTTTAAGATGCAAGCGAACGACCTCGCTGTGCAAGCAGGTAACGCGAGCAGTGCAGAAGCGATGTTCGAGGCAATTGATAAGTTTGAAGCCGCACAAAAAGGCCCAGTGGGTAGCGCAATGGGCTCAGGGAACTTCGGGCTCACGATGCAAAGTGTGACATCTCAGAGTGCCAAAAACTATTTAGCGAACGTCGCGCAAACAAACCCTGACAGTCTTGACGCTGAAGTTAAATACATAAGAAGCACAGGGCGTGTTGATTCCACAGATTTAAACTCTGCATACGGCGACGCTGTGCAGATTGCGAACTCGCGCAAGCGCGAGCTGAAAGAGATAGAGGATACGAAGAACACACAGAATAGGGTTAGTGGACAAGTTGCGGCTATCGAAAACACTTTAAACCCAGAAATACCACCTTCGCAAAAGCTGAACAACATAAACAGTATGATTACGGGGCTTCAAGAAGTTATGAAAGACCCGAAGCAGCAGACTACAGAAAACAAAGAGTACTTAAGCAGTCTCGTAACGCAAAGAAACGCGATTCAGCAACAGATAAAAGAGGCTGACGTAGAAGGTAAACGCGCTAAAATCGAGAAGGCTAAAGCGATTTACAATTCGCAAGAAGCCAGTGACGCACGAGGCCGGGCTGCGGCGTTTGCCCAGCAGAACGGGCTCGTAGGCGCAGACGGTAAGTCTGCTGTCGGCGGGTCTGTTGACGCCAGAGAGTTCAAAGCCGCGACACAGTATCTTCAAATCGTCACAGATATGCACAACAAAGGCTACATCGACGACAAAGATTACAGCAAAAAAGTCCAGAGTATCAATACTGTCGTTGGTGCTTATGGCGGACGCAAAGGCGGGTTCATGGGGACGGGGCTTGGGCAGGCGCCGTCTAACGCTGCTGTAGAAACGTTACACTCGTGGGTGAAACAGTCCAAAACGTCAGACGCGTTTAAATCTGACTGGACGTACTACTCGAACCAAAAGTTTGCGGATGATTTCGGGCGATACGTCCAAATCAAGGGTCAAGAGCCGACAGGCACGGTGCTGAATAAACTCCGAGACAGAGCCTACTGGTACGGGAAACACAAAGCTGAAGGCGTACAGGCTGCCAGAAAACCCAAGAAGGGCGGTAAGTAGTGGCTGAAGAATTAATGCCTGTTGAAGACGGCACGGGGTACTCTTCGGCTGTCGTTGACCCCGTAGAAACGCAAGAGTCTGATGACGACTTTTTAAAAAGTATTGAAGCGAAAGACCCCGCAGCAGTACCGTCTCGCGTACCGAGCGACAACGAAGACGACAAAACGTTTATTGACAGTGTTGACTCAAAACCTGTTGACGAGAATACACCTCTCGAAGAGCAATTGCGGCAAAACCCATACACAGCACCGTGGCAGCTTGTTGCAGACAAATGGAACGTCGGCATTGCGCAGCCTATCGCTATGGACCAGCAGGCGCAAGTGCTTCTCGATTTAAATGCGCCTGACGCTGAGATTAAAGCAAGGCTGCAATCGATACGGTCTGCGGATATAGAGGCGTCGGCGAAAGATGCAGAGACTATCGCTGCAAAGATAGGCCAGTGGCACCCGATTACTGTTATCGGGGAAGGCGCTCAGATGGCCCCGTATATGTGGGACGTTTTCGTTGCGGGCCTAAAAGGCGGCGTTGTCGGCGCAGGTATCGGAGCTGGCGTGGGTTTAGCTGGCGCAGGTGGCGTAGCTACGGCTGAAGCAGCGACAGGTGTCGGCGCTCCCGTAGGGGCTTTGACAGCGACAGGTGCAGCACTGGGCGGTGCAATCACTGGATTCGCATGGGGCTCAAAATCGGCGCAGTTTGCGCGGGCGACATGGCTCACTTCAGGCGACGCGTTCAACCACATGGTCGTGGAACAAGGCATTTCACCCAAAACAGCAAGACCGGTAGCTGTAGCTGTAGGCGTGGCTGTGGGTGCTTTAGAACTGGTGGAACTGGACATTCTTGGGAAGTTCGGGCGTGACATGGCGAAACGTGCAATCACGTCAGAAGCCGGGAAAAAGACGCTTCTGTTTCTGACCAAAGAATCCCTGAAGCACCAGGGGCTTGAGATTGTCGGGAACAAAGCGGTTCGTTTGATTTATGAAAATGGCAAAGTCGTTGCGAGCGAAACGGTTATCGAAAACCTGCAAGAAGTCGCCCAGTGGGGAGGAGAGATTGCAGCGGCGAATTTAGATAACAAAGAAGACAAAGCCCCGACATGGGAGAACCTCAAAGAGCGACTGGTACAGACAACACTTACTACTGTGAAGGGCACCCTCGTTATCGGGGCAGCCACGGGCGCGACAGGCCACGTAACAGGGCGTGCTATAGACAAAGTATCCGGTGCTATTTTTGAGGACACAGCAGCGGGCGCAGGCCCTCAAGATTTAGTTGACGCGCTCAAAGAAGGTATGCGCCAAGGTAAACCAACACAAAGCGACGTGCAGAAAACCGCAGCGATGTCTGATGCTGAGATTTTAGACACGACACTTAAGCCCCAAGTAAACGCTGAAGGGAGCTTCACACTTAGTGCGACAGAAACGAAACAAGTTGACGCAACCCCCGCAGACGCTACGACGACTGTTTACACCACGGGCGCGGCAACTTCGACTGAAGACGCACCTGTTACGGATTTAGTACCCCAAACAGAAACACCAGTGCAAACAACGCCTTTGACTGAAGACGCAAAGACTGCGCGACTGGCGCGAATCAACGAAGACAAGACGAGACTCGACAAGACGATTGCGACGACAACAAAAGAACTGGAGAAGCGTGACGTTGTTGGGTCGCAAACGAAGCTGACAGAAGCAGAGCAAAACGCCACAGCAGCAAACGAAGCTGTTGCGGGTCTTGAGAAGAAACTTGAAAACAAAGACTTGAAAGGGACTGACAGTAGCGCCGTGGCTGCGAAACTTGAGCAGGCGTACCAAGTCCAAGAGCAAACACAAAAAGAACTGGCACTCGCCGCCCGTGCGTTAAGAAAGGCGCAAGAAGGAAGTACGGCAACGAAGGCGCTGCAAAATACACTAGACAAAGCTCAAAGCCAGCGCGACACACTGCAAACAGAAGAAGACCTCATCAACGAGGGATTGCTGACAACTGAAGACATCAAGAACGCAAAGGGTACTGCGACAGTCGGTCAAATCGCCAAAGCCCGTTTGACAGCAGTCAAAGCGGCTGCGGTGGCTATGCGTAAAGGTTTACAAGAAGGGCGAAAAGAGGCTAAAACAGAAATCGCGAAAGTTCAAAAACATCTCGCTGCTTTGATTCGAGAGTCAGATATGACACCTGCTGACAAGTCGAAGTTTTTGACGACCATAACGAACATCCAAACAGAAGCGCAGCTCACAAAAGCCTTGCCAGTGATTGAGGGCAAAGTGTTCGACGCGATCGAGAAAACACAGAAAAAGCAAGCACTGGCCCGAATCGCGACAGTCTTAAAAAACACAGCTCTCGCTAAAAAAGGCGCGTTGCGTGTAGGCAAGTTCACCGCTGACATCCAACACATTCTTGATGTGTACAGAGAGATGATAACAGCGGAGGCGACTACGGCGAACGTAGAAGGTACACGCGAAGCAGCTATACGTGAAGCTGAAACTGCGCGACTACAAGGCAAAGCCGTTACAGATGAGCAGATGCTTAGAGAAGCCATCGCAGAACACGTCGGTAACGTCAAAGAGCGGACAGCAGAAGAGCTTAACGATATCGCTGACGACATTGAAGGATTGGCGAAACTCGGCAAAGCTATCGCGCTGCAAAAGAGACTTGAGAAGTCCGCTCGTAAACAAGAGCTTATTCAAGACGCTCTCGCTGACATTCAGGGCGAACACCCCGTGGCAACCCAAGCAGAGAACGCAAAAGAACGGGCGCATCGGTGGACGAAACCTCTGAAAGACTGGTTCAAAAACTTCTACAACACGCTCAGTGACTTAGAGAAAGTGCTCGCGATTATCTCTCAAGATAGTGTTGATTTTCGCAATCAGAAAAAATCGGGCCTGATGAAGCGCCTGTCACCTGACGCGTCTTTGCGCAACCAGTACGCGTTCACGCAGCAGTGGCAAGAACGCTTTATGCAAAAAGCAATGGCGGCTTTTGGGATTGGAAAACCTAAAAACATACTGGGTAAGGTGTTTCACACAGACGTAAAAGCCTTGATTGACAAGTTCAAGAAGGACACTAAAGTCGAAATACTTGGAACGTTTGAAAATCAACAGGGCGCAGAGACAGTACTGGTACTGAGCAAAGCTGCGGCGCGAAAACTTTTAATGGAGATGCGCAGACCGGAGCTTCGCGCGGGCCACGAACAAGGAAACGGGTACACGTACAAAGACACGCACGGGCCTACGTCAACAGAGACACTTCTCGAAGAGTCTATGGACGCACAGGATATGGCGTTTATCGACGCGCAGTTTGAATTTTACAACGAGTTCTACCAAGCGATTAACGCTTTCTGGCGAGAAGAACACGGCGCAGACTTGCCGTTCGTTGAATTCTACTCAGCGGCAAAACGCAGAGTCGCTACAGCGAAGCAAGATGAGAACGTCACATTCTTTGATACTATGACGCAGATATCTATGACGCCTTCGTCAGCAAAAGCCACGACGAACAACGCCATTGCGTTAGACCCTCAGAACGACACTGAAGCGATGCAAACACACATTAGTGACTGGGCACACTTTATGGCGTGGCACCAGTGGAACTCTGACATGAACGCTGTGTTCGGCAATCCTACAATCAAGAGTGTCGTTGAGACGAAGTTTGGGAAGCAATCGCTACAAACACTGCGTATCTTGCAGCAGCACCATACGAACACCGCGTCTCAGCAGAGCGGTATTCTCCACAGGTGGATGAACGACCTTATGAACAAGTTCGGTACTGCGTTCGTTGGAGGTAAACTCGTTCAGATACCGCGCCAGTTGACATCTGTACTCGCTTTTATGGAGTACGTCAGCCCCGCTGAATTTGTCACGGGCGTCGCTGATTTTATGAAAAACCCCAAAAAGGCCATCGCTGTTATGGAGAAGTCTCCGATTCTACAGCAGCGGGCGTACACGTTTGACAGAGACTTTAAATCAGCAGTGTCCGATGGCGCGTACCACGAACTTGAGCAAGCAGGTTCGTACATCGGCGTGGCTCGACAACTCGGCATGACGCCTGTTATGGCTGGTGACAGGCTCTCTGTGTGGGCTGGGGGCTGGGCTGTGTATAAAAGTGTTCTCGCTAAAACTGGGAGTGAAGAACAAGCGATGGCGGCTTTTGAAGAGGCCTTCGACTCCACGCAGCAATCAGGTAACGTGACTCGGTTGTCTGCGTACCAGCTTGCCGGAACTCTTGAGCGGTTTTTGACGATATTCACGACGTACCCGATTCAAGCCACGTCGAAAGAAGTGCAAGCTGTCCGCAATTTTATGAACAAAAACAACGCGTACACCTTGAAAGAGATGGTCAAAATCATTGGGATATACCACATCACAATCCCTGTGCTGTATCAAACGCTTGTCACAGGGCTTCCTGTAACAGGAGACGATGACGCAGATAAAGAGCGGTGGGCGAATCTACTCCGCGCTGCGTTTTTTGGAGAGTGGAACAACGTACTCATTGTCGGAGGTATCATCCAAGGGCTGTCAATTCAGGCAACGAACCTTGTGTTTGACATCAAAGAAAATTATTTCAAGCCTGAGTTCGGTCCACTAGGTTCTGCTGACGACGTGATAAAGCTCACGAAGGCCGCAGGGAAAGCCGCAGAAGACCCAAGCTACGAGAACACGATGAAGCTGCTTAAGAAAGCCGCGAAAACCTCTGTTTTGCTCCCGAAATCACTAGGCGGGGGCCTCCCTCTTCCTGCTATGCAAACGTTTTTCCAAGACCTCTACGAGTTCTCGACAGGAGAAGGAAAGGACGAAGAGGGCGGCGGGGATTTAAGCAACTTGGAATTCTAGCGCGAACCCCTATCAGATGATACAATCCTAATAAACCCACTGTGAGGATAGAGAGTTGACAGTTGAAACCACGACGAGTAGACAAGCCCTGACGTTTGACGGTGTGACTGTCGCGTTTGATTTCACGTTTCCCTACATCGAGGCAACAGACATCAACGTGTACGATGGGTCTGACCTTGTCGCCGCTGCTGACTACACGATTACAGCAAACCCTACTGGCGTTGGCGGGACTGTCACTTTTGACACTGCGCCTGCTGCGGGGACTGGCATGCTGGTGCGAAACGCACCGTTCACCCAAGAATCCAGAATTCCCAACGTGGACAAGATGGGGCAAGGCCTCCTCGAAAACGCCTTAGACAAAATCACGATTCTGACGCAGCAACTTCAAGACACCACAGAGAGAAGTCTTACCTACCCAGTTTACGCAGATACCACGGGTATCAGCGCAGAAATCCCTGTACCAGAAGCACTTGGGTACTTGCGCGGCAACGCAGCAGGCGACGCTTACGAGACAAGCCTTGCTGTTGAGACAGCGTTTACAGTACCGGGCTTGACTGGTGAAGGGGGCAGCTTTGTCAGAGTAAACAGCGGTGAGACAAACTTTCAGTTTGACACTGTTGCTGAAGTCAAGACAGCACTTGGCCTTTCAGGCCTTGCAGCACTCGCATACTTAGCGACTGTCGGGACTGCGCAGATTGACGCAAATGCCGTCACCCCTGCAAAGTTCGAGGCCAACAAACTGGTGGGGAGCTATTGCCGCTTTGGCATCGTTAAAGCGTCTGGAGGTAACGGCGGCACGTCTACAGCAGGGAGTATTCAGACACTCCCAATTAATACAGAGATTTATGACCCTGACGGCTTGTTCGCCCTTTCAGGCAGTGACTTTACCTTGGCCCCCGGTGACTACTATATGGAAGGCTCCCAGAGTATCTACGGGATTACAAATAACTGCAGTAGCGCCCTAGAGCTGTATGACGTGACTGCTGGGGTGATTGTTGACACAGTGCATTGTAAGACTGGATGGTCTACCGAGGACGTGCAGCAAGATGCACGTCTGTTCGGCAACTTTACCTGCGCAGAGGCCTCTCCCGGCGTCAACCGAACGTATCGGATTCGTTACCTACTTACTGCTGGCGCGGGGATCGCAAGTTCGGGCCTCGGCGTTGGAGCAGGCACGAACACGTTAGTTCACGGACACTTCAAGCTGATTAAGGAGTCATAGCTATGTCACGTCTTACAACTCAGTGGGTATTACTTGGTAGTGGATTGAACGCATCCACAAACCCTATTCCTTCAAGTCTAGGCACTGTGAGCCCATACCCCTCAACTTTTGCGGGTCAACAAACCGTCTCGTCTGCATGGGGCACCCAGTCCAGCCAAACCCCTGACGGCGCTGCAACCTTTGCCCAATGCTTGCTTCCTCTAGGCGTGCAAGATGGTGGCGGGGATAAACCCTTAAAGCTGCATTTTAACGGGTCTACTGCGGCGTCTACTGTAGCTTTGACGCTGTGGGGGTATAACAAGACCTCTGGCACTTGGTATCTGTGCAAAGATGCTGATGGCACCTCGACTTACACCGTGACTGATAACGACGTATTGAGCGTCTATGAGTACGGTTTGGACCCGTTGTTCTTGCAACTGGGCGCACCGAGTGCCGGGACTTACTCGATTTACTTTGATAACGGTCTGGCTACGGCTGGTTAGGGGGCGACATGGCTTTTTTACAGTCATCGTCTCCTCGTCTAGGACACGGGCCGTATCTATCATGCGGCCCTTATTTGCAATTCGGCGCGGCTACTTTTAAAAACCCAAGGTGGTCTGGAGGTGGCGAGCCGGGCATACCGGGCCTTCTTTTGAATATTGATTTTTCTAAGCCGGGGAATATTACTCTAAACGGGTCTACTCTCTCACAGGTTCGGGATTCATCAGGTGGCAGCAGGCACTTTGACCAGTCAACAGCCGTAAACCAACCAACATATGTAACGGGGGCGATTAACGGGCTAAATGCAGCGCAGTTCGACGGCGTTGATGACTACCTGATCGGGAACGCTGCCGCAAGAGCTGTGTTCTCTGGGCGGACTGAGTTTACCACTATTGATGTTGTGAAATGGACCAGTGCAGCGGTGAATAACTATGCGTGGTTTTATTCTACGGCTGCGTCTGGTACGACGGCACTGGCCTCCCTGTACTATTCAACATTCCCTGCTATATTCACCACTCGCCGCCGCGTATCTGCTGATGGCGGGAATACCGGGAACCTTGGCGCGGGGCTTAACGTGACGCATATCGTGACAGACACCCTCAAGTTAGCGACCCCTTTGCACGTAACCTGGTTGGATTCTGTGCAGAAATCCAGTAGTGGGTCGGGCTTAACGACTGGATCTATGAACACAGAGACGGCACTGGCGCACCTTATGGGTTCGTCCACTGGTGCCGCTGGGTTCCTCGTTGGTTACTATGGGCAACGGTTAATCTATGACCATGTTTTGACGACAACAGAACAAACTCTTATCGAAGCGTACTTAAAAGCAAAATGGGGCACCCCATAAGGAGTAGACAATGGCTACATTTAACAAATTTCAGAGTTTTGTTGAGAACGTGTGCGAGAAAGTCCACAACCTAGGGGCTGACACTCTCAAGATTATGCTGACCAACAGCGCACCCGTAAACACCAACACGGTCAAGGCGAACATTACCCAGATTGCCAACGGGAACGGGTACACCACGGACGGGACCGCCGTAACCATCACATCGAGCGCACAGACATCCGGCACGTATAAGCTGGTCGGTAATGACGTGGTATTTACTGCGACTGGCGCAATGGGGCCGTTCCGGTACGCCGTACTCTACAACAGCACAGCCACTAACGGCGAGTTAATCGGCTGGTGGGATTACGGCTCGGCTGTCACCTTGGCATCTGGCGAAACGTTTACAGTGGACCTTGACGCCGCCAACGGCATCTTACAACTTACTTAGGAGATAAGAGGTCGCCCCTGTGGCCGTAACAGCCTACAAAAGTCCGGGAACTACCACCGAAGACACTTCGGTTGGTTCTCAGGGTATAACGTCGTATTCTTCACTAGCTGGCTCTGGGGCGACTATATCATGGGCGACCGGGACATGGACATCATATCGGTATAAGCTGACAAACTTCGGTTTTACGACTGCGGATATTCCAGCGGGGGCGACTATTAACGGGTTTGAAATTGCCTTTACGCGCACGGAGAACAGCTCTACGGACAACTTGACCGATACCAACATCCATCTTATTCAGTCTGACACAACGGTCATAACGGGGACAAACCTTGCCTCAAATACTGAATGGGGGACAACCTCATCTGAGGTGATTGTAGGGTCTTCAACAAACATGATGGGGTATACCGGGGCCACTGCGGCGGATATGCTTGATGTGGATTTTGGGATTGCGTTTCAGGCGGGGACTGTCTTGAACGGGACAACACCCGCCGGGAGCCTTGGCTTTTTCAAAATCAGGGTATATTATACTGCATCAACTGGGTCCACCCTTACTGCGGCGCAAGGTTCTTTCTCTCTAACTGGGCAATCCGCAAATACACTGTTCGGGCGCAGTCTCCCTAGTGGTGTTGGGTCAATAGCATTTACGGGCAATGCCGCAGGGCTTGTTCGTGGGTACACCCCTCTTACAGCCGCGCAAGGGGCGTTGACGCTTACGGGCCAAGACGCCGGGTCTATTGTTATTCGGACCATGTCGTCTGCTGTCGGGACGTTTGCGTTTACGGGCAATGCCGCAGGCTTGAACGTGGGAAGGGTTTTACCGTCCGCGCAAGGTTCCTTTACTCTGGCAGGGCAAGCCGCGCTATTTATAAGAGGTTATGGCGTAACTGCCGCCCAAGGGGCGTTTACCCTGACTGGAAATGCGGCCAACCTAGTCAGAACCACCATCCTTACGGCGTCTCAAGGCGCGTTTACCTTAACTGGGCAGAATGCATCACTTCGGTTTTTTAGTCTGCTGACTGACTACGGCAGCTTTACGGTGGCAGGTTCGGTTGCGACCTTAACTGTAAGTGGATTATCCGGGCTTCAGGCAGGACAAGGGGCCTTTACCTTTACTGGGAACAACGCCAACTTAGTCAGAGGGTACCCTCTGGTGGCCGCGCAAGGGGCGTTGACGCTTACAGGCAATGCTGCTGGGGTGCTAAAGGGGTCTAGGGTCGCAGCCGCGCAAGGGGCGTTGACGCTTACGGGCAATGATGCCAACACCATCAGGACTAGGATTGTAACCGCCACCCAAGGGGCCTTTTCCTTGACAGGGAGCGCTGCCAACGTATTGAAAGGGTCTAAGGTAACTGCTGGCCAAGGTGCCCTTACCTTTACCGGGAGCGATGCGCAACTCATTACCCCTAAATCAATTACAGCATCCCACGGGGTGTTTACCTTCACAGGGCCGGATGCTCAACTGCTTTATGGCGGGTTTGGGCGTAAATACTTGGTTGTAGCCGATGATACTGCTTGGGTTGAGCTTATCCGGCGGGTCAACACCCAAATGGGATACCCTTACCCCACAGGGAAGACGACTCGACATTGCTTTAAAATGACCCATACGGATGGGCGAAGAGCGTTAGTAATGGAGCAGATAGACTATCCCTATATGATTAACGCGCTAACCTCCGCAGAAATGGCGGCGCTGATCACTACTGAGCCGGTAGGGTTTGCGGTGTCTACCACATCACCGCCGGGGGAGTTCCCCCATACGGCGTCAGTCGCTATCGTGTGCGAAGGTGACAGCATCATCACAGGGGACTATAACCTTGATGGGGGTGTTGGTTGGCTGGCTGAATCAGAGAAATTCTACTATCAACTTATGGTTGCGCTCGGCTCCCTAAGTGACGTAACCGCCGTCAATCTAGGCGTTGGCGGGTCTAAATTTGCGGACCTTGCCTCTCGACAGGCTGCTAACATTGACAACCTCAATTGGCCGACAGGGTGTGAGCGTGTTATGTGCTTAATGGTGGGGTCTAACGACATCCACCATGACGGAATGACCCCATCCAATGCATACGCAGAGCTTAAAACTCGGATTGCCGCATACAAAGCAGCCAACCCAACGCTTAAAGTAGTGGTTATGACCCCTATCGCGAGGTCTACCAGCACCACTAACCAGCTTGCTTACAGAGATTTGATTGTCGCGGGGCACACATCCTCTGACCTTGGGAGTGAAGCGGTCGCAAACACTGGAGGATTAACGCAATTTGATGGATCTGGTGATGTGACAAACGCGACTTATTACGTGGATGACCAAGTACACCCGAAGGCGGCAGGGATTGTACCTATGGCGTCAGAGGTTGCCAGTGCTGTTCAATCTGTCTGTGCGGGAGTCTAACCATGCCCCAAACAATCCCTGACATACTCCTTGCCGTGTGGGCGGTTTGCCATCCAGACCTGCCCACCGTAAAGGGCATGGCCCATTCTGCTGCGTTAAACGTTGGGGTAAACCTCCACCGTAAACCGTGGCGCAATGACCGGATTCTAAACATCGCCATGGGGTTGTTGGTTGCGGGGTTGTTCTACCCCCTGCTAAAGCCCCTTCTTGGGATGTGGGTCCCACACTGGCCTGCTGATGCGTTAGACGCACTGGCGGTTATTGTGAGCGCCTTCTGGGCCTTCTTCGTCAAGTGGGCTCTGGAGATACTGTGGAATGCAAAGGACGCCCTGATATTGTGGATGCGTGCAAGGCTTGGTGTTAAATGATGGCTAGAGAAAACGAGACGTTCAAAGACTTCTGCCGGGGTGTTATCGCTGTCATCTTAACGGCGCTTTCGTTTGCTATAATCTATATGGCAGCACACAACAAAAAGGAGCATGTCGCATGGCAGTCCAAGGTTGTGGTCCTTACGTTGGACAGGTTCCCATTTTTGGCCGAGGCCAACGCCCCGCACTAAGCCCCCAGCAGGTGGCGTATATTGACGAAGCCATCAAGGAATATGGTACAATTGTGGGGACTTTAAAGCGGATTAAGCGGGTACGTGAAACCGAGGCATCGATACGGCGGAAAGGCTGGAAAGCGTGAAACAGCACTGTGATAAAACAGCGGCGTTGCAGCAAAAGCCGGGTATTGGGGGAAAGCCTCAATTCTTTGTGCGCTGCGAGTGTGGATTTGAAGGCTCTCACCGTATGACAGAAGACGACGCTATTCAAGCCTACGACAAGCTGGTGGATGCTACTCGGTAATGGTCTACAGAGACGTACCCTTTAGAGCGTTTTTTGACCGCACCGAGGATGGCATTGCGGGGCTATTCAGTATCCGCAAGCGGGATGGTGTCTACCTGCTAGAGAAGGCCCTTGTGCGCTCTGGCCAGTCCGGTCACACCAGAAAGCCCAGCTTTACCACGGGCAAAAGCCCTATCCCGTTTACAAGGGAAGTCAAGACATGCGAACTGTTTTTGTGGACCACGCCGATTAACCCCGGCCTTGACGCTGGCGATACAGGTATCGGTGAGAGCTACGCCATTTCTGATTGCTTGAACTACAAGGATTGGATTTACGGCAGAGTCCCGGGGCAAAGCCGCTCGCTTATCCGCCTGCATGGTGAGAACAAATACCCCGGTTCTGCCGGGTGCATTGTGGTGGTGAAAAAGCAGACGTGGAAGAAAACCATTGACGTGATTGAAGCCGTCCGCAAGTCGGGGTATAAGTTTATCCCGCTGGAGGTAGTGTGAGTTTTAAGACCGAAAGCACGCTAATAACTGTTGCGATTGTCTTCATGACACTGTGCGCGGGGGCCGTGCTGCTGAGCATGGCTTATATGATTTACCGGTGTGCGGCGGTGATGCAATGATCCGCAAAACTCTCCCACTGCCTGACCCGTGGCGAGTACGATTGAAGTACGGGATTCTGCGGAACGTTTACCGCTTTTGCACATCTTGCTTTCAGTGGCACGGTCCTGACTATTTCGGTAATACTTGGCCTGTTTGCACTGAGTGCGCGGCGCGTGCGGCGTTCTCTCAACCTTTGGAGGGTGTAGCGTGACTATTCCAATCTTAACGAACATTATGCTCGGTGCGCTGTGCGCTGGGGCGCTTGTGATTCTTGGCGTTTGTATCCAGCAGTTAATTTGGGAATGCATTAAATGAGCATCTCGACCATCATCGCCAAAGTCATCCTCAAGATTTTGGAAGCGTTTGGGATTAAACCCTCGAAAATTGACATTCAAATCTTGAAAACTGATGCATTCCCATCTAATTACGGGATTAAACCTCGTCCAGTGGAAACGTTGGGCCCGCCTACAGTCTCGAAAGACTCCTGTGGGCACAAGTCTATTCAAGAGTATCGTGCAGAATTTCTAAAGGATGCCTTGAAAAAAGCAGAACCCGCCAAGCCTAGAACGCTGGGAACACCCGGCAGTGCTGGACCGGATACGGTCGATGCTGACCCCGGCGGGTCCCAAGAAACCCCTATCTCATTTCACGAACCCCCGGGTAATCTCCGGGGGCTTGTA
>OFQX01000094.1_pt1 | contig 27833 bp, 31 predicted proteins | sample 1542951 | NCBI WGS metagenome assembly OFQX01 (sample SAMN07774215, study PRJEB24372) | wastewater metagenome | isolation source: WWTP Novara (Effluent) | place: Italy: Novara | collected 2015-12
ATCCCGGAGAGCAAAGCCAAAAAGGGTCCTGACCGCGTTGTTATGGCGCTCGCAGATTACTTCACTCAATACCCCGTAGCCACGGATGTCATTCAACCTTACATGGTGGATGGTAAGCCCTCTGTCGAGTTCACCTTCTCTATCCCTCTCCCCATTGTCCACCCCACTACCAACGAGCCTCTTTTGTACGCAGGCCGCTTCGACATGGTGGGAATCTACAGAAACCAGCTCATTGGCGTAGATGAGAAAACCACCTCGCAGCTCGGAGCTTCCTGGGGAAACCAATGGAACCTCCGCGGTCAGTTCACGGGATACTGTTGGGCCTTGCGGGAGTATGGCATCCCCGTAATAGGTATGATGGTCCGCGGCGTCTCCTTCCTCGCCAAGTCCTTCGGCCACGTTGAGAACCTACAAATGCGTTCTCCCTGGCAGATCGACGCATGGTATGCACAGCTCCTGCGGGACATCGAGGCGATGAAGGAAGCCTACGCCTCCGGCTGGTACGATCAGAACTTCAGCGACAGCTGCAGCGCATTCGGCGGTTGCCCGTTTCAGAAGCTCTGTACGTCGGCAACACCAGAAGACTGGGTCGAGGGGAACTATTCCCCACGCGACTGGAACCCCCTTGACAAGGTTCCATATGCGCAGCCGGAGGTAAAGGCCGAGACCATCAACGACGAGCTTTTCAAAGAATTTTTAGCAAGAGGAGAGTAAGATGTACGTTTCACTGATGGATGAGAATGTTCGCCGCATGGAACGAGCTCGGCTCTTTGCCGAGAAGAAGTGGCCGCAGGAAGAAGATGAAGAATACCTCGACGAGGAGGAAGAAGATGAAGAAGATTTCGACGAATATGAAGATGAGGACGAGGAATAGTCCTTGACTTCTTCCTTCCATTTCTTCATCAACTCAACCTACGTGGGGAGATTCGTCTCCCCACTTCCTTCCTCGTCTCTCTGCCCTTTTTATTTTTGCAGTTCCTGCGGCGAGAAATTCGCCTACCGCACGAACGAATCCGGCATCAATCACTGGTACGCTATCCCCGGCACCTGTCTTTCCTGCCGAGGAACTTCATCTCCTCCCGCGGAATTCATCCTTCCGGGAGAACGATCTCGTGGTTTCGAACCCATCGAACTCCTTTCGTGGGAGCTTTTATTCAACATGCAAGGAACCTTACTCCCATGACCGAACCTACAGCACAAATTCCAGGTCCCAAAGTCCTCCTCATGGGGGATTCTGGTACGGGCAAGACGCACGCCCTTCGGACCCTCATCGACGCAGGTGTAACCCCCTTCATCATAGCCACTGAGCAGAACTGCATCCAGACCCTAAAGGACATTCCCGCCGGGAAGTGGCATTACAAGTTTATCAACGCGCAGCCAGAGAACAACTGGGGCAATCTGCAGGACATGCTCAGCAAGGTAAACAAGCTCTCCTATGAGAACCTCACCAAGGTCCAAGACCCCAACAAGAGCTCATACAACCAGCTCCTCGATGTCCTTACCACCTGCAACAAGTTCGTCTGCGACTGCCACAAAGAGGATTTCGGCGATGTATCTCTTTGGGACAACTCACGGGCGCTCGTAATCGACGGGCTCTCAGGCCTCTCCGACATGGCGATGGGGCTCACCGTAGGGAATAAGCCCGTCCGCTCCATGCCAGACTGGGGGGTAAGTCAGAACTCCCTTAAGTCCATCATCGCGCAACTCACAACCGCAGTTCGCTGTCCCTTTATCTTGGTCGCTCACATAGATCGAGAGAAGGACGAAATCACGGGAGGAACCTCCGTCACCGTGAAGACCCTCGGCCAGAAGCTCGGCCCCGACCTCCCGCGGATGTTCTGATGTCATTCGCGCGAAGCGTGAGGGGAACAAGTTCTCGTGGGATACTGCGGACTCGCAGGCAACTGTCGTCTCCCGCAACATCCCAATTGCCAGCAATCAGGCCCCTTCCTTCGTGCCGCTCTTTACGAACTGGCGGAAGGGCGCGGGAGTTTCAGCATGAACAAAAATGTTTCTATCGACGTAGACTACCTCGAGGCGCTTCCTGTACGGACCCTTTTACATCTGGAAGATACCCGCCGTAAGGCCAAGGCTGCCTTGGAAAAGTGTGCCGAAACCTTAAAGGAAGCTGCGCCTCTGTTCGTCATACTTGAGGGCCTTGACATAGACGTTTTTATAGATATGCGTACTCCCTCAATAGATATAGGCTTCACCGGCAATGCAGACAAGCTTGTGGAAGTTTGGCGCCTGCTTCGTCGCGCCGGCTACAAAGCCGATAGCAGTCCTGGAAAGGCCGACCAGCAGTTCATTACCTTTTGGCGGCATCCAAAGCTCATCACTATCTTTATGCGTTTTTGCTCGTCCGTCTGCCGACGAAAGCAGGTAGGCACGCGGATGGCGGAGGTTCCCGTGTACGAGACGGTTTGTGAGGAGCTTCCAGAACTTTCCAACGAGGCTCACGCTAACGATCTCATCCCCTTTTAAGCCCATCCCACGGGGGGCTTTTAGTGTCCCGTGGACCATCCTTAATCCATCAGCATAGGACCTACTTCAATGTCACAGACATTCAATCCCGAGCTCTTCCTCAACACCCAAATCACCGATGCCTCCTCGACCGAACTCCTCAACGTGGACGAAGGCGAATACCTTGCCATCAGTGATCCTGTCACCGCCGAATCCTTCCGTGACTTCAACATCAACAAGGGCGAACGCGCAGGCTCGAAAGGCTACGCCCTCGACATCAACTGGTCCATCAACGACGAAACGGGAGCGATCAAGGCGAAGATTGGTCGCCCTCCGCGCGTCCGGCAGAGCATCATGCTCGACATCCAGAACGATGGATCGCTCGAGATGGGAGCCGGTCGCAACGTCGGTCTGGGTCAGCTCCGTGAGGCCCTCGGCCAGAACCTCACCGGCCGTCCGTGGAGCTTCTCGCTCCTCGGCGGACAGGTAGCGAAGGTCAAGGTGAAGCACCGCATTGATTCCGTCACTGGGCGGACCTATGTGGAAGTTGCCAGCGTAACCAAGGCGTAATGTAGGGGGAGAGAGCCACTCTCGGAGGGAGGAGACACGACTCCCCCCTCCACTCCTTGCAGGCGCGGCCGGCGTCTGAAGGGCTCAACCGGCCTCTTTATAGGAGAACCCAATGGAATTTTCACCGCAACAAGCAACAGCAATCGACGAAGTAGGAGCTTGGCTTAAGGGAGGGACCTCCTCCCCACAAACATATTACCTCGCCGGTTATGCCGGAACGGGTAAGACGACGCTCGCGAAGCACCTCGCAAGCTTACAGGAAGGCGAAACCATCTTCGCAGCCTATACAGGCAAAGCCGCCAGCGTGCTGCAAAAGAAGGCCTGTCCCGGCGCACAGACAATTCACTCGCTTATCTATCGCGTGCAGCAACCAGACAAGGAGTTCATCAAAGACCTCCAGCAGAAGATTAAGTCCGCGGGGGCAAGCCCCGAGGGAATCAAGCTGGAAGCCCAGCTCCTCGAGGCCAACAAGCCGAAGTTCCTTTTGAACGAGGAGTCCTCCCTCGCCGACGCTGACCTTTTGGTCATCGACGAATGCTCGATGGTAGGACCAGATATCGGGCAGGATCTCCTTTCCTTTGGCAAGAAGATCCTCGTCCTCGGAGACCCTGGCCAGCTTCCTCCCGTGGAAGGCGCAGGCTTTTTCACCTCCGGCAAGCCGAACCTCTTGCTTACGGAAATCCACCGGCAAGCTCAAGGCAATCCCATTATCAACATGGCTACGCTTGTTCGTCAAGGCGGGCGTCTCCGCGTGGGAACCTATGGAGATAGTCGCGTCTGCACGAGATCACACGAAGTGGATTTCACTGAATACGATCAACTCATCGTGGGACTCAACCGAACTCGTAAGGCGTTTAACGCGGCTTACCGCGACAACCTCGGGTGGTATGGCTCAGTACCCATGACGGGGGACAAGCTCATCTGCCTCAAAAACAACCGCGAGGTAGGGCTCCTTAACGGAACCCAATGGGGGGTGGAAGAAGCAACGGACGAAGGCCCCTACATTAAGCTTGCTATCCTTCCTTGGGATATCGAAGGGGAAGCTAACAGTCCTGCGCGGGAGCCACTAAGAATTTCCGCTCATCACTTCGACGTGGACCTTCGCAAGCTTATGTGGTGGGACCGCAAGCGTGCAGAAGAATTCGACTTCGGCTACGCCATCACCTGCCATAAGAGCCAGGGCTCGCAGTGGGAAAAGATCTTCATCCAAAACGAGTCCTACGCCTTCCGCGAGGACGCTTCGCGCTGGCTGTACACCGCGCTGACACGCGCGGAAGATACTGTAACCGTTCGACTTTAGGAGCAGAAGTCACCATGACTACCAAAGCAGCCGCAGCGGGATACCTCCGCGACCATCTCCTACAGCATGCAGAAAAGCCTTCCGTTGTTTTCAACCCAAAGGGGCTCCTCCTTGAATCTCTCCCCGCTATCTACTGCTTCAACAATGGGGGACCTCCAGACTTTCTGCTAGCCCTCGCCATATCTGCAGATGGGGTAATTCTCGGCGACCATGTATGCTCCCACGAAGGCTACATGCCGCACGACCTGGGGGTTATCGAGGGTTCGCGTCCATATAGGCACGAGCAATCCTATCAAAAGCACTATCCAAACGGCTACCGTATGGAGTTTGTGCCGAGCGAGGACATCGACAAGCACAAGGGGCTTCTAGCTGCTATTGAACAAGCCTACGAGAACGAGGCGAAGCCATGAATAATCCTAACGATCCGGCGTATGCCGCGTCAGGACTATCCGGCCTGCCCAACGGTGAGTTCATCTACGGACAGCCCGGCATGACCATCCGCCAGCGCTTCGTGATGGCTGCGATGCAGGGGCTGGCGTTCCGATCCGCGACAGGTAGTGTCGAATGGATAGCAGGAGAAGCGGTCCGGCTCGCCGACGCCGCGCTGGCCGAGGAAGCAAGGACGAGGGGAGAGGCGTGACCACTCGCGCTGAACGTCGTGCACAAAAGGAGCGCAACCTTGCGCGATGGGTGCGCCGCCTGCGTTCATGGGGCATTGTCAGTGACAAGCTCGCGCGTCGATACGCAGCGCACGGCGCGCTGTGCTCATGTCCGATATGCGGGAATCCACGACGACACTTCGACGCCTTGACGATTCAAGAACTCAAAGCGAACGAGGAAGCAAGGACGAGGAGCAAGACATGAGCACCACTGTCAAATTCTCTGTTGCCATCATCCGCTGCGCTGATTGCGGGCGACGCGGCATTAGCTTGGATGATGCTAGCGGATGCGGAACGCGCATCACGCATCACAAATGTTCCGGCGCTTGGGATACCGAGATTTCCATACCGCTGATGAAAGCGGAGTGGTCCAATCTCATCGAGGAAGCACAACACATCGAGGCTACGCTATGAGCACTTGGATACCAACATCAGAGCGTTTGCCGACGCGCGAGGATGCGAACAAAGCTGGTGAAGTTCTGGCTGTTGACGCTCGCGGGCATCAGTGGTTATGGAATTTCAGTAAGTACCCCGTAGACATGTTCGGCCTGCCGCCCGTTGCGTGGGTACCAACCCCGCCCTGCACGCCGCCGAAGCCGAGTCCGACGGACAACGAAGGAGAAGGCACGGTGAGCGGACAATTCTGGGTAGTCTGGGCCGAAAATGGCGGCACGCCTGTCGTGCAGCACCCCAACGAAGCATCGGCGACATTCGAGGCCGAGCGCCTTGCGCGCCTTAATCCTGATAAGCGCTTCTATGTGCTTGAAGCAATCGGGCTGCGCTGCGTCACCAACATGATGCGCGTCGATCTGCGTGGTAACGAGGTGCCGTTTTGAACGTCTTCCGTGAGCCGACGAGCGAGTTGCCGATGCCGAATGAAATTCGGCTCGGTGCGCGACGCGATTGGCTCGGGTTGAGAGGCTCCGTGTGGACCGTCGATGAGGCCGAACTCCTGCTCGAAGTGCTGCTCGACATCTGCCCCAACGCGAAAGCGCTGGCGCACAACTGGTTGCTCGATGAACAGAAGCGCGAGCACATGAAGGGCGCGAAGCCGTGAGCATCTGCCCGCACTGCGCGCCCTATGACGTTGTGTCAATATAGGAGGGACTATGAGTGATATGACGGACGATTTGGACTGGGGGGATTTTGACGAGGACGAGATGAATAAAATCACCTGTAAATACTGCGGCAAGAGAGGCCTCTACTGGTACTTTTCTACCACTAAGAATGGCTGGGAGTTGCACGACACAGGCGCAGAAGTACATCTTTGTCGCACAAAGAAAAGGTTTCGTTCAGCGCAGGAGGAACTCGCGCGCACACCGCCTCAAGGACAGGGGGAGAAGCGGACGTGAGTAACAATGAGGAAATCTTACAAATGATTGAAGACTGTGAACGCCGCGACGAGCGCATGTCTGAATGGGAACAAAAATTCATTGACTCACTCAGTCATCAACTCACCAAGGGAAGAGCTTTATCTACCAAGCAAGAAGAAATTCTTACTCGTATTTGGGAGAATGTAACTTGAATCACATCAGCGTTCCTGTCGAGTCCATCCACATAGGCGAGCGCCAGCGTCGAGATGTACCGGAAGCTCACATTAAAGAGCTCGCCCAGGACATTCTTACGTCTGGCCTCATTCACGCTATTACTATCGACGAGAACTTCGAGCTCTGCGCAGGTTATTGTCGCCTCAATGCCATACGCATCATCACGGAACCTTACTACTACGCGGGAGAACTCATCCCCGCCGGCATGATTCCCTGCGTTGTAACGCATCACAAGGATGAGGCCGCGCTCTTCCGCCTCGAACTCATGGAGAACCTCCGGCGGAAGAACCTTTCCCCCGTGGACGAGGCTCGTGCCGTGACCGCCCTCCATCACATGCTGCAGGCAGAGCATGGCCCGGAGTGGGCAAAGGCCGATAGCGGGAAGGAGATAGCGAAGCTTCGAGGGCTCGAGATCTCCCGCGAAGCTTCTCGCGATGCGGTCGGCGATGCCCTTATTATCCACGCGATGTCGAATGATCCTGATGTAGCGAAGGCCAAGAGCAGGAGCGAGGCTTTCAAAATTGCGAAGAAGAAGCTCGAGGCTCAGCTCATGACGAGCCTCGGGGAGCTCACAAGAGTCGATTCCAAAACCCTACACATCCTCCAGGGGGATTGCGTTGAGGTTATGAAGTCCCTCCCCGACGCTACATTTTCCGGCATCGTCTGCGATCCCCCATATGGAATCGACGCTCACAAGTTCGGCGAGCAAACGATGCAGGGGGGTGAGCACGAGTACGAGGATTCTCGCGAGCGAGCGATGGACATTGTAACTCACATTATCGGCGAGGCCGCTCGCCTTTGCAAGCCCGACGCGCATCTCTACATCTTCTTCGATCTCCGCAACCTTGCACACCTTACAGACATCGCCCGCTCTTACGGGTTCACCCCCTTTGCCACCCCTTTGATTTGGCATAAGCCAGGCCTTGGCCACGCCCCGCAACCGGGATTCTTTGGCCGTCGATACGAGACCATCTTCTTCTGCCAACGTGGTAATCGTAAGCTTACGAAATCCCGCAGCGACGTGTTTGAATTCCCATCTGTCAAGGATAAAATCCATGCAGCCCAAAAACCTGTCGAGCTCCTTACTGAGCTACTTAGCCTTTCTTATTTCCCTGGTGAACATGTGCTCGATCCTTGCGCTGGTTCGGGCTCTATATTCGCTGCAGCAAAAGCTGCCGGCCTGCACGCCACCGGGATTGAATTAAGCGAGAAATACTACAACATCTGCAAGGTTAAAATTGAGGAGCTCTCATGATTAAGGTACCCGCGGTCGGACCTCAACCCGCGGACATTTTGCTCGTAGGGGAAGCCCCCGGCAAATCCGAAGAAGAACACGTTAAGCCTTTCGTCGGGAGCTCCGGGGGAGAACTTACAAAGATGCTTAATGAAGCTGGCATCCTCCGCACGGAATGCCGGGTTACTAACGTCTGCAAGTACCGTCCCCCAGGAAACAAGATAGACTATTGGTTTCCCGAGAAGAAGAAAGACATTCAGCCTCATTTCGTTAAGGTCTTTGATCGTTTCGTAGACCCCCGCATCGCCGAGGGAGTTGAGGAACTCCGCCTCGAGATCGAGGCCACAAAGCCCAAGGTCATCGTGCCTCTTGGCAACGTTCCCCTTTGGGCTCTTACCGGCAACGTCGGTATTACCAAGTGGCGTTCGAGCTTACTCACTACTCGCGAAGGTTTTCCTCATGCTAAAGTCATTCCGACGATTCATCCAGCGGCGATTCTTCGTAAGTGGGACTGGCGCTTCCTTGCGGTCCACGATTTACGTCGAGTTGCAGCGCACCGAAGCAGCTACAACTACGAATTTCCCGCGAGGAACTTCATCATCAACCCAAGTTATGAAGTTGTCGTCAGTACACTCCAAACTCTGCTGCTTCGATTACACCAAGGAGAATGTCGTCTTGCGGTGGACATCGAGACGACGCGACGACATATTGCCTGCATTGGAATTGCTTGGTCTAAATCCGATGCAATGTGCATTCCACTCGTCAGCATGGCAAAGCCCGAAGGATACTTTTCGCTGGCGGAAGAAACCAACATCGTCCTGCTATTGCGAGAGGTACTCACTCACCCGAACGCGCGATGTATTGGACAGAACTGGCAATACGATTACCAATATATAGCGAAGTTTTGGGGGTTCGAAGTGAACCTCTGGCTCGACATCATGAGCGAGCACCACGTACAATTTCCAGGATTACCCAAGGGCCTCGATTTCCAATCCAGTCTCTATCTCGAGCACCACGTCTACTGGAAGGACGAGGGCAAGGAGATGGGCAAGGGGGACGAGCTTACCTGGTGGAAGTATAATTGCCAGGACTGCGTTGCGACCTATGAAATCGCCGAGGTACTCATCGCCAACCGCAACGTGCGGCCATTACGGGGGACTTCTTACGGCACCCCCAATGATATTCAACAGAAGCTATCGGCCCCCATTGCCCGTGCTACGCGCCGTGGCGTGAAGTTAAACCATGAGCTACGCCGAAGCATGGCGTTCATGCTGCAAGAAAACCTACGGGAAGCCGAGAGCTGGATCAACGAAGTCGTGGGGTTTCCCATTAACTGCCGATCCCCTCAGCAGCTTCAGCGGCTTTTCTACGAGGACTTTCGCCAGCCCAAGATTCTCAACCGCAAAACCAAAAAGCCCACAACAGATGAAAAGGCGTTGGAAACTATCGCGAAGCGAACCCTCGCGTTGAGGCCTCTATGTCAGGCCATTAACCACGTTCGATCCCTCAGCAATTCCATCGCCGTATGCCTACAACCCACTGACATGGATGGTCGATTCCGCTGTCAGTACACTATTCCAGGGACAGAGACCTTCCGCTTCGCGAGCTCATCCGACCCCTTTGGCTATGGGACAAACGCCCAGAACCTAACCTCCGGTAAGGAAAAGGATAAGGACTTCCCCTTACCGAACCTGCGGAAATTGTTGATCCCCGACTCAGGGTTTGTTATGGGGGAGTTCGACCTCCCGCAGGCCGACGCCCGCGTGGTCGCCTGGGAAGCAGAAGATGAGGGGCTTATAGAGATCTTCCTCGACCCCTCGCGGGATCTACATTCCGAGAACTGCGAAGTCATCTTTGGCAAGCCCCCACGAAACAAAGAGGACATTAACAGGTACTACGCAAAACAGGGAGTTCACCTTACAAACTATGGGGGGAACAGCAGGGTGCTTGCAATGGCCCTGGGAATCACAGTGCATGAAGCCGACCACTTTCAATCTCGCTGGTTTCAGGTACACCCTAACATTAAGAAGTGGCACAACCAAGTTCTACATCAGCTCGTCACTCGCCGCTACGTCGAAAACATCTTTGGCTACCGCAGGTTCTATTTCGATCGCATTGAGGAAGTTCTGAAAGAAGCTCTCGCGTGGATACCTCAATCCACCGTAGCAATCGTAACTAACCTTGGTATTATTGCGGCGACGGAGGATGAAGAACTCTCTCGTGAAAACCTACAGCTACTACTCCAGACCCACGACTCCAGCAACTTCCAGTGGCCCATGCTGTCCTCCAACAAGATCCTCCCACGGCTACGAGAAAAATTAACTATCACGGTGCCGTACCCAAAACCCCTTTTGTTCCAACCCGGAGTTAAACTCAGTGATAAAAGTTGGGGTGAGTGTGTTGATGTAAAAGATATCAAGTAAATTCTCATTCTTGATATCATCTTCGGGAGTCCGCTTTGCGTAAAAAGCCCAATTGGATTAAGACCTACATGCAGTACTCGAGCTTTTCCGAGGCTCCAGACAAGATGCACTTTTGGGTTGCCGTCAGTACCATCGCGGGAGCCCTTCGCCGGAGAGTCTGGATAGACCAAGGGTACTTCCAGTGGACGCCGAACTTCTACATTATACTCGTAGCTCCTCCTGGGATCGTCTCAAAATCCACAACACTCAGCATCGGGATGAACCTCCTCCGCCAGCTCGAGGGAATCAAGTTTGGCCCCGACGCTGTAACCTGGCAGGCGTTAACGCAGGCGCTCGCGGATGCCAACGAGGGAGTTCTTATGGCGGATGGGACTTACCATCCTATGTCCTGCATCACCATAGCGTCTTCTGAGTTCGGCACCTTCCTCAACCCGAACGACCGTGAGATGGTAGACGTGCTTGTATCCCTTTGGGATGGGCAGCTGGGGGTTTGGGAGAAACGCACCAAGACCCAGGGCTCCGACAGGATTGAAAATCCTTGGATCAACATCGCAGCCTGCACCACCCCCGGCTGGATCGCCGGAAACTTTCCCGAGTACCTCATCGGGGGAGGCTTTACCTCCCGCTGCGTTTTCGTTTACGGGAAGCAAAAGCGGCGACTCATCGCGTATCCTTCCGCGGTCCTTCCCCCCGAGTTTGAGCAGTTACAAAAAGATCTCGTCCACGACCTGGAGGCAATCTCCCTCCTTCGCGGAGCTTACCACCTCACTCCTCAGGCAATCGAGTGGGGCACCGCGTGGTATGAAAATCACTATAACAATCGCCCCAAGCATCTTGACAACGAGCGGTTCGCAGGCTATCTCGCGCGCAAGCAAACCCACATACATAAGCTCGCCATCGTGTTGAGTGCATCTGAAAAGGACGACCTCATTATCACGAAGGATAACCTCGAGGTGGCAAGTCAGATCGTCACGGGGCTCGAGGCCGACATGCCCGAGGTCTTCAGCCTCATCGGTATGCAGGGGCAAGCTAAGTTTGGCAACACCATCGTATCTATCGTAGGCTCTTACGGAAAGATAGAGCAAAACAAATTGTTCCAGCTTTGCTTCACCACGATGAGCTACAGGGATTTCCAAGAATCTCTAAACGCAAGCATCGTCGCCGGGCACGTCAAAGCCTATAATGACCGTGGAACTGTTTGGCTCGTAAGAGTTTACGAGGAGCCCGCTACGGAAGCCCCGCCGGAGGCTTCACATGGGTAAGACAACGAAGGATATCTTCCTCCGCCTCTCGATTTCCTGCGGCTATTGCTGTGCCTACAGTTTCATCCGCGGGAACGCCCAGATTCGCACGGGGCTCTTAGCCGCTACCCTTGGCATCGAGCCTCGTACACTTCGTAAGTGGCGTCGCGCTTTTAAAACTCAGGTTCTGACACCCTGTCCCGACTGTCCCCCCAAGGGTCGGGATATTCTTCTTCGACAGCTTTCTGCAAGCGACGCATCTTTCGTTCCTGGACCACACCTAAGTCGCCGTAAGCGCGCTTCTTAATATACTCCCGCGCGGAGGACCTGATCGTGCTCGTCGAAATCCCCATCTCCGGCATGGGAACCTGTTTATTATACTCCCGGATTCTATCCAGCACGTCGGCTCTAGCCTCTCTATCCTCTGTGTAGAACGCCCAATTATGCTGCTGTAGAAGTTCCGTCTGCAGGGTTTTGTAGTATCGAATCTGATCCTGCACGGCGATGTGCCGCTCCCAGCCTAGGCTCAGTCTCGTTGGCATAAATCCTAACCCTTGCCCAATAAGCTCTAACTTCGCTCTTGTATCAAAGGGCTCAAAATCCGCAATCGTGGCCCCCGAAGCTGAGGTCTCTCGACCTCTTACTGCGAGCCTCACAGCTTTACTTACATTCACAGCTGATGCCATTGGGAACATTCTCTCCGCCCGCTTCCACATGTCTGGATCTTTAGAGAACAGTCCCCTATAGATATCTTCTACAAGGTTACCGCTTGCCCCAGAGGCACTCGTCATTGCCGCCATAAACGAGGCTTCCGGCGAGCTCGTCATCATCATCTCAGGGATTTCCGTCAGGGGGAATATATTTCCCATTCCGAGCGAGGCACTGAGATCAAACCGAGGAATGGGTATCCCCGCCATCTCGCCTACGTGGCCCATGCCAAAGGAGTTTTGGCTTATCCCGTGGAGAATAAGGTCTGGGTTTGCCCCCAGGTCATTAAGCATCACCCGCAGCTCATGCTGAATATCTACCTTCGGGTTCGAGGAGCCTAGCTGTTTCTTCAGCATAGACATCGCAAAGTTGGCAAGCTCTTCTAGATCCTCTGCCCCAGGCAGTCCCATAACACCCGCGAGCAACAGCATCATTAGCCAATATCTACGAGCCCCTTTATCCTTTACGGCAAAGTATACAGAGTTCTGTAGGAAGTTCGCGAAGAGCAGGGCCACCGATTTCTTCCCCCGCATAAACTCCGGGCGGTTCCACCGCGCGTTCTCGTAGTTCGCCGTATAGTTCGCTTCCTTCGCCGCGAGCACAGCTTTTTTATGGTTCTTACTTTTTTCGTATTCGAGCTCATAGGCTGCTGTCGCAGTGATGTACCTGTTTATCTTCTCTACAAGGTGAAATGGAAGGGCACTATATTTGCTGAAGTTGTGCCAAAGCCTGCGAGCCCCGGCAACCTGTAATCCTCTATCTAGATTATTCTCGCTTGCAGCAATGGCAAGTTCTGTCGCAAGGCTTTGATCTATCCAGCCTTCATGTAGTGCTTGTGCATACATAAGTCCTAATCGACGCTTACTGTCTGATATGTTTTCATTAGCAATCTTTTGATTATTTAAAAATTGTTTTTTAGTAAGCTCTTTAATTTTTGCAACATTCTGAAAAATGTTGACAGTACTTTCACTATCAAAATATTCGTCTGATTCAGTTACATAAATGCCATCATAACCTAAAGCTTGAGCTCCTCTATATAAACCAAGACTTTCTGATTGTTTTTGTTCAATAATAGAGTAATCTTTTTCTTCAAGTAGCTGTTGAATATTACTTACAATTTCTTCTGTAGGAGATAATTCTTTTACGCTAAAAAGAGCCCCCCTTCCTCCAGACAAAGTTCCTCTATCTCCAGCAAGTTCTAATTCAAGAGTTTTTTCTAAAATTTGCTTATAAACTTCTGGTACTGGGTCTGCAATATTAAGATTACTTAAATCATAATATCTAACGTCTTTTGTTTTTTGTAAGTCATTCCAAAAGTCAATAGCGCCAGCATCTGTTGCAAAGTGTGCAGCAGTTTCTATAGACCCTACACGAACAGTGTATGTAAGTTTCTTTTTCCAATAAGCCTTATCAGATAATTTTATCCCGCTTACATATCTATCTCTATTCCTAAACCAATCCTGCAACACGTAGGTTGCTTTTGTAAGGGCTCTCACAGCAGCTACATCCCCATGCCGTGCGGCTAAGAACGGGTATACTACCTGCGGTATTTGCACAAGGTTTACTACAGTGCTCTTGATATTGAATCCTAGATACATTACAAACCCCACACCTCGTAATGCAGCAAGCTCGTTTGCAGGATTCATAATATACGAAAAATGCCTTCGCAACCAGTGGACCATCTCCTGCCGATTTTGGCTTCGCCCGCCAATCTCCTTAATAATTTCTACACTTTCCTGCATACTGTTAATTGCGTCCTGCATATCCCCAGCGTATTTCACGCGGGCAATATGCCCCGCGCTGGAATTCATATAAAAAGCAAAGCTCCTTCGCGCATCCTCGCTATATCCTAAAATCCCCTTCTTCTTCAGGAACTGTTTGCGGAAGTTCTTAAACGGAATAGTCTCCGTCATTGCCTTATCAAACACTTCCTGCATTTCAGGGGTAAGCTCCTTCGTTGCCTCTAGCTTATTTCGCAGGGCCTTAATAAGCGCCCGCGGCATACCTTGGATAACGAAATCCGTTTCCTTCATCACTCCAGCAGATATTGCCGCCTTTGTCCCCAGCTCCGCTCGAATCGTCGTCTCGGCTTCATCACGGGCTTGCTCAGTTTCAAAGGAAGGAAAGGATATAAGCTGCCCCTTTTTGAATTTCTCTCCATTGTAGGTGAGATCTTCTTTCGCCCTCGCCGTGATAGTATACTTACCAAAGCGAATAAAGGGGTAGTACCCTTTCGCCTTCATCACATCAAAGTCCTCGTTGATCTGCTTAAGATCAGCAGCGAGAACTTCTTCATTCGAGTAGTTCGTTCTCGTAGTCTCTTGCAGCGCCGTAGCCCGCATTTCTTCGAGAACGAAATCTAACTGCTCTCGTATCTGCGTGTAGACTTGCAGCCCATCCCCGTTGAGCTTTGCTGAGAGGATCTGCGGGGGAAGCCTTTTCTTACTTAGGGCCTCCTCATAAAGTACATCGCTTAATTGACTCTGTTCCACCTTACCAAGGCTGCGCCAATTTTCCAGCACCTCGTTTGCACGAGCCTGAAAATTCCGTTGATATGCCGCCCAGTTTTCCACGGGCGTTAGATACATCTGCCACTGCGGGATATGGCTATGCTCCTTTGCCAGCTGCAGCAAGTTGAGCCCCCACTGCATTCCCTTATTCCATCGGTCGAGATGATGCTGTACCCCCGCGAAAGTCTCAGGATCTAACCCCGAAACGGAGCCTCGCAGCGCGGAGATTATATCCGAGCTTCCGCCAGCTTGTGCCAGGTCTAGCGCGTGCTGAGCCTTATACGCTAGGGACTGCTGCTCCAGCAACCTATACCAATTCCCACCATACTGATTTTGCGCGTATGACGGAAGGAGCTTAAACATATCTTGATAAAGATCTAGCACTGAATCAAAGAACTTATTCTCTACGCCAAGGGCCTTGATTCCCCCCTGGGAGGCATACCGCGAGAGCGCCTCCGCAAAGAACTCATCAAAATTAAGTAGGTACTCTACGTGCCTTCGCGTTTCCTTCGATACCGACGGCAGCGTTTTTAAGGGGTCTAGAACAGTTCGCGCCCTTTTTCTTCTTTCAGATATGCCAAGCTCCCCTGTAGCCGAGATGTAATCATACGCTGTGTTATCCCCATTTACTGAGGAAAGCGCTGCATGATAATCTTCTACAAGGGTTGAGAATATCCTATAAGCTTTTCGCTTTTCAATGGGGTCTGGATTATCATAGATATCGTCGAGGAGTTTTTGCAGCTGTCTCATAGCCACAGCATGCCCCAACTCATGATTTAAGGTGGAGAACACCTGCTGATGGAGTTTCGTTTTCTCCAGCGAGAGTTTCCTATTTACATAGATCTCGTCAATAATATGCTCGAGATCAATAAACAGAGCCCCTACATCCACGAGTTCCTCTGGCTTCGCGGGGTCGATGTTAGCGTTTACAATCTTAGACATGTACCCCAGGGGAACCTCAGTGCCTTTTTTCTCTATTCTCTTTTTTTCCTTCGCCGATAGCACTGGCGTAACTATCATCATTTCATCGTTGAAGAACACCTTTTGAAAGGCCGCGACGTAATCCTTAACCTCCAGTAAGAGTTTCTTTCCTATACGCTGTTTTGCCAGCAAGGCAATTCTTGCATCTTTCGAGGTCTGCAAAAACGCCTGTTTTCCCGCGAGGTCTATAGGCGCTAGCGTAGTATCCTGTACCTCAGTTTCCAATCTAGCAATCTGTTTCGTCAGGGCCTCGATAGAATCTTTATAGTAGTCTAGCTCCGTTGTAACTACAGGCGTAACGGCTAAAGCCTGCAGTATCGTATAGCCACTACCATCTTCTTTCTTAGGCAAGCCTTTTTCTACTTGCGGGTCCACCGCCATGTCAAGGTAGCTTCTTATAACCTCTGCCTTTTGAGGCCCAAAGGCAACCTCATCCCAGGGGAATCCGCGGGGGATCTGGCGCCTAACATCTATAAAGGGATTCACCACCGGGGGAGTTTCTAAGAATTTGGCCGTATCAGCACTTTCTTGCCCAGGCAGCACCCCCTTGTCTAAGGCAAGCTGCTCCCCCCTCTCCATAATGTGATCGTAGGCTTTCTTTTCTAACTCCCGTAGTGCCAGTAGATCTCCCACGGGGGTAAAGGGACCAGCGATATCATTAATCCAAGCCATCGGGTCGTTCAGCCGCTCTTGCCGCTGGGCCTCAAGCTCCTTAAGAAGTCTACTTCTTTCGTAGCTCCTCGTCTTTCCCAACCCCCAACCAAAGGAGGAGCCTACCACACCTCCCGTAGCCATACTGGCTAAGAGATTCTCATCGAGACTTCTCGTTGGGTCATAGCCTGCGAAATCTCGCGCAACCCAATTTCCTCCAATTGTTTGCGTGCCTTCCTGTAGTACTTCTGTGAGTCCCCCGCGGATCGCCTCACCAATAACCGTGGGATTATCGTTGCTGTTGAAGCGTTTAATGTGCTCCGCTAATCTTCCCCCCGTGATCTTATTCAGCTTGCCCAAAAAGTAAGCGCCTGGCACAGCTTCAGTAAGTCCAAAGGCGGCTCCGCCAAGGAAAGCCAGCGGGGCTTGCTCCGGCGTAGCCCCCATGAGGATAGACTCCTCAAACTGCGAACTAGCCCCCGCAGAAGATCCGAGAAGCGCCGTACCTAACAGCACGGGAACTTTAGCCGCTTGTAAAGCAAGTCCCCCGCCGAGGAAAGCTACGGCTGATCCCATAGCTTCTGGAGTTTGCTCCCACCAATGATCAGTTTCTGGGGGGGCCGGGAGATACCTTTCTCCCTTTAAGATTAAATCCTTAAGCCCCACGGCCGCACTTGCAATCGCTGGCTTATCCCAACCATATTCGTAGGGAGCTCCCGTGGTCGCAATCGCGAGGGATTCCACGGCCTCCCCAGGGGCTTTCAAGGAGGACGCTGCGGTTCTTATGGCACTGCGAACGACCCTCGCTACAGGGGAGTTGATAACTCCCTCGCGGTAGTCGTTCATGTAGTTCAGGATCTTATTATCCTTATCGAACTGAGAGGGCTTATCGAGGCTGGAATCAAGCTCGGGGGCGAGCTGCAGAACCAACTTGCCAAGGGGACCATCACTCGGGTTAGGTCTAGCAGCAAGCTGTTCAAGGGGACTAACAGCTGCAGGAGGACTTACAGTAGGAGTCCCGCTTGACACCGCTGGTGGTGTTTGTACCAATGTTTCCAGTGGACTCGCGGAGGGACTTTCAGTTGACTGCTGGTTCGGCTCGCGAAGCAGCTCGTCGAATGTTGCCATGATTTAGTATCCGTAAAGTGAAGGATCAGCTCCCTCAGCAATAAGAGCCGAGCGGATTTGTTCTGGAGGAATATTTCGATTTTTGGCCTGCTGCACAAGGGCCTGGATTCGCGGGTCAAGAATTCTTATATCTGTAGTGGGGTTTGTCGGGTCTCCCCCAGATCGTACTGGTCCTTGTGAGGCAACGTCAATACGGCTTAACTCCATAGTTTCTTTAATCGCATCATCCAGCAAGCCTCTTGCTGTCGCTGGGTCAAGCGGTTTTCCAAGGTTCCCAATATCAGCCTGCCAAGCTCGAAGCTTTTCTGTATAGAGTGCTTGAGCTAACTCCCCAGGAGTCTTTACAGCCTTCTGCAGGTCAAGAACTTCCACGGCTCTCGCATCTGCTGCAACTTTATCAAGCCCATCAGCTTGATATTTTCGCGAAAGCATTTCGATTTTTTGGATGTCTTGAGGTTGCCGCCCACCGCCAGCCCCTCCCCTTGCGCCTCCTGGTCTATCCCTATCGAGGTATCTCGATTCCGCATCCTGCCTTCTCGCTTGCGCCCTTTTAAGCTCTACCTCAGCTCTCGCTCCTTCCCCCGCACGGGCCTCTGCGTTCGCGACTCGCGTCTCCATAACAGGTCGCTGACCCTTTGCGTACTCTGCCTCTTCAGCCTCACGAGCTCGCCTCTCTTTCGAGGCCGTCGTCTGCTCCCCGGTCGCCTCAACATAGGCCCCGGTAGTACGCTCAGCTCTCTGCGCCTCCCGCTCCCGAGCAGCTTCCGCAGCCTGCTGCGTTCGAAGTTGCTGCAGCGACATTACTCCTGTGCTAAGGGCATTCGCCGCAACGTCGCCGAAGTTCTGCCCGTAGCCGGGGGTCCGCATCATCTGCGTCCCCGTAAGAATGAGAGCCTGGCGGAAATTCGGATCGTTGAAGTTTTGCAGAAGCCGGCCGACAAAGCCAGGCTGTGCCTGCGCGGTGGCGGGAGCCTGTGGAGGAACTGCAGCTTGTGGCTGCGGCAACGCCGTATCCAGCCCCATAAGCTTCTGAATAAGTTCTTGTCCTGCGGTTGCCATGTTAGTACCCTTGAGTTAACGCTTGACCTACGCTAGCACCGCCCTGGGTTAGGGCTTCCCCGCGGGTCATCTGAGGGGCCACTGGTTGTGGGCGAGGTTGCGGCACTCGTGCAAGCATAGCTTGTAGTTGCGCCATCAACGCAGGATTACCTACAACCCCTCCTGGCGCTATTAGTGGTGGTGGTGGCGGCGCTACGTTAGAGGGATATTGTTGCGGCTGAGCTGACATCAAGGCGTTACCGACTCCTTGCATTGCTTGCCCCCAAGGAATTTTACTCCCAGCCCCTGAAGTTGTATTTCCTGCTGCAGAGGCCCCACTACCAGCAAGCTTTCCTAAAGCGCTTCCAGCCCCTTTAGCTCCAAACATAGATGCAATAGCTCCTGCGATTTCATGGGCCGTTTCCGCCCCATTAGTATTAATACCAGAGGCTCTTGCTCGCGCAAAGGTTTCGTCCGTTGGGCCGCCAAGATAGTTTACTGCTGGCTCGTAGTCTTTACCTGTAATTCCCCCCCATAACTTTGATCCTATGGGGTCGATAGCTCCAAGGAAAATCCTTTCAGGATCATCCTTAATCTTGTTGAACATTTCCTTTAAGTTAAATTTCTCAAAGGAAAGTATGTCTCCTAAGCTAGCCATAAAGTTCTCCTAGCCTGCCACCGCTGCGCCAGCCGATCCACCTGCTGCAGCCTTCGCAGGTCCACCATACAGCATTCCCAAAAGCGAAAGTCCACCCCCAAGGAGCTGGCCTAGCCCGTTACCCCCGCTCATGCTCCGTGTCTGCTCGCTCGTCGTAGTTCCACCATATTGCCCGGCGGTTCCAGTAAGGCTCTGCAGCGCCTGCAGATTCAGCAGCGGCGCAAGCTGTTCGAAGTTGAACTTCTGCATCGCAGCGTCGATGGCTCGCTGCTGGTCGCTTTGATACTCTTGTCCCACGGCGCTCAGCGTCTGCGACGGAGCAAGCCCAAGTCCGTAGCTCGTAGGTGCACGATTTGCTGCAGCATTGTACATGTTAAGCCCCTGACCATAGGCTTGCATGTTCATGTTAGCGAGGGCCGAGGCAAGCGCGTCTGAGGACCTCTCCACGGCGAGGGCTTCGCCGAGATCCTGTCTGCTTCCACCCAAGCTCCCGCTTTGAATAGCACCCCCGCGAATCTGCGGAAGCACGCTTTCCGTGAGATCCTGTCGCACCCTGCGAGTCATGTCGTCTTGTACGGCAGAGTATCCTGGAATGTTACTTGGATTAAAGATGTTCGCTGGATTCAGCCAGAAGTTTTCTCCCGCTTGATAGTTATTCACAAGGTTCTGTCCAGCCCCTTGTGCATACCCCTGAGCTTGTTCCCGCGCGTCAAGCTGTTGTTGCGTCGTGTCCGCATAGGTTTGTCCTGGGAAGTACTTCGGCCCACCAGAGGTGAAGAAGTCGCGCGCTCCCTGCATCAGCAAATCAACGTTTTGCTGCTGATTCTCCGGGAGAGCCACCGTAGTAGTACCATTGGTCGTTTCTGAGGTTCTCCCGCCCATTAGTGTATCCTCTCTACAAGTGATTTAGACAGCACGCAGAAGTCGTGCTTATAGCCAAGGGGCTTGAATAACCTCTCCCAGCCACGTCGGCCCCATATCTGAATATGGGATATCCCGCGGGCTTTGGCCCAAGCCTCTATAAACCCCACGTCGAATGTAATATCCTTAACATGATGCCCACCAGCCCAGCGAATTACGCACGCGGGCTCTCCACCTATAAGCATCGTTTCAGTAATTACTACGAGTTGAATGTTAAGCCGCGCATCCCGTACAACCCAAAGCTGCGCGCACCCAGCTTCGAGCTCTCGCTTAATGTGTTCGATATCGCCCCAGGTACTTTCGTCCCCAATGGCCTGCAATATCCAGGGGGCTACCCGCGGCCACCAATCAAGCACAGAATTCGTAGATACTAACGTATAATGTTTGTTGGTCATAAGGCTTTCCACGCGGGAACGTCCGCATCGTACCAAACTGGCTGCTTAACCCCCAAGCTCAGAGGGTCCCAATCCGTTCCATCGCAAATTGCTGTTTCTCCGTCTCGGGGTTTCTCCGGTTCCTTATGTAGAACCCGCAGTTCTCCGGTACTCAGCGCGCTGATGACTTGCGAGATTCGCTGGAGTTCGCGAAGAACTGCGGGGTCTTTAAGGGTGCTGGAAGGAGCGTAGAGCATACTTAAATCGCTCTAATAGAAAGCCAAAGAGCGGATTCTCCTAAAGACCAAGTCTGACTTCCTCCACCAACTGTTGAAACCGCAAGTTCAAAATAGTCTCCAGAAATAACTTCTAATACCCCAGAGACTATTTGTATATCTAAAGAGTTACTTAAAGCTGTATCAGCAAATTCTTTCGATCTGATGAGTACAGTACCATTTTTTGACAGAGCCAAACCAGCAACAGTGCTACCAGTCTTAAATAAAGCAGCAGAAGCCTCAATACATATTCTTGTAACACCTGTCGGCACAGTAAATCTTGAGGTATTCGTTACAGTTGAATGCCATGTGCCTACATCAAAAACCTCTGTATCAAAAAGTACAATAGCAGATGAATCATTTGTAACGACCGCAGAAGAAGCTTTGTAAGCTCTGCAACCAAGAAAACTACTTCCTGCAGGCGCCGCCCAGGTCCCATCCGCCCTCAAAAAGTTCGTCGTGCCTCCTCCACTTGCGGGCGCAAGTCCTTTCGCACCTGAGGTCACTGCATCCAGCAGTGCTGTTACTTGTGTTCCAGTGAGTTCCTCGGGATCTCCTCCCGCACCGGAAATTCTTCCCAACAGTCTATTATTATTCGCGACGTTCTGCATCTTTGCATAAGTCACAGCGTCGTTGTCTATCGTCCAGACACCCCCACCTCCGCTGACAGTAACATCTCCCTTATCCCCATCTGGCACCGTACCAGGAGGTACAGCCCACGAGCCATCTGCTCGCAGATAGTTCGATGTTCCACCACCACTTGGCGGTGCGACTCCCTGCGTACTTACGCCAAAGAGGTTCAGCAACCCAGTCAGCTGCGTCATCGTGAGATCTTCAGGATCTCCCGCCCCGGTGGAGATTCTTCCTAGGACGCGATTTTGCGCCATATCAGCGAGGTGCGCGCGGGAAACCCCGTTATCCTGAATCGACAGCGTCCTCGTAGCTTCTATCGTGCCTCCCCCCTGCAGGCCTCCCGCTGTAGTTATTTGAACCGCAGCGTGATCGACGTTCCGAGAATTCGCCGTATCCAACTGGAGCGAGCGATCGGCAGATAAGTTACCTCCACCCGAAAGCCCCGCACCAGCCGATATTGAACGAGTATTCGGCGGATACCTTGCGTCTCCTCTCGCATTATTGTGATACTGAGTGTGATCGTCATTACCTAACCCCGTAAGTGTCCCGTGAGCTCCTGTAGTCGTACCCGGCGGTGCGGCCCAAGTACCGTCCGCCCGCAGATAGTTCGTCGTACCTCCCCCTGAAGGTGGGGCAAGACCCTTAAGCACAGAAGTGAAGTTATTTAACAGTGCTGTCTGCGCCGCTACATCGGCAGCCGTAAGCATATTTCTCCCCGCTACAGAAGAATCGTTAATCTGCGTCGAGGGGTGTGTATGCACTATTGCCGCAAAGGCTGCAAGTACCTCGGCCTCCGTATAATATCTTGTATCTAACTGCCCGGAATCCAGCAGAGTTTTCGTGTAGTATCTTACATCCCCGCGGGTATCATTATGATACTGCGTATGGTCATCGTCGCCAAGGCCAGTAAGCGCCCCGTGATCGCTCGTACCAGCCCCCGGCGGTGGTGCCCAACTTCCATCAGCTCGAAGATAGTTCGCAGTTCCTCCCCCACTCGGAGGTACCAATCCCTTAAGCGCCGTGGTGAATACGTTTAGTAATGCGGTGGCCTGCGTCGCGGTTAGAACCTCCGGCGATCCGGCTCCACCAGTAACTCGTCCCAGTATCGAAGCCGTAGCAATATTGACGAGCTTCGTAAGAGCTACAGCTGCGTCCGCAATACTAAGCGTTCTTGTCGCCGTGATGTCGCCGCCACCTTCAAGACCAGCTCCAGAAAGAATTGAAATTCCTGAATGATCCACATTCCGAGCATTCGCTGTATCTAATCCCACAGCATCCGCAGCTACTGCAATTCCCGTGCCAGCCCCTACGTTGATAGTGCGATCCGCTGCAAGCGTTCCTCCCCCGGAGAGTCCGGCGCCAGCTATAATGTTCCTCGCGTTTGGAGGATACCTCGCATCCCCCCGAGCGTCAGTATGATACTGCGTGTGATCGTCATCGACGAGACCTCCCAGTAACCCATGGTCAGTAACCACAGGCGCAAGGTTCGCAATATCTTGCGTCGTAGTACGACGGGAGTTACCCGTCTGCACAAGCTCCACCTGTTCTACGCCCGTTAAAGCCTCTGCGGCGGTGAGATCAGAAATTTTAAGGTCGGCCATATAAGTTACTCCAAGACTCTCGTGTCGCCAGATTCAATAATACGCCTATCGCCGCCTTCTGTTAGACGATAGAATGTCTCAGAATCGTCCCCCCAGATCGCATCGTCTGGGTTCACAATAATTGGACCAGGATAAATAAACGGCGAGCTCGGTATGTCGCGAATACCTATCCCATTGGTGATACGATTCCAGACAACCGCGAGGGTAGGAAAGACTTCTCCAGCTTCGGGGAAGCAAAACCAGATTTCATCTTTCCGTTCATAATTCACAGTGTAGCAATTGTAGTAGTTATTTGCATCTATCTGATTGAAGATCCAATTGCGAAGCCGAGCTTCTACGATAGATTGCTCACTACCTCTTTGCCCATTATGTACGTAGAGATCGTCGATTCCCGCGACGAAGTGACCACCTTGGAAAGGCTGAACACAATCCCGCCAAAGAATTCCCTTGCCTTGAATAATCGGCCAATGAGCGAATATGTCGGGGCGCCCAATATACTGCATCGCGAACACAGATCGCTGCTTATAGACGATGAAGAGCTCCCCCAGGGTGAGCCCATCGACGAGATAATCTGAGGTCTCCGCGATATCTTTCTCCCCCGCATCCACTGAGGGGTCATTGAGGGCCCAAGATCCTGGCACTGTTCCTGGGATTGCCGCGTCGCTCCAGCGGATACGAAAGGGACGGGGATTCCCACTTTCAATCATATGCCCCGCAATAAGAAAATTCTTAAAGGGGCGAAGAAACTTACAGCGAAGATCCGCCGGCCAGTTGGAAAGGTCCTGCAACTTCACGCTCGCGTCGAAATCGAGCCACATCTGAGGAACATCGACCGTATTATTAAAGATCCCAATCCCGTTGAGAACCTCCCCCTGCCACCGCTCAGCCACGTCGCCCGTGTAGTCCCCTGAAACGCGGGTAATATCTATATGATCCCCGTCGAAGGTGTAGAGCTTGCTCGTCCCCCCATAAACCCACAAAGGGTTCTCCACGGGAGGAAACACTTTCAGCCAATAAGGATTAAAGGGCGCCGGGCTCATTACAGGGAACTGTCCCGCGAAGCTCGTGGCCCCAATGGCGTTAAAGCGGACGTTACGAACCTCGTCCCACGCCTCTGGCGTAGTGTCATAGGCTGCTACGTCCTTGACATAGCCTGGTCGCTGAAACCCAGAAATTTTAACTCGCTCGGTCATGGGGCTACGTACTGCGTAACCTTGACAATATATGCCAGGGCATAGTAAGGGGGAAGAACATCTACCGTATGGGTATGATCTGCTTGTGCTGTAATTGGGTGCGTGTGAGGTGTTCCACTACCAGCATCCTGCACCAACTTATTAGCGCCGCCACCTAAAGCACTAGTTACATACCCATAAGGGCCTGCTCCAGTTGTCTGGCCTGTAAGTCCTGCGACGTTCGAGCTCCCAAAGCCTTGTGTGTCGCTGTCCGTATCAGAAGCTGTCTTAGCATATAGTGCATGGCTATGTGCGCCGGTTTCCGCAGCTGTAAGTCCGTGCCCTCCCGTGACTCCTCCATGGTCATGCCCTCCAGCTGCTGTTGATACACCAGTCGTTACCCCTCCAGAAGCTCCTACAGCATAAGAATTTCCAGCTCCAACGAGAAATCTATCTCGTAGATCTGGTGTTACTCCAAATCCAGCTACCGTCTGCCCATTACAAAGAGCCCATCCTACAGGAATCGCAGCAATTGCCCCGCTCCAGGCAAGGATAACTCCCATAGGAACAACGTGTTCGATGAGTTCTGTAACTATAGCTGAAAGATTAGCAGGAAGCGCATTAAGCACCGCCGGAGTTGTAGTCACTGGCCCGTTAATGTTAGGGAAGGTGTTCTTAATAGCTTTCTTAATTTCGCGGAGGTGGTCATCTCCTTGACGAATTTTATCCGTTCCCAGCGGCCAGGTCGGGACAAGATCGCTAATATAGTTTGCAGATTCAAGTCCCATAGCTTACTCCTCATCTCCCAAGAGATAATCCATATTAGCGTGCTTACGGGCTTCCACAGCACGCCAGTAGTAATCCCTTGCTTTTGAAAGTTGCTCGGCAATCTTGCTGGGAATCTCAGCACTTTGAATATGGGTTCTCGCCACAATGTCAATCGTCTCCAGCGAGATGTAATTCATAAAGTTGATAATCCAAGGGCTCGAGGCTTCCTGTGTATTATCAACTACTGGCATAGTGCGGATGTAGCAAGGAATTGCATAGGCATAGGCAATGTCAGGTGTTGGCCCAAGTCGAAACTGCGAGCCAAACAATGCATAGCCTTCTGGCATAGCTGGAAGGCTATCAGCTGTCTCTGCCTCGAGTCGTTCCAGCGGCACCTTAAAAACCCTATGCCAAGCACCTTCGACATCCTGCACCTTAAACACTCCTTCTTCAACCTCTCGAATGAAGTTTGTAGGAGTTGCGATATATGGCTGCAGCGGAGTCATAGTGCCTGTAATGTAGGTTTCGAGAAACCATGCGGGGTTAGGCCCCAGCTCGAGTTCTCGAATCTTCTCATTTAATTCCATTACAACCGTCAGGCGTAGCTCGGGCGACCTTCGGTTTCCAAGGCGCTGCATGATGTTGTTGATAAATTCAGCGTTTTGCATAAATGATATCCAAAACTACGAAGTACTTGATATCCTTTTCCACCAGGCTTGCCACCCCTCTAGCCTCGCGGCATCGTTGATACAGGCCTTTCTTACGTCATCAACAGCCTGTTCAACTTCTCCAGCGCCTGGAAGCTCTCCGCCGGTTTCAGGAGTTCCGCCGGGGGCTCCGGCATCGCCGGGCAAGGCACAACCACTGGCACGGGCTTGGTAGTCGCGCAAGCGCCGAGCAAGGGCGCTATAGCGATTGTCGTAATCAGCAATTTTTTCTTGCAGTTCATTTCGCACAACCTCCGCCGCCTGCAGATCCGCAAGCTGCTTACCTTTGTTCCGTATCTCCGCCTCAAAAATCTCTTTCTCCACAATAAGCTTTTCTTCATTCCACCGAGCCTGCACCGAAGCTTCGCCGGCTTCATAGCCTTTATGGTGAAGGTAAAAGCCCCCTCCCGCGAGGACTACGATTAGGATTCCCCCGCCCAATAACCTTGGATTCACCGCGGGCCAGATCATGCTTCTTCCTTTGCAACAGCATTTCGTTGCCGCGCAAACCAATAAGTCACCACGGCCATCACCATGGAACCAAGGGCTCCCACCATCGTATCAATGACCCGCAGGCGTTCCGGCGACACATCTGAGTGCGAAAACCACGCAATGTAAAGTGCTCCGAAGAACCCCACAATTAGCAGCACTGAAAGCATAAGTTGTGCTACGAGCGTAATGTTGTCCGTACTCACGGGTATAGTACCTTCGGTAGCTCAAAGTGTGGGCCATCAATAAGAGGATTTTCTTTTCGTTCTTTACATTGTGCTACGTATCGCGCTACCATCGAGCTAAGCGGTTCTGTCGAGGTATCTATCCTCATCCAGCAAGCTCCCCAACGAAGAGGAACTCCTTCGATCTTCGCAGCTTGTCGAAATGCCTCTGCAATCTGAATATAAAGCCCGAAGTCCCAACGACCCTCGCGGCCAACATAGGCCATTACATCCACAGCGTGCCCCGTAAGGTGTCTCGAATTCATCGTTTTTGAGGCGCCGGACGCGACGTAGGCTCTTTGCTGCTCAAGGGTCCGCAGCCCCTGCGTAACCCCAAAATCCACAGGAGTTATTTGAATTGCTTTAGTAACAACCCGCACAAGATCAGGATGAACTCCTTCGAGCTTTCCTTTAGACTTTACACTTAGCTTGAAGCTCATTTTAGCCTTCACATCCTTCTAACATAGCAGTCTGACCAGTCAACTCCCTATAATCTTCCATCAACCTATCCAGCGTGTACCGTACACCCTCTATAAGCTTCTGGTCCGACAGCGTGCAGAGCAGTGTCTTTTGAATTCTGATCTCCCGCAATAGTGCTAGCTTTGTCGTCAGCTTAGTTGCCGCGGTCAGCTTCTGCATCTTGATGTCAACTTCCTTCATATTCTCTGCGGCTACAAAAGGGGGGTTAAATCCAAAGCTTATTAAAAATCCGCACACCCACGCTATATGAAATGTCACGAGCAACCTCCATAGCAACGTAACCGTCGCCGCCAGCTGCTTGTCCGTAAATCCGTAGGTAAAAGCATCCCAAAATGCCTTTTTGTCCACTACCTTCCCCCAATAACCTCTAGATCCAGGTCGTAGCTCAGCATCTCCCAGGGATTTTGGTCCACAGACTCAAATCTTATGGCAAGATACCTACCACTTACTGTGAAATCTATAAAGGAATCAATCCCCACACGAAACTCGCGGGGACCTTCCCAGGCTATTGGATCATCGGGGGACTCCTGCCCTCCAGCAGACACGAAGATAACTGTTCCCGAAGTACCTCGAATAATAGGATATACGTTGGAGATTTGCTTGATAAGGTTGGGCGCGATCTTCCACTGACCATCACGGGATCTCCCAAAGATTGTGAGCCCCGTTCGCCCAAGGACAACTCTTATGGGAGTTCCTCCGAAGTTGATTCCCTTATCCGCTTGATAAAACTCATTACCCACGATCATCACGGGACGAGCTTCGCTGTAAACAGCTTCCGCAGAGCCCCACTCGCGGTCATCCGTATCCCAGGTGCCGGTTGCAGGAACATATGTAAGTGCGGTAATTACCGCCTTACTTACAATTAATGCCCCTGTACCTGTTACTGCAGCCATGAGTCGTAAAAGGGGAGGAGGGATTTCTCCCCCCTCCCACTAGCTCCCTTACGTGTGATCCAGATGGAACGCGCCGATGTAGCCCATCGTGCGCTCATGGTGGAACTCGAACCCGGCTTCCGTCCATCGTACCGTTCTCATTGAGCTGATAAATCATGTGCTGAATAAATGCATAGTCCGCCTTG
>OFQX01000095.1_pt1 | contig 27632 bp, 46 predicted proteins | sample 1542951 | NCBI WGS metagenome assembly OFQX01 (sample SAMN07774215, study PRJEB24372) | wastewater metagenome | isolation source: WWTP Novara (Effluent) | place: Italy: Novara | collected 2015-12
TGCTCCACAAAGGTCCGATGACCTTCGCGGAGATAGTCAATGCGATGGAGGGAGGAAACAAGACCTCCAAGTACACGGGCAAGTACTACAACGCCCTCACCAAGATGATGAAGGCCGGAGCCATCGTCAAGGTCAATGGGAAGTTCCAGCTTCCCAACAACGCGGCCAACATTCCCCCGGCAGCACCGGCCCCGCCCACCGAGCAGGCCCCGCAGGCGCCCGCACAGCCCGTCCAGCAGGCAGCGCCACCGGCAGCCCCGGCCCCCGCAGCAGTGCCCGCCGTCCCGGCAGCACCCAGCGTCCCCGCCGTTCCCGCCCAGGCAGCGCGTCCGGCCGGTGACATCGAGGGTCTGGAGGACGTGGACTCCAGCGACCTGACGATGCCCTACCTCCGCATCATCGGTCGCGAGGGCGTGTTCCAGGACTCGCTGTCCAATGAGAAGTTCGAGCAGCTGGATGTGGTCATGCTGGGACTCGTGAAGCAGCGAGTCCTCTGGCCCCCGCAGATGGAGGAGAACGGCCCCAAGGAGCCGCTCTGTCGCAGCCGGAACTTCACGCAGGGCGTCCCCGGCGATCGGTTCCGAGCCGCCTTCAACGGCGTCACCCCGCAGCAGGCGTCCGGCTTCTCCCACGAGGAGATCGACGCCGCTCAGCAGGGAGGCGCCCCGCTGGAGTGCACCCGCTGCAACCTGAAGAACTGGAACTCCAGGCCCGACGGCCAGAACCCCCCGTGGTGCACCGAGCAGCACACCTTCCTCGTGCTCCTCAACAACACCCCGGAGTCGTTCGGCTACCCGGCCATCTTCACCGTCCAGCGGTCGGCCATCAAGAACAGCAAGAACTACCTGACCTCGTTCACGCGGTCCCGGCAGGCCATGTTCACCGCCCGCACCACCCTCTCGTTGGATGTGCGGAGCAGGGGCGACGTGAGCTACTCGGTGCCGATCTTCACCCGAGGCACGGCGACTGATCCTGCCCTGGCCGAGCAGTTCGCAGCCACCTACCGCAGCGGGCGGGAGTTCCTCCAGACCAAGTCCCAGGTGGACGAGGAGGAGGTCACGGTCGAGGTGCGCCAGACGGCGCCAGCGGCTCCGCCCGTCGAGCAGCAGTACATGCAGGGAACATCCGTCGCAGCCGAGAACATCGGCGTCGACACGTCCGATCCGACGGCGTTGCCCTGGTAAGTCTCCCCAGGGAGAACGGTCCTGCCCTTGTGCCCCGCCCTAACTTCCCTTCCCTCCCGGGAGGGCGTGGGGGCAGGACCACCTCCCCGAGGTTGAGCACTCATGGATGAGCCACTGGAGAACGCCCCGCGTCGCAGCTTCAAGCGCAGCGTGACGGACGCAGGTCGCAAGACCGCCCGCACTCCGGGCGACGGTGGCGTCCAGACTCACGTATCCCCACTACGGATGGGGTGCGACTTCTTCTCCCCAGCCCTCGGGTCGCAGACGATCACTCGTCAGGCGTACCTAAGGTGGCTGGAACGAGCCTCACAAGAGGAACAGGACCCTGACGGCAATCAGGGTCCTGTCTAGCCCCAGCACACAAGGAGCACACACATCATGCACCAGAAGTCCAAACGAGGAGGTGTCGTTTGTGTTGCAATCGCGCTGCTCTTCGGCACGATCATCGCAACGTCATGCACGCCCGAGGAGCAGGCCGCAGTGGTGGCCGCAGTGCAGGCCCAGCAGGCTTCGAAGCGCAACCACCCCTTCCTGGCCTGTGTCCGCAAGCATGAGTCCAGCACTGCCGGTGGGTACTCGGCACAGAACCCCCGGAGTTCGGCCTCGGGGGCGTATCAGTTCCTTGACTCGACGTGGCGCACTGCCTCGAAGGCAGCGGGTCACGGCGGCTACAGCCGTGCCATCCACGCACCGGCCGAGGTTCAGGACGCCGTTGCCTACCACCTGGCCATCACCAGCAAGGGCTACTCCCACTGGAAGGGCACCGGCTGTGGCTATGGGACCTGATCGGTCCTAAGCTCCACCCCGAACCGGCGAGGACCCAACGCTTCCACGAGAGCCAACTGGTCCTCGCCGGTTCATCCGAGATTCCCGCACGAAAGAGAGAACACATGGGAAGCAAGCTGGAGTACACCGTGTACCGCGATGACGTCAAGGAGTGGCGTTTCTCGTCTCGGTTCACCGCCAACGGCGAAGGTGGCCCCGTCTCCGAGGAGGGCTTCAAGCGCAAAGACCACGCTCTCGACCGAGCCACCGCAGCCGCTCACGACGGCGACACCATCATCGTCAAGAACGCCGACGGCACCGAGGACTACAAGTTCATCAAGGGTGCCGCGGGTCTCTGATTTCTCTGGATTTCTGCCCCGATGACGTTGACACTCGTCACGCTGTCGGGGTAGAAATCTGAGGTCCCATCCAACCGCACGAAACAGGAGGCACCCGCCCATGGGTAGCGCCCCGAATGTCCGTCTCCTTTCCGAGACATCCAAGTTCGAGCAGCAGTTCGTGACTCCCTCAATCCACGAGGTGATGAAGCAGCTGGAGTCGGTCTGCGCCGACTACCGGTTCGTCCCCGAGTCGCTGCACGTCCACATCAACCACGTCGAGCGCCACATCGGCGCCATCGACCCGTCCGAGGTCAAGGGCTACCTCACCACGATCGAGGGCTACATCTACTGCCGCGGCGAGCTCCACCCCGATGACCGCTCCCCCCTGCCGTCCGAGGCGGATCAGAACGATGCCTGAGGCCGAGGTCAACGGCATCCTCGTCAACGGGTCCTTCTTCAGCTTCGAGCAGGTCGGCATGGACCCCAAGGACCCCGCCACCGTCTCGTTCTCGGGCGTCGACTGGGAGCCCAGCGAGCACGTGGCCACCCGCACCGTCGATGGCATCAAGGCCATCGTCTACCGAGCCGCGAAGTGAGCTTCACCGTGTACGAGCCAATCGAGCTTGCTGCATGGGTGAAGAAGTTCTCCAACCCCTTCGACAAGGCAGCCACTGACGGCATCCCGGCGCAGATTTGCCTCGGGTGGCCCACCGACCCCGAGCGCCCCGTGCCGAACGAGCCACTACTCGTGTCCTCCTGGCTGAGGTTCTTCACAGTCTGCCACGATGACCTTCTTCCTGTCACGTTGATCAACAGTGACTTCGATGATGGGGGAATCTGGATCAACAACGCCAACTCCCTCAAGGTCTCTGTCGTCAGGCCGGGAACGGCGTGCGTGTTCGGAGTCACGGCTGATGGAGCCACCATGCTCTTCGACGGAGACGTGAACCCTCTCCAAGTCAAGGCGTGGCAGAAGCTCAGCATCCCGGCCGGTTCCATCTCCATCGAGTTGGCCGCAGCATGAGCGACGAGACCGAGGACGCCGAAGCAGGGACCGCAGGCCACGGCCGCGCCGCCCTGGAGTACATCAACGACGAGACCAAGTACTACCCTCATCAGATCGAGGGCGTGCGTTGGCTCGCCGTTCGGCCATCGTTCCTACTGGCCGACGAGATGGGTGGCGGCAAGGCGCAGCCCATCACCGAGCCCGTGCTGACGCCGACCGGCTGGACGCCGATCGGGCAGCTGGGCGTCGGGGATCACATCTGCAAGCCCTCTGGCGGTACGCAGACGATCGTGGCCACCCACCCACAGGGCCAGAAGGACACCGCACGCGTGACGTTCAGCGACGGCACGTCGGTGCTCTGCACGTGGGACCACCTCTGGACGGTGTCGGTCAGCAGTGACGGCACGCCCGGCTCGTGGGTGACCATGCCTCTACGCGAGATCCACGCTCAGGTCATGGAGAACGGGCCGGACTCGATCACCGACTACCAAGTTCCGATCGTCAACCCGACGCACGGTGGGGTCGGTGGGTACCCGGTCGATCCGTTCACCGCTGGGTTCCTCATCGCCGGTGGCGCCACCATCCGGCCCCGCACCTCGGCGTGGGGTATCACCATCGGCCGCGAGGAAGCCGCCAAGCTCTGTCACATTCCTGGAGCCAAGATCGTCCCGGCCACCAAGCGAGGCCACGACATGACCTTCCTCTTCAAGGACATCAAGGCCACCCAGGAGTTCTACAAGTGGATACATGAAGCGGGGATCACCTACGACGACGATGACAAGTTCATCTCGCCTGCTGTCATGTTCGGTCCGTGGGAGACTCGCCTTGAGTTCCTGATGGGCGTGATCGCGGCTCGTGGATCAGTGGCCGTAGCGGGGCAGCGTTTCATTCTTCGTGGCGGAAACAAGGTAGTAACCAGCAACCGACTCATGCATGACTTCGCCGCACTCGTCAGGTCGCTGGGGGGTCTGGCACTGATCGAGGGGGATGTGCTGACGATGTGGTGGGAGCACCCGATGCGCCTGCCGAGCGGGACGACGGTCACCACGCCCAAGCCCCGCAAGTACATCACGTCCATCGTGCCGCTGGGCAAGCGGGAGTGCATCTGCATCACCGTCGACAACGACGAGGGCCTCTACATCACCTCGGACTACACCGTCACCCACAACAGCCTTCAAGCTCTCACGGTGGCGGCGATCGACTTCGAGCGGGGGATGGCCCAACGCATCATCATCGTCTGCCCGGTGTCCCTCAAGGACAACTGGCAAGGTGAGATCGAGAAGCACACCTCGTTCCAGTCGCTCGTCCTGGCCGGGACCCCGAAGCAGCGTGACGCTCAGCTGTTGGACTTCATGGTCTCTGACAAGTGGCAGGTGTTGATCGTCAACTACGAGCAGGTCGAGGCGCACCTCGACAAGATCAACGGCTCCAACTTCGACATCGCCATCTTCGATGAAGCCCACTACATGAAGAACTACAAGTCGAAGCGCACCAAGGCGGCGCACAAGATCGCAGCAGCGCGGTCGTTCGTGCTGACGGGCTCGCCCATGCTGAACCAGCCGAACGAGTTGTGGGGACTCCTCCACCGCATCAATCCGGCAGAGTTTCCCAAGTACTGGGATTTCGTCAATCGCTTCTGCCGCTACGGTGGGTTCAACCAGAAGCAGATCGTCGGAGTCAAGAATCGGATCGAACTTCTAGAGATCCTTGACCGCTACATGTTGCGCCGGTTGAAGTCCGAGATGGTCAAGCTCCCGGACAAGAACTTCATCCAGGAGACGGTGCCGTTGTCGGCCCTCCAGGCCAAGCTCTACAAGCAGGCCGAGTCCGAGCTCCAGATCGAGATGGACAACGGCGAGGTGGTCGGACTCGACAACGTGCTCGTGAAGATGCTCAAGCTGAAGCAGATCACCGGTACGCCATTCGCCCTCGATCCCGAGTTCGATGACTCCAGCATCAAGCTGGACCGGGCCATCGAGATCTGCAAGGAGCTCCACGAGGACGGCGAGCGAGCCGTGGTGTTCACCCAGTTCAGGGGCGTGCACGCAGCCATGGTGCGGCGAGTGCGGGATGCCAAGCTGCCGGTGTTCGAGCTCCACGGCGACGTGAAGCAGGCCGACCGCGTGCCGGTGGTGAACGCATGGAGCAAGTCTGACCGGGGCGTGCTCGTCTGCATGGTGCAGGTGGGTGGGGTCGGGCTCGACTTCACTGCTGCGTCCAACGTGATCTTCCTCGACAAGCTCTACGTCCCGGCGCTGAACGACCAGGCGGTCGATCGTCTACACCGACTGTCGATGGACAAGACTAAGCAAGTCAACATCTATGAGCTACTCGCTAAGGGCACTGTCGAGGATCGGGTCGAGAAGATCCTGCGTGACAAGCGGAAGCTGGGCCTGCGGATCGTTGACTCCAAGGACTTCAGAAAGCTGGTCGTGGACGCACTCCACGACTCGTAACCGAGAGGAACAAGATGCCAAAGACCGAGAACGGACAGTCCGCTGCGACCTGGCGCAAGCGTGACAAGAGCTACCGCGACCAGGAGAAGAAGCGCCGTGCAGACAACGCCCGCAAGCGTGAGGCGGCGGCGCAGGGCATGACGGTGACCGAGCTCGACGCCTACGAGGACGAGGTCCGGGCGGCGCAGGCAGAGCAGCAGAGCGACTGATGCTCAAGAAAGCAGTCATCGCCGCAGTCGCCGTCGTCATCCTGCTCCCGATTCTCTTCGTCGGGTGCAAGAGCTACTTCGAGCACCAGACGGTCACCACCAAGGTGATCAGCAAGGACCGGGTCTGCAACTCGGCTGACGCTGGCAACGGCGTCGACTGCAAGTACCTGATCTTCACCGAAGCGGGCACCTTCAAGGTGGTCGATTCCCTCGCCATCATGCGGATGGATTCGTCTGATGTGTACGGGCGTGTACGTGAGGGCCACACCTACGAGATCACCTACTACGGGTGGCGCATCCCGCTCGCCAGCGAGTACCCCAACATCGTTGAACTGAAGGAGACAGAGCGTGACTGACAACCCCACCACCGCCATCACCCAGGAGAACCTCCACGGCGATCTGGGTGAGATCCAACAGTGGGTCCACGAAGTGAACCTTGCCAATGGGTGGTTCGAGGCTGACCGAACCTTCGGGGACGAGGTCGCCCTCCTGCACTCAGAGGTGTCGGAGATGCTGGAGGACTTCCGCGCCAAGGGTGATGCCGGTGCGTACTACATGGACGAAGGGGGCGAGACCTACCTCACGTCGCATCAGGACTACGAGGGCAACAAGCCACTCGGGGTCCCGTCCGAGTGCGCCGACGTGCTGATCCGGCTCCTCGACACGTGCGCCCGGTACGACATCGACCTGGAAGCCGAGGTGGTCGCCAAGCTGAAGTACAACGCCACCCGCGGTCACCGCCACGGCGGCAAGGCGCTCTGACCCGACGATGACCGAACCTCGCCCACACCCCGCAAAGTTCTCGCCGCCGATCATGGACAAGCTTGCCGAGCTCATGTCCGACCTACCTCGGGGCGCCAACATACTCGATCCCTTCGCCGGGGTGGGGACGATCCACCAGTTGGCCGGAGGTCGGTTCAACACGTTCGGCATGGAGATCGAGCGAGAGTGGGCGGACGCCCATCCGCTCACCAGCTGGGGTGACTCGCGCCAGTTGGTCCGGTACTTCCCGAAGAACCACTTCGATGCCATCGTGACCAGTCCGGCCTACGGCAACCGAATGGCCGACCGACTGTTCCACTCGCCATCAGCGCGCACATCGCGCCGGATGACCTACACCATCAGTCTCGGTCGGCCGCTGTCCGAGGGCAACGCCGCTGGGCTCCAGTGGTCAGGCAAGCAGAAGGTCCAGTACCAAGACCTTCATCGCCAGGTGTGGGACCAGTGCTTCCGAGTCCTGAAGCCGGGTGGTCTGATCTTCGTCAACGTGTCCAACCACATCCGCAGGGGTGAGCTCCAGAAGGTGGTCGAGTGGCACGAGGAGGCCCTCGTGCGGGTCGGGTTCGTGCTGGACCACCGCATCAGCGTCAAGACGCAGCGCATGAAGATGGGCGCCAACTACGACAAGCGAGCACCTAACGAGGTGATCCTGATGGGTCACAAGGAGCAGGCATGAGAGTCAGCTACGACAGCGCCGATCTGCGATTCGCAGTGGAGCTCGCCAGTCGCGTCGCACCCACCGCCAAGGGTCCGGCGTGGGACAAGGCGTGCGGCATGGTGATCCGTGTGGCGAGCAACGGTGCCAGCACTGTCGAGGCCACCGACCTGGACACGGCCTGTCACGCAGAGATCCGGGCCACCGGCATCGAGGGCGAGCAGGCGGCGTGGCGGGTGTCCAGCCTGTTCCTGGCCCAGTACCTCGCCAAGGTGGACGGGACCATCCACCTACACCAGAAGGACTCCACCGCCAAGTTCCTGACCGTGTCCTCGGCGGGTGCCCGCATCAAGCTCCCCTTGATCCCGATGGGTAGCTTCCCCCCGATAGCGCAGCCGGTCAGCAAGCCGACCACTGATCTGGCCAACGTCACCTCGTTGGCTGACCGCGTGACGTGGGCGTGCCTCCAGACTGACCCGACGAACAAGATGAGCGGCCTGCACATCAACCCCGAGCATCTGGTCGGACTGCACGGCGAGGCCATGGCCATCCTGCCGGTCGACACGGGGGTGCCAGAGGGTGTGACGTTCCCAGCCAAGTCGGTCCTGTCGCTCATCAAGACGAGTGGTGAGGTTGGGATGTCGGCCACACCCTCGCACATCTACTTGTGGCTGGACGGCACCGACTGGGTGTCCAGCAGGTTGTTCCCCGGCGAGTTTGTGCCTTACCAGAAGCTCCTCAGGGAGAACTTCGTGGGCAGCTTCCTGGTGGAGCGACCGCAACTCATCAACGCCCTCGAACGCGTCAACGTCATCACATCGCTCGACAAGATGTCGCTGGGCCGCATGACGCTGACGATCAACAACGAGCACCTGCGTCTCAACTCGTCCGTCAAGGACGTGGGCGACGTGGAGGAGGTCATCGACGTTCTTGAAGGCCCAGACGAGGAGTGGTCCGACGACTTCACCGTGGACACACTCCTCACCGCCGTGAACAAGTCCGACGGCCCTACCGTGAAGTTCGACTACGGCGTGGCCGGGAACACCGGCAAGAAGAGCAGCATCAAGGTCAGCGATCAGACAACCGGATACGAGGCATTCGTCATGCCTCGTGCATGAAGGGAGAACCAGTGCAGGACAACAAGTACATCGTGTTCAAGCGGGAGGAGTTCGTGGATGCGTTCACGGTTCTCTTCGACGGGCGTCCGATGGAGAGGAGCATCGTCGCGAACAACTGGATCGAGGACTACGCAGTGGCTGACGCGACGGTCCTGCGCCCCAACGACATCTTCACAGCGCCGACGTTGCACGCCTACGTGGGCGCTGTGACCACCGCCATCGAGATCTACGAGCGGGTCCTCGACATCGCAGCGCCCGCACAACTGGCCGAGGCTCGAGACTACTTCATGAACCGCGCCGAGGAAGCCGACCACACCGGATCGCGGAGGTTCCCGGACTGATGACTCGCCAACAGAACAGCTACATCTTCACAAGCCGGATCGACGTGGATCTCGTCCAGCAGGTCGGCACGGATGCCTCGGTGGTGTCGGCCGCACGGGTGTCCACGCAGGGCGCCGAGGCCATCTGGGCTGAGGAGGAGTCTGAGCGACTGATCGACTTCCTCATGCGCAACCGACACGGTACGCCGTTCGAGCACAACAGCCCGGCGTCGACATCCGCGAGGCCGACTGATGGCCGACGACACCCCGACCGCCGCCGACGTGCTCGCTCGCACGCTCGGCGAGTTCGCTCGGAACGAGGACTGGACCTACGAGGCAACCCCAGAGGGCGACGCCGCTGCCCTGCTTGAAGCGCTCACCCGCGAGGGGTTCCGGGTGATCCGCCCCAACCCCGACCGGGTGAACACCGATCCGGTCGTCGTGTCGTGCGCCGTGCGCTACGCGCTCGGCCGCCTCTCCTACCTGCCCGGCATGATCGCCGACGAAGTCCGCCGCTGCTGGCCGCACCTCGGCCACCAGCGCGACGTCATCACCAAGGACATCACCGAGTGGCTCGCCGAGCCGTGGCGACACGACACCCGTCCCGGCTTCGAGGACACCGTCACCGTGTGGTCCGACCTCGCCGCATGGATCGACCGACAGACCGACACCGACACCGGGAGGACCGATGGGTGAACAGCAGCCTGGAATCACATGCCACGGCACGTGTCGGCGATGCCATGAGCACAAGGCTCTCGTCGCTCACGGCTCCATGTGCCAGGACTGTCTCGACGCTATCGAAGGGCTCCCGCAATGGCAGCACGTCACGCCGACCATCCGAGTCGACATCGGGCGATACGGCAGGGAGGTCGATGACGAGGAGATCGCCTACTTGCTCCGCATGGGTGGTATCGACGCCGAGATTGTGGAGGCCGGTCGTGGCTGATCCGATCAAGGCGTCGATCGAAGTGGAGATCGACCCGACACCCGAGGAGGTGCTTGTTCGCGTTGAGCGAATGGACGGCGACGTGTTGCTGGTCGACGCCGACGGCTACGAGATCGCCGTGCTGACCGAGGAAACGTTCAACCGGGCGATGGTGACGCCTCCGGTTCCGTGGTCGCTGGGCTGGGTCGACGCCGACGGCAACCCCGTCCTCAACGACCTCAGCCGCGACGACGTCGAGGGGTTCTGCCAGTGGGTGGACGACGATCGGTACGTGTCCCACGCGATCAGTGCGCTCGCTCGGGCGTTGCGGAAGCAACTGGAGGCCGACGATGCGTGACGCACCCACCCCGAACCCGGGATCCGACGAAGCGCTCGAACTCGGTTGTCGGTGCCCCGTGCTCCACAACGCCCACGGTCGTGGCGCAATGGGCACCAGCGGCGACGACGCCGAGTTCTGGACCAATGCGGCCTGCCCGCTGCACGGAGCGACGATCAGCGACCCGAAGGAGACCCCGATCACGATCCATGGACTGGTGTCCCAAGTCGAGTGCGACGTCATCGACGTCACCACCGCAGGCCGGGAGCACCGCTACGTCGGCGGAGCCAACACGGTCACGTTCGCCACCAGCTACGGCCGCCTGACCGTGCCGTGGCCCACACACGCCGCCACCCCCGCAGTCGGCGCCGAGCTGACGCTGACGATCAGCAACCCCGAGGAGACCACGTGAGAGACCGCGACGAGATCGTCCAGACCGCCAAGGCCATCGTCAAGCAGCTCCAACCCCTCACCAACGACGACACCGTCGAACTCCTGCTGCAGCGGCTCAACGACGCCAAGCGCGGCTTCCCGACCGGCGGCGAACCACCCGCCGCCACCGACGACGTCGACGAGGACGGGCGACCATGAGTCGATCCACCGGCAAGAAGGACAGGAACCTCTCGCCCCATTGGCGCGAGATTCTGACGCCATGTGCCGCATGTGGCGACGAACCAGCGGCCGATGGCACTACGATCTGCACTAGTTGCATCAACAAGGGGGTACGCACGGATGGATGAGCTCGCTTTGACCGAAGCCCAGATGGCGATACTCGGTCGGCACGTCGGTGGTCAGGGCTACGCGGTCACCGCCACCAGTGTGCGGGGTGTGTTCGTGGCACCGCCCCAAGGTCCCTCGGAACTGGTCCTCTGGGAGGATGTCGAGCTCCGACTGCGCTACGCCCACCGCCACCCGGCCAGCACTCCCGACGTGCGAGACGAGATGGCTGACGTGCTGGCTTCGCTGAACATGGCGGTACCCCCGACCCAGATGAGACTCTTCAAGTGAGTGTCGCACCCCTGACGTGGTGGTACGCGGCCGGGATCAACCCGGTGCCTTGGAAGTCGCCCACCGGCTCCATGGTGCGGCGCGGCGGCAAACTGACCGTCCACATGAGTGCGTCGGGGGTGATGGATGCCTACAAGGAGGCTGTTGCCGAGTCCATCCGGGACCAGTACAACCCCACCCCGACCAAGGATGACCTGGAGCTCTTCTTCTGGTTCAGTCGTCAGCTGCTCGGCAACGACAAGAAGGCCGACGCCACGAACCTCCAGAAGTCGACCGAGGACTCCCTGCACGGTCTGCTGTTCGAGAACGACAGTCAGGTTCGCAAGGTGCACAGCACCATCCTCGATCAGAACAAGAAGGCCATCCCGTTCATCATCATCGCCCACCGGGCGTTCGAGATGGACGATCAGGACCAGCACGCCTGGGGACTGATCAAGGAGTTCCGGCCCGACACGCAGCAGGCCCGCATCCTTTCCGAGCACGACACCGAAGCCGCACGCTTCTTCTAGGAGGACAGATGTTCCAAGGCAACGAGATCTGGCACGGCGACTCACGCAAGCTCGCCCCGAAGGTGCCTAACGACATCAACGCCATCATCACCGACCCGCCGTACGGCATGGACTTCAAGTCCAACAACACCAAGACGGCCAAGAACGACAAGCACGCTCAGAAGATCGCTGGCGACGGCGACATGGACGAGGCCATTGCGCTGTTCAACGAGGTCGTGGTCGAGACTCTCGTGCCCAAGTGCACCGATGAAGCCGAGATGTACGTGTTCACGGCGTGGCACATCCTCGACGTCTGGATTCCACTCGTCAAGGCCATCCCTGAGTTCGAGCTCAAGATGATGCTGATCTGGCAGAAGGGTTACCCCGGCCTGGGCGACTTGGAGGGGAACTGGGGGTGCGGGTACGAGCCGATCCTGTACCTCAAGAAGGGGCGGCGTCCGCTGCCCTACCGGCGCCAAGGCATCCTGGCGTTTGACAAGATCGCGTCCGGCCAGAACTTCCACCCGTGCTTGCCGCCCGAGGAACTTGTTCTGACCGATCAGGGTTACCGGCCCATCAGTAAGGTGTCAGTCGGTGACTCGGTCTACAGCCACGACGGCAAGTTCCACCCCGTGATTGACACTACCGAGCACCCGTGCAAGGGCAAGGTTGTTGAGGTTGTGGTGGAAAAGACGAGTCAGACAACTCGCACGACTGGCAACCACCCCTGGCTGATCTATCGACCGATCAAGAAGGTCAACGCCATCGTGGGCGCCACCATAGGGTGGCTGAACGCCGACGAGGTAGTCGCTGGCGACTACACGATGACGCCTCGCATGGAGGTGGATGAAGCGGAGTGCGAGTTCACAGTCGATCAGGCGTGGGCAGCTGGACTCTGGCTGGCCGAGGGCTCCTTCCTCACGTCAGGTCATGGCACCAATAGGTACTTGCAGTACGCACTCCACAAGAAGGAGACGGCGTACGTTGATCGTCTCCAGCGGACGTTCCCTGACGTGAACGTCCGCTCCTACAGTAAGCCAGAGAGCAACGGAGTGCAGGTGGTTGCATTCGAGTCCCGGATGGCGGAGAAGTTCTATGCCATGTTCGGGAAGGGGTCGCACAACAAGACTATCAGTCTTGAAGTCCTCAACTGGCCCATCGAGCACCGACAGGCCCTCCTGGATGGGTACCTCGATGGCGACGGTTGGAGGATGACAAACACCAAGTATCCCCACGTCACTCGCGTCAAGACTGTGTCGGATGATCTCGCCACATTCATCACACTCCTAGCCGAGGGTCTAGGCAAGCATGTGGCTTCCTTCAGGGCAAAGCCACCGAAGGTTCCAGCGGTCATCGCAGGTCGCGAGATCAGGGGTGACGGACACTGGGCATTGGAGATCAGAGACCCCATCGAGCGACTCGCGAAGCCGATGGACGTTGTTCACGAGGGGATCACCTACACACTCCGTCGCGTGAAGTCAGCAGTTCATGTGGATTATGAAGGTCCAGTGATCAACCTCACTGTCGAGGACGCCCACACGTTTCAGACTTGCGCTGGCATGACGCACAACACCGAAAAGCCAGTCCCGCTCCTGGAGCAGTTGATCGAGATGTCCACCAACCCCGGTGACTTCGTGGTCGATCCCTTCGCTGGCTCCGGTTCCACCATCAAGGCCGCTCAGAACCTCGACCGCAACGCCCTCGGCATCGAACGTGACCCCGAGTTCCACAGGGGTGCTTCGGAGCGCTTGACGGTCATGGGCTTCGAGTTCTAACTTCCCCGCACATCCGCACGACCAACAAGGAGTGACATGCCCGACGAACCGCGAGAGGTCAACCCCTACTCGGACTACACGAACCCGGTGATGGACATGGGGGCCACCGACATCAAGGACTTCCGGCCGAACGCTCAGGTGATCAACCCCGACGGCTCCGACGTGACCACCACGGCATCCAACCCGCCGAACCTCGCAGAGGGGGACGTGGTGCTGGCCAGCGAGATGCCGCCCGACGGACCCCAGTACTCGTCCTGGCTGGGTGTGCCGATGTACGACCCCAAGGCCAACGAGTTCCGAGACGCCCTCTACGCCGGGACGGTCCTGCCCGCCGAGGAGCCCCGCTACACCGCAGCCGAGTGGCAGGCCCTCATGGCGGAGACGGTGGAGCACCCCGCAGCTGCGCCCCTGCCGCCTGTGGCCGAACCCATCGAGCCGGTGCCTGCTGACTGGACGGAGCCGGTGTGGACGGCACAGGAGCCCGCTGACGACGCGCCACCACCCGTCGAACCGGTGTGGCCCGACCAGACAGGCACGCGTGGCTCTGACGGCCCCGATCTACCGGTGGTGGGTGCCCCCGTGCAGGCCGACAGCCCCGTCCCGGTGCCCACCCCTGTCCCTGTCCCCGTGACCGCAGAGGATGCCCCTGAAGGGGTCGAGTCGGTCGTCAGCGCGCCTGACGACGATGCCGCAGACGCCTGACCGCAGCTACCGAGCTCAGAGCGCCTGCGCTGGCACGGACCCCAACATCTTCGTTCTGGCGGACGGCGCCACCAGTGCACAGGCCAAGGCCATCTGCCAGACGTGCGCCGTCCGCCCGGAGTGCTTGAGTGACGGCCTCAGCAACCCGGACAACCAAGGGGTGTGGGGTGGAGTCCTTCTGAGCATCAGGATCTCCAAGAAGCGCCGAGACGACTACCTGGAGATGGCACTCACCGAGCTTGAAGTCAAGGCAAGGACGCGCCGTTCGGCGTAACCCCCCTACTGGACAGGGGAACAAGAATCTGCCTATGCTGGCAGTTGATCAGCGCTCGACCACGGTCCGGCGCTGGGCCACCGGGCCGGTCACAACACAGGGCGCTTTCTCCTTTTCGTGCAGGATGGGACTTGCGAGGCAAGGGATGCCCTGAAGATGTGACCGGCCCGGTCCACTTACAAATTTCTCCAAGTCATCCCTGTGCAGTGTCCCACCAATCCTGTACGATGACCCTGTAACCAAGTCCCATCTATCACTGGAGACGCCAATGCCCCTGTCCGAGTACCCCATCGTGTGCATCGACACCGAGACGTTCGGCCTACGACGCAACACACAGCCCATCTGGGAGGTCGCCGCCATCTGGCCGGACGGCGGTCAGAACCTCTGGCAGCTGGACTGGTCCCACCGCGGCGAGGAGCCCGAGCTCCTTCAGGACATCCTGGCCGACGCCCACCCGTTCGCCCTGGAGATGAACGGCTACCTCGGGCGGTTCGGCGTGGACCCCAAGCTGGATGACGTGTCGTACCGAGTGTGTACTCCGTTCGAGTTCATCATCCAGTTCTCGATGCAGCTGAAGGTGGTCGAGTCCGACTTCGGCGCCAAGGCCCACCTCGCCGGCGCGGTCGTGAGCTTCGATGAGGAGCGCATCCGTGAGCTCTACGACGTGCACACGAACACCCCTGAGGGCGAGGACATCAACTACCCCTGGCACTACCACCTGATCGACGTGGAGAGCATGTTGCTGGACAGGTACGCCATGCTCGTATCCACAAGGCAACTCGTGGACGGCAACGAAGATGGTCCGTCAACCCTCCCCATCCCCTACAAGGCCATCCAGCTGGCCGAGGCGTTCGACATCGAGCCCACCCCCGACGAGGAGCGCCACACCGCCCTCGGGGACGCCCGCTGGGTGAAGCGAGTTCTGGAGGCTCTGCTGCCATGAAGCTCAGGATCATCGTGGACGTTCGGAGCAGCACACCCAACTTCTCCGCGTTCCTCGACCCCCACATGATCACCGAGGTTGTGACCGACGGTGATGAAGTCGGAAAGAGCTTCTCGTTCGAGGCCGAGGGCATGACCCTTGAGGCCACAATTGAAGAGGCCGAATGGATGGAGGACTGATGCAACCCCGCACCCTGTCTGCCTCGGCGTTGCAGAGCTACGCCTGTCCGGCTCGCTACAACGCCGAGTACATCCTCCGAGCACCCGACACATCCGGTAGCTCGGCCACGCTGGGCACCGCCTGTCACTCGGCCCTGGAGGACTTCATCTCCAAGGGGTGGGCACAGGACGGGCAACCCGTCACCATCCTGATCGAGCTCTTCGACCACTACTACTGGCAGCTGTTCGAGGACGACGACCGCTTGTCCGAGGGCTACGGGATGCTCCAGAACTGGTACGAACGGTCCAAGAACATGTGGGCGGATCGCACCGTGCTGTCGACCGAGAAGAAGCAGACGTTCGATCTGCCGACAAGTCAGGGGATCATCCCCTTCACCTTCATCTTCGACCGCATGGATCAGCTTCCCGACGGCACCGTCGAGGTCTGGGACTACAAGTCCAACATGCAGGCCCTGACCGCCGACGACTTGCGGAACAACATCCAAGCGCAGGTCTACGGTCTGGCCGCACGGCTGATGTTCCCCGAGGCCCCTGCCATCTGGGTGAAGCTGGACTTCCTCCGGCATGACTCGGTGGGGATCAGGTTCACGCCCGAGGAGAACAAGCGCACCTGGGACTTCCTGATTGCCACCGCCGAGGACATCCTCGCCAGCGACGGCACAGAGGAGGTCATCAACGACAAGTGCCGGTGGTGCATCCGCCGCCACGACTGCGAGACGCTGACCCAGCACATCTTCGCCGGGGGTCCGCTGGCTCTGAACGATCTGGCCCAGATGGCGCTCCAGCGTCACCGACTGCACAGCGCCAAGAAGGCGCTGGAGGACATGGTGTCCGAGCTCGACAGCGCACTGGTCGACCGCATGGAGGACGAGGGTGTCACCGAGCTTCAGCTGCCCGAGGTCAAGATCGCGCTGACGGCCGGGAAGCGCCGCCACGTGAAGGCCCAGCAGGTGGTCGGACTAGCCGGGGAGCGGGCGCGGCCCTACGTGGGTCTGACGCTGTCAGCGATGGACGAGATGCTGTCCAAGGAGGACTTCAGTGCGGACGAGATGACGGCCATTCGTGGCTGCGTCGAGCAGCGGTTCAACCGAGTCGGGATCAAGATCACACCCGCCAGCGCGCTGGAGGAGGCGGACTGATGGCTGCCCGCAACGGCAAGCCCTGCCCGGCCCGGCCCTACACCCGCATGGTCCTGTGGCAGAGGCTCCCGTGAGCGCCGCGGCCGAACTGGCCGACCGGCTGGAGACGTTCAGGCTGGGCTATACCCCCGACGGCCAGCGGACGCTGTTCCAGAACCCTCCCGTGACCGAGGAGGACCGCATGAACGCCGCCATCGCGGTCCGCAGGCTGGCGGCAGTGGCTGAGGTGATCGACACCACCGAGCTCCGCAGGATCATCGCCAACACGAACGACAGCCACGTTCGCAGAGTCCTCGTTCCGATCGTCACAGCCCTGGAGGCACGGTACTGATGGCCAGCCACCCACGACACGCAGTCGAGAAGGTCGTCACACCAGAGATGCAGGCCCTCCGGGATGCCTCGCACAAATGGCCTTTCAACGGTAAGTCTCGAGTCCGATGCCCCGATTGCGGCATCACCGGCATGGCAGGGGAAGCTTGGGTGGATGCTCACAACGAACACAGGGACTGCTTCATGTGTGGCAAGGCGGTCACCGTCAAGTCCTTCAATCAGCACTTCTGGAGGCACCTGGCGTGGCACGGTCCGTTCCTGACCGGACGGGCCGAGGAAGGGCAGGTGATCTCCGAACACATGGTTGGCTCGCCCACCGGACCCGACGAGCCCATCGTCATAATCCAGCGCAACGAGTGGAGAAGTGACAAGGTCACACTCGGCAAGCCTGGACTGATGGTCGCCCACTGCTCCGAGTGCGACAAGACCCGCTCCGCCGCCGACAACAGCCTCGGGGAGATCTACGCGGTGCAGAACTTCTTCGGCGTGCACTTCCGTGCCCACGTGGGCGACTACTGGGGGAACGCAGCCCAGTGACCGAGCGGTACATCCGGTCCGTGCTGGACCGCTTCCAAGCGTGTCTACTGGAGGCCGGTCGCCCCGACCTGGCCGATCTTGTTGAGTACCACCCCTCCTTCATCCACGCCGCCGAGGAGTTCGGCATCAGTCCGCTGGGACCCGACCTCGAAGTCCTGATCCTCCACGACCCGAGCGCGTTCACCATCATCATGAAGGCGTGGTGGCTCACCATGTCGACCATCCCGGCCAAGGATTGGATCGGCACCACGCTGGAGGTCAGCACCTACGAGGATGCCTGCGAGTGGGTCGCGAACTGGTGCCACGATCAGGGTATCGAGGTAGACTACTCGTATGGCGATCCGGTCCAAAGAGCCAGCTATGAAGTACTTCATCTGCCGCGAATGCGGCAACGTGGTTGAGTACGACGTACGCCAGATGGCACGTTCCGGTCAGATCATCGTGTGCTGCGAGCGGGAGATGGAGATCGTCTGGCGCCCGGTGCGCTACTAGTCCTTCGGCACCTGGCAGTCGCTCGGCGGGAAGTGCACCACGTCGGTCACCGCCGTCATATACTTCTCGGTGGCCACCACCATCGTCTTGGAGTCAGGCGGGTTGGAGATGGCCTTCAGCACGAGATCCTTCTCGGCCAGGTTCATGGCGTCCTGAAGCTCGCGAAGATCCTTGGAGTGGTTGTTCTCACAGATGATGTACTCCAGCGCCGGACCACGCCGCGCCAGCGACACGCTCTGGTTGAGCAGGATGATCGTGACGATGATGGCCCAGAGGACGGCCACACCGCCCCAGAGCCACGGGACCCACCGCCCCGCGAGCTCCTTGGCGTGTTCACTGCTGGAAGGGCTTGCTGGAGCAGTGGAGCCACTCCCGGTACCAGTGGTCCCGCTGTTCGAGCGCGGCGTCTCGTTCATTCTTGAGCCTCTCGTTGTCGGCCAGGAGGTTGGCCCGATCGGTCTGGGCGTTGATGGTCTGAGTCTTCTGTTCCCCGACCAGGATCTTGAGTGCGATGCCAAACACAGCGACCAGAAGGCCGAACACGCCTCCGAGGAGCCATGTCGGACCTCCTTCAGTGGCAGCTTCGGCCATCAGAAGGAGATAGTTCACCTGTGGTTTACCCCCCGAGTCCCGTCAACGACCGTGCGGGCGATGAAGTAGAAGATGACCGCAGCATACAGCGACATCAGACTCCATGAGACCATGATGATGACCACTCGGTTGACTGGGAGGTTCGTGAGTCCGCTGATGTACCCGGCCAGGGTGGAGAGGGCGCGGGACAGGAAGCCGACGATCAGGAAGGCGCCACCGAGGGCCAGGAACCGGGAGTGTCTGAGGCGGACGGCGGCTTCGACCAGGAACGGGATCGCCGCCAGGAACCAGAAGCTCCAGAAGTTCTCACCGGGGATGTCGTCGGTCTGTCGCGTGTAGAGCCACAGGAAGAAAGCAGCGCAGGCACTCGCCCAGAGGACCAATCGAGCCACGGCTTCGGTCTTGATGAACACACGTCTCCTAAGGGGCACTCCCGCCACACTTACTCCTGTTCGTCAAGCGGTGGGGAGGGGGCGCCTTCCACCAGTGGTCACAGCTTGGCCCGTGCGGCGGTCTGACGCCTAGCACCTGCCCTGTGGCCGGACACATCAGCACGCCCGTCTGGGGGCATTCTGGGGGCGCTGACGACCACCGGAGGGCCGAAAGCATCCCCGATCTCCCCCGCATTTGCCGTCTCCGGGCCGCAAACGGGTTCCCAGGTACCTACACCGCACCCCCGATTTGCGAGCCGCAGGCGGGCTTACAGGGGCGTCTGATGGCATGGCCGTTTACGGAGAGGAAAGCTTACCCCCGGCGACCTCCACCACCTTACGGGCGATGCCCTCACCTAGAAGCGGCGCCAGTGCTTGAGCCAGCTTGTTGGGGTCGATCGGTGCTGTGCCGCTCGGGCCAGTCGCAGGTCGCTCGAACAGGTTCGTCACCTTGGCCTGAACGTCCTGACTCCGAAGCCACGTCTCGTAGACGCGCTGCTGGTTGAGGACGTTGTCCGGGAGCCAGTTGATGTTCTCGGGTGGCTGGTCGGACGGAGTCGGACTCCCACCGCTGGCCACCACGACGAACGTCGCGACCTCGAAGGGCTTCCCACCGGGAATCCAGGTCTTGGTGACCCAGTCCGTGATGAAGCAGTTGCCGTTGCTTGTGTCTCGGATGATGCTGAGCATCTTGCCCTTCTTTCCAGGAGTGGGGAGGGTTGGGGAGGGAGCGGCACCACCGGCACCCAGAAGCTTCTGAGCCTCGGCTCGGACCCAGTTCATGTCGATGCCGACCGGATCGGACTTCCGCCTCGGCGCCCACTCCTTGTGGCCACAGATGAACGAGGCATCGTTGCGGCCCATCAGGAACAGGAAGGCAGCCATGACGCGGGGGTAGGCGTACCGCTGGGCGTCGGTCCAGTCGCCGCCGCCCGTGGACTCTGGTTCGTAGCCCAGTGTGGACGAATTGCCGCTGTAGCCCTTCCAGCCACCGGGACCGGCGTGGTTGGCTCGGCCGGACGCCACGACCACCTGCGTGCCGTCCCGAGCGCCTCCGACGTTGCAGAGGGGACCTGGCAGGTCGCTGCGACCGTTCCTCAGGATGCCCAGCGAGGGCAGGTTGCCCAGCTTGGGTCCGCCCGTGTGATGACCGACGCTGACCGACGGCGTGCGGGGGAACTCGGCGCCACGACCCTCCCAGCCAGGGTCCAGAGAGACCTTCAGGCCGAACCGCTGGAGGGCGGAGGGGAGATCGTACATTCTCATCTCTGACCGCCCTCGTTGAAGGGGTCGACCACGGTGCTGAGCGTGATGAACTCCTTGCCTTCGGTCACCTCGGCAATGTCGGTGTCCTGCATCAGCTGGATGTTCACAGCCACGAGCTCGTCGCCCACGTAGGTACGCTCGACCACCCCGGCAAACAGGTACTTGTGGGTGGCAGCGACATGGCGGCGCTCGTCGCGGCTCATCTGTCCCATGCGAGCTCCCCGTCCATGCCGAGCTCCTTGATGGTGTGCCATTCCAGCTGTTCGAGCTCGGCGTCGGTGGTCCAGCCCTCGGGCGGTGGATGTACGTCACCAGGAAAGTGGAAGGCACAGTCGTCCGAAGCGAACTCGAGATTGCCCTTCCGGCGACCGATCTTGCTGAGGAACTTCCTGCCCTCGAACATCACTCGGGGACCTCGATCTTCGTCATAGCGGCATCACGCACATCCTGAGCGATGTCGTCGTCCCACTCCATATCGACGTTGACCAGATCTTCCTCCCAGTAGAAGAGGTGCTCGACGCCATCGACGTTGCGGATGCCGTAGCCTTGGATCGCCATGGGTGTTCTCTCCTAGAAGGCGTTGAGGTTGATGTAGGGCTCGACCACGATGGTCGTCCTGTCGATCGTGGTGTTCGTACCCGGCGAACCACCGCCTGTCGTGATGCCGAGGTACACCGAGTAAGTTCCGGCAGCCGCACAGACGTAGAACGCCTCGAACGGAGCGGAGAACTGCGTGACCACGTGCCCGTAAGGAAGTTCCCCCAGGCCGGGCAAGGAATCAACACCGCCACCAGGCTTGTTGACGTAGACATCAGCCCAGACCGCCTGAAAGAAGTCCGAACCGGTCAGCGACATCTGGAACTGAGCTCGGCCTCGGATGTTGACCGCCGTTCCGGCGTTGGCGACGGTGAACGTGAGGGCAGACGTGTTGTAGGCTGCGCCGAGTCCGAGGTTGACTCCAGTGTAGATGGCGTTGGCGAACGTTCCGACCTTCGAACCCCCAGCGATCTGCCAAGCGTTCGAAGGAGTCACCGTCTCCACGGCGCCGGTCGTCCGGTTCATGCCGAGGATCCCAGCCTGAAGGCCCCCAGCTGATGGTCGGGACCCAGCGATGTAGGTGACAAACTGTCCCCACCTCGTGTCGTTGGCACCGGTCTTGGCCGACCACACGCTCCTCCAGCCACCCGAGTAGCACTGGAGCTCCAGGATGTCGGTCACGAAGCAGTACATGCCGGTGACAGGCGACGAGACTCGGCTGTCACGATCGGCAGCGTTCGTGAACCGCATGACGAGCTTGTTCTCAATGGCCTGCGCAAGGGCGAGGAAGTGATCCGGCACGTTCGGCGCGTCGGTGTACTCCGGCACCGGAAGGCTCTGCATGGTTGTGGTGGTCGACATGGGAGTTCCTCCAGGGGATGAATCTAGTCAGGGACCGAACACTTGAGCAAGAAGAACCGCTTGACCTTCATCGAAGGTTCCACCGCCGCCCCCGGAGTGAGCGTCCACGTAAGCCTTGGTGGCCTTCTGGGTGGCAACCTTGGTGTCTGAATCAGCAGAAAGACTCGTGTCTGCATCCAGGTACGACAAAGGCACCTTCGTGTCCGCGTACGTCTTGGTCGCCTTCTGGGTCGCCAACTTCGTATCGCTGTTTGCGGCAAGTGCTCCATCTGTGTCGATGAAGTCCAATGGAATCTTCGTATCCGCGTACGTCTTGGTCGCTTTCTGAGTTGCAATCTTCGTATCACTGTTCGCCGTCAGCGCGGTGTCGGTATCGAGATAAGTATGCGGGATTGCAAGTGCCAGCACCGCATCTTCGAAATTGCCCTCATCGACGGTCACGGTTGACGAGATCCGATTTCCGATCAGAACGAGCTTTCCACCCACTGCGCCCGTACCCGCACTGACGACGTGCAAAGTAATCTCGTCGTTCTGGTGCAGAGTCGGAGTACTCACCGTCGGCGTTCCAGCAGTACCGATGGTGGACTCGGCGCCAGCAGCCAGGGTTGGAGTGGCCGAGAACACTGACACCCCGTTGCGACGCACATCAAAGACGACGTTGCCGGAACTGGACGCCGTTGTGAGGGACGCCGTCGCTCCCGTAAGAGTTCCAGCGAACGGCATCCTGAAAGTGACCTTCAGACCGACCGTGAGGGGCGTAGCAGTCTCATCTTCAACCTGACCCAACGTCAGCGCGAATGGTGCTACCACCATGACAGTACCCGAGGTGACGATCTCTGGTCGGTCCCACTCCGGCATCTCGAAGCTGGAGAAATCGACGTAACAAGGACCGATCACATCCTCCAGGAACAGATCCCCGGCCACAGGTGACACTCGGACCTTTTGGTTGAGTCCAGCAGGCTGCATCGCCCCCATCTTCACCGAGATGAGATCCTCGGAGCCAGGGAACAGCACCTTGGCCGTCAGGGCGGTGCGGTCGAAGTCCTTGATGACGCCGTAGGTGGGGCGGGGGTGCTCCTCGCGCTGCACCTTGCGAGCGATGCGGGCGATGACATCCCTGAGCTCTGCTGCAACCTTGTAATCACCGAGTGCCATCAGCCGACCACCGTCACTCGCTTGGCGGTGCCTGACATCGGCCCCACCTGCATCGGGATCTCCAGCGTGGAGAGAAGGTAACGATCAGGATCGGTCAGCGCCGCTTCGCTGTCGTCAATCTTGAGGATCTTACCTACGTCGAGCCATGGGTAGTTCAACGCCTCGAAACTGAGGTCATACTGCTCCAAGGCAGCGATTCTAAGGTAAGATGCTGCAAGAGCATCCGCCTTGGCTTGAGTGTCGATCAGGCTAGAGGTAATGCGCTTGGTGCGCCGACCGATGCGGGAGATCCGCGTCGGTGATCCTGGTTCGTTGTTCTCGGCTTCCGCCCAGATAGGCAGTTCGCCGGAAGTGGCGTTCTCCTGAAGGACGACGATGTGGTTGTAGAGCTCGTCGTCGTTGGTCGACGGCTCCATGCTGATCGTGTTGCCAGACGAGTCACCGAACGTCTCGACGGTGGCGGTGGTGACGGGATCGACCTTGGGGAGCATTCGCAGTGTGCCGTCCCGGTCGAAGAACAGATCGTGGTTGGCTGCCTCGGCAAGCTTCTTGGCTGCTTCCCAGCGCGACACGTCCCCGTCGAAGCTCACGTCCTCCTGTCCGATGGTCTGCCCGGTGCCGGACACGGCCACACGAGTCACGCCGCTGTTCAGAGCCAGAGCCTTGATCACATCTTCGGGCCGACTGATGGCAGGGAAGCTGACGGCGACCCCGAACTTGGACTTGATCATCTTCTTCGTGTAGTCACGACCGGCCAGCTTGACCGACCGACGGTGGGCAGTCGGCTCCAGCCGGTCGATGTGGAAGTAGCCCAGGTCGAACTCGTACTGGATGCCGTTGATCATCACGCCACGCCGCGCCCGGATGATCTTGTCGTACCAGAACTCATCAGGGGTGGGGGTGAGCTCGCGGTTGAAGTTGTCGAGCTCCAAGTCGATCATCCGGCGTTCGTCGCGAGTCATGTCGACGCTGACCGATCCCGAGATGATCCCCACCATCGGCTTGTAGAGTGACTCATCAGCGTTCAGGATGTCGACCGCACGCCACACCGAGATGACCGAGCCCAGGAGGGCGGCACGGATCTCTGCGTCGGGCGCGGTGACGAACTGCCGGATCTTCTGATCACGGCGCAGCGAGGGCACCGCCCAGAAGAGCGAGTTGGCCGTGAACGTGATGACTTCGACAAGAACGTCTCGGGGCGTACCCGTACCGACGATGTCCGGCTCGTCCACGGCGAACGAGCCCGCAGCAGCGGGCGTGGCGAACCCTGCATCGTCAGTGGTCGGCCCCGGAGCGATCTCGGCGTCGACCGTCAGAGTCGCCGTGCCGGTGGCAGTGAAGTCAGCCGTGTTGCCCGTAAGGTCCAACGAAGCACCGCTCGACGTGATGCTGCCCGTCGCCGTGAAGGTGACGGAAGCGACTTCAACGATGTCGGGCGCCACAAACACGCGCATCGTCGCCGTGACCTGAACCTCCGACACCGCGTCGATGTCCGTGGCCGCAGCCACACCGTCGTTGATCAGAGCGTCACTACTCTGATTGGCAGCTGCCGTGAAGGTGACGGTGGTATCAAGATCAGCCATGGTTCAGTCCAGGATCACCTTGACGGAACCGACCGGCACGTACAGCTGCTCGCCGACCACAGGGGTCAGCGACGAGGTCAGGGTGCCCACCGAGTAGATGACTCCTGTCGGACCAGAAGAGCTCTGCACCAAGGCATAGTGAGTCAGATCGACCGGTGTTCCAGAGAGCGTCGTCGCTCCAGCGAGATGTGACGTGTTGGTCGAGAAAGGTGGCGACGCCGAAGGGTCCGGCGTCCAGGCGGTGATGCGGAGCCGTGCGTAGCCCCCCATCGCGCACTCCTTGGCAAGTACATCGGTGGAGGTCGGATTCTCCAACCCCGAGGTCGGGGCGCCGGTCAGCAGGGCCAGGTAGGGGTTCGTCGCCACGAGCGCGGCGAGCATCAACCGTGCCCCCTCGGTGGTGACGGAGTTGGGCATGACTCAGCTGACCTGAATCTTGATCGACCCGGAAGCGAACTTCAGGCGGTCGCCGTTCACCACGCTCTTGGACGTGATGGCGGCGACAGCGAGCACGGTGCCAGACGAGATAGAGCCACTCGTCGTCACCAGGGCCACGTGCGTGATGGTGAAGCTGGCGTTGAAGGGACCGATGTAGATGTCACCGTTGGACGCCACCTCCACGGGCGCTACGCCTGTGTTGATCGACCCCCAGGTGATGGCTGGACGCAGCGTCGAACCCGTACCCTCGGCCAATGAGGACGGATCAGCGGCACCAGGATTGGCGGTCAGACCGGCCAGGTATCGAGCCGAACCCGCCGTGGCCAGGGTCAGGTTGCCGGAGGCCAGGAGGCCCGCAGCGGCTGCCACCGAGAGCTCCTGTCCCTTCTGCTTGAACGCCATGGATGGCTCCTTCGTGGTGGGTGGCTAGATGGTAGTTCAGGACTCCGACCAGCTGAAGCCGGTCGCCCAGCGCTCGGCCTCCAGGTTTGGAGGAAGGTTGAACTCCAGAAATATTTGAAGATGATGCCAACTGCCGGTGGAGATAGCAGCAAGTGTATCAGATTCTCCAAACATGGAGACATAAGTCCCAGTGGGAGTGAAGTTCACCCGACAAGTGCCAGCAGACAATCCGAGACTTCGATCCCAGTCGAACAAGAGATAAATGGATTGCTCTCCAGATACTCGCCAGATCATGACATCAAGCTCAAGATCCAGGGTGTCAACATCTATGAAGGTGTGACTTACGTCCTGAAAGAAGTATCCATTGACAGATGAACCAGGAGCGGCAACATTGACTCTTCCCGAGTAAGTACCACTCGAAACAATGGTAGATGATCGACTTACATCTGTCGTTCCAGCCTGCCTGTACCTTCCCCAGTTGCCGGTTACGATCGGCGGTGGATAAGAACTAAAGCCTCCAGGCTCAGCATCCTCGAACCCTCCATTAGCAAGGATGTTTACACCCGAAAGATACAGGTGAAACTGATCATAATAAGTATCAGAGATACTCGAAATGGACTCGCCCTTGCCGGCAATGACGGAAACCCAGTCAAAGCTCTCAGGTAGAGCCAAGTCTGGATAGGTGGCCACCACGGACCCATCCAGGGCTATCCGCCCAACGAGCCCCATCAGTTGGACGACAATCCGACGTTGTAGTGCGCTTGAACACGCGACAGCGAAAGCGCGGTGGGGTACCAAGCCAAGAACCTGCCTCGTCCCTGCGTCCGCCGACCCGTCGCCGTCATCCCATAACTCGAAATCCTAGAAGCTGATCCACTTCCGTTGGCAGTTCCAGGAGCAGTTCCGTTGGAACCCGTATTGACCTGAGAGCCATTGAGGTAAAGCTTCAAGGCTGACCCATCCCAAGTAAATACGATGTGATTCCATGTAGAACCAGCGAGATTTCCACCGGTTACTTGAGTTCCCCTGTGATACCCGCTGAGAGCATTAGAACTTCCGATATGGATCATCGCCCCATACGCATTATCACCACCCCAATCAGCCACGGGTGCGGTATCAGATGCAGTTCCAGTCATATACACCCACGCTGAGAGTGAGTATGCCGTTTGGGGGCATCTGTAGGTGGTAGTCCACGACCCAACAGACAGATCAAGAACTGATCCAAAGATCGCATCCGAGTAATAAGTATTTGCACCGGCAGCGAGCGTGAGATGATACCCACCCCCGGCGACATCCAGTGGTGCGCCAGATCCAGACGTACAAGGCCAGAGGGCGCCAGGAGAATCAAGGAGCATCTCTGACAACAGAGTCGACCCAAGTACTCCCGGATCAACCTTGCCCGGCACCCGCGACCTTCTTGGTGGAATCGCCATGTCAGGTGATCCGATTCACGTGGCCGTACAAGACAATCACGTTGGCGGTAGCTGCGAACGCGTAGATCACCTTGCTGTTGCGAAGTACATGACCGGGGATCACCAAGTACTCGCCAGACTCACCAGCGATCGTGACCTCGATGTCATTGTCGGGACTCGTTGTTCCACCGTACTGGATGGTGAGCTTCACGGCGGTCGAACTCGTGTTCACCGCATAGATCCACACCTCATCCCAGCTGGACGTGCCCGACGGGGCCGTGTGGATCGTCGTGCCGGTCGATGCGGTGGCAGCGACCTTGATGCCCAGACCGTCCGTGGAGCCCGACAGAGCTTGCTTAGAGATCGTTGTCATCAAGCTGCCTTGGGGATCACATGGACCGCGGTGCAGTCCTCGGTGTTGGGGATCGTAGCAAACGACCCATCAGCGACTGCGATGATCCCCACGCGCCAGTGACCGTTCAGGTATCGGGAGCCGATGATCTCCCTGTCGTTGCCCCACATGCAGTCGGTCTGCATCTGCGTAGTCGGCTTGACGAGATAGCGCATCTCGCCGGTCTGCATGTCACCGATGATCAGACCCGAGCGGGTGCCATCGAGGCCGATGGACGCGACATCGAGCCACACGACCTTGGTCCCATCGGGCGACAGGTGCGGGTCGAACCAGCCCCACGACTTGGACCCAATCGGCGCTGTCGCCTTGTCGAACCGCCTGGTTGGGGTGATGATGGCGCCGGTGTCGACGGTGGAGATGCGGGTGAGGCCACCTACGGTCCATGACGGTTCGGCCTGGTCGACCCACCTCGCGCCGGTCGGTCTGCCGGTGAGGTCGGTTTCGACGCACACCCACTGCTTGCGGATCGGGATCGGCCAGATCCACCACGTCTCCCATTCGACCGCGGCGTGGATGAGGGTGCCGTGGGTGGTGGGTGCGGCGTGGCCGTGCTGCGCCCAGACCGTCCGGTTCAGCCCGGC
>OFQX01000099.1_pt1 | contig 27450 bp, 19 predicted proteins | sample 1542951 | NCBI WGS metagenome assembly OFQX01 (sample SAMN07774215, study PRJEB24372) | wastewater metagenome | isolation source: WWTP Novara (Effluent) | place: Italy: Novara | collected 2015-12
CTTATGGCGGCGGCGGTGGTGGTGCGTCCTATTCTGGCGCTACGGGAACGGGCGGTGCTGGCGGCCAAGGCATAAACACTCTGACTTATACGCCACTCGTCGCATCAGTCTTCGCGCGCAATCTACCAATGCTTGGGATGTGATCTATGCATGTCGGATATACGCAGATCGATGCCGATGGTAACGAGATCAAGGTGTTTGGCGATACGTGGGGTCAGTGCGTAAAGGTTCCCGACGAAATCGATACGCCAATCGGCCGCGTTGGACCGCCACAGGTCGATGTCGACTACGGTGGCCATAGGCTTGTTGCGCGCTTTAAGGTTCCGGGAGAATTGCAGGTCATCGCCGAGCGCGATCGGCGATTGGCTCTTGGTTTCGACTTCGACTTCAATGATGCACGCGGCGTGCACCGGATCGGAACGACCTCAGACGACATGGACGGATGGGATGAGGTTACGGCCATGGCGCAGGCGGCCATCAACAAGGGAGTGCCGCAAACCGCGATCGATATCGTAACGGATACTGGTCCGGTCGCGATCACGGCGATGGAGTGGCAGGATGTCTTGTTCGCGGCAGCTCTTTTCCGCCAGCCGATATGGGCAAAAAGCTTCGTACTTGCCGCCATGACGCCGGTTCCGGAGGATTACGCTTCCGAACCCTACTGGAGCTGATGCGGTGAGCTACGACTATACGAGCTATGTGGCCCAGCTTGCCGATATGCTGACGGTGCAATCAACGAATCCGCAATTCGTCGAGATACTGCCGTCGATCATCGACTATGCCGAGCAACGCATCTATCGCGAATTGGACCTTCTCACGACGGTGGTTCGTGATCAATCCTCGACGCTCAGCGCCAGCACGCGCGACTTCACTTTGCCGCAAGGCCCGTCCGGGCGATTTGTGGTCGTCAACGCGCTGAACCTGATGAGCGGCGGCCAGCGCGTGCAAGCGCTGCGCCCCATCAGCTTGGAATTTCTGGACGCCTGCTATCCGTCGTCGACATCCAGCGGGACGAGTGCGGTTCCGCAGTTTTTCGCGATGGTGACAGACCAGACGCTAGTGGTGGCACCCCCTTCCGGGAGCAGCTTTACCGTCGAGGTCATTGGCACAATTCGCCCCGCTCCGTTGTCGAGCACGAACCCGACCACCTATCTGACGCTGTACCTGCCAGACATCTTCATGGCCGCAAGCATGATCTTTGGCAGCGGCTACCAAAGAAATTTCGGCAGCATGAGCGATGATCCAAAAATGGCGGCGTCATGGGAAGGCCAGTACCAGAGCCTGATGGCGTCGGCCAGCATCGAGGAAAACCGCAAGAAGTGGCAGTCTGTGTCGTGGACATCGAAATCTCCATCGCCTATCGCTCAGCCGCAACGGGGCTAATTGAGAAATGACAAGCGCCTACACCAACAACCTCAATCTTGAGCTTCAGGCGGCCGGATCAAACACTGATCTTTGGGGTGATCCGCACCTCAATCAGAATGTGTTCACGCCGATCGACGGAGCGATGGGTGGTGTTTTGTCGGTTCCGCTGACCAATTCCGACGTGACGTTGACCAATGCGCAGTTCTGCAATCAGACGTTTGCCTTGACCGGGACGCTATCAGCCAACGTCAGCCTGCTTTTTCCGCTCAGCCCGAATTCGGTCGGATCTGCAACGGCAGTCGGTGGTTCGCGCATCATCGACAATCAATGCACCGGAAGCTTCAGCGTAACAGTAAAGACGGCGGCTACCGGATCGACGGGTGTTGTTGCGGCGCAGGGCGTAAAATCGATCGTCACATCCGATACGGTCAATGTCACGTTCAGCGACAGCCGCCTTGGGACGGCAGACATCATGCGCATTGCCGCATGCATCGGGTCGCCGAGTGGTGCCGTAACGGGCGTTGCAGGGACGGCGCAAAGGCCAGCATCCATGGTTTTCGATGCGACCAATGGTGTGCTTTATGCATGTACCGCTGACGGCACTGCTGGCTGGGTGCCGCAGTCGGGGTTCTTTCCGCAGCCTCAGGGCTATCTCACGCCCACATCAGGAACGGCAATCATCACGGGGGATTCGACGTCTGCAACAGCCGTTTACTACACGCCGTATGTCGGAAATTGCGTTCCGATCTATAACGGCAGTTGGATGCAAGCTTATTTTTTCAGCGAATTGACGCTGGCGCTGTCATCGTCGCAGGCGGCGAGCCAAATCTATGACGTGTTCGCGTTTTTGAATTCCGGGACCGTGACTATTGGAACCGGGCCTGCATGGTCAACGGCAACGCCGGGATCGTGCTCGCGCGGCGCGGGAGCCGGCACGACACAACTCAGTCGCGTCAATGGGCTAATGGTCAATACTGTGTCGATGTCAGTGCGCAACGGCGCGTCGACATACACCGTGGCTGCAAGTCAAGGCACCTATCTCGGGTCTCTCTATATGGACGGGACGAACGGACAGGTGTCGTGTTATCGCTCATGGGGGCAAAGCCGGAAATGGGGCATATGGAATGCCTACAACCGAACTCCGGTCTTTCTCAAGGCGGGCGACAGTACGGCAAGCTGGACGTATGCGACGGCAACATACCGGGCAAGCAACAACAACAGCGCGAATTGCATGAACGTCTTCTGCGGTCTTGCGGAAGAAGTTGTCGTGATCAACTTTGGTCAACGCATATTGGCGACGGCAAATACGAGTGGAGTGCCTAAGATCGGGATCGGAATTAATTCAACATCGTCACCAAGCGGACTGGTTGGCGTTTTCAAGGCATACGATGGAGGCAGTGGCGATACAAATACTGTATACTCATCGTGGAGGCAAAGCCCCTTCCTGGGCGTCAATGCGGTCACGGCTCTCGAGCAGGGTGCAGGAGATTCGACCACAACATATTATGGCACGGAATCCAACATGCTACTGACCGCTGACTGGCGGGCATGATCCGGAATGCCAATTCAGTCGATTAAGCTTCGCCCCGGCATCAACAAGGAATTTACGCCAGCGCTGAACGAGGGCGGATGGTCTGACAGCAACCTCATCCGGTTCAAGAGCGGCTTGCCGCAGAAGGTCGGCGGATGGGAAAAGTTCTATCCGTTTTCAGTGAACTCGCCGATCCGCGCCTTGCATGCATGGCAGGACTTGAATGCCGTCGATCATTTGGCCGAAGGAAGCCAGTCGAGCCTTGGTGTTGTAACCAGCGAAGTTTTGACGAATATCACGCCGCAGACCGTGACGACAGACCCGACGATCAACTTCTCTACGACAAACGCGTCTCCGACCGTCACCATCGTCGATTCCGGGGTCACAAACGTCACAACCTACGACAGCGTTTATTTCAATACGCCGATCGCTGTCGGCGGGCTTGTACTTGCTGGTCTCTATCCGATAATCAACGTTGCCGGCGCGAATTCCTACCAGATCACTGCCAGTGCAAACGCGACATCGACCGTTGCAAGCGGCGGCGCGGTCCCATCTTTTGCCGTCTCATCCGGGTCTCCGACGGTCACTGTGACTTTCGCCTCTCATGGAGGGGTCGTTGGGGGCAACTTCACTTTTCCGATTGCGACGACGGTTGGCGGCATTACGATTTCTGGCACGTATGAAATCGTCACCGTCCCAACAGCGAATACCTTGACGATTACTGCTTCGCAAACGGCGTCGTCGACAACATCCGCATCGATGAATGGCGGCAACGCTCAGATCGTCTATTACATCAGTTTGGGTCCGGCCGCGACAGGATCGGGGTATGGCCGAGGCGGGTATGGTGCCGGTGGGTATTCGAGCGGAACGACGTCATCCGTTCAGTCTGGAACGCCCATCACGGTTGCGGATTACAGCCTGGATAATTGGGGCAAGACGCTTCTCGCGTGTCCGGAGAATGGCGGTCTTTACTCTTGGGACCCGGATGGCGGGTTCCTCAACGGGTCGCTCGTATCGACGGCCAATGCCCCGATCTTTAATGCCACCATGTTTGTTGCGCAGCCGGCGCAGATTTTGGTAACGCTCGGGTCGACAACGCAAAAAGTCTCAGGGTCAATCGGCGTCTATCAAGACCCGCTACTAATCCGGTGGTCGGATCAGGACGACTATACGAATTGGTCGATCGATACGACCAACCAAGTCGGCTCGGTTCGCTTGCCCAGGGGGAGCACTATCGTCGGCGGCATCCAGGCTCCAAATCAGGCGCTTGTGTGGACGGATATTGCCGTGTGGTCGATGCAGTACATCGGCCAACCGTTGGTTTTTGGCACAAATGAAATCGCATCGGGATGCGGGCTTATCGCCAAGCACGCGCGATGCGTGTTGCGCAATTCTGTTTATTGGTTTTCACAGCAGAATTTTTATATGCTGGTTGGTGGTGGCGTTCAAGTCATGCCATGTTCGGTCTGGGATGTTGTTTTCCAAGACCTCGACACCGACAACGCGTCGAAGTGCTGGGCGTGGGCCAACTCTCTGTTCAACGAAGTCTGGTTTTTCTATCCGTCGATCCAGGACGGAACCGGCGAGTGCTCGCGCTATGCCAAGTGCAACGTTGCGGAAGGTATGGTGTGGGATGTCGGCCAGATGCAGCGCTCGGCCGGAATCGATCAAACCGTTCTCGGCCCACCAATCGCAGGAACATCGTCCGGGATCATCTATCAGCATGAAACAAGCAATGACGGCGATGGCTCTCCGATCAATGCCTACGTGCAATCTGGAGAATTCCTGATCTCCGATGGCCAATGGGTGACGTTCTGCGACCAGGTGCGTCCGGATATGAAGTTCGGACAATCCGGACAACCACAAACGGCAGTGATATCCGTGACGATCGATACCGAGAACGACATTACCGGCGAGCAGCAGACATCGGGGGCGTTGATCTTCACGGCGCAATCGACGTATTTAACGCCGCGTATTCGCGGGCATCGCGCCAGTGTTCGCATTGAAAGTTCCGATCTTGGTTCATGGTGGCGAATGGGGCGCATGCGGTTTCGCGCAACACCGGATGGAAGGGTCTGATGGCCGATATCGATACGCAGCAGCTCGCGGCAGCTCTGGCGCAAGCCCTACAGCAAGGCGGCAACAATCAGCCGATGCTGTCGGCTATTCAGAATGCCAATCAAATCTTGTCGAAGATGGTGCAGGCGTTCACGACGAGCCTGCCGCAAATTCAGTCGACACAGACGACTGTGGGCGCTGCGGGCGGAGCAAGCGCGCTGCCGGCAACCCCGCTCGGCTATATCAACATGACGCTGCCCAACGGCACGGCGGTTGTCGTGCCCTATTTCAATCCTTGAGGCATAGCTGATCATGGCCTACTCGTCTGCGGTCGAGCGTGCCCTAGCGCTTGCGGCGGAGAGGCATGGCGTCGATCCGTCTCTACTGCGTTCGTTCGTAGCAATAGAAAGCGGCGGTAATCCGAGCAATGTGACGGGATCGTACCGGGGATTGATGCAGCTATCGCCGCAGGAATTCGCGCGATACGGTGGGCGCGGCGATATTCACGACCCGGAAGCCAACGCAGTCGCAGGCGCGGCAAAGATCGCGGCGGAAAGCGCCGCATTCCAGCAGAAATATGGGCGCACGCCGACGGCGGCGGACATCTATCTAATCCATCAGCAGGGCGAAGGCGGCGCAGCGGCGCATTGGGCAAATCCGGAGGCTCCGGCGTGGCAGAATATGCTCTCAACCGGCGAGGGTAAGCAGAAGGGCGAGGGTTGGGCTCGCCAAGCCATCTGGGGCAATCTCCCTGACGCAGAAAAGCGCCGCTTTGGCTCGGTCGATAACGTCACGTCGAAGGATTTTACCGACTTCTGGAATAGCCGCGTTGCTCGTGCGGGTGGTGGCGACGGTTCATCGAATGCAATTGCGGGCTTGGGAGCGGCAGCAGCCGCGACGGCTGTGTCTTCGTCCGACGCATCAAACCCGGTCACGCTTGCGGATGCGTCTGGCCCTTCGGACGCTCCCCTTTTTCTTGGGTCGGCTCCGTCATCAAAGATCGAACATGCATTGAAGCTTGCCGATGCGGTGTCTCCCAAGCAGCAAATGTTGCGTCCGGTCGATATCCTGCATCCAACGCAATCGCTCGGTGGCGGGGCAAGTGAAGGCTTGAAGATGGCGCAAGCCTCTGGGATTACCGGAGGGCGGACGTTTGCATCTGGAGGCGCTGTGGACGATGAAATCACTGGCGCGAGTAAGAGCGCAGGCATTGCAACGGCCCGAGAGTGGGCGCTGAACCCTCCTATTGTGCCGGAGCAGCGCGGATACCTCGTGCCAGGCAGGATACCGGCGCACGTGTCGGGAACGGATCGTCCAAACGTCGAACTTGCCGTTCCCGGCATCATCCAAGAGCCGATCGACGCGTGGGCGCGGATGGTCCGCGAATCGAAAGATCAGGTCGCAAGCGGAAATATTGATCCGGCGAAGATGGCCGAGGATGCGTTTACCGTCGCAAGCTCGGTTGCAATGGGCGGGGGTGCCGCGCCGAAGCCAAAGATGAGCGCGGGGACGTTCGGGGGGAAGCTGGATCGAATGGTCGTGCAGTTCCCCAACAGGGGCATCCCTGAAGGCTATCGGATCCCGCGTCCCGACGATGTGTACCATCCGTACATCAACGCGCTGAGCAAGGAGTCGGCATTGCGTGGCGAGGCGGGTCCGCCCGTGGACTGGCGTGACGCACATACTCGCAATGCCCCGCTGCGTGAAGCAGCCACCCAGATCGCTGGAGACCTTGGCGCTTACGGGCTCAAGATAGAGACCCCATTCGACTACTACGACGATGCGCAGCGCATGATGGGGCTGCACAGAGCGGCACGCATAGATGCGGCGGAATCAGCTGCCGTGGTCCCGCATGAAGTGGCGAAGACGGCTGATGCCATCGGCATCAAAAGCGGACTAGGCGGCAAGCGGTTGGATCGAGATTACGGCGTAACATTTGAGCCGAAGCCAGCATACTCGACCGCAGATGAGTATAGAGCAGCCATGGCCGACGCTAATCGCATGTTCGACTTCGACCGTTATGATTTACTGTCGCGACAGATGGACAACCTTCGTGACGGCGGCGGCAAGATCAAACAGCGCATCGGTGCATATGATGTGGATGAGCTTGAGTTTGATCCGAAAGCCAAGGTCAACGGAGGAACCGACATAAGCATTGCGCACGACGCAACGGCGGACGACATCCTGAATTGGATGCGGTTGGCGCGCAATGCGGGGACATTCTACTCCAACTCCGACCGCGCGGCTTTCCCCGGTATAGTTGTTCAGGGAGCGCAGCACGAACCGGCGGATGACAGATTTCGACTAAGCGACAGGGCTTTGCGAATTGCCAGGGCGGAAGGTGGGTCTGTGAGCGAGCCAGTCGATACCGGGTCTAACGTTCCCGAAAGCCTCGAATCGCTTCTGGCCCAGCAAAAGCAGCTGATCGAGGGCCGCCGGCCGGCGCAGATGTATCCGCTCGGTACGCGGGAATTGCCGCTGCCGTCCGGTATGGAGCGGGTGCAACTCCCGCGTGGGGTCTACCACTACAATCCCAAGCTGATCAGTCCAGAACGCATTGCATCGGCGTCGATGTCGGGACGCGAGAACGATATTCTTGGTCTAGGTCCGCTGTCAAAAAATGATGTGCTTGCGCAAGCACGCGCGACGGGGGAAAGCCCTGTTGTGGTGACGGAGCGTGATCCGTTCGGGGCGGAGTTGAAGGCATCATTGGCCACGCCAAGTACGGCGCGCGTTCAGGCCGATGAAATCGCGCAATCGAAAGCGCCCGACAGCAGCATAGGGCTTGAGCCGGTCGATGGTGTCGTTGGGCAAAGAAGCGGGGGCGGTGGGATGATCGACAGGGCATTGCGATTGGCGGTTCCGCGCAAAGCGGAAGGAGGCGGATTGAGCGATCCCATCGATGCCGAATTTACGGATGTCGATCCCGGTCCGCATGGACTCGGTCGCGCGTCCGTGTTTTCCGATCCGCGCTATTCTGATCCGACGGCCGAGACGTTCGCCGGCAAGATGCCGGATGAATTGCGCGGTCAAGGATTGGGTGAAAGTCGCGATCCTCATCCGGCAGACCGAAGCGTCCTGACAACCCGCGAATTGCTGCGTCAGTTCGGTTCGGAAGACGCCCCGATGGCATTGATGGGCGTTGGCCCAGGCCGTGGTGCTCCTGGTGTCGGATCAGCACTGTTCAACACCATGACCATGGCCGGTCCAATCATCGCCGGGTCAGACCCGGCGGACGCGGCTAGGAAGAAGCCAGCACCAGAACCCGTGTCGGCTCCTCCTGTCGGGCAGGACGAAGTTCTCAAGGCCATTGGCGGCGACCCGGCGCTAACGAGCCTTTATGCGCAGTTGCGTCAGGCGCAGGCCGACGCCAACAACCCCGAACTCTACAAGTCGATCCGCGCTGCCGCGAACGAGCGAGCCATTGACCTTCAGAACAAGCTGAACCTTGGTATTGAGGAGTTGACCAAGGCGCAGCGCCCGTTTGACAAGGCGCATCCTGACCTATCGGCCAACTGGCCTGCAATTCAGGCTCTTATCCCAGGCATTGCAGGCTTTGCCACCAAGGCTATCGGTGACGCCATAACCTACTCCGGCAAGGCACCGTGGCGTCGGGCGTTGCGTGAAGCGCAGCGTGCGGCCGGGTCCGGGGATATTGCGGCGGAAGCGGCTGCGACCGAGAAGCTGCGCCAGTACGTCGGCGACAATCCGGGGGTTATGCGGCAAATTGCCGATGGGACGAGGGATACGGTCAAGGCTTTGAGCCCGACTATTGCCGGTGCCGTGGCTGGGGCGGAAGCCAGTCTTTACCCCGACCAGCACAATTTGCGCAACACGCCAAAGGGGACTCCGGCGCATGATCGGGCCGAGGATGTGCTGAGCCCGCAGAATATCGCGGCGAACGCTGGGCGTGGGGCGCTGATCGGGGCTCTGGGCGGATTTGGCGGGCAGCATTTGTCGCCTACGTATGCGACGAAGTACCCGCTAGCGGAAAGCAAAGCCTTCATGGCGCGGAGCGCTACTGAATATCAGGGCGGCATCGACCGGCTTAGTTCCTCGGTGTTGAGCGGGCAGCGCGCGAACGAGCTTGTTCAAGAATCTCGTCGCAGCGCTGGCGATGCTGCCGCGACCGCTCTCCAGCAATCACAGCTAAACGACGAAGCGCATCGGCTCGCTCTAGAAGCTGTTCAGCAGGGACCGACGAAGGTTCAGCAGCGCCAGTTCGTTGGCGACCTCCTGAACCGCAATCTGCCGATGCGTGAGCCGCTGCCGGCAAATCCACCGCTTCCGTCCGCAGCTTTGCCCAATCCGGCATCTAATTCTCCCCTGCTTCCGTCTCCCCTCCAATCTAATGGAGCCGGTTCGGTTCCGCAAGGGGCGGCAAGCCGAGCATTGGCGCTTGCCCGCGATCCGGCCTTGTCCGAGCCAATTGGGGGCGGGGCCGGCGCGGCTGCCGCTAAAATCAAATGGGACGATGCGGCCCACGGCGGGCACGCGCGCGATTTCCTGGCCGAGAACGCTGGCAGCCTCGACAAGCTGCATCCGGTGGACATCGCCCGTCATTACGAAAGTCGCGGCGTGCGCCCGCCTGAGATGAAGGACATCGAAAAGCGCCTTGACCGCACGCGCGGGCTGATCGCGCACACGATTGCTGAACGCAAGGCTGCTGGGCTTTCCGTAGGTGAGAAGGACATCGCCGACATTATCCGCAGGCTTCCGGCTGGAGTGGGCATCGATGCCAAGGGGAAGGTCATCGATCCGCTGCTTGGCATCGGGGCGGGGATTGCGGGCGGTTCCGCACTGTCAAATGGTGGCGGCGAAGCGCAAGGTGATGCTGACGCTGGATTGTTTGCATCCGGTGGTGCGGTGGCCAAGGCATTGAAACTCGCCGGTCATCCGGTGGTCAATCAGCCGGCGCGCGGCCCGCATCTTCCGCACGTCGGCCCGATCATGGGAGCAAGCCCCGGTCGCGCCGATCATGTGCCGATGGCGGTTCCGGCCGGTGCCCATGTCGTTCCGGCCGATATTGTATCAAGCCTCGGCCAGGGCAACACTCATGCCGGCATGAACGTGCTGTCCAAGATGTTCCGATCCGGACCTTATGGCGTTCCGGCCAAGCCAACAAAACTGGCTGAAGGCGGGGCGGTTCCGATCATGGCGTCGGACGGGGAATTCGTCATCGATCCCGCCATGGTGGCGGAAATCGGTGGCGGTGATCCGAACTACGGTCACGACGTTCTCGACCAGTGGATTTTGAACGCTAGGCACAAGGCCATCGAGACCATGCAGAACCTCGCCCCTCCGGCGACGGACTGAGGATGCAAAACACTATGACCGAGACGACGTTGCCAGAGGTCGGCCCGGCGCTGGCCGATCGGGTGCGCTTTGCCGAACGGGGCGACTATGACGCCCTGATGCACCTGTGCATGTGCCTGCACGAGGAAAACGGATGGTTTGATATGAGCGTGGATCGGGTGCGCAAGACCCTGATGAGCCACTACGCCCGAGACGGGGGAATTATCGGGGTCATCGGTCCGGTCGGGAAAATCGAGGGGGCCATCGTCATGCGCATGGCTCAAATGTGGTATTCCGATCAGTGGTTGCTGGAAGAAATGTTCTCGTTCGTGCATCCTGAGTTTCGCCGTTCAACAAATGCCAAATCTCTGATAGAATTCGCAAAGTCGTGCGCTGTCGATATTGGCGTTCCATTGCTCATTGGCATTATTTCCAACGAGCGGACCGAGGCCAAGGTTGGATTATACAAGCGACAACTTGGTAAGCCGGTGGGGGCTTACTTCGTGGCCAATGATGTCGTGCGTGGACAACAGCCGGCGCTGGCGGGTTAAGGGGATACCGGGGTAAGATGGGCAAGGGCAGCAACACGCAGTCGACGAGCCAGTCGCAGACGACCTCTCCTGGAAACCCCAATGCAGTCGCGGCCTATAACCGGCTGTTTGGCATCTCGCAGGGCCTAGAGGGCAACACCTGGAACCCGGCGACGGCGCAGCAGGTTGCTGGGTTGGCGGCTCCCCAGCAGCAAGCGCTCGATGCGGTATCGGGGGGGATTGCCTCGCCCTACATGGCGCAGGCGGCGGACTACGCCCAGATGGGTGCGTCTCCGATCTCCGCGTCTCAGATTGCCAACTACCAGAACCCGTGGACGCAGCAGGTCATCGACGCCACGCAGAATGATTTCGACGTTGGCAATGCCCGTCAGCAATCGGGCGTGCAAGGCAACGCCCGCATCCAAGGTTCTCTCGGTGGTGATCGCGAGGCCGTAGCGCAGGCGCTGACGGCCGAAGCGCAGCAGCGCACCCAAGCCCCGGTCATCGCCGATTTGCGCTCGAAGGGCCATACTACGGCGCTTGGGGCAGCACAGAACGATGCAGCGCGGCAGGAGCAGGGCGCTACGATCCTCGGCAACCTATCGCAGGCCAATATCGCGTCTCTGCTTGGGCTCGGTCAGGTGGCGCAGGGACAGCAGCAGAACGTGCTCAATGCGAACACGGCCAATGCGCAGGCACAGCAGGCATTCCCGTATCAGAATTTGCAATTCCTGACCGGCATCAATACCGCGCTCGGTGGTGCTTCCGGATCGACTTCGACCGGCAACAGCGCAACGCAAGGTCCAACGCCGAACACATGGAGCCAGTTGGCTGGCTTGGGTCTCGGCGCAGCGGCCATGATCCCTGGCCTCAATACGGGCGGTCGCGTTCCGGGGTATGCCAGTGGCGGCGGAATAGCTGCGCCATTTTCAGGGGGCTATATTCCGCAGATGCAATTCCAGGCTCATCCCTTGGCAGCATCGCCCATGAACATGGCGCAACCGCAGATGTCGGCCGATGGCGGCTTTGGCTCACACATGAACGACATCAAGTCCATGACGCAAGGCTTCAAGGGCATTATCGACGGGGGCAAGAAAGCCGGCGCGTGGGCGCGCACGTCGATGGGACCGGAATCAGTCAGCGGTAGCGGCGAAGCCATTCCCGGATTTGCCACGACGGTCAATCCTGAAGGCATGGGCGGCTGGGGGAATTATCTGTCCGGCATGATGCCCGAGGCGAGTGGTCTTGGCAGCATGGGTGGGATCGGTAGCGGACTTGGGGGCGGCATGATGAGTGCCGGGCTCGAAGGTCTGGGTGGTATGGCGGGTGGTCTGTCGGCGGGGCTGTCGGGCATGGGTGCCGGGCTGGGTTCGGCGCTGGCGTTCCTGGCTAGTGGTGGGGCGGTCAAGGGCTATGCCGACGGCGGCGACGTGGCCGATCTCGTCAACGAGTACGGTCCCGATATGGGGGATCATGTTGCGGACCTCGAAGGCGGATTTGGCAACGCACGACTTGCCACGCCGATCCTGGCCCCGGTGGCTCCGTCTGCCCCAAGTGCTCCAATTGCGGGCGATGGGATTGCGGCCCCGGTGCGTGACATTGCCCCCCGTCAGACCGCAGGTAGCGACTACGCCACGACGGCTGGATGGGAACCAACGGTTGCGCATGAGCCGGCCCCGGCCATGATCGGCGGTCCTGCGCCATCTGCGGGAATTGGCATCCCGGCACCGATTACCAAAGCGGCTTCGGGCTTTCTCGACCGCATCAATCCGGCCAATTGGGACGACAACACGCGCGCTGGCGTGCTGCAAGCCGGGCTCGGCATGATGGCGGCCGGTCATGGGGGGCCGGGGTCGTTCCTTCAGAACATCGGTGAAGGCGGATTGAAGGGCGCGCAGGCATATCAGACGCTGGATCAGGGCGCCAAGCACCGGGCGATGGAGCAGCAGCGTATTGATCAGGCGGCAAAAGAGTTGCAAATGCGCGCTGATCGCGAAGCACTGGCAACGCTCAAGGCACCGTATGAAATCCGGCATCTGGCCGCGCAGGACGAATTGATCCAGCAGCAGGTACTTGATGGCAAGAAGAAGCTGGTTCCGATCGCCTACGATTATATGGGCAAGCCAACGGCCTACGCTCAGTATGAGCCGGCAACCGGCAAGTTCACGCCGCTGAATGGCGGTGCGTCTGGTGCTCCGGCCGATACGTCGATGCTGACGGGCGAGGAATTCTTGGCAACCGTGCCGCCCGGCATTCGCGCCAAGGTCAAGGCGATGGGCGATTACGAGGCCGCTCCTTTGCCAGGGCAGCGCGGCGCGGCTGTCATGAACATGGTCAAGCAGTACAACCCGGAATACCAGGAAAACACGTATTCCACGCGAACGGCGCTGCGCAAATCCTACGAAGGTGCCGGCAAGCAGTATCAGGAAATGCAGGCCATCGGCACGGTGGCCGGGCATCTTCACGATCTGATGGAGAAGGCCGAGAAGCTGGAAAACGTTGATGGATGGGGACCGCTGAACGCGCCTGCGAATTGGGTGCGCGGTGCGTGGATGGGGGCCAGCCAGGACCCGCGCATCAAGGGGTTCAACACGACGCGGCAAGCGGTCGCTGACGAACTCGGCAAGGCATACAAGGGCGGCGTCGTCAGCGAGGGCGAGGTCAAGGCGTGGAAGGAAAACATTTCGGCCACGAGCAGCCCGGCCGAGCTGAAGGAAGTCGTCGGCACGCTCAATCAGCTTCTTGCATCGAAGCGGTCGACGCTTGAGGACGGCTATAAGAAAGTCATGGGCAGCACCGCCTTGCCGAAGGATTTCACGGCGGAGAGCGAGAAGTCGCGCAAGAAATTCCAGGCGATCGACGCGTGGGCTCATGGTGACAAGAGTGCCGATGCCAATGCGGCGGTTGCCCCATCGCGCCCGAATGGTGTTCCATCCGGTTCTCTCTACAGCCCATCGCGCAAGATGTGGAAATCCTCGGACGGGGCGATGTTCGATGAAAACGGCGCACGGGTGCAGTAATGGCGGAAGTCAACGACTGGATTGACCCAAGCGCGCAACCGGAGCCGCAAAAGCCGGAAACTGCTGCTGGCAGCTTTCCATCAACGCTTGCCCCGTTTGCAACTCCGGTGTCCGATGCGAACGCGGATGCATGGGGCAGCCAGGCGCAACCGGCATTCCTGCGCACGCCAGAGCCAGCGCCCGCCGAATCAGGCCCAAACGACTGGACCGCGCCAGGGCAGAAAGCCGTTCAGCGCTCGCCCTACGCCGAGCCGGATGCGGAAACGTGGCTTGGCCGGCGCGGCCAGGACATCCGTGGCAAGCAGGACCCGCGCTTTAAGGACGTTGAGGCGTTCTCTCCGGGCAGCAACTACGACGCGGCCAGCGCCATGGAGCGTGCGAAGTTTCTTGGTGCCGATGACGCGGCGATGGCCGATATCATCAAGAAAAACCTCGGCGCAAATTTCGTGCGTCTTGAGCACGATGCCAATGGCTATCCCATGGTCGTGCATCGCGGCGAGGATGGTGGTGAACAACGGTCCTATGTCAACAAGCCGGGCATGGATTGGAGCGACATCGACCGTGGCATTCAGGGCGCGTTTCCATATGTGTTGACTGGCGGCGCAGCCGGTGCTGCCGCTAAGGGTGCCGGGCTGCTGTGGAACATGGGTGCGCAAGGTGTTGTTGGTGCCGCCACCAATCTCGCGTCGCAAGTCGGGCAGAAAGCGATCGGCTCCGACCAGCAGATTGATCCGGCTCAAATAGGTATCATGGGGGCGATTTCCGCTGCTGTTCCGGTGGTCGGAAAGCTCGCAGATGCCGGCATTCAGCGCTATTTCCCATCGAAGGAAGTAAAGCAGGCCCTCGACGTATCGACGACGCCTGCTGCTTCCGGCGTCAAGCAGATCGAGCGCTACGCCAAGTACGACGATGTTGATTTCTCCAACGTGCTCGGCAAAATGCTGCCGAAAGCACCGGAAGGCTCGAATCTGGCTCAGGGCCAAGTCGACGACATCGCGCGCATGTCGTTTGGCGAGGGGATGTCGACGGCGGATATCGTCGCAAAAACTGGAGTGCCCGCACCGTTCGTCGAGAACATTGCGGCGCAGGAAGCCACTATTCAAAACCGCTTTGCCAATCAAAATTTGCTTGAAGTCATCAAGTCGGGCGAGTTGACGCCGGGCAAGTTCGGTGATCTGCGCCCCGAGGTCGTAACGACCAAAAACCTCAACGGCGTTGTGCAGGATGCCGCCAACACCGAGGGACGGGGCCAGAATTTTGCGCAGCGGGAATATCTCGCTCGGGCGCAGAACATGAAGGATGTCATGACCGATGACATCGACAAGTTTTGGGGAACGGGAGCGCGCAGCGCGGCGCAGGACGCGCTCGATCAGCGCTATGGCACGCTCTCGGCTCGCTACGACAAATTCCGCAAGGGCAAGACCGAACTCGTCAAGCCGGAAGACTTCGGCCCGCGACTGACGCAGACGAAAGAATTCACCGATGCGATGCAGTACGCCACGGATGCCGAGATCATCCGCACCGGAAACCCTGCCTTGGGTGAGGCAGTGGCGCGCGGCAATGTCGAGTTGACGCCGGCCAACGTGCTGGATATGTCGCACTACCTGTCGATGAACGCGCGCTCGAATTTCGGCGAGAACGCTGCGGCGCAGATGCGTGCCGATCAGATTCGCGGCATGTTCCAATCGTGGATTGACAATTCCTTCTCGAAAAAGTTCAAGTCGCTCAATCAGGATTACGCCACGTTCAAGCGGGCACTCGAAGCCCGCGACAAAGCCTCCGATCTGGCATTCTCAAGCGGATCGAAGGCGGCAGACGCGTATAAGTGGTATCTTGATCAGAAGGCAGGTGTCGGCAAGGCTGTGTCTGGACTTGATGAGAAGATTGCAGCAGCCCAGGCCAAGGCGGAAGCGGCGGCAGAGCGGGTAAAAACGGCAGCTACTCCGCGCGCCAAGAGCACGCTATCAGGTCAGGTGACGAAGGCGCAGAACGAGATTGCCGCTCTGACCGAGCAGAGGTCGGCGCAGCAGGCCATCCTCGATGAATTCCGCATGGCATGGGGCAATTCCTTGAAGGAATCGCTCGGCAACATGCGTTTTTCGATGAAGCCGACGACGATGATCGAAAACATGCTGAGCCGAGCCCAGCAAAACCGCGTCATGGATATTCTCGGACCCGAGAAGGGCAAGCAGTACATCGAGACGCTGTTCAACAATCAGAATCAAGCCCGCACCGGCAACGTGCTCTATGGCGGTCCTGATACAGCGTTCAAGATTCAGCGCGCGCATGACCGTGGGCCGATTTGGAACGTTGCATCGAAACTCGCGCATGGGCATCTCGGCAATATCGCTGATGACGTGCGCTCTGCCCTGTCGGCGCGGTGGAAATCATCGGCCATGGACAAAATCAACGAGATGATGTCCGAGCAAGGCGTCGAGCCGGTCCGCAACGTGCTGCGGTCGTACCTCGCAGGCAAACAACTATCCGAGCCGATCAGTGCCCCGCTGCTAGCCCCCACGGCGCAAGGCACAACGCAGGCAGCTGGAAGCCTCGGTCACATGCCGGCCAAGCAGGTTGGCGCGGAAGCTGGGCGGCCCTTGCTGCCAGCCCCGCAAACTGCCGACGCTCGCGACCGGCAAAAGCGCGAATCCGATCTTGTGGCCAAGGCCAGATCAGCTATTGATCGCGGTGCGCCACGAGAAAAAGTCATTGAGCGGTTGCGTAAATTCGGCGTCGAGCCGATCGGCCTTTAAGCGACCGGGGACCTATGGCGGATAACCCTTTCGACGATCTCGTACCGCAAGGCGGCCAACAGACGGCGGCGAACGCCGATCCGTTCGGTGATCTCGTCCCGCAACAACCGCAAACCCCTGGCTTCCTCTCGACGCTCGGTCAGGCCGGCGCGCGGGGTGTGCAGGAAGGCTTGCGCGAGAACGCGGAAGGCTTTGGCGTTGCCGGACGTGCTGTATCGGGGCAGGGCGCATTCCAATATCACGGTCCTGAAGCAAAACCTGACGATTACGTCAGCAGGGTTTTGCAGCAGCCGTTTTCCGAAGGCTGGTCCGATCCCAATTGGTGGGCGGCGCAGATCGCGCACGGCACCGGCAAGACATCTCCGTCGCTTGCTATGGGCCTAGCCGGTGGTGCTGCTGGTACGGCAGCGGCGGGGCCGGGCGCAGGTACGCTAGTTGGTGGTGCAGCCGGATTTGGCGTCGGCTCGGTTATGCAGACGATTGCCCCCGCATATCAGCGCGCTCGCGAGGAGGGCTTGGACCATGATGCTGCTGTGGATCGTGCGCTCAAGTCATCGGCCGTGGCCGGCGCCTTTGGCACTGTCATGGGTCTGGCTCCTGGCGCTGCGGTCACGGGAAAAACGGTCGAAGGTGCGCTCAAGCGGCCCATTGGCGAAGCACTCGCGCAAATCTTTGGTGTGCAGCCGGCCATCGGTGCAGTTCAACAGGTCACTCAACAGGCGGGCATCGAGGGCAAGCCGGTTACGGCCGACGATCTAGCGACGGGGTACGCCACCAACGTCGGCTCGGGTCTGGCCTTGACGGCCGGGCATCGGGCAATGGATGCTCTGCGCCCCGCCGCGCGTGCGCCAGCGCCAGTTGCGGAGCGCGTGGAACCGTCCCTTCCGTGGCCGGAAACTGCAACCGTTGCACAAGAGGCGTCAGTTGCCGCACAGAACCGAGAAATTGCGAGCCCGCAACCGTCCCAAACAGAAACCGTGGCGCAACCGAAAGGGCGCAAGGCTCGCGTCGAAGGCCAAGATCGGCCGGGCGACCAAGGCGCAGCGTCCGTAACGGCGAACGTCGTAACGGCACCAATTCAGCCGACGCTGCCGGTCAACCCGCGCTATTTGCAGACCGTCGAGCGCATGAACGACCGCCGACGCGAGCGCGGGGAACTGCCGCAAGTTGAAGAACTACCCATTCAGCCGCGCACGCCCGAGCAGGAAGCGGCCGACGTTCTAAAATCCGCAACCTCATCGATGGACCCGCGCGCGGCATCGCGTGCTCTGGCCTGGGCACGCGACAACAACCGCCCCGACATTGCCGATGCACTGGTGCAAAAAGCCGGCGACTATGCCTTGCACCTGAAGGACTTGCATGCGGAACATAACACCCAGCCGACGGCCAAGCAAGCTCCCGTCGATATGCTCGGCTATATCCGCAACGCAGGCGGAATCCGTGACCCCAACGGCGAACTCAAGGCGATGCAAGCTCATGAGCGCCCTGGGATAATCAACAACAAATCAGGCATGAACCCCGACGACATGCGCTCTCTGCTTGTGCAAAAGGGGTATCTACAAGATTCCCCCCATGAGCAAGGCACGCGGTCGTCGCTCTCGGATTTGTATTCGGCCATCGACGACGGCTTGCGCGGGCGGAAAATCTACCGTCCCGACGATGAGGCGGCAGCCCAGCAGGTCAATTGGAACCGCACAAAAAGCGCCGTTGACGAGCAGGAAGCACATGCCATCCGCTCGTCTATTCGGGACTGGCACGATACCTACGATCTCCCCTATGCTTTCAGGGACGCGGAGGAAGCAGAGATAATTTCCCGCGTGAAATCTGGGATGTCGGTTGAGGATGCGGTCGAGCGCAGTGCGATCGACTGGTATAACGAGGTGCATGATGGGGCTGAAACTGTCGGCGGAAGATCACGAAGCGGGGGCGCTGGCGTTGGAGAAGGCCGCGAAGGCGGAAAAGGACTTGAAGCGCAAGGGCGTGCTGTGGAAGCGGGCGCAAGTGGCAAAGATGCTGGCGCAGCGGGCGCGCGCGGGCAAGATGCACTAGGGGCAGATGATCTGCCTATGTGGGCGGCTGGCGGTGGTGACGGTCTAGGCTCTCTGATTGCCGACACCAAGCGCCGCCATGCCCATGCCGAGGCGATGGTGCGCGATGCCTTTGCGCAGCCGAACCCGAGGCTGATGGCCGAAGGCAAGAATGGGCTGAAAACCGTACTGACGAAAGCGCCGGATCATGACGGGTTTCGCGTTACGACATTTCGAGACGGTGAGCCGGTCGGGCATCGCGAATATCGCGGCGGCGTGGATGATCTGAAGCAGATCGTTGCTGACATGGTGCAAGGCGGGCTGCGGCCTCCCGAGCGACCCGCCATTGGCGACGGCCCCATGTTCGCGCGTGAATCCCTGATGGACCGCGCATATAAAGTTCTCGACCCTGACGCCGATCTCAAGGCCGGATACACCGTCGGCAAGGACTACAAAGACGGCCACTCGAAGTGGTCCGGCGTTCTCGACGATATTCCCGTTGATCCCAAGGAACAGGCGCGGATTGCCCGCAATAAACCGCTCTATGCGGCGGTCGGCGCACAGCAGGCGGTTGCCAAGTTCCAACTCGCGCGCGGGGCGACTTATACCGTTGCAGACAACATCATGCCCATGGTGCACGATGCCGTGGTCCCGCTCATGCACATCCTGCCAAGAGGAGCGAAATTCGGCGCGCTTGCCCGTCTTGAACCGCTAAAGCAAAGCGAGTTGGTCAAGACCCCAATCGGGGAAATCGCGGACACGCGCGCCGTGTTCGTCACGCCGTCAGGCGAGGAATTTTCATTTGTCGGACCGAGGACCAACATCCTTTCCAGCGGGGCTCTCTTCGACCCCAAGACCAACGGCATCGGCCTTATCTCGTTTGATACGATTGGCCATCTCGATCAGGGTGTCGGTGGACGGGGAGAAATGGGCATCGGGGACAGCTTCGCCCGAGGGCGGCAGGGGGCCTTTATTCATGAGGTCGTCCATCTCCTGAAGCGGGCCGGGGCGTTCCCCGAGCCGGTGTGGAACCGTCTTGTCACGCAAGCCAACGCTCTCGGCATCCTAGATAGCGATTTGCGGACGCATCTACAAGCCATCGGGGACCCGAAATACAAGATTGCCGCGCCAGGGGTGACGCTGCGGGAGCTTTACAACGAGTGGTACGCGGGGCGCCGGAACGTGCCCGAGCTTCTGGACGAAGAAGCCGTTACGCACATGATGCAGCAGTACCATCATGGGCACCTTGGGCCGATGGAAGTGGCTCCGGTCAAGGCGCACATCGAGGACCTGTTGGACGGCAAGTATTCACGGGCTCCGGTCCGCCAGTATAAAGGATGGGTCAACAAGCCGGATGAAGCAGGGCAGGTTGCGGCGATAGAACGTAATCGCGGACCGCCGACCGATCTCGATCCTATGGGGTACTACTCCGGTGCACTTCGTGCTGCCCGCGCGTTGCGTCAGGCCAAGGGCACGCCAGAGCAGATGCTTGCGATGCTGTCGAAGGAAGGCGCGAAGAAAGCAGAGATCGAGGCGACGGGGCTGGACAAGTTCCTCGCTGGCAAGTCGTCCGTCACCCGTGACGAGATCGTGCAGTTCCTTGATAAGAACAGGGTGGGGCTGAAGGAAGTTACGAAGAAACGGGGCGACAACGGGGCCAAGGTCGATGCCTACGTTCAGAAGCGGATGGCGGATTGGCGCGAAAGGGAAGAAGGCGTCGCCAAGTTCGACGAGACGCGAGACGAATCGTTCTGGGACAGCGACAAGGGACTGAGCCAAGCCGAGAAGTTCATGGCGAAAGAGGGGGTCGTGTTCGATGGCGACGTTCTTTTCGACGATCCAATCGGCGCATTCGAGAAAGCTGGGGTCAAGGTCACGGTCGGAGAGGTTCCCGTATGGGAAGAGAACAACGGCAAGTGGTTCATTATAGAGGCACCGTCTGGCAGGGCGCTGCTGACTTCAGAGTTCGACGCCAACCCGGGAGTGTACGCCAGCAAGGAGAAGGCCATTGCTGGATTAGAGGATATGGCCGGCGAGCAGGTAAGGGCGGGCATTCGCGAGGCTGAGCACGATGTAATGGCCGACTTCCGCTCAGATGCTCAGCGCATGTTCGAAGTCGAAGACGATACCAAATTCTCCTCCTGCTCCCTCGACCCGTCGAACCCTACCTACAGGGAGACGGTGCTGCACTTGAGCCCGGAGGACATTGCGAGGTCTGGATACGACTTCGTTGACCAACATTTCCCGGAGCAGAAGGGCACGACTGGCGACACGATGTCGTCGCTTGTGAAGCACGACGGCAAGCTGACGTATCTGCTGGACCAGATACAGTCCACAGGCGGACAGAAGCTCAGGGACGGAGGCGTCAGGGACAAGGCGAAGATTGCGGACCTTGAGCGGCGCAACGCGGAAATAAACGCAAGATGGGTGAATGATCCCGGAAACAAGAAAGTTGACGCCGATGCCACCAAGCTTGTGCAAGAGGCATATCCGCTAGGACATAACGGAGGTAGCAAGTTTCCCAATCAGTGGGAAGGAGTTTTACAGCTTGCAAGGGATGCCAATAAACCCGCAGAGTTGAGGGAGCGCGCGTCAGAGCTTCGGCTGATCAGGAAGTCGATCAATGACCTATACGAGCCAGAGGCTATGCGCCTGCGCGCTGAACTCCGAACGGCCGAAGCCTCCACTCTCGGCCACCCACTAGTCAACACCACCGACCAGTGGACGACGACGACGCTGAGACGAGCACTCCGTCAGGCCGTGGAAGCGGGAGCTGATTTCATCGCCATCCCGCACGGCGATACGGTGTTGAGCTATAACCCCGGCGATACGCACGGCATGCGGGGGTTCTACGGCAGTCGCACGTCGGAAGGCATCGTGCCCAAGAACCTGCGCAAGATTTTGGAGCGCATCGACCACGACAGTGCCAAGCCGGTGAAGGTCGAGGAGCTGGAGACCCCAAACGGGCTGAAGGGATGGAACACTGCGAACGATAAGGCGATAAACCCATCTGCATACCGTTTCGACGAGAACCAAACCGGATTCACGCTTTTCCCTCTCACCGACGTAGTAAAAGCAGTAGTCTTGGGTGAAGGACAACCTTTGTTTGCGGCAGGTCCTATGTTTCAAGCTGGCGTTCTGGAATCAGAAAAAGTCAACCGACCGTCGCAGCAAGCAGGACCGAATGGTGACTTCTCCAACGGTTCAGCGGGTAAACCCGCCAGCTTAAACCAACAAGGCATAACCGCGTATCACGCATCGCCGCACGACTTCGACAAGTTCTCGTCTGGTGCTGCCGGGTTCTTGCCCGGAGACCATCGTTATGGAGCCGGGCACTATTTCGACTCCGCAGAAGAAGGGGCTAATTACTATCGCAACAGAGACTCAACCCCAGGACGCGGCCATATGTACAAGGTTGAGATAAACGCCGATCCGGCCGATTTCGCCGACCTCAGGGCTCCGCTTGCCGATCAGCCTAAGCGCGTCCGCGACGCGTTGCGCGGTGTCGGCGGCGACAAGATGGACGCACTGCCGCTAGGACAAGCTATGCGGCAGGATGCGCGCCTTGGTGTGTCAGACAAGCTGAAAGCTGCTGGCGTGCCTGGGGTGGTTTATGACAATGCAGGGCGCAATGGTTACGTTGTATTCGATGACAAGCTGATAACCATCCTGAAAAAGTACGGCATCGTCGGCACGGCTGCGGCTGGTGGAATGATGTATGGCGCTAAGGATGCGAGCGCCATCGAGGACATCATGCGTGACGGCGATGCGAAGAAAAAAGACAGTATCATCGCCCGCGCCCTTCGCTTGGTAAAAGGCGGCTAAGCACTTTCCTCTGGCGTAAATACCCAAATCACTGCTAAACTTGCACGAGCAAAAGGCGTCTGCGTAACCGGCAGACGCCTTTTTTGTATTCTGGGGACCGAATGGCGACTAACAAGCAGAAACAGACCTTCCAGTTCGGCTCCCTTAGCGCCGAATACGCGGGACTGTGGGCGCATGTCTCAATAGAACGCAAACGTGCGGCAGAACTAGGGCGGACCGCGCGCCATATCCTCGAAAACCGCCCCCGCTACGATGCCATATCGCTTGCTACCAACGTGCCGTGGTTCGTCGTCGGCATTATCCACTCGCTGGAATGCGGTCTGCGCTTTGATCAGCACCTGCACAACGGCGACAGCCTCAACGCATGCACGCATCAGGAGCCCAAGGGGCGGCCGGCGAGGTCTGGCGGGCCGTTTACATGGGAAGAAAGCGCCATTGATGCGCTGACCATGAAGGGCAAAGAGTTTCACAAGATCACGGATTGGTCGGTCGAGCGCTGCGCATTCGTGTTTGAGAGCTATAATGGCTGGGGATACCGCCTCTATCACCCGGAAGTGCATTCGGCCTACCTGTGGAGCTACACGATCCTCTATCAGGGCGGAAAATACATCGCTGATAAGGTGTGGTCGTCTACGGCCATGTCGGAACAGCCCGGAGCTATGGCGCTGTTGAAAACACTGATCGATATTGCCCCGGATCAGATCGTGTTTGCCGCGCCGAGCGTGCCGGTGCGCGACGGGTGGGTTAAGGCGCAGACGCCGCAGGTTCCCGGCCCGGTGGCGACTGCTGCGAAGTCAGGCACGATCCGTCTCAATTTTATGGCCGGGCTGATGTTCGTCGTTGCCAAGATGCAGGCGGCTGCGGTGGTTGTTGGCGCGTTCTTCGCGGCGGTTGTGTCGTCCGTTGGCGATATCGTCGGTGATGCCACCGGGAGCGTTGCTGCGTTCAAGGACATGGCCGCACTCGTCGGCGCGGCTGAGCGGGTCGCGGCGCTGGCGGCATGCATCGGCGTCGTCTGTCTGGCGTGGGCGGCCTTCCGCCACGGTCGCGATAAAATGCGGCTCAATGCCGCCAAAGCTCAAGGGACGGTACAATGAAAGCGCTATTCGCCAAGGTGCAGGGTTTTGTCTCGCGCATTGAATTGCGCCCGTGGGCGGCGTCGGCTTGGGCGTGGATCGTCTGGGCGATCGGCGGTGCTCGGGATGGCATCAAGGCATTTTTCCAGTCGTCGCCGGTCATCAAGGCCGGTATTGGGCTGGTTATTCTATTTACCCTCGTCGGCGTGGGGCTCGGTGCGTTTATCGCTGGGCATGGCGCGGGGGCCAGGTCTGAGTATGGCGCGGTCGTGTCCGCCGAAAATGCTCGCAAGGCAGCAGTCGAGGACGCCGGCAAGAAGGCATCTCGCATTGCAGTCCTGGAAAAAGAGCTTGAGGACGCCACACGCAAGCCCGATGCGCCCGATGCGTCTCCGGTGGCCAGCCTGAGTGCCATCGGACCCAAGCGCCCGCGTGTGAAGCCGGCAGCGGCTCCGCCGCAGGGATGGACCATGCCGAAGATGTGGCCGATCGGGGATATGTTCAAGTGATCGGGTTCGACGCTGCCAAGCTGGCGCTGATCGGCCTCATGGCTGCGGTTGTGCTTGGCGTGTGTGCATATGCGCTGCATCGGGCTTATGACGCAGGATGGACCGCTAACGAAGCAGCGCACGAACGCGCCATCCGGGAGAAAAACGCCCAGATCGAGGAGATGAACAAGTCCGCCACGGAAGCCTATGACGATCTTGACCGGGCGCGGAGCAAGGTCGCTGCCAATGCCCTTTCCGGTGATATTCCAACGATCGATGCGGCCTGCGCCATACGCGCCAGCTATCCGCCCGTCATCCTTCAGCAACTCAATGCGATCAGGTGAGAACCGAATGCGCAACATGATCGCGGTTTTCGGTTCCTTGGTTCTTCTTTGCGGCTGTGCCCCGGCCGCAGACAAGTTCGCCGCCCCCGCCGATTGGTCCATGAAGCGCTGCCCCGCGCTTCAGGACATCCCGGCCAACAACGGCGATCCTAAGGTACGTCGCGTCTATGATGCGGCAACGCGTGCCGAATACGCCAAGTGCTCCAACAAGCACGCGGCGCTGGCGTCCTATGTGGAGCTAATACGGAAATAGGGGCAAGAAAACCGATGATTGAAATCGTTCTGGCGGTCTGCATGTTGTCAGACCCGGCGAAGTGCAAGGACGTGCATCTGACGTACATGGCCGAAGGTGGGCACGTTACGCCGCACAGTTGCATGATGTACGGCCAGAGCGAAATCGCGCGTTGGTTTGAAGTCAACCCAAACTAGTCAGTTCAGCGCTGGAGCTGCGGTGCGCCGCGAGCCCTAGCCAAGGCTTAATCTGCAACCCGGATACCCCGATGAGCTGCCAGGAATTTGGAAATGCCAATGCGCGACCAGCGGCCATATCCGCCGCACTCGCCAACGACCCACTATGGACCGCCCCCGCCTCCGCCCGAAGCGAACGGCTTAGGGCGATACATGGCGCAGATCGCAGGGGACCTCTTGGCGCGGATGCATCTGGCGGAGCAAGCCCACGCGGAGCACCGATCGGAAGCACGGGAACATTGGGCGGAACACCGCAAGGAAATTCGCGACTTGAGCGAGCGACACACGGCGCTGGAAGTCCGGGTAGAAGTTCTGACGGAAAAATCCGCTCCGAAGCGAGGCCAGTTGGAGCCGATAACGGAGATCATCAAGCTCGCCGGCCCGGTGGTCAGGTGGGTCGCAGTGATCGTCTTGTTGATAGCCTATATGACCGGAAAAGCGGACATGGCCATGGTGAAGTCGCTCGTTGGTCTTGGCGGCGGCCATTGATGGCGTGTTTGCGGGTGCTGCGGCGAGGTCCGCGATTGAGCTGGGCGGTATTGGTCGGGTTGATTGTGCTGATCATGGCGACGGAGGGTCGCGGCGTATCTCGGGATGCGAATCCGAGGTTGCAGAGTTTCAGCGCTTCGGGTCAGGGGGTTGTGGCGAGGTAGGCAGCAAGGCATGCCGCCCATACTTCGTCAAATGACGGGTTGGGGTGAAATCCGGCTGCGCGTTTCATGTCATCCCGGACGATTCGGTTCATCCGGTTTTCATGCTCGCATTGCTCAAGGCGGCGCTCTGCTTCGCCAGCGCGACGATCAGCATCGGCAATCTCATCCTTGGCTCGGAAGTTTGCCAGCGAGCGGTCGCGGCCTTCGATTACAACCGCCGCTTCAAGCAACATGTGCCGGTCATTGCCGTCCATCGTAGCGGCGCGGTCGCGTAGTCGGCTGGCGATGTACTGCATATTGGGTTCCATTCACTTCAAAACTTCCCGCAGCGGATTATTGCGGAACAAATCGACCTCACGCGTATAGCGTCCGATCATCTGCGGCGATGACCACCAACACCTGCGCATCAGACAATTCGCCGCGCTGGCGCTGGACACCAAGGCGCAACTCCTCAAGCAAGTCGAGCATCGCTGTTCGCGGGTGTGTCACTTCGGGCCTTTCCTATCTCTTGCGTTCGTCTGTCAGCTCGCCAGTGCGAGCGTAATGGTCCTGCACCGCGCGCACGTCGCCGTGACGCGGACACTGGCCGTCCTTGACGTGGTGCCAGCAGCGGCCCACCGACACGCCGTCAGCGGTCCTCACGCGGATGGCGCAGTTGTTCAGCGCTGTCCGCTGAATTGGCTTCCTGGGTGCGGTCAGCATGGCGGCCTATTTTTGCTCGTTGCGAAGGGGTAAGAGACGCGGGGCCGGCGGCCAGCTCTGTATGACGCTCAACATGAGCCGATGAATATCTCTGTTAGCGTCGCGGTGAACCGCCTGGAGCAGCAACACAAGGTCGGCGTGGAACTGCGCTTGATCGTTCTTGGCGAGGTCCGTGGCCCACCGCTTCGTAAATCGCTCCATGCGCCAATGAAGCGATCGCTCGTCGTTCTCGCGATCAATCTTCTCTCGCATGTCTTCCGTCGCGGTGGTCATGGCGGGCCTCTGTCTGTTTGCGGCACCCTGAAATCTAGCACAGCGCGCCTCATCTGTTAACTCATGTAGCATCGTGCTTGACGGTTTGTCAACAGCCGTGGTACTGGGTTTGTCACGATGGCCAAGAAAAACCCCACCCGCTTTACTATCTTCATGCGCGACATGCGCGAGCACTCCGTCGCCAAGCAGCGCGGCATGTGCCAGCGCGAGGCGCGGCGCCGTCGTGCCGAGATCGTTGCCGAGTACATCGCGCATGAGCATGACGGTGGCGAGCGTGACGAATGGATCAAGCGGACGCGGGCCGATGAGGGTGCCATGGTTGCCGGCATGTACGTGATCCCGGAGCGGGCCACGAAGGGCAAGCGCCCAGGTGCCGACTATGCGGCTGCGCTGCAACGCCTCGTGCGCAAGGTGGCGCTCGTTGTGGACGCAGAGACAGGAGCGACCTCGGACGATGGCGGCAAGTGGGACGCTGCGATAGTATCGGGAGCGCACAAGACTGCATCGGGTCGGCGGTTGACTAAGCCGCGCGCCGTCGCCATGAGGGCGAAGCAGGTCGCGGAAGCGAAGCCCGGCGTCGTCGAGCACTGGCTATCGCCGCAGATGAAGCCGGCACGGGATCGGTGGGCGCAGCACTGGCGAGACATCGCCTACCGCAGTGCCCGCGAAGCGCTAGACGCCATGCCGGAAGAAATCAGGGCCGAGCTTGGCTCACTCGAAACGGCGCGGCGGATATTCGGACGACGAAGACCGGGCGACCCGTCAGCCGGCGGGCGCCCACCGAAGAAGACGAAGCGCAAGACGAAGCGAACCTGAAGGAGACTTCGCAGTCCGAGGCCACAGGCGGAGAGCTACCCCGCCCATGTTGGGGAATGGGGCCTTGGGGAAACGGGGACACTCCCCGGCATGGGCGAGGTCCGCCGCCGCTACTACACCACGGACGTTGCTCGCGCTGTCCGACTGAAACGGCAGCACGGTGAGGCGACTATCTGCGTGTGGGCTGGCGAGAAGAACGGATGGCAGATCGCCACGGAAAACGCCG
>OFQX01000100.1_pt1 | contig 27362 bp, 44 predicted proteins | sample 1542951 | NCBI WGS metagenome assembly OFQX01 (sample SAMN07774215, study PRJEB24372) | wastewater metagenome | isolation source: WWTP Novara (Effluent) | place: Italy: Novara | collected 2015-12
TCGAGGTGATCCTTCTCGCATTTTGGGCACCTGTCGGTTTCATATGGTGTCCAGCAATAACGGCAGGTCGGCATCACAGCACCGCCCCGATGATCCGCACCCACAGGGCAGCGCCGAGGATCGCGAAGATTGGCACCCACCAAGCTGGGGTGAAGTTATCGTGTTCATTTGTAATATCACGCATGGCTTGTCTCGCTGGTGTCTGGACGAATTTTCCCGTGGTTTCCGGGTCGTGGTTGCAGCATGATAATCTGAGGGCACAGGGCTGGCCCTTGGCCGAGGCGCGCAGGGCGGGCGAGACGAATTGCTGGCGCTTCTGGCGCGGGGGAAGGCCGGTCAGATTCATGCCGCCTCTCCCATCAGGTAACTCTCTCTAAGGATGGCCTGAATATCGGCCCAATGCGGACTGCCCTCTATCCAGCGGCAGAGGTCGTCGCGGACATAGACGAACGCCGCCTCCATGAATTTGGTGAACTCGATCCCGTCCATGCTGGCGAACGAAATCGACTTCGGAAGGGCAACATGCGTCACGCCGAGGCGCTTGGCGTCTTTCGGCGGCAGCGCGGCGAGTTCGACATTGCCGGTCGCCAGCTTCATCAACTCAACCACCTTTTCCGGCGTCCACGGCTGTAGAGCCGGGGCCGGGCCGTCGTTCAGGGCCTCGGCGACGTAGGTTGCGAAGGCGAAAAACAGCCGGTGCGCCTTGATGTTGCGCGGCTTTGTCACCACGACCTTCAGCGAGGTTTCGCGCGGCAGGTTGAACAGGGCGATCAGCGCCGCCTTGCTTTGCGGGATCAGGGCCGCGCCGTCCGATTTGCAGAAGATCGTCGTCATCACCCTACCATCCATTTCGGCGGTAGAGGGATGTCTACCGCATGGGGCCGCCAGATGTGCAGGCAGAACGGATGCACCGAAATATGATCGGACACCGGCGCATGAAGCTGGAATGCCGTCTCATCCGGCCTAAAGAACGCGCGCTTCACCCGCTCCATTTCGTCCCATGTCGGGCAGCGATCTGGGCGGGAAACCGACACATGGTCCCATCCCTCTCCCCAGCTTGCGACAATGGTCAGGCCGCGCATGGCGAACGCGCCACCGCCAGATGCTGTGGCCGGCCCATACAGAGGGTGGGTGACGGCATAGCAGGATATTTCCCCAAATGGCCTCACCCGCGCCACTCCATGCTGAATGGGATCGAATCTTCCTCAAAAGAAGGCCCGCGCCCCATGCGCCGATCCACATCGGCCGGCGCCGTGCCCTCAAAGCCAGGCGGCATGTTGACGTGTTCGCGCGTCTCTCCGCCTCCAAGCAGCGTGACCTCGGATGCCCTAACGGTCAGGTAGGTCTTGCCATTGTGCTCGCGCGTCGACAGGTCTCCCGAGACGGCGACACGGCTTCCCTTCGTCAGGTAGGGCGCAAGAGATTGACCGCGCTTGCCCCAGAGGCTGCAATCGAACCAGATCGTGCGCTTTTCCTTGCCGTTTCGCTCTTCGACCGCGACTGACCAGCCCGCGAGATGTTCGCCGCCCTGCGTCGTGTAGACTTGGGCGTCCTTGCCGATGTTCCCGGCTATGGTGATGGTTTTCAAAGCAAGTTTCTCCCGTGGTTTGCGTGGAACCCATTATGAATCTCAGCGATGTGCCGAGCGATGACGGCCGCCGCAATGCATTTGGATGTGGCGACGTGGATATTGCGGTAATCCACGACAATGCTGGCTTTCCATCTCTGCCAGTGCGTGCTCCAATATACTCCACAAAACCCAGACTTGTTGCTCTTGTACTTTGCCGCATTCTTAGAGTTTTCGGCTTGGGATACGCTTCTCAGGTTCGATGGCCTGTTATCAGCACGATTGCCGTTGATATGGTCGATGAACTCAACAGGCCATTCGCCATAGATTATGGCCCAGACAACGCGATGCGCGAGGAATTGCTCGTTGCTTATCGTCCCCCACTTATACCCAGATGAATGGTTAGCCGTGAACGCAGGCTTGCCAGCGTATTTCGTGTTCCACTCCTTGGGGCGCGCAGGTGTTTCCCGCCAGATCAGCGCGCCAGTCTCCGGGTCACATCGCAAAATCTCGCGCAGAAATTCTGGCGCTATTGGTAGGCGCGGCTTCATGCTGCTTGCTCCTTCGGTTGCAGTTCAGCCTTGCGGGCTTCCTTGGCGGCGGTAACGGCGGCGTGTTCCGCCACATGGCGAGCCGACTTCCACAGGTTCGCGAAAGCTGCTTGCAGAGCGGCTGCATCGCTCGCCACCACCAGCGCGCGGATTGCCTCGAAAACTTCGACCGGCGACGGCTCAGACGGCGCGTTCTTGACCAATCCCCACGGATCAGCCGTCCACCTGCGCCAAGCGCCCTTGTCATTGACTTCGCACGGCACCCAGGGGCTATCGAGGCGGTAGAGGTAGCGGCCAATACCCCAAGATACGGCGGCGCGTTTCAGTGCATCGGAAATGCCGCCCTTTTCACCCTCAACGTCGGTGTCGCCGGCGCCATCCGACTTCCAGACCCATTCGCCGTCCATATTGATCCCCAGACGGCAGATCACGCGGCCCTTGGCGGTTTCGGTAAATTCAGACTGCCAGCCTTCGGGGCCGCAAACATCGTCCAGCCGGTCCATCACGTCGCGGGCGTCGATGTAAGCCAGGGCCATGGCAGAGTGCTTGCCATCGCGGGGATAGGGCTTGCCTTGAACCCGCCAATGAACGGCAGAGCGGGGGAAAGGCGCGGAAAGGGAGGAAAGGTTCATTTCACCCTCACCGTCAAAACGTCATCGCCGCGCGCCAGTTCGGCGCCGGGAACGGTTTCCCCAGCCTCGATCTGGGCCTTGATTGCGGCCTTGTCGGGGGCGCGTGTCACCGTCTCTCGCATCAGTTGCGACGGTATTTCGGCTTCATCGGTGATACGCACAGACAGGGTGCCCGGCCGGATCGACACAGTTGCCGCCGCGCGCTCCGCCTTGGAAATCCCGATGGCACCGAGGATCAGGCGCAGGTTCTTCCGGTGGGCATCGGCGCGCATCTCGATACGCTCGCGCCGCGTTTTCAGGTCGGACTCACAGGACTTGATTGCCTTCGCCAGAGCCTCATCGGACTGCACGGCAGAGATTTCCGCGTCCAGAAGGTCAAGCGCATCCGTCTCGCCGTCCAGCGTGTCGAGAAACGCTTCCTCGTCATCGCGATAGGGGGCCAGGTTTTCGGCCATGGCTGCGATCAGGGGCAGATGGGACTGAACGTTCACAGCATGGCCTCCAGTTTGTCAGCGGAGCGCAACTCGGCGATGGCCTGTCGGGCCATGTTGCGGTAGTGACCGCGCATTCCCGTGGTGTGGGTGGCCTGCCAGTCGCGGATAGCTGCCGTCAGGACCCCCCGATAGAGCGAGCGGGTGACGCGGATGTAGGTCTCAGCCTCGCCGGGCGACCAATAGGTGCCGTCTTTGAGAAGGGGCATGTCAGCCTCCAAAAATCACAAGGGCCGCGAACGTCAGCCCGAACAGGATCAACACGCCCAAAGCGTCGAGAAGTGTTGCAAGAAGCGGGCGGGCGGCCAGCACATCCGCGATCCTCTCGAACAGCGGCTGGTCGGCCTCGACCCGAGACAGGACGGCAGCGCGGGTGCGATGGCCCTTGCGCCAGTCCGACGCGCAGTGGCTATCCATCAACGTTGCGCAGGCGGTGAGCACGGCCAGATCGCTGTAAGTGCCAGGTGGGGCGTCAGCGACATGGCGGGCGTGGGCGAGTGCGGCCTCATAGCGGAGCCAGTCGTTGCTGGATGGGGTAGCGATGGTCATGATGGTCACTCCGAAAGCATTTTGCGAAGTTGCATTTCTTGGGCGTCCCGTGCGGCCCCTGCGGCCCGTGCGGCGGCCCCTGCGGCGTCCCCTGCGGCGGCCCGTGCGGCGGCCCGCTCTTCCGCAGTGGCCTCATCGTTGCGCAGCATGGCGATCTGGTCGCGAACGCGGCGGTCATCAGGCCGCTCTGCCTCGAACAGATGCAGCACCTGCTCCGCGCACCAAGCCTGGAAGTGCCGCGCCAGCCGGTCATCCGGCATGGCGTTGGACAAAACCCATAGCGCATCATCTAGAGCGTTGCTTTCCAGCACCGTCAGAAGCGAAAGAGGCTCGTCGTCTGCGGCTGTCTTACCCAGATACGCGAGTAGCTTTTCCCAACCTTCGCGGCAGGGCTTTGCATCGCGAATGCGGGCGAGCGTGGTGATGGACGCATATTCGGGGGGCTTCTGTGCCGCGATGGTCATGCTCCCACCCCTTCGCCCAGCCCGATGAGGCCGCCGGATTTGATCCAGGCCGCTACGCGGTCGGGGCTTCCCCAGCAGCCGGTCGGCGCGTAGTCGCGAAGCCACATCGCCCAATACCGCAGCGCGGCGGCGTTCACGTCGTCGGCCCGAAGAACGGCGTCGGCGAAGTTGTTGGTCATCACGGCAGCAAGGAAGCGCCCGCCGCGGATGCCATTCAGGACGTAGAGCCTCACCGCGTCGCGCATGTGGGCCGGAAGCATTTCGATGCCTTCGATTTCCATCTCTCTCTCCTAGAAATTGCCCCTCGCCATTCCGGCGGGTCAGGCGCCCCCGTCTTTCGCGGGTGAAACAACCTCGCCGAACGCGACCGTGCCACTGAGGACTTCGGCGTGGATTTGCATTTCTTCTGGCGTCGGGAGTCGCCACGCGCACAGACCTGCGAAAATCCGAAGTCGTGCGGTCAGGATTTTGGCAGAAATTGAGAAACCGGCCTTGATGCCATCACCGGCCTCGATGCCCCCACCGGCCTTGATGCCCTCACCGGCCTCGATGCCCGAACCGGCGAAAGCGAAAATGCTACCTGTCGCTCCAAGCGATGCCTTGAACCTCACCCAACCAAGATCAGCGACAATCTCGATATTCCCCTGGTAGTTCGACACATCGGCCGAGCCTGCGTAAAAGCCGTAGGCGTCCAGATCGGCGGCAGTGATCGTGAGTGTCGTCATCTGATGACTCGCAAGATCCATTCCAATTCTCCTTGTGGATCGCTTCGGGAAAATCCCCCAACCGTCGAAGGGTCAGGCGAGGGGCAGGTGCGCCGGGGACGTGTGTGGGGTTCACCCGGCGTAGGCGTCTCCGTAGCGCCGTTCGTGCCGACGCTCGTCGGCGCTGGCCTCATCGAAGTATGGCTCGCTGGAACCATGGGCTTCGGCGAAGCGAAATGCGTCTTTGGACAGATCATCAGCGGCGCCATACATGTCGTCCGGGTCGTCGGCCCCCAGAAGCGCATAGGCGCTTACGAGAACGTCATGTTCGATCCCGCCAATCATGCTGGCCGCGATCTTGAGCAACGACAGCGCCGGGGTGCCGTTCATGGTTTTGGCCCACTGGCGGATCATGTCGGTGGCGACATCATCGGCCTCGGCGTGGCGGGCGGCATACTCGCGGGAGTCGATGCCCGTGCGGTAGATCATCTTCTTCGCGAGGGCGTGTTCCTGTGGGGTGTGCATCGGCCTGGCTCCCATCCGCGTCGGTGCGGCATGGGGAGATATTGCGTATTTCGCAACTGTTGGTCAAGCCCTAAAATTGCGAATATCGCAACGGAGGCATAGCGATGAAAATCGCAATGTTTCGGCTTGCCAAAGCTTGCGATATTCGCAATTATGTCAGGCATGATGAACCCTGCACAAACTGTTATCACGATCTGCGGTGGCTTCCGGGCCGTTGCCGAGATGGTCGGGCGGGATGAAACCCGCGTCCATCGCTGGACTTATCCGAAGGAGAGGGGGGGCACTGGCGGCCTGATCCCCGCCGACTGCCAGCAAGTTCTGCTGAATGCAGCGAAGAAGCGGGGGATACCGCTTCGCCCGGAACACTTCTTCGCCCCGTCCGTCGCGGCGGGGTCCAAATGATCGGCGCACGTATCGCTCCAGAGTGTGTGCGCTCGCTGGTCTTGCCTGCCCACAAGGCTGGGAAGCCGCCGGCCATCCGTCAAGGTCGCGCCGCAAAAAAGCGCGGGGTGCGTTTCGGAAGCATGAACAAAAACAAGGCGATCCCGCGATTGATCGCTGACTTACCTACCCGCCGGGGTTCGGCGGGACCGTCCGGGCAAGCCGGGCGCGATTTGAGGGACACGAGCATGGCCACGGACACCGGCGCAACACGCGCCCCGGCGAAACGAATCCCGACACGGACGATAGAGGTGCGCGAGGCCAGCCCGGCCAATTCGTGCGCCGTCTCGCGGCTGGTGCGCATCACGCTCCCCGCCGCGCCATGGGAGCAATCCAATCACAGCAGCGAGGTTACGGAATGATGACGCGCTATTTGCCGCACGATTGCAAATCGGTCGGCGCGAACGAGGTTGTCGACGCGGTTGCATCCGCCCAGTCCGGCGACCGGATCGTGTATTTTGTAGGCGCGTCCGTGGCGACTGGATCGGGCGGGCAGATCGAATGTGCTTCCGCCGCATGGCGCATGGCCGAAAAGGGCAAGGTTCGGCTGTTCAGGCGTCCGGTTGGCGGGGAAAAGGCGGGCACACGCCAGCGCCACTTTGAATACATGATGGTGGTCAGGTGAGGTGGCCTGCTTTTTCTGCGGCGCTCCGGGCAGCCCATTCGGCTTTCAGCAGCCTGGCCTTCGGCGGGATCGGGTCGATCATCGGCGCATCTGGGCCTGTCTGGCCCATCGTGCAGAAGCCGAGGAGCGATGGCGCGCTCATTTCAGAGCGGGACCGGCTGGCCAACGAATACCGGACAGCCCGTCGCCTGCATCGCCCGTCCAAGGCTCGCTATTCTGAGGCCCGCGCGCTGACGCACGCGATTTTGGCGAGGGGGCGGGGATGAACCAGCCAACCCGCCCCGTTCTGCGCTGGCATGGCGGCAAATGGACGCTGGCCCCATGGATCATCCAGCACATGCCGCCGCATCGGGTCTACGTCGAGCCGTTCGGCGGCGCGGCCTCGGTGCTGATGCGCAAGCCGCGGTCCTATGCCGAGGTCTACAATGACCTTGACGACGATGTGGTCAACCTGTTCCGCGTCCTTCGTGGCGATCAGGCCGAGCGTCTTGTCGCCTCGCTTCGCCTGACGCCTTTCGCATCCAGCGAGTTCTTCTCGGCCTATGATCCGACAGACGATGCGGTCGAGCGCGCGCGCCGTCTTGTCGTCCGGTCCTTTATGGGCTTCGGATCCAATTCCGCCCACAAGAAAAGCGGGTTCCGCTCCAACAGCAACCGCTCCGGCACCACGCCCGCCCGCGACTGGCGGAACTACCCCGATCAGCTGGGGACCATCATCGAGCGCCTGCGGGGCGTGACGATCACCAGCCGGGACGCCTGCGAGGTCATGGCGGGGCACGATGGCCCTGAAACCCTGCACTACGTCGATCCGCCCTATGTGTTTGCCACCCGGGCAGACAGCGCCGCCGACTATGCCCACGAGTTGACCGACGATCAGCACCGCCGCCTGCTGTCGTTCCTGCGCGGGCTGGAAGGCAAGGTCATGCTCTCCGGCTATCCGTCCAGCCTCTATGATGACGCGCTGTGCGACTGGCGCCGGATCGAGCGCCGCCACCTCGCCGATGGAGCGAAGGACCGGACGGAAGTCCTCTGGATGAACTTTGCTTCGGAGGGCCTGCTATGACCTCTCCCCTCACATGGGAAGCCTGCGCCGCTGCGGGCAAGGCGGGTGCCGCATGACCTGGCGCACCGCATCACGCCGTGAGGACGGCCGCGCCTTGCTCATGCTGGCGCTGCGCCGCGACGGCGTGTCCACCGGCGTTCTCGGCCGCCTGTTCGGCATGACCGGCAGCGCCGTCCGCGTCATCACCAACCGCATCCTCGACGCCGATCTGCGCGAGAGCGGGGAACCGGCAGAGGTCGTGCGGGCTGCGTATTGGAGGGTGGGGTGATGGGCATCCTGCGCGAGGAACGCATCGGCGGTCAGCGGCTCATTCTGGGCAACTGCATGGACGTGATGCCGCTGCTCGGTCGGTTTGATGCGGTGGTGACGGACCCGCCGTATGGGGTAGGGCTGGTGCAAAAAACATCCCGCTATGCCACAGGCGATGCCGTCAAAGCCTATGCTGACGACGAAGAAACCATAATCCCACTCGTGGTCGCAGCAATAGAACAAGCGATGCAAATGGCCAAGCGCGTGGTTGTGACGCCCGGCATTCGCCTCCTGACGTTCTATCCCCGGCCTGTGTCTATCGGGACGATCTTTTCGCCCGGCGCTGGTGGCCGGGATAGCTGGGGGTTCGGTTGCAATAATCCGATATTGTATTATGGGAAATGCCCCTATCTCGCCACAGGCAAGGGATCGCGACCCAACAGCTTTGCCAGCAATGCGGCCAATCCGTATGCCGAGGGGCGCGTTGATGGCCATCCTTGCCCGAAGCCGCTGTCATGGATGGAATGGCTTGTCGCCAGAGCGTCCACAGACAAGGGCGAAACCATCCTTGATCCCTTCATGGGCAGCGGCACCACCCTTGTCGCCTGTCAGCGCATGGGCCGCCACGGCACGGGCATCGAACTGGACCCCGACTATTTCGACGTGGCCTGCCGCCGTGTCGATGACGCCGCCCGACAGCCCGATCTGCTGATCCCCGAGACGCGCCCCGCGCCCGTGCAGGAGCAACTGCTTTGAGCGCGCTGGAAGCCCTGTGCAACGCCACCATCGGCCTGCTGGTCTCATGGGCAGCGACTTTCTTCGTCCTCGGCTACAGCGCCGTCCGTGTCGCCACCAACCGCATCCTCGACGCCGACCTGCGCGAGAGCGGGGAACCGGCCGAGGTCGTGCGGGCTGCGTATTGGAGGGCGGGGTGATGTCCGACCTTCGCCACGAAGCCGAAGCCTGCCGCCGCCTCTGGCTGGCTGTTGCCGAAAAAGCCGTGGTCGAGGCCTGCACCGCAATCGTGCGGCGGTCTGGAGCGCTGGACGACGCCGTTGCGAGGGAGATGCGCTACTTCCACAGCAAAGGCTGGCGGCGCATTGAACGCAAGGCACTCGCGGACGGGGCGAAAGCTCGTACCGAGGTTTTGTGGATGAACTGGCGGGAGGATCGTCTGCTATGAGACGCGAAGCCCCCGTTCAACGCGCCATTGTTGCCTACCTGCGCACGGCCCTGCCGAACGCGGTAATCCACCACGCGCGCGGCGAGATCAACAAGCGCGGCACCGACATTGCCCGAGAACTGGCGCAGGCCAAAGCGCTCGGGGCGGTGAAGGGCTTCCCGGACCTGATCGTGATCCTGCCCGCGCACCTCGGCGTCCTGTTTTTCGAGGTCAAGCCAGAAGGCGGCTATCCGTCGGACGCGCAGAAGCACCTGCACGGCAAGCTGGACGCTCTGGGCTACCGCGTGGCGGTCGTCCGGTCGATCGATGACGTGCGCGAGCGGCTGGCGGCGTGGGGCATCTGGACGCTCGACAGGGGGGCGGCATGAGCGAAACCCCCTTCATGCAGATGTATGTCGGCGACTACATCGCCAGCACCATGCACCTTACGACCGAGCAGCACGGGGCATATCTGCTGCTTCTGATGACCATGTGGCGCGCGGGGGCAAAACTCCCAAACGACCCCGCCAAGCTCGCCCGCATTTGCCGGGTGTCGCCGAAAAGATGGCCGGCGATCTGGGCCGAAATCGCGGAGTTCTTCACCGTCGAGGACGGCGAGATTTCCAATGAGCGTCTGACGAAAGAGCACGCAAAAGCGGTTTCGATTTCGCGTGAACGGAAGCTCTCCGGGAAGAAGGGCGGAGAAGCTAAGGCATTGAAAAATAAACCTCCGACCGTGGCAATTGCTACCATTTTCCCAGTGGCCGTGCCAAAGCATAGTCATAAGTCAGAACCATATAGAGAAGATAGAGAGACTAACGTCTCTCACGGGCCTCCGCCCGTTTCCGAGGCGTTCGAAGCCTTCATCGCGTCTGCCGATCGCAAGGGGTGGCCCAAGCCAAAGTCCCTCACGCCCAGCCGAAGGGTGTCGATCAAGGCGAGACTCGCGGACGCTGGCGGCTTGGCCGGCTGGATGGAGGCTCTGCGAAAGGCTGAGGCCAGCGCCTTCATCTCCGGAGGCGGGACTTGGTTCAGCTTCGATTGGTTCATTGGCCAGAAAAACTTCACGAAACTCATGGAGGGCAACTATGACAACCGTTCCGGCGGTCACGCACCCCCGTCTAGTGCACTTGACGAAATCGCTTTCGCCGCAAGAGCTAGATAGCCACCGCGCCCAGGTTGGGGTCCGGCTTGAGGTGCTGGTGCGCAAAACCGACAAGTTCGGCTGGGACCGGATGGACCCAAACGTGCGGATGATCCTGCGCAAGGACTGGATGGACGCGCTTCAGGACTTCACCCTGCCGGAGATTGATGAAGCGTGTCGCGCCGCCGTGATGGCCAACCCCGACCGCTGCCCGAACGAGGGCCACATTCGGGGGCTGATCCTCAAGGAACGGGCCGCGATCCGCGCCAGCATTCCCAAGCCGGCGGCGCCTGAGCCGATAATCCGAACGACCGAAGAGCGCCGCGCCATCGTCGCGCGTGTCATGGCGAGCGTCGGTGGCAAGCGCGTGGAGGCCGCAGAATGACCACGATAGCCTATCGGGACGGCATTTTGGCGGCTGACAGCAAAGTCACGGACCGCGGCTGCTATGTCGGGTCCGTCCAGAAGGTGTTTCGGGCCGATGATGGAACAATCGGGGCGCTCGCGGGCTGCTTCGGCGATCTGGGAATTTTCCGGGACTGGCTCCTGGCGGGGCGCGACGGGCCTTGCGAATTCAAGGATGAGGGGAGCGAGGGAATATTTATCACGCCAGACAGTCGAGTTTGGAGCGTGTTTCACGGCGGCAAGGTGTTCGAAATCACCGGGTCCGCGTTTTACGCCCACGGATCGGGCTTCAGAATTGCCCTCGGCGCAATGGCGGCTGGGGCATCGGCCGAAAAGGCCGTCAGAATTTGCTGCAATCTGGACGATAGCACCCGAGGACCAATCAGGGTCGAGCGGCTAGGTGACAAGCCATGACCATCACCACTCGCGATTACGTCAGGCTCTGCCATGAGGCCATGGTTACGGCAGATGTCATCCTGCCTGGCCGACTGTCCCCAACATCGCCTCAGGCAGGCGTGATGATCGTGGAGCGCGTCGCCGCCGAAAACGACCTTACCGCCGCTGACCTTCTGGGGCCATCCCACGAGCGCCGGATCGCATGGCCGAGGCAAGACGCATTCGTGGCCCTCCAACGCGAGCTTGGCTGGTCATCAACCCGCATCGGCAGGCTGTTCAGGCGCGACCATACGACGGTCCTCTATGGCCTCGCGGTCGCAAAAGAGCGGCGGGGGGCCGAATGATCAGCCCAGAGCAAGCGCTATGGATTGCCGTTCTGGGCCGGCTCCTGGCCGATGCAACGACGCCCAACGACAAGCTGGACCAGCACCAGGCGAGGCGCGTCTTGCATCGCGGCAACCGCGACCTGAATTTGATCTGCGCCTGCGCCTGCGTCGAGCCCGATGCGCTGATGGACCAATACGAGCGGATGACCCGCAAGTTTTCGGCGCCGAACCACCGGACCCAAACGAGGCGGCCCAAAAATGAGGTGAGCACGGCATGACTTCGATGGCAGCCAAACGCCGGGCAAAACGAGCGCGTCGCATCAGCCTTGCGGGCGGACAGACGGCGGCAGCCAAGCCCATGGGCCGGGACCGCTGGCACACTCAGGCGCCAGACGGACCGCCCCCGATCCTCGCCGCCCGCGCCGCCCGCTGCGCCGTTGACCCGTCGGACCCGCTCCACGCCGACGACATGGGGCGCTGCATCCTCGCGCTGGCCGGCCCTGACAAGGCGCGCATCACTGACACATGGTTCGGCCTTCGCGCCGCCCATCGCAACTACCGGGCGCGGATCATCGGCAGGACCGGAGACCCACAGGGCGCTGCTTCTCCCATGCTTCACGATCCGGTCGGCGTCGATCCATCCTATCGCGTAGATCTGCGCACGGCAGAAGAGCGTGACATTGCGGCGCGTAACTCATGGGCGGCTTGGAACGCCCGCCTCACCTCGCTCCCCTCTCCCCAGCATAAATGGGTGCTTCGGGGAGCGCTGGACGGGTTTGTCGGGGACGATCGGCTATGGCATGACTGCTCTCCAACCGCTCTGGGGCGACTGGCTGTCGATGCACTGCGCCGACTTGTAGAGCAGGCCAAGGACTAGGCCCGTCCCTCATCGATCAGGGTCATCTTCGGCGCCCCTTTCCGCCAACCAAATCAGGAGCGCCATCGCTCCTGCTGCATCTACAGCGCCGCCGGGCAACCCGTCCGGGTCATCGGCTTCGATATTGTGCAGCGCGCGCGGATCGTTGATGGCTGGATGGTCGCTGGCATTATCCGCCGCGTTCTCGATCCGCCGCCACAGATCGGCCAGCATATCCCAGACGCCCGCCGGCACGGGATTGCGGCCCGCCGACCACGACTTCACGGTGTCGATCCGGACGCCGAAAAACTCTGCGGCCTCCGGTTGAGAGAGGCCGCAGAGACGAATGGCGGATGCGAAGGTGGTCACTCTACATCTTCCCAGTAAAAGTCGGCGTCGGCGTGGAACGAGACCGTCGTCGGATTGCCGGACTTGCTGTGGCGCCCGGAAATCTCAAAGAGCGCGCTGATCGACAGGTTCGCCTCGTCTTCAAGACCATTCGCGTAGCGCACCGGGTCAAGGCCGTCCTTGAGGTGCTTGGCGCAGAAGTCGATCAGTTCGGCGCGGGCTTTGTCGGAAAGAGCGGTGCGGATCATCATCTTAGGTTTCTCCTACCTGTCGCGGATGGCTCATCCATCCGCCTGTGCCTATCAATATACACTCATAGTGTATGAGTGCAAGAGGAAAATGCACGAGGCAGCGGAAAAATGCGGACCGCGATCCTCTGCGGGTGGATGCTGTGCCTGCATCGGATCAAACCAGAAACACTTGACGAACATCCGAGAACATGCAACCTCGGTATCATCGGGTGCGCGAGGTGTGACACACAGGCCGGCGCTACGCTCCCCCATTATCCCAACAGCAGGAGCCGCCCCGCGCGGATCGAGCGCATGGCAAAGGGAAATCCCAATCCATCGCCGGCCACGCGGTTCACATCGTCTGGGAACCCAGCCGGGAAAACCAGCGAGCATCGGCAGGCAGAGGTCGTCGCGGCTGAGATTTCAGCGAAAATCCGCATGGCCGCGATTATCCGGATGCAGGAAAAGATCGAGGCGGGCGAAATGGACCCGCTGGAAGCCATCACCGGAGATAACCTGCGCCTCTTTAGGGACAGTGAGGACCGCGCTCATGGGACGCCGAAGCAGTCTGTCGAGCACAGTGGCGATCCGGACAAGCCGTTGACCATCATCGAGCGGCGCATTGTCAAAGCTGACGATTGACACGGCGGCGGTTTTCGCGCCGCTGCTGCAGCCCGCACGATACAAGGGCGCGCATGGCGGGCGCGGCTCGGGCAAAAGCTGGTTCTGGGCCGACGAGACGATTGAGGCGCTCTTGCGCGGCAAGAATGTGGTCTGCATCCGCGAAATCCAGAACAGCATCGCCGATAGCGTCAAGCGCCTGATCGAACGGAGGATCGAGTTTCACCGTGTCGGGCCGATGTTCCAGGCCACGGAGAAGGAGGTCCGCTGCCTGACAAGCGGGGCTGTTTGCATATTTAGGGGGATGCAGAACCACACGGCCGAAAGCATCAAGTCGCTTGAGGGCTTCGACGTTGCATGGTGGGAAGAGGCGCAGACTGCCTCGCAGCGGTCATTGGATCTTCTGATCCCGACGATCCGCGCGCCGGGCAGCGAATTGTGGTTCTCGTGGAACCCGACCGACGAAAACGCGCCGGTCGAATTCCTGCGCCGCGAGCCGCCGGAAAACAGCATCGTTGTCGAGGCGAACTGGCAGGATAACCCGTGGTTTCCGGCCGAGTTGAAAGCCGACATGGACCGCGACCGGGCGCGCGACCCGGACAAATACGCCCACATCTGGGCGGGCGAATATCGCGGGCATTCCGAGGCGCGGGTGTTCCGCAACTGGCGCGAGGGCGAGATCGAGCCGCCGGAAAACGCGGTGTGGTTCTACGGGCTGGACTGGGGCTTTGCCGCCGATCCGACCGCCGGGGTCCGCTGCTGCGTCGTCGGCGAAACGCTCTACATCGACGCGGAGATTTATGAAGTCGGCTGTCCGACCGAGGCGCTTCCGGCGCTGATCGCCGGCTTGCCGGACGCGGTGAAATGGCCGATGCGCGCCGATAGCGCCCGGCCCGAGACGATCGACTATGTGCGCCGCCACGGCTTTCCGAGGCTCAGGGCGGCGGTCAAGGGCAAGGGATCGGTCGAGGACGGGATAACGTTCCTGCAGGGGTTTGACATCGTGGTCAGCCCGCGTTGCCCGAACACGATCCGTGAATTGCGGACATATGCCTACAAGACCGACCGGCAGACGAATGAAGTTCTGCCGGTGATCGAGGATGCCAACAACCATTGCCTCGACGCGCTGCGCTACGCGGTCGAGGGGCTGCATCGCAAGGGCGTCATCACCCGGGACGAGGCCCCGCCACCAACGCGTGAGCGCGACGGATACGGATTTGCGGACGAGGAAGCGGACGGATGGAAAACAGCCTGACCGACGCTGAAAGCCTCGATTTGTATATCCGCATGTTTGAGCGCGCCGCCGAACTTTGCAGCGAGGAAACAGACCTGGCGGCACGGTGCCGGGACTACTACGACGGCAAGCAACTGACAGAGGCCGAAACGGCCGAACTGGCCCGGCGAAAACAGCCCCCGGTTGTATTCAACCGCATCCGCCGCAAGGTCGACTGGCTGCGCGGGCTGGAAATGCAGAGCCGCACCGATCCGAGGGCCTATCCTCGGACGCCCCAGAACCAGCAGGGCGCCGACGCCATAACCGACGCGCTGCGCTATGTGGCGGACAATGTGGATTTGGACCGCAAGGCATCGGCCGCCTGGGCCGACATGCTGATCAACGGCTTCGGCGCCATTGAGGTCGCGCACTCTGGTGGGCCGAGCCCGGATGTGGTGATCAACACCTATCCCTACAACCGGGTTTTTCACGACCCTTATTCGTCGGCCGTCGATTTCTCGGATGCGCGCTATCTCGGCGCGGTCATCTGGGGCGATGTCGATGACCTGAAGCTGGAATATCCTGGCGAGGACGCGGCGGCGAGGATCGACGCCTCGGTCGGGAAGGTGAGTGGCGTCACACAGACCTTCGATGACGCGCCGGCCTGGCGGGTCTGGGGTGACAGGGACCGCCAGCGGGTGCGCGTCGTGCTTCTGTGGCGCCGGGATGGTGGCGTCTGGAAGTGGTGCAAGTTCGTTTACGGCGGGGTGCTGGACAGCGGGGAAAGCCCATACATCGACGAGGACGGGCAAAGCATCTGCCCGCTGATGCTGCAGGCCGCCTATATCGACCGGGACGGCGTGCATTATGGCGTTGTCCGCGACATGCTGGACACCCAGGACGAGATCAACAAGCGCCGGTCGAAGTTGCTGCACCAGCTTAACACGCGGCAGACGATGGGCCTCAAGGGGGCGCTCGGGTCGGTCGCCAGCCTCAAGGCCGAACTGGCCAAGCCAGATGGGCATGTGGAGGTTGACCCCGAACTGGCGCTTGGCGCGCGCGAACTGGGCATGAAGCCGTTCGACCTGCTTTCCAATGCAGACCAGACGGCGGGCCAGTTCAACCTGTTGCAGGAAGCCAAGGCCGAACTTGACCTGATGGGAGCGAATTCCGGGCTGGCGGGCAAGGACCAAACGGGCCAGTCGGGCCGGGCGATCATGGCGCGCCAGCAGGGCGGGCTGATCGAGATTGCACCCTTGACCGATGCTTTCAGCGATTTCAAACGCCGGATTTACCGGCGGGCATGGGGCGTGATCAAGCAGTTCTGGCGCGACGAACGCTGGGTCAGAGTGACGGATGACGAGCGGAATGTGCGCTTTGTCGGCTTCAACCGACCGGTGACGCTGGGCGAGCAACTGGGGCAGATGCACCCCGACATGATGGCAGAGGCGGCGATGCGCATGGGCATTGGGCCCGGCGATCCGCGCCTTGGAATGCAGGTCGGCACCGAAAACCCGGTCGATGAGATCGACGTTGATATTCTGATCGAAGAAGCACCGGACACGGTGACACTGGACACGGAGACGTTCCAGCAGGTCGTCAACATCGCCACCTCGGTGCCCGGATCTGTGCCCCCGGAAGTGATGATCGAGCTTGCGCCGGGGTTGAAGCGCGACGTGAAGGACAAGATTCTGAAGCGCCTTGAGGAACAGGCCGCGCAGCAGGGCCAGCAGGGCCAGCAGCAGCAGCAGATGGCGGCAGCGATGGCCGATCAACAGGCGCAGAAATTGCAGTCGGAGACGGCGAAAAACATGTCTCTGGCGCAGAAAACCGGGGTAGAGGCGCAAAGGCTCGCCCTCGGCTACTGACACCCGCCGCCGGGGTTGATCCGGGCGAAACGTGCCGCCGACGAGAAGGGCGCTCGCAATCCTTAGCGTAACCGAAAGGAACCTGCTGTGGCAGACGAAGACCTGTTTCCGCCGCTCGCGATCGAAGCGGAACAACCGCAAGAAGAAGCCAAGCCCGAAGAGCCTAAACCGGGAGCCAAGCCCGAGGAACCGCATGTTCCGCTGGCGGCGCTGAAGGAGGTTCGCAGCGAAAACCGCACGCTGAAGCAGCGCCTCAGTGACATCGAAGCGCTCTTGCAGGCACAGGCGAAGCCACAGGCCCCAGACCCGATTGCTGACCCGGAGGCGCACAGCGCGTTCCTGATGCAGCAGATGGCGGAGGCTCAAGCCAACACCATCGCCGAAATCTCCGAGAGGTTCGCCCGCTCACAGCATGGCGACGAACTTGTGGATGAGGCGCTCGACGCCGCGCAGAAAGCGGGCATCGTGGACCAATTCCGGGGCAAGAAAGACCCCTGGGGCGATCTGGCGAAATGGCACAAGGCGGAGAAGGCGAAGGCCGAGATCGGCGACGATCCGGTGGCCTACAAGGCGCGCCTCAAGGCCGAACTTCTGGCGGAACTGAAGTCTGAAACGGCGGGGCGCAGCGTCCCACCGCCCGCGTCACTCGCGGGCCAACCCAACCTCGGCTCTTCCGTCCCTCCGTGGGGCGGCCCCGTCTCGCTAGACGACATGCTCGGCGGGACGAAAAAGGGCTTCTGACCTGAAAGGTCGCCATCATGGCAAACACGACCGCAACCGCAGCCATTCGCGCGCAGCAGTGGCTGGACACCTATCATTCGACCTATATCCGCAATTCGCGGTTCTTCCCCTACATGGGCAAGACCGAAAACGCGGTGATCCAGGTCAAGGAAGACCTGACCAAGAAACCGGGCGACGCCATCACCATCCCGCTTGTCGGCGCGCTCGACCCGTCGGCCGGCCCTAACACCGGCGCGACCACGCTCGTGGGTAACGAAAAGGCGCTCCCGAACGACGGCTACAAGCTGACCGTCGGCGTGGTCCGCGACGGCATCGTGGTCAGCAACATGGAGGAACAGGCCTCCGCCATCGACATTTACGAGGCGGCGCGCGTCGGTCTGAAGGATCTTCAGATGCGTTACCTCCGCAACGACATCATCACGGCCTTCGGCAAGGTTGATGGCGTGGCCTATGGCACGGCTTCGGGGGCCAACAAGAACGCGTGGACGGCACTCAACGCCGACCGGGTGCTCTTCGGCACGATGAAGTCGAACTACAACGCCACTCACGCCACCGCGCTCGCGAACGTCACGGCCAGCATGAAGTTCTCGAAGGCGGTCGTGTCGCTGATGAAGCGGATCGGGCAGACGGCGGCCAATGCCAACGGAGACGGTATCAGCCCTGTCAAGACGGCGGGTGACAACGAGAATTTCATGATTTTCTGCGGCACCAAGGCCTTTCGCGACCTGAAGGCGGACATCGGGGTTGATTGGCAGCAGGCGCAGCAGCGCGGCTCCGACAACCCGCTCTTTGTTGGCACCACGTCGATCTACTGGGATGGCGTAATCGTCCGGGAAATCCCTGAAATCCCGGACACTGGCACTGTCGGCGCGGCCTCGGCGAACGTCGCGCCGGTCTACCTGTGCGGGGCTCAGGCGATCATGGCGGGTTGGGCGCAGCGGACGAACTTCCGCATCCGCAAGGAAGACGACTACGGCTATCAGCGCGGTGTCGCCTTCCAGGAAATCCGGGCGATCGAAAAGACCCGCTATGGCCAGACCGGCAAGGACTGGTCGGTCGTGACTGCGTTTGTCGGCGCGGCGGCGGATGCGTGATGATGGCCGGGGCGGGCTTCGGCTCGCCCCGCTTTTTCTTGGGGACCGGACATGAAAACGCGCAATGATCTGGTGACGCGCGCGCTGAGGCAAGCGTCCGTCGTCGCGATGGACGAGGTTCCGACCGCGAGCGAATACCAGAACGCAAGCGATGTCATGGACGGCATCTTGACCGAGATTGGCCAGCCCTTCACGGGTGACACGATCCCGGACGCAGCGTTTGTGGCGCTGGCGAATTGGCTGGCAAAAGAAGTGGCCCCCGGCTTTGGAATGACGGACCAGGAGCGTGCGCGGGCGAAGTTGCGCCTTGCCGCCTCGATCGCGGTCGATGACCGGGTGAATGAGCCGACGAGCGGGTTTTACTTCTGATGAAGCTGCAATTCTTCGCCCAGTCGTCACGCGACCCTGACAACTGGCAGGCGTCATCGGCGCGGCTCGTCAACTGCTACCTTGAGCCGTCGCAGGGCGAAACCGGCTTCACCATCAAGTCTGACCTTGGCACATCAGCCTTTTCGAGCGTTCCGGGCGTGTTTTTCCGGGGCATGGCGGAGGTTGGCGGTGTGCTTTACGCGGCCAGCGGCTCCACCCTGAGCAAGATCGCGACGGACGGGGTTTCGACGCCGTTGGGTGCGACGCTCGACGGGCCAGATGCGACGATTGCCGGCAACAACGGCAATGTCACGCTCTGCATCGGCAAGAAATACTACGTCTGGGACGGTGCCACGCTTTCGCAGCCCACTGCCGGGGCGTTCTCGGCCTTCGGATCGCTGGATTACATAGCGAACTACACGGTCCTGACCGAGGCAGGCGGGATCAGGTTTCAATGGTCGAGCGTAGCCGCCCCCGCAACGCTTCCGGGGCTGAATTTCTCGTCTGCGGACGGCAAGGACGACAAAATCGTCCGGTGCGCGGCAGTCGGCGGTCAGCTTTACATCTTCAAGGAGAAATCCCACGAAATCTGGTATCCGACCGGTGATGCGGGGGCCAAGGCCTTCGATCGGCAGGCCGGCGGGGTAGTGGAAACCGGGCTGAAGGCCTTCGGGCTCTTTGCCAAGATCCCCGGATCAAGCGCGTTTTTCGTCGGATCCGATGGGCGGGTGCACATCATCGGTGTCGGCCCGGTCTCTATTCCTCCGGTCGAAACCGCGATCCTGACGCAATCCCCGGTCCAGTGCCTGTGCTGGGAGGACGAGGGCCACACGATGTGCGCCATCGTGTTCCGGGATTGCCCGGCATGGGTCTATGACCTGGCAACGGGCATGTGGCACGAGCGCGGCGAGGACGTGACGCTGTCGTCTTGGGGGGCGGCTTCCAGCGCCAAGATGGCGGGAAGCTGGTTCGTCGGGAGAAATGGCGGTCAAGTGCTCAAGCTGTCGCGCAGCAATGCCGATTTTGGGCTTCCGCTGGTGCGGTCCATGACATCGCGGACGTTGAAAAACGACGGGGCCATGATCCGGTTGGCCGAGTTGGAAGTTGTCCCGCGCATAGGGATGGGGCCGGGGGCGATTCAGATGCGTCTTTCCCGCGACAGTGGAATGACCTGGGGCCAGTGGCGACAGGTAGCCTGGGCGGTCGGAGAGTATGCCAAGCGGACCATCTGGCGGGCCTTGGGGCAATCGCGGGAATGGACGGTTGAGGTCAGGATCAGCGATCCGGTCGAGGTGTCGCTGAACGCGGAGGGGCGGATCAAATGAAAGCCAAACCGCTTCTGAAAGACCAGCCTGTGACACAGGACGGCCGCAAGGCATCGGCGGAACTGCTGGAAATCGTCCAGATACTGGCGCGGGAAGTGAACGCGTTGCAGGGCAAACTGGCCGCCGTTGCCGCTGTGGCGCCTCCTTCCGGGGGCGCGACGGTGGACAGCCAGAGCCGCGCGGCGATAGCGGCGGTCATCGCGGCTTGCGCGTAGGCGTCGAGGCGGCACGGCCCTATTTCGCACACCCGTCGCAGCAGGTCATGGGGATCACGCCCGAGACGCTGCCCGGTGAGCCATTTGAATATTGGGCGGAAGGGCCGCTGTGCATCGTGGCGCATCAGGCCCCGCATCCTGGACTTTGGATGGTGCATTTCGCGGCCAAGCCCGAGGGCAGGGGGCGGCTTATCGAGCCAGCAAAGCGGCTTTTGCACGAGATTTGGGCGGACAAGCAACCGAAGCGACTGATCGGGTGGACGCCGGTGCGTTTTCGCGCGGCTTGCGCTGCGATCCGGCGGGTTGGCTTTGTGACGGACGGGATTTTACCGCTCCCCGATGGGGACGTGGTGATGAGCGGATGGAGGCCAGAGGATGGGTATTGATCCGGCCACGGGGGCCATGGGCGCAAGCGTGCTTGGCGGCCTGTTTCAGGGCTCTGCGGCCAGCAAGGAGGCAAAGGCGCGGGAGCAGGCGGCCAACCAGCAACTCGCCCTGCAAAAGGAAGTCTACGCCGACCAGACGAAGCGGTTTCAGCCCTATCTCGATGCGGGAACCAACGCGCTAGGGGCCTACAACTTCCTGCTGGGCATGGGGCCTGCGCCCACGTTCGGCGGTACAGCCCCGACAATTCAGACCATTGGCGGTCAACCGATGGGGCAGGGCGCCCCGGTCGGCGGCGGGCAGGCGTTCGGCACCTATGGGCGGCATGATGGCGCTTTCTCCGTTGGCAGTCAGCCGCAGCAGACGCTTTCGCCGCAGCAGTTCCGGGTAGGCGGCCAGACGTTCAATACCTACGACGATGCGTTGGCATGGGCGAACGCCCACAAGACCGGCGGGACGCAATATCAGGGCTTTCAGGCGTCGCCGGGCTACAAGTTCCAGTTCGACCAGGGGACAGAGGCGATCAACGCCTTGGCTGGGGCAAAGGGCGGTCTCAATTCGGGGCGGACGCTGCAGGACTTGGCCACCTTCGGGCAGGGGCTGGCCAATCAGGACTGGAACAACTACCTGAACCGACTGTCAGGACTGGCGAGTTCCGGGCAGGCGGCAGCAGGAATGCAGGCAAGCGCCGGGGGTAACTACGCCGCCAATGCGTCGAACGCGCTCGGCTCGATCGGAGATGCCAAGGCAAGCGGGGCATGGGGCCTGAGCAATGCCTTCAACGGCACCGCCAACAACCTGATCGGCCTGTGGCAGTATCAAAACGCCATGAATCCGGCCTCTTCCACAGCACCGGCTGTCAGCGTCATTCCTCCGGTTCGGCGTATCTGACATGACGTGGGATCAGGTCCGCAACGGGATTGCTGCGGGCGAAAGCGGCGGCGACTATAACGCGCTGTTTGGGTTCTCCAACCGCGCCGGGGGTCGATACTCCAACATCCGCCTGACCGACATGACGGTGGACCAGGCGTTGCAGTTCGCAAGCCCGTCCGGGGATTACGCTCGGTACGTGAAGGGGAAGATCGGCCGTGTGGCTACTCCGATGGGGTTCTATCAGGTTGTCGGTTCCACGCTGAGGGCGGCGAAGGAAGGCCTCGGGCTGACCGGAAACGAGAGAATGACCGAAGATTTGCAGGATACCATTGGAAAATGGATCTACGCCAATCAGGGAACCGGAGCGTGGGAGGGCTACAAGGGCCCGCGAGACAGCTTCACGCCCGTGGGCGGCGGGAATGCGCTTTCCGCCGTGCAGGCGCCGCCCATGGGCAATGCGCTCGGCCCCTTCCGCCTGAACCTGCCGCAGCGTGACCTGACCGAGTTCGCGACTCCGCGAAACCTCTTCCGCAACTACATGGGGTAGATTGATGGCCGGATATTCGAGCCCCTTTGCGGGTCAGCCGCTGAATGCGCTCGGAGCGATCCAGGCGGGCAATGAAATGGCGCAGCAGGCGACCGACATGCGGCGCCAGAACGCGCTTGCCCAACTCTACCAGACCCAGGGAGCCGGGATCATGAACGGCGATCCGGGGGCGCTTAATGCCTTGGCGGCCTTTGATCCGGCGGCGGCGATGGGGATCAAGCAGCAGCAGCAGGAAACCGCGTTCAGCGCGGAGAAAATGCAGATACTGCGCGATCAGACCAAACAGAATGCTGCCGAATGGGCGGCAAAACTGTCAGAAGCGGAGCGCCAGCAGCATGTGGCGACCATCGAGAAGGGCGTTGCGGCGGGCATGGCGGCCCAATCCCCGCAGGAATGGGACGCGCTGATGACGCAGATGGGCGCGCCGGAACTGGTGGGCAAGTTCGACCAGCGACAGGCAATCGCCTACAGTTACATGGGGATCGCGGATGCGATGAAGGCAGCGGCGCCGGCCGACCCGATGAAAGGCGCCCCGAACGGATACCTGTGGAACGACCCGAACGACCCACGCAAGGGCGTGTCGCAAATCCCTGGCATGGACGCGTCCCCGGATTGGCGGCAGGCGACGCCCGAAGAGGCGGCCGGATATGGTGCTGCGGCGGGACAGATCAACGGCAAAACCGGAGAGTTCAAGCCCATCAACGCTCCGTCCGGAATGCGGGTCGAAAGCGACGGCAAGGGCGGGTTCGTATTCGTTCAGGGGCCGGGGGCGAACGCTGGGAGCCAGGCCGGAACGGTCAAACCGTCTTCGCCCGAGGCCATGCTTGCCACAATAGACGGGATTCTGAGCGACCCGGCGCTGTCCTATTCGACAGGGCTTTACTCGCCCCTGCAGAATGTCCCTGGGACTCCCATGAAACGGTTCCAGGGGCGTGCGAACCAGCTTAATGGGCAGGCGTTCCTGCAGGCGTTCCAAAGCCTCAAGGGTGGGGGGCAGATCACTGAGGTCGAGGGCGCAAAGGCAACCCAAGCCATCGGTCGCCTCGACACTGCGCAGAGCGCTGATGACTACAAGCAGGCTCTGACCGAATTGCGCGGCATTCTGACCCTGGCGCAAACCCGTCCGGTCGGATGGGCTTACGGCCAGAAAGACCCGACCATTTCGCAAGGGAACGTCCCCGCCGTTGGGGCTGTGGAAAATGGCTATCGCTTCAAGGGTGGGAACCCGGCTGATGCAAGTGCCTGGGAAAAGGTGAACTGATGGCCGGTCTCTGGGAAAAATACGCGGCCCAATCGTCGGATGGCGAGGGGCCGTGGCTGAAGTATGCCGCGCCGCAGGCAGGGCAGCCCGAAGATGGGCAGGCGACCGCTGGAACGGTTGTAGCGACGACCGAGGACGGCGGCCGGGTCATTAAGGGCGACGATGGCAGCCTGAGCTTTACCAGCCCGGGCTATGCAACGAACGACCCCGCCAAGATCGCCGAAATCATGAAGGGCGCCAAGCCTGCCGACGTTTCAATGGGGGGGTGGGATCAGCAAACCATTGCACAGGCGCCTGTTGGCGCGCGCGCAGGGAAGTTCGTTCAGGGCATCCCTTTTGTCGGACAATACGCTGACGAGGCAATCGGGGCGCTAAGCGGGGATGGGGCAATGCGTGGGGTGCGCGCCCTGCAATCAGCGATGGACAGGCAGCATCCCGTGGAATCTGTCGCGTTGCAGACCGCTGGCGGGATCGTCGGGTCTGTCCCGGTCATTGCGGCCGCCGCTCCTTCTGTAATCGCAGCCGCGCCTGAGACATTGCTTGGCCGTGCCTCCCTTGGGATGGGAGCGGGAATGGTGACGGGCGGCCTTGAGGGTGCGGTTTCGGGCTTTGGTGCCGGTAACGATGGAAATCGCATCGAAAGCGCGGCCAAGGGCGCGGCTACGGGTGGCGCTTTCGGCGGCTTGTTCGGTGGGGCGGCCCCATTGGGCTCAGCCGCGCTGGCGAAAGCGTTCCGTTGGGCCAAGGGTCAGGACGTGGCTACCATTGCCAAGACCTTTGGGATCAGCCGGAAGGCTGCCGAGGCCATCAAGCCCGATATTGAGGCCTTGGACTTCGCTAGCGCAGCCCGGAACCTGCAGATCGCGGGAAGGGACGCGATGGTTGCCGATGCGGGCCAGCCGCTCCGTGAAGCACTGGATGCGGCAATAACCGGCGGCGGTAAGGCGGCCCGGATCGGGACCGACGCAGTATCGGAGCGCGCAGCTCGGGCCGGGATTCGCCTTGGCAATGTTATGGACTCAATCCTTGGCGCGCCGAAGGGAGTCAAGGGGTCTGCCCGAAGCATAGCTGAGCGGACGGCGCCATTGCGCAAGAAAGCCTATGACATGGCCTATGGCACTGCCATCGACTATTCCAGCGATGCCGGCCGCAATATCGAGGCAGTTCTTGGCCGGGTTCCGGGGAAGACACTTTCCGCCGCCATATCCGAAGCAAATGACGCGATGCAGGCGGCAGGCATCAAGAATATGCAGATCATGGCGCAAATCGGCGAGGACGGAGCGGTCACATTCCGGGAAATGCCGAACGTCCAGCAACTGGATGAAATCAAGAAGGCGCTCGGAAGCGTGGCCGCCGATCAGGTTGACCAGTTCGGGCGCCCGACAGCGGCAGGGCTTCGTGCGCGTGGATTGGCTTTCGATCTGAAGTCCGCCATTTCGGACGCCGTTCCGGCATACAAGACAGCGACAAAGCTTGGTGGCGACAAGCTCGCCGAAGACAGAGCGCTGGCTTTGGGCCGCAAATTGTTCAACCCGTCAACGACGCGCGAAGATGTTGCGGATTGGGTGCGGGCGGCCTCTACATCTACAAATGCGTCGAAAAATAGCATTGTGCCATTTGGCAAGACGTTCGTCCTAGACGAGCACGACGCGATAAAACACGGCATCCGCAGCTACATTGACGACACATTGGCGCGGGTGCGCCGGTCAATCGATGACCCGTCCGTTGACACCCAAGAAACCCGGCGCTTGCTGGACACACTGACGACGCGGGATGCGCGCGAAAAGCTGTCCATGGTTTTGGGGCAACAGAAGGCCGGGCGGCTTTTTTCGGAGATCGACGCCGCCGGGAAACAGTTTGCGACGCGACAGGCTATCGCGACTGGATCGGCGACAGGCAGGCGTGAGGCGCGCAGTCGTGCGCTGGATAACGTCCTCGCCCCCGGTGTTGTCGGCAATGCCGCGAAGGGTAATGCGTGGCCAACTATCCATTCGTTGATCCAGATGGTGACGCGGGCGACCCCACAGGCCGATCTTGCGGTGCGTCAGAATGTCCTTGCGGAAGTGGCGACGGCGCTCACGCAAAAGCGGGGACCGGATGCCGAAGCGGCTTTGTCCATCATTCAGAAGGCCATTCAGGGTCAGCCGGTGAAGACCGAGGAGGCCGCGCGGCTAGCGCGTCTTCTAGCGTCTTCAGGCGCTCTTGCTGGCTATCAATCAGGGCAGCAATACCTGCAAGGACCAGGAACTGCGAGATGAGAACGGTCAGAGACGCCCACCAAGGCCACGACTCGATCGCCAACTTGACCATTTTTGCGCTTCCAAACAGCCAAATCGGCGTCGCGGGCAGAAGAACCCAGAACAAATAGGGCCTGACGCGATAACCGGCCCGGTCAATCCAATGCTTGTATTCCATTGGTCAAGTTTACCACAGAGAAGGGCGGCCTGAAAGATGGCAGACATAGCGACGCAACCCGTCTGGCAGGTGCTGGACGGGAACGGAAATCCCGTGCCTGGCGCAAAGGCCACATTCTTCAATGCGGGCACGACAACGCCGCAGACCGTCTATACCGACGCGGCCCTTTCGGTCCCGCACCCCTCGCCGCTGCTCGCAGATGCAAACGGCGTCATGCCGCCAGTCTTCCTGTCGGGCGCCCAGGTCAAGGTCGTCATCACCTATGCGACCGGCGCGGCCCTCAGGACCGTTGACCCCATGCCGAAAGCCTCCGCCGGGACGACCGGGGCGGCGCAGGTGTCATTTTCACCTACCGCCGAAATCCCGCAGACGAACGTGCAGGCCGCAATCGAGCAGGTGCAGACGAACCTTGACGGATCGTCCAGCGCCTTCGCCAAGACGCTTCTGGACGATACGACCGCCGGCGCCGTCCTTACGACCCTTGGCGTTTCCACGTTCGTCAAGACGCTTCTGGACGATCCCGACAAATCCACTGCCGCCACAACCCTTGGGGTCAAGCAGGCGACGCCAGTCTCCAAAAAGGGTTTGTCAGGTGCCGGGGCTACCTCATTCGCGGTGACGACCGCTTCTCTCACTGCCCCATCTGACGGGGTCGCGAAGATCAGCGCGGGGTTCGATGCCACCGTGGCCTTTAACGCCGCCACGACCACCATCACGGCGAGCCTTGGGGCGGTCGCGAACCCGGATGGGACCGCAGGCCCGAAATCCTTCGGGACCATTGCGATGGCAGCCGGGCAATCATCGACCTTCACTGTCAGCGTCACCAACTCGACGGCGGGCTTCCTGATGCCTTGGGTAGTAGCAGAGTTCATCCCAACCCCTTGAAAAGGTTAGATCATGGCAACAATCGTGTTCCGCCAAATCTTCGTGTCGAGTAACATGCAGGTTTTCCAATGGGGGCCGATGGCCGCCGGGGATACCTGCGTTCCGCTGGAAATCGGAAATCAGTGGCCGCTCTTAGCGAACGTGCAGTTCACCGGGACCTTCGGTGGCCCTGTCGCGTTCGAAGGGTCGAACGACGGCACAAATTTTGCCGGCATCCAAAGTGGTGGGACTGCAATTTCGGCCACTGCGGCGGGCGCCTTCGATTTTTCCTCGGCGATGCGGCAACTCCGGCCCAACCCTGGGGCAGGGGTCGGCTCCGTCACCGTCACGCTCTGCATGAGAAGCTGACATGGACGCGGGCGTCCTGATCCGTCGCAGGAGGGCAGGCAGAACACTGCCGCCGCTGGTCATTGTGACTCCGCCGTCGCTCGACACGCCCAACCTTAAAGTGGGCGCGACGCTGGCGTCTTGCGCCATCGCCGGGTCCTACACTTGGCCGGGCGGCCCCGTGTCCGAAAGCTGGTCCTGGCTGGTGGATGGCGCCATCAAGGCGGGCTCCTACGTCATCGCGGCCGGCGACGCGCAGATCGAGGCCTACGTGACCCTCTCTGCAACTGGTCTGACGGGCGTGTCGCCGATCCACCTCGGCCCGGTCCCCGTGACCAACTCGGCGCCTGTTTCGGGTCAGGGCTCGATTACTATCGAGGTCGCAACTGGCGCGGCTACCTTTACGACCGTCTCTGGTCAGCTAACCCGCTTCAAGGATACGGCCAACTGGCCCACCGTCGATGGCAAGATCACCATCGCCATGGACCTGACGGTC
>OFQX01000101.1_pt1 | contig 26875 bp, 42 predicted proteins | sample 1542951 | NCBI WGS metagenome assembly OFQX01 (sample SAMN07774215, study PRJEB24372) | wastewater metagenome | isolation source: WWTP Novara (Effluent) | place: Italy: Novara | collected 2015-12
GCGGTTTCGATCAGCCAATTCTGATCGACGAGAACGATACCATCCTGAAAGGCCACGGCCGCCAGCTTGGCGCGCGCCGAGCGAAGCTGGCGATGGTGCCGACAATCGTTCGGGCTGGTCTTTCCGATGACGACAAGTGGGCAATCGTCATCAGCGACAATGCGTTGCCGGCAATGACCGGCTTCGACCAGTCGCTGCTTCGCATCGGCCTGACGCAACTCGCAAAGGTCGACTACCCGCTGAACCTGACGGGCTTCGACGACGTCCGTCTCGCCGCATTCGGTATCGGTGATGGGGCACCGCAAGCGGATCCGGATGAGGACCAGGATCCGGCTACTGTCGAAGTTTCGAAGCTTGGCGATATCTGGCTGATGGGCGCGCACCGCATCGCATGCGGAAGTTCAACCGACAAAAAAACGGTCGATGCGCTGCTCAACGGAGACGAACCGCACTTGATGGTGACAGATCCTCCCTATGGTGTGGAGTACGATCCATCGTGGTCAGACGGCGGACCGAACGGGAAAAGAGCTAAGGGTGGTGCCGCTCCGTCAAGAGCGCTCGGTAAAGTCCTTAATGACGACCAAGCAAATTGGAAGGCAGCGTGGGATTTGTTCCCAGGCGACGTCAGTTACGTATGGCATGCTGACCGAGAGGTTATCGAGGTCGCAAAAAGCTTGCGAGATTCTTCATTCGAGATTAGGGCATTGATAGTTTGGGCCAAGACCAGCTTAATCATCACTCGAGGCCACTACCACTATCAACACGAGTCGTGCCTATACACTATTCGGAAAGGCAAGACGGCTGGCTGGACCGGAGACAAAAAACAATCCACTCTTTGGCAGATACCATCTTCAAAAAATTCAACGGGACACGGCACTCAAAAGCCCATCGAGTGCATGAAGCGACCAATCGAGAATAACAGCAAGGTCGGCGATCAAGTGTACGAGCCATTCGCCGGATCAGGAACCACGATTATTGCTGCCGAGATGACCGGCCGCGTGTGCCTGGCGATCGAACTCTCGCCTGTTTACGTCGACGTTTGCGTGCGTCGATGGGAAAAGTACACCGGGAAAAAGGCTATCCTGCAGGGCACGAAAAAGACGTTCGACCAAGTCGTAAAAGAACGCAGCCGCAAGGCGGCATGAAAAAGCCCGACCGGCTTTGCAGCGGGTCGGGCTTCCGAGTCGAAGCACCAGCGGGGGCTGGTTGCGCGGGCCTTCGGCTCTATTCGTCGGGTGCCTCGATCTCGATCGTGTCACCGTTGCCGAGCGTCCATCCGATATCGGGGCGTATTTTCTCGCGCAGGAGGCGCTTCAGTCCCTCCTCCGTCTTCGAGGAAACGCTATCGAGTTCGCCACCGACGCTGTTCTTGAAGATCGCTTTCCACCTATCGGTCGGCATATCAGGCGGCCTTCGCTTCGGCCGTCGCGATCGAATAGACGGTCGGCTTCGAACCGTTCTTCGACTTGTTCACGGTCTCGGTCTTCGCGATACCGGAAATCAGCGCGCGGGCACTGTGCGGCAGCATGCCGGTCTTCGCGACAATCTGCTCGACGGTCGCTCCCGACTTGCGCTTGAGCATCGCGATCACTTCGTCGCGTCGGTTAATCTTCTTCGTCATGGTAAGACTCCTCGGGGTTATGCGGCGGGCGCCGCGGGCTTCTTGGGACCGTAAAGCCGGATCAAAGTGTCCGACAAATTCTCTTTCGGCAGCGCGGCGGTCTGCAGCTGATCGAGAAGATTGTAGCTGATGCCGACGTCGATCTTTCCGTCCGACCGCGGAACGCCGATCTTCGGAGTTCGGAACAGGGCCTTCGAGCCGGTCAGGCCGATGGCAGCCGCAACGGCTGGCTGCGTCAGGGTGAGGCGATAGGTCGGCGGTTTCGTTGTTTGCTTGGGCATGTCAGCCTCCCATTTTCGATTTGCATTCCGGAACAGCTCGAATGTGCTGATGGTGGATTTACTCATCGCGCATCCAATCTTCCAACTCATCTTCCGCGTCAGTGGCGTAAGCACCGTGGCCCTCGCATTTTGGGCACGTGGTTTCGTAAAGACCAGACCCAAGGCGCGGCTCGCGCGTCAGTAGCCAGCCTTCGCCACGGCACCGTTCACACTCAACATCAACGATCATGCGTCTTCTCCCGGATGATAGCTTTCACCGCGGGCCAGTTCGTCGAGCGAAAGCCCGTGGTAGGTTGGGTCTTTTGGACCTACGCGTTCGTTCAGATGGTCCGCGATCCGCTTGAGGCTAATCGCGATCGACATAGCAGCCGCTTCAAGAGGCGTTTGCACATCACGGCTCTCAGGCTCGTATTTACCTTCCAATGGGTGTGGATGAGGGGTCATTGCGCCTCTCCCGATCAGGCGAAAGTGAAGTCACGTTCGCGGAACTGGTGGCCGAACCAGCGCGGGGCAGGGTTGCTGCCGGTGAGGTCAGCGAACAACGCATATTCCGCGTTGCCGTTCGCGTCGAAGCGAAAGCAACGGTCGGAAGGCTTGCGCTCGTCCGTTCCGTTGTCCTCAATGAACACGCCGTTGGCGAGGGTGGAAAACTTAACCAGCATAGCAGCCTCCTCTCGGTTGGGGCGGAATTGCCCGCTGCATGAGAAGATAACTATCGGCACGCCGGCGGTCGGGGTAACTTCGTCAGACATTGGGCTTCCTCCCTGTCAGGTTTCGATGCGGTAAACGGTCGGGCCTTTGCCCGATCGGGTAGTGGTGACCGTAGCGGTACGGCGTAGGCGGGTAACGAGTGCACGCGCGCTGACGGGTCGCAGTCCCAAGGCTAGCTCTATGTCAGCGCTGGTCGCTCCCCCGGGGCGCTTCAGTAGGGCAACGATGTCGCCCAACCGATTGCCGCCCTTATGCTGTGTACCGAGTTTGGACATTCCTTCGATCTCCATTCACTAAACTGATAGTATAGTGTTTTGGAGTTGCCGTCAATCATTTGTTGCACGGGTGATTTTTATGGCCGCTTGGGACCGCACGCACGGGACTGTCGCCGGCGGGTATCTGCGCGCCGGAGCCAGCGAGCTCTATGTTCGCCGCGCCAAAGACGGTTCGGCTTGGCTGCTCTATGTGGATGGCCGGCTCGAAGGGACGGCGGACGGCGAGGGCGTTGCGCGCGCCGCGGCCGAGCTGGCCGGGCGGTTCATGCAGCCAGCGCACGCCGCTGTTGCAAAGTCGGGTGCAAGGCGGGTGAAACACGGCGAGGAAGTCCCAACCTTCGTCGAGATAGTCGCGCACGTCGCCGATGATATGGCGGTTGCTTCCGTCGAGCGAGGGCAGGAGATCCACAGACCAAACGTCGTGACCGCGCGCCGCAAGCGCACGGCGCACGATGCCGGAGTATTCGCAGCCGACGAGGATTTTCCAGGGTTTCACAATCACAGCTGCACTCCTGCGCGCTTCAGGGTCTCGCGGACCTTGATGGCCTTGACGATCGGGTGATTGGGGTCTTTCAAATCCCATCCGCCGGTGTACTGCAGCAGTTCTTCCAAGGCGTGCACCACGCCGCTGTCGGCAATGACGAGCGCTTCAATCAGCGTATCGACGCGCTTGTTGGTAAGGTCGATCGCCGCGCGGCCGTCGCGGCGGGGGATGTTGCCGAGCACGGTGGCGAGCTGTTTGTAGTTGCTCACTGCGATTCCTTTCAGAGTACGATGACAGCCGCTAGAGCGACGAGGCCAAGCAGGCCGCCGACTAGGATCATGAGGTTGTCGATTGTGTCCATGGACCCCTCCGGGGTTTCGAAGCGTTGAACCGTCCGGCTCAACTGCAAATCACTATACCCACAGTTTAGTAGAAAACGCAAGGGCCTTTTTTCATGGCGCAGTGGCAGGTCACCCACGGCCGGGCCCGCGGCGGCTATCTATCCGTCGCCGGCGTCGAGCTCTACGTGCGGCAGGTGCTCGGCGAGGGCAACATGCCGACCGGCCAATGGCAGCTGTTCGTCGACGGCAAGCTTGAAGGGACTGCTACAGGTGAGGACGTGGCGCGCAGCGCCGCGGAGCTCACCATCCGGGCGATGGTCGAGGCAGAGGCAGCCGGCGTGGCAGCAGCCACAGGGCAGGGCGGGCGCGCCGCATAGGCAGCGTGGGCGGAGTATCGTCACTTTTTTCTCGCTGGTTTGAGGTTCGTCACCGACCCCAACCTAGTCCTAGCTTGGTAAACACCCCGTTAACGGGGCTAGGGGCGGGCTCCGGGGGCGGAGCCCCGGAGGACCACCATGACGCAACCAACCGCCGAAGACCGCATGGGCAGGCTCGCCAAGGCCTGCGCAATCGCCTTCCTGACGGGCCTCGCCTTCCTGTTCCTCGCCGCATGCGTCGGCCTCTATGGCTTCCTGTCGAAGCCGGTCAAGCGCGTGCCGTTCGAGCAGCGCGGCTCCGCTGTCGAGCGCCATGCCATGCGGCCGGCCGCGCCGGTCGAGCGATTGAAATTGTGAAAAGTTCAGAGGCGAGGTTTCGATGGGACGCGGGGGAGCTCGACCAGGTGCAGGCAAGAAGCCTGGGACCAGGGACCGCGCGACGATCGAGGCGGAGCTGACGGCGGCAAAGCAGCAGCTGGAACAAGCGCGCCAGCGCGACTCGAAGGGGCACAAGCTGGCTGTCGAAGTGCTGAACGACGTCATGCACGTTGCCTACGGCATGATGGCGAAGCACCAGCCGCTTGCGCCGAACGAAGTGCAGGTGGCCGGCCGGGATCCGAACGTCGGCGAGTTCAAGGAGTGGCTGAAGATCACGCGCGAGGCCGCGGGCGACCTGGCTCCGTACCAATCATCGAAGTTCAAGTCGGTGACGTTCCACCAGGAAGCGCCGATCGGCAACACGGTGCCGGAGAACCCGACGGCCGAGCGCGTGTCGCCGGCGGAGGCATATCGCATGCTGCGGGATAGCTCGACGCTGATCGAGTTGACGCCGACGGCATCGGTGACGAAGCTGCCGGCGCCGAAGAAGCGAGCGAAGGGGTGAGCGCGATGGGCGAGCGGTTGGAAGTCGCGGTGGCGAAGGTCGAGCTCGCAGGCCTGCGCCGGCCGGAGCACGGCGAAGTGCTGACGACGTCGCCGCCCGGCGTCTACTATCTCGTTGCGACCGACCGCGACGCAATTCAGGTTATGTGGGTGAACACGCCGGAGCATGGTCTCGGCAACATCTCGGCAGCGAAGCTGGCCGACATGCTCGGCTGGCGCGTTGCGCAGGTGCCGACCCCACTGCCGATCAATCCGCCGAACGCGCCGGTGACGGTGCTGTCGGCAATCCTCGAACCAGCGTAGGAGCTGCTCGCATGTCGTATTCGTTCACCTTCACCGCGAAGTCGGCCGCCGACGCGCTCGGACAGATCGGCGGCAAGTTCGACGAGCTGCAGCAGTCGCAGCCGAACCACAAGGACGACCGCGGCCCGGCATTGGCTGTCGTTGCGGTCTATCTCGCGCTGGTGCGCCGCCTGCAGGAGGGCGAACACTACCACGTCAGCATGCACGGTTCGCTCGGCTGGTCGCATGGCGCCTTTGAGGGCGAATGCGAATACACCGGCGCCGGCGTGGGAGTTTCGATCTCCATCCTCCGAGACTGAAGTCTATGGCGCGCGTCGTTCGCCCGATATCCTGGCCCGTGCGGTTGACCGCCAGCGCCATCGTGCTGGCGATCGCGCTGGCCGTGAGCTGGCAGCTGATCCATGTCTAAGCACCTGACCGTCTATCGCGCCGAAATCGACGCGCTGACGGAGAAGCTGCTGTCTGTCGTCGGCAACGAGACGGACCTGGTGCACCCTGTCGATCGCGCCATCATCGTGGCTGTCGCACTCGGCAACGTCGCGTGCTGTCTCGATCATGTTCAAGATCCGACGCGCGGCATGCCGCCGACGGAGCATTGCTGCACTCGCCGGCTAAAGAACATCGTGAATTGCTGGTGAGCCATGGCTGACATTCCGCATCTCACGCTCATCATGGAAGTGATCGACGGCGTGCCGCATGGTTGGGCCTGTCGCGGTGAAGGCCGCGGCTGCAAGCGCAACATCACTCGACGCAAGGCAAAGCACTGCGAAGACTGCCTTGAAACGCGCAACGACGAGACGATTGGCGACGTGCTCGATCGACTGAAGCGCGGAGATGGCTAGGTCGAGCGCACTGCCGGCCTTCGATTGGAAGGATCCGGAGCCGCACTACGCGCTGATATGGCGCCAGCGCGCCGAGCGCCTGCACGCTATCCGCTCGATGCCCGAGGCAGAGCGCACCGCGTATCTGGAAGCGCTCGCCGGCTGGTACCGCGAGAACCCGTGGGACTTCATTCAGGATTGGGGCGTCACCGTCGACCCGCGCAATCTGGAAGTCGGGCGCGAGGCAATGATGCCTTTCGTCATGTTCCCGAAGCAAATCGAGTTCTGCAAGTACATCTTCCGCAAGTGGCGCAATCGCGAGCCGGGCCTGGCTGAGAAGTCGCGCGACGGCGGGCTGTCGTGGCTGGCGGTGGCGATGGGCGCCACGCTCTGCATTTTCTATCCGGGCATGAACGTCGGCTACGGCTCGGTGACGGAAGACTACGTCGACAAGATCGGCGAGCCGAAGTCGCTGTTCTGGAAAGCGCGCATCTTCATTGAGGAGCTGCCGCGCGAGTTCAAGGGCGGCTGGCACCGCGATCGCCACGCGCCGCACATGCGCATCCTGTTCCCGAATGGCTCGACCATGACGGGGCAGAGCGGCGACAACATCGGCCGCGGCGACCGCAAGGGCATCTACTTCGTCGACGAGAGCTCGCATTTGCCGAAGCCGAAGCTGGTCGACTTCGCGCTGTCGCAAACGACCAACTGCCGCATCGACATCTCGACGCCGAACGGCACCACCGGTTCGTTCTACGATCGCCGCATGGCCGGCAAGATCGAGGTTTACACGCTGCACTGGCGCGATGACCCGCGCAAAGACGAGGCGTGGTACCAAAAGCAGGTGGACGATCTCGACGACCCCGTGGTTGTCGCGCAGGAAATCGACATCAACTACTCGGCGTCCGTCGAGGGCGTTATCATTCCGGCCGAATGGGTGCGGGCTGCTGTCGACGCGCACAAGAAGCTTGGCATCGACCCGAGCGGCGATCGCCTTGCAGCGTTCGACGTCGCCGACGAAGGCAAGGACAAGAACGCATTCGCCATCGCGCGCGGTGTCGTGCTCGAGCACATCGAGGAGTGGAGCGGCGCCGGCGCCGATATCTTCGACAGTGTCGAGCGCGTGTTCGGCGTGTGCGATCGCTACGAGCTCGAAAAGTTCAAGTACGACGCCGATGGCTTGGGCGCCGGCGTGCGAGGCGACGCGCGCGTGCTGAACAATGCGCGCAAGGACGAAGGGCTGCCGCAGTTCGGCACCATCGCCTTCCGCGGCAGTGGAGCGGTGTACGACCCCGAGCGCGAAGACGTGAAGGGGCGCAAGAACAAGGATTTCTTCCAGAACGGCAAGGCGCAGGCATGGTGGGCGCTGCGCCGTCGCTTCAAGAAGACGTTCGATTGGGTGACGAAGGGCAAGGCCTGCGACGCCGACGAGATTATCTCGATCCCGGCCACGCTGCCTTACTGTACGCGCCTTATCACTGAGCTGTCGCAGCCGACGTTCGAACAGAGCTCGATCGGCAAGCTGCTGGTCAACAAGAAGCCCGATGGCACGAAATCGCCGAACCTGGCCGACGCCGTCATGATGCTGTACGCCAAAGCGGAGCGCGGACCCATGAAGATTTCCGACGACGTGCTGCTTGCAGCGCGCCGGCTGAAGAAGCCGCGCCGATGACGGTCAACCGTTACGGTTCCCGGTCCCGCGACGACCGGCGCAGCGCGATCGCCGAGGGCGTCATGCGGCACTTCGTCGGCGGCAAGCGCGTGACCAGCATTCGGGAGGCCAAGGAAGCCGCTCGCGTGCCGGTGGCGCCGAAGGTGCCGGTGCCGGCGAAACCCGCACCAGCGGCCGCCGCAGCCGCTCCTGCAGCCGTTGCAGCGCCGGCCGACGGCAAGCGCGCGCTGAAGATCGACAACGCCATGCTGGCGGCTGCCCGGAACCTGAAGCCGGCGGGGAACCGCAAGCGCACGTCCGGAGCTGTCGACCTGCAGAGCTCGACCATGTTCACGCCTTGGGAACCGCCGAAGGGCGTGCTGCCCCCCGGCATGACCGCGGCGAAGGTGCTTGAAGCCGGCGGCGGCAACGCGAAGATGGCGATGGACTACGCCGAGGGCCTGGTGCCTGGTCAGGTGGGCGCCGTCGGAGCCTGGGCCGGCGACGCGCTGAACGTGTCGTTTGCCGAGGGCATCGGCTTCCTTGGCTATTCGTACCTCGCCGCACTCACGCAGCGCGCCGAGTATCGCCGTATCTCCGAGCGCCTCGCCTCCGAGATGACGCGCAAGTGGATCAAATTCCACACCGTCACCGTTTCCGAGGAATTCGAGGCGCCCGGTCCGGAGAAAGAGCCCGGCACTCCCGCCGGCGCGATGGGCGTGCCTGCAGATCCCGAGGAAGCTGCGGCCACGACCGAAGCCGACCAAGTCGAGGCCGACAAGGCGCGCGTCGCCGATTCCGTGAAGCGCAAAAAGGCGCTCGACAAGAGCAAGCGCATCAAGGAGCTGGAAGACGAGATGCGCCGGCTGCGCGTCAAGGATTGCTTCTACACGATCGCCGAGGGCGACGGCTGGTTTGGCCGTTATCACCTGTACGTCGACATGGGTGTAGACAGCGCGACCCGTGAAGGCCGCGACGAGCTCGTGACGCCGATCGGCAACGGCCGCACAGCGACGTCGAAGGGCAAGGTCAACAAGCGCCGGCGCGTGAAAGCGTTCCGGCCGATCGAGCCGATGTGGTGCTACCCGGCGCAGTACAACTCGCTCGATCCGCTGAAGCCGGATTGGTACAACCCGGAAATGTGGTACGTGAACGGCGTCACCGTTCACCGCTCGCGACTGCTGCGCTTCGTTGGTCGCGAAGTGCCCGACATTCTCAAGCCGGCTTACGCGTTCGGCGGCCTGTCAATGTCGCAGATGGCCAAGCCGTACGTCGACAACTGGCTGCGCACGCGTCAAGCGGTATGCGACCTGATCGAAAGCTTCAGCGTCAGCGGCGTCTACACGAACCTCTCCGGCGTGCTCGAAGAAGGCAACGCCGAGGCCATGAAGCGCATCGATATGTTCAATATCATGCGCTCCAACGCCGGCGCCTTCGTGCTCGACAAAGAGACCGAAGAATTCTTCAACGTCTCGACGCCGCTCGGCACGCTCGATGCGCTGCAGGCGCAGAGCCAAGAGCAGATGTCGAGCGTCTCCGGCATTCCGCTGATCGTGCTGCTCGGCATCACGCCGAAGGGGCTGAATGCGTCGAGCGAAGGCGAGCTGCGCGCGTTCTACGACACCATTCAGGCCGAGCAGGAGCGCTTCTTCCGCGACAACCTGCAGACGGTTATCAACTTCATCATGCTGTCGCTGTGGGGCGAAATCGACGAGGAAATCACGTTCTCGTTTGAGCCGCTCTGGTCGATGACCGACAAGGAGCTCGCCGAGACGCAGAAGGTCGAGGCCGAGACCGACGGCATGCTGATCGACAAGGGCATCATCACGCCGGCGGAAGCGCGCGTGCGTGTCGCCAACGACCCGCAGTCCGCGTACCAGGAAATCGACCCGGCCGACGTACCCGAACCGCCGCAGCAGGACATGGGCGACGAGGGCGGCGACGATCCGTTCGGCGGTGGCGGTGATGACGGCGGCGACGGTGGCGGCAGCTCCGGCTCCGAAGCTGACAAGCCGATCGCCAACGACGAGTGGAACGAAGCGGACCATCCGCGCGGCCAGCCCGGCAACGCCGGCCAGTTCGGGCCCGGTGGCGGCAGCAGCAAGAGCAAGCCGCAGGATGCGAAGCCGAAGAAGACCAGCGCGCAGACCGACGACCTGAAGAAGGTCGGCGGCAAGCTGGGCAGCAACGAGGGCGGCCAGTACGAGGATGCCGAGGGCAACAAGTACTACGTCAAGAAGCCCAAAACGAAAGACCATGTCGCCAACGAGAAGGCTGCCGCAAGATTGTATCAGCTGGCCGGTGTGCAGACGCTCGACTACGTCGACGTCGGGCCCGACCATGTCGCGACCAAATGGGACAAGCTCGACAAGAGCAACATTTCGAAGATGTCGACCGAAGAAAAGGCCGAAGCCGCGAAAGACTTCATGGTGCACGCGTGGCTGTCGAATTGGGATGCTGCCGGCACCGGCGGCGACAACCAGGGTGTGAAGAACGGCAAGCCCGTGACGCTCGATGTCGGCGGCTCGCTCCGGTACCGCGCGCAGGGCGGCGAGAAGGGCAAGGCGTTCGGCCACAAGGTCTCCGAGATCGAGACCATGCGCGACCCGAAAATGTCTCCCGACGCGGCTCGCCTGTACGGCAAGATGAGCGACGCGGACATGCGCGCCAGTGCCGAGCGCGTCACGTCAATTCCGGACAGCGCCATCCGCGAAGCTGCCGGCGACGAAAAGCTTGCTGACACGCTGATCGCGCGCAAGAAGGACATTGCGCAGCGCTACGACCTGAAGCTTGCGCAGGATGCCGTGCACGACGACGAAGCGCTCATGAAGGCCGCGCTCGACGCTGTCGGCGCCAACCTCGACGATGGAGACGACGGCAGCGACGTCGACGACCAGGAGCGCATCGACAACGAAGAAGACCCGGGCGATACGCTCGATCTCGCGACCGACGGCACCGCTGACGGTGAGCACGAAGTAATCATCCGGGCCGACGGCGATTTCCCGTGGGTCAAACTACTCGCGCACCTGCGCCGGCTTGGTGCAATCGGCGCGTCGCGCACGATCGAGGCCTACGACGAAGAAGACCGGCCTGTGAAGTTCGGTTGGGATGGTGACGGCGCCGACAAGATTCGCTCTGTCGTGATTGACGGTCAGAAAATGGCGCTCGACGCCGCACTTGCCTATCTCGATCCCGACCCGACAGAAGTCGCGCCCGACGTGTTCGCCTTTGACGAAGGCAAGTTCGACGAAAGCAAGCACAAGCGCGATGCCGGCGGCAAATTCGCAACGACGGGGGCGAGCGGTGGCAAGGAAGGCGAAGAAGCCGAAGCCGATAAGGACGCCGGCGATGTGCCGGTGTTCAAGTCGAAGAAGGAGCAAATCGGCTACATGCTCGAAAAGGGCACTACGCCGAAGGAGCTGATGGCGGCAATGGGCTGGCCGTCGGTCTCGATGCCGGCGCAGGCTGCCAATCTCGGCATGAAGCTTGAGAAAAAGGACGGCAAGTATTTCGGCATCAAGATGACCGACGCCGAGCTCGCCGAATTCAAGGCGGCGCAGGCCGCGAAGAAGGCGGCGAAGAAGGCCGCCCCTTCTGAGCCTCCGTCGGCCATCGAAGGCACGCCGCTCGGCGAGACGCTGAAGAAAGCCGAAGCGATCAACAAAGAACAGGACAAGCAGCAGTCCGCCGAAAAGCCGCCGGCGGAGGGTGCGCCGAAGAAGCCCGACCAGGCTGTGCTCAACAATCTTGAAAAGCCCGCTGCCGGCGAAGCGCCTGCGACATATCCGCAATGGCTCGGCGCCGTCGCGGAAGCAGCCAAGGGCGACAACCCGAAAGACGTCATTACGGCACTGTTCAAGGCATATCCGGAATTCGTCGACGAGTACCTGAAGCACGCCAAGCCGTCGCAGGTGACGAAGCTGGAAGCCGCTGCACCGGGCCTGTTCAACAAGTCGAAGCCGAAGCCGCCGGCGCCCGAGGCCTCGCAGGCCGACAAGGAGAAGGCCAAGAAGGGCGTGCCGCTGAAGATGGAGTACGTCAAGGCCAGCGCGAAGCCGGAGACGGAGACGTACAAGAAAAAAGCGAACGAGCTGCTGAAGGAATTCAACGACGAGTGGGCCGGCAAGGAAAACCTGCCGAACGACCAGCTCAACCAGAAGGTCGCCGACTACAAGAAGCTGTCGGACGACATCGCCAAGCTGGCTGTCGAGGAAAACAAGCAGAAGGCGGAGATCCTGAAAGCCGAGCAGGAAAAGGCCGCGTGGGAGCTGCAGAAAAAGCAGGAGGAAGAAAAGGCAGCCCTCGCCGAGCAGTTCGCCAAAGACCCCGACATGAAAACTCACTACGAGGCGATGGAGGGCCTGTTCGGCGGTGGCAACGCGTCGCAGTCGTATATCGCCAGCGCCAAGGCGCAGGTGGCGAAAGCGAAGTTGGGCCAGCACGTCTCGGCGCACGACGCCGTGCCGATCATGGCGTACAGCGGCTCGCACTACGCCGGCGTCAACGACCAGCTGCGCAAAGGTCAGATGACGGTTGCGCAGTACAAATTCCAGAAGTCGCTGAACGCTGCGCTTGACAAGCTGCCGGCATATACGGAGACGACCTATCGCAAGGCGCCATCCGGTTCGAGCGGTGTCGACGTCGCCTACTACAAGCCCGGCATGGTTATCGAGGAACGCGGGTTCACGAGCTCGAGCAAAAGTCAAGGCGTTTGGTCGGGTGACGTGAACTACACAATCCATGGTAAGAGTGGCCGCGACATTTCGAAGCTGTCGCACCATCCGGGCGAGCAGGAAGTTCTGTTCAAGTCGGGCACGCGCTTCTACGTCGAAAGCGTCAAGGGGAAGCACATCACGCTACGGGAGCTGTGAGGCCATGGGGAAAGAACCGAAGGTCGGCACCATCGATCGAGAGCAGCACGGAATCGGAATGCTCGACGGCAAGCTGAACGTCGTCGAGAAGGACGCGCCGGCATGGAAGCCGAAGGTGTTCGACGCCGACGGCAACGAAGTCGACCCCGACACGATCGAACCGGACGCGCCGGCGGATGAGTAAGGGGTACAGCTCGACGCGCGATCGCCACAGCAGCGCAGCCTGGCGCGGCCGCACATCATCTGACGATTGGCGCGCGCGGCCGCGGAAGCGCGTGCTGCTGCCCGGCTCGCCGTCGCAGCAGGAGCTCGACGCGCGCAAGGCGAAGAAGCTGGAAGGCGAACGCAAGCGCGCGCGCCGGCGCCGGTTCGCAAAGCAGGCGATCACGCTGTTCGAAACCGCGTTCGCAGTGGCGGTGCTTCATGAGCTCGATGCCGCTGCAACTGTCGAAGCTGCTCGACCTGCACCTGTCGCGGTCGATCGAGAAACATAAGCGGCCGTTGCCGCCGACGAGGGAAGCTGTCATGCGAAAATTCATGCAACTGGCCGAAGATGTCGAGGCCGACCTGAAGGAGCTCGACGCCGATGCCGACGCGCTGCAGGCCCGTCGCAAGGCCGGCAAAGAGCGCGCGCGGCAGGCGATCAACGCGCAGCACAAGATCCAAGACAACATCGAAGCCGGTGTTGCGGCCATGGAGAAGATTGCCGACGCGATCGGCGTCAAGAGCAACTCGCGCAGCGACGAGGAATTGAAGGCTGCGGAGGGAAACGCATCGGGGGAGGGTGGCGGCGACTCTGCCGCGACCTTTCCGCCGAAGGCCAGTTAGAATTCGCCGCATTGTGTTGGGCCATGGCGCCCGAACGCAGCGCGCAGCAGGGCCCTCGATCGACAGGCTGACACATGCCAGCGACAAGCTTCCGAGCGATTGAGACGACGGGGTTTCGGCGCACGAAGCTTGTGGAGCTCAAACCCAACTGGCCATCCGCCGGCGTGCAGGCTGCCTACCAGAAGAAGCTGCAAAAGCTGCTCGACGAAATGGCCGACAGCGTCGAGTACTGGATTGATCGCAAGTACAAGGCCAACGAGCCGGCCACGATGGCGATGGACGACGTGCTGCCGGCGAACGCGCTGAAGCAGACGATCGCCGAGCTCGTGAAGCGCTGGCAGAAGAAGTGGAACGAAGCCGCGCCGATTCTCGCGAAGTACTTCGCCGAGGAAGCGCTGAAGCGCAACGACGCCAACCTGAAGGCCATCCTGCGCGAAGCCAACTGGACGGTGAAGTTTCGCATGACGCCGGGCATGCGCGACGTGCTCAAAGCCACGATCGAGCAGAACGTCGGGCTCATCAAATCGATTCCGGAGCAGTACCTGAAGGGCGTGCAGGGGCACGTCATGCGCTCGATCCAGGCCGGCCGCGACATGGGCCCGCTGGCGAAGCAGCTGCAGGCGCAGTACGGCGTGACGAAGAAGCGCGCGGCGCTGATCGCTCGCACGCAGAACAACCTCGCCACCGGTGCGATGGACCGCGCGCGCAAGTTGGAGCTCGGGCTGACGAAGTCGAAGTGGCGCCACTCGCACGCCGGCAAGGAGCCGCGGCCGACGCACCTTGCGAACGACGGCAAGCTGTACGACCACGCGAAGGGATGGTTCGACCCGGACCCGAAGGTGCGCCGGCATATCTATCCGGGCGAGCTGATTAACTGCCGCTGTTCGTCAATCACCGTCGTGCCGGGCTTCTCGTGAAGCGACCGCGCAAGGGAACATTCGGCGGGCCGAAGTGGCAGGCTGGCGAGGGCGCCAACCGGTCTAGGACGGTGTCGCTGCTGCGGCGGGCCGATACCATGGCCCGCGAGAAATTCGGCAAGAGCGGGCTTCTAAAGGCCGGCAAACGGCCTTCGCCGAGCCTACCGAAGCTTCCGTGGGGCGACGACAATGCCGGATCTGAGAACGCGTAACGTGCCGTGGTTCCTGGTCGCCATTTTCGCGGCCGGCCTGGTGTTCTTGACCATCTGGCTGGCGACCTGTTGGGGTGGGGTATGCCCCTGACCCGATTCGCCCTGTTCCTGCTTGCGGCCGGCATCTCCCCCTTCTCGGCGGCCGCGGGTGTCGAGGCGACGACATTGCCGGGGCGAGATAGCAACCCGTCATTTGCCTTTCGTGTTCCGCGCGGTGTCGTCGTCGAGATACCGGTCGACCCGCTGTGCTCGCGCACGGCGGTTATGATCGACAAGCACTGCATGACGGTTCGGATGATTAGCACCGGCGACAAGCTGGTGCCGCTCGAGTCCGACGAAGGGCAAAGGATCCACGCCGAAGGCAAGCCGTCGATGGTGAAGCGGCACTTCATTCGGTCGACGCAGTAGCGCGCCATGGCATTGATCGCGCGACGGCGCGTGAACGCGAACGGCGTCACGTATTCGGCTATCTATCACTGGTGCCAAGCGTGCGACCAGCTGCACGGCGTTTGGGTGAATGAGCAGCCGCAGGACAAGAAGGAATCGCCGCGCTGGACGTTCAACGGCAACATGGAGCGGCCGACGTTCACGCCGAGCGTGCGCTGCTTCACCAATTACGACGAAAACGACGTGAAGCTGCCGAACAACGGCGAGCGGACGCTGTGCCACTACTTCGTCACCGACGGCATGATCGCCTACTGCGGCGATAGCCCGCACGCCTATAAGGGACAGACGGTCCCGTTGAAAGACATTCCGCCGGGCTGGTTTGGGGAGGACTGAACTATGACGACCGAACAAGCGCTAAAAGCCTTGGAATTGATCTCCGGCAGCTGGCCGCTTGCCGCGGCCGTGGTCGGCATTGCGATCGCCATCACCGTGCGCCGCTCCCTCAAGCAGGCCATGGACAACGATCGTGCCGACAAGCAGGACCGCGCGCAGGGCAATCAGGCCGTGGTTGTGCGAGGCCGCGAAGACGGCTAAATCGTTCCCTCCACAAAGCGAGGAGGGAAGCCCATGCTATCAAGACGAGGATTTTTCGGAGTTGCAGCTGGTGCCGCGGCTGTTGCCGCCGGCGGTGTCGCTGCGATGCCGGCGCCGGCGGCCGTATCAACGGGGGTTGACCTGGCCGCCGGTGCCGATCGCACCGCAGTTTTCCTTCGCGATCCTACGCACACGCATCTGATCGACGATTGGGCCAACGATAACGTTGCCCGCACGTACTATGGCGTCGCGCAGAATTCCGTGCAGCCGGGCGAGATGGTGAGGCTGCAGCTGCGCTTCGAACCCAACGACCTGACGCGCGAGCAGCTCGCGGCCAACCTTCCGGTGCCGGCGCAGGAGATCGGCGCACCGTTGCCGAAGAACACGCCGGCGCAGGAACGCCGCCATCGCCAGCTGCTGAAGAAGTGCAACGACGGCAACGTTCCTCGCAACGAGACTGACGCGCAGTATCTGAAGCGCATGTCGCTGCCGTGCCCGGGGCGGCTCGAATGAGCGAGGGCAAAGCGCGGTTCATGCTCGGTTCGCTTGCGCTCTTTCCGGAGGCGTGCGTTCTGGCGCTGCAGGGCGTCGTCGAGCTCAACGCGAAGGGGCTTGCCGACAGCCGCTTCGAAACCTGCCTGCATTGGGAATGCGTGCTGGTGAAGATGCCGGTCGGTCACGACCTGGTGCCGGCGGCGGTTCTCTGCTTCACCCACGACGCGCCGCGCGCGCTGCTGTGGGTGCAGCTGTCGTATGTCGCGGAGCAATTTCGTGGCCGTGGCGTTTACAAGGCGGCCTATGCGGCCTTGCGGCAGATTGCGCAGCATCGCACCTGCCGCTCGATCGAGGGCGCGACGCACGTCAAGAACACGGCGATGCGCACGGTGGCGAAACGGATGGGGCGTCGCGAGGAATTCGTGATCCTGGTCGACGACATCGAGATCGTGCCGAACGAAGTCGAGGCGGAGTAGCGCAGCCCGGTAGAGCGGCGGACTCATAATCCGAAGGTCGCGAGTTCGAATCTCGCTCCCGCAACCAAATAACCGACGCGGGCTATGTAACCCGCAAAGGGCCACAACCTTTCAGCCCCGGTGCTCGCGCGCCGGGGTTTTTCTTTGGAGTGCACGATGGCTCGTGAAGACGACGTCGCCGATTTGCTGCTCGTGTGCCTTGGCGGCGCGCAGCTCGCGTTCGATCGCGCGCCTGAAGGCGTGGATCTGCAGCGCCGCGGCGAAATCATCACGATCGCGTTCGACAAGGCCGGCGAGTCCGTGCGTCGCACCGACGACTTCGCGCGGCTGCACGTCAAGAGCTCGCCGATCACGAAGGCCTGCATCAATCCGTACTACGGCCGCGAGATCCCGCGCGCGAAGGAATTGGGCCTCGACCCGAACAAGGTCTATCGGCTGCTGCGCCATCCCGACGAAATCAAGAAGGCGGCGAAAACCTTTCACAACATCCCGCTGCTGTCGAAGCATGTGCCGCACACGGCCGACGACCACGACGGCGATATCACGGTGGGCACGACCGGCTCGGAAGCCGAGTACGTCCATCCGTATCTCATGAACAGCCTGGCTGTTTGGTCGCGCGACGGCATCGACCACGTCGAGTCGGGCGACCAGAAAGAACTATCCAGCGCCTACAGCTACGACGCTGACATGACGCCGGGTGTGTACGAGGGGGAACCCTACGACGGAGTGATGCGCAACATGGTCGGAAACCATGTCGCGCTCGTGAAGAAAGGCCGCGCCGGCTCTGACGTCGTCGTGGGTGACGAAGCACTGCAACCAGACAAGGAGACTACGATGTCGACGAAGACCACCAAGATTGCCAGCCTGCGCGCTGGCATGGCGCTTGGCGCGCTGCGCGGCCACTTCCTCGCCAGCAAATTGAAGCTGGCGCAGGACGCCGCGCTGCCCGACTTCTCGCCGCTGTTCACTGCGGTGAAGCCCGGCAAGTTCAAGGCCGCAATCCCGACGATCGTCGCCGGCGTGCAGAAGGGCCTGAAGGGCAAGCTCGCGCAGGACGCCGACCTTGGCGGAATCGTGAAGGGCGTCGAGCAGCTCATGACGGCCGTCGAAGGCGACAAGACCGTTGCCGACGCCGACGTTGCGGATCCGGCGGCCATGGAAGACCCGGGCACTGGCGAGCTCGACCCCGACGAGCCGGTGATGGACGGCAGCTGCGAGGCGATCGCGGCCTACCTGAAGTCGAAGGGCGTGCCCGACGACGTCATTGCCGGCATGCCCGGCATGGCGAAGGAAGGCGGCGAGGGCGGCGCGACCGACGGCCCGACCGACGAGATGGCTGCGCGCCTGGCTCGTGGCGGCGCCAAGGACAAGGACGAAGTCGTGGAGGAAGAAGGCGACGACGGCAAGGGCGGCAAGAAGAAGCCGTTTGCGATGGACGAAGCCACCTTCGCCAAGCGACTCGAGCAGACGCGCAAGACCGCGATCGCCGACATGAACGCGGTGTCTGACGCGCGCAAGCACGTTCGCCCGATCGTCGGCGAAATCGAGATGGCCTTCGACAGCGCCGCCGGCGTCTATCAGCAGGCCTTCAAGATGGTCGGCAACACCGACGCCGCGAAGCAGACCGACGCCGCTGTGCTGAAGTCCATGTGGAACATGGTGCCGGTCAAGCGTCACCAGCCCGAGCTCGCGCAGGACAGCGCCACCGACGGCGAGAAGCCGTTCCACGAGCGTTTCCCGAACGCTGCCAAAGTTCGCAAGCACGCCTGATCGGCGCGCTGACGAAGCAATCCCTTCCCCGACAATCGGGGGAGGGGAAACCCACCCCTCCCCAACAACCCAAGAGGATTTGAACCATGGGTGACTTTCCGTCTCAGGTGCAGGCCATTCAATCGCCTGCAGTCGCGGGCGACTTCTGCGATGCCAATCCGCGTTCCACGGTCGATGCCGGCCCTGGCGCGCTCGTTGCCGGTCAGGGCGTTATCAACGGCGTGCTCGTGCAGGGCGCAGTCGTCGGTCGCTTCGGCTGGCTCTCGTACCAGCAGACCGACGGCGACGGCGCTCCTGCCGTTGTCGACACCTTCGGCTCCGGTTTGCCGGCGGGCCTCGTGCACCGCACGCAGCAGGGCCTCATCACCGCCTATCTCGGCGCGGCGGTCGAGTACCTGCTCTCCGGCTTCCAGATCGAGCTGTTCTCGATCGTCGGCATGTGGGTGGAGAACGCCAACGCTTCGGCGCAGGCTCTCCCCGGCATGAAGGCGTTCGCGCGCTATTCGGATGGCGCCGTGCTGTTCGCGGCCGCGGGTGCGACGCCTTCGGGCGGCAGCTCGACGGCCTCGATCGCGGCGGCGACCAACAGTGTCGAAGCCTCGATCGTCGACAACGTCATGTATGTGACGACCGTCAACTCCGGCGTCGTGCGTCCGGGCACCACGTTGTCGGGCAGCCACGGCAAGGTGGTCGAGCAGCTCCTGCCGCTCGAGTCCGGTGAATCGCTCGGCGGCATTGGCCGTTACGCGCTGAACATCCCCGGCCAGAATGTCGCCACCGGCACGATCACCGGTACCTACGGCATCATGACCGCGGGCACCGTCACCGGCGCCTACAACGTCGGCGAGACGGTGACCGGTTCGGGCATCAGCGTCACGACCACGATCACTCAGCAGATTACCGGTTCGCCCGGTGCTGCCGGCACGTATGCCGTCGACGTCAACACCGTTGTCGGCTCGACCACCATCACGTCGGCCGACTCGATCGAGACGGAGTGGTACTGCAAGAGCGCCGGCGCCGCTGGCGACCTGGTCAAGATTGCGCGCGTGAAGTGATGCGGTGAGGCCTTCGGGCCTCGCTGACGGTCCAATTCCGAACGGTAGCAGTTTCGTCTTCACCAAGGCGCCTTCCCGCGGGGAGCGCCTTTTTCGTTTTAACAGAGAGAGGCTCTCCTCATGAACTTTCAAGCTGCCCGCTCTCGATTCGTCGCCGACAAGCGCCGCTTCGAGACCCTCGGCGTCGTCTTCCCGAACGTCAAATCGTACATTCCCGACGGTTGGGGCGACAACGTCACCCTGGCGATGGACGGCGACCCCGACTTCGCTCGCATGGCGATGGACGCGCAGCCTGGTCTGACGACCGTCGCGAACACCGGTATCCCGGCGTGGCTCACCACCATGATCGACCCGGAAGTGTACGAAGTGCTGTTCTCGCCGCTCGAGGCGACCAGCATCTTCGACGAAGTGCAGAAGGGTGACTGGACGCTGAACAGCGTCATGTTCCCGACCGTCGAGCACACTGGCGAGACGTCGGCATATGGCGATTACAGCAACAACGGTTCGGTGAACGCGAACACCAACTTCCCGAGCCGGCAGCCGTTCCTGTTCCAGACCATCTTGCAGTACGGCGATCGCGAGCTCGACGTTGCGGGCGAAGCGAAGATCAACTGGCTGAATGAGCTCAACGCTGCTGCAGCGTGGGTCATCAATCAGTACCAGAACACGTCGTACTTCTTCGGCATCCAGGGCCTGCAGAACTACGGCATCCTGAACGACCCGAACCTGACCGCGGCGCTCACGCCGGCGCCGAAGGCCTACGGCAACAACAAGTGGGTGACGAACAACGTCATCACCGCTACCCCGAACGAAATCTTCCTCGACATTCAGTCGTTGATCATCCAGCTCATCAATCAGTCGGGTGCCAACATTAACCTGAAGTCGAATTTCGTTCTGGCGCTGTCGCCGTCGTCGGAGTTCGCAATCACCGCGACCAACAGCTTCGACGTCAACGTGTCGGACCTGCTGAAGAAGAACATTCCGAACCTGAAGATCGTTTCGGCTGTTCAGTACGGCGAGCAGTCGGCGACCAACCCGCAAGGCGTGGTCGGCGGCAACTTCGCGCAGATGATCTGCACGGACGTTCGCAAGCAGAAGACGGGCTACGTCGCGTACAATCTGAAAATGCGCGCCGGCCGCCTGGTCCCCGATATGTCGAGCTACAAGCAGAAGATGGTAGGCGGCACGCTCGGCGCCGTTATCCGCCAGCCCTTTGCCATCGCCAGCATGATCGGCATCTGATATAGCGACTCGCCGGTTGGACGCCGGCAACGCCACAGTGACTACCCGGAGCATCGCGCCCGCGTTTGCTCCGGGTTTTTTCTCACCCCACAAGGACAACTGAACATGGCTTTGACAGAAGCGCAGAAAGCAGCGAAGGCGAAGGCCTCTGCTGCCGCCCGAAAGGCAGCGAAGAAGACTACTCCCACCGCCACCGACACCGCTGCCCCTGCAGCAGCTGTCGCAGCACCCACCATCGACCAGTCGAAGAAGATTGCCGGCGCCGCGCAATCCACCGTCTTCGTCGTCTCCAGGATCGAACGCGGAATCTACCTGCAGCTCTTTGCGCCCGTCACGCAGCAGCGTCGACTGCTCGGCGGCGGCATGGACAAGGAAGTCGTGCAGATGCGCCAGCCGCAGCAGTATCGCATCAAGCCGACGCTGCTCGGGCCCGGCCTCATTCCGAACTATCCGATTATCGACGGCTTCTCGATCACGAAGGACATTCCCTCGCAGTTCTGGCGCGAGTGGGTCGAGCAGAACAAGAATTTCGAGCCCTACACCATGGGCCTCATTCGCGCGTTCGACACCGAAGCCGACGCGATGGCTTATGCCCGCGAGTACGTGGGCCTGCGCACCGGCCGCGAGGCGCTCGCGCAGGACAAGGATCCTCGCATTCAGACGTCGAACAACGCGAACGTCTCGGATGTGGAGATCGACAGCGAAACGCCGCGGCCGAAAACCGCAGCCTGATAGCGAGGGCCTGCAATGGCAATCAATCCGATCATCTGTGCGGGTGCACCGGGCGGCGCGATCGCCGCTTGGTCGCAGAGTGCGTTTCTCGAAACGTACCCGAATTTCCGCGCGGTGCCGGAGCCGACATTGCAGTCCCAATTCAACATCGCCACGATCTACCTGCGCAACGACGGCACGAGTCCCATTCGTGCCGTCGCTGTGCAAACGACGCTGCTCTACATGCTGACGGCACACCTGCTGCAGCTCACGTTCGGCCCGAACGGCGAAGGCGCGATCGCCGGCGGTTCGGCGCCCGGCCTGGTCGGCCGCATCTCATCTGCCAGCGAAGGTTCGGTGTCGGTGTCGACCGACTATCCGGAGAACCCGAACGCGGCATGGTTCACACAGACACCTTACGGCGCTGCCTTCTGGCAAGCGACCGCCAACTTCCGCCGCGCGTATTACCGTCCGGGCCCGACGCGGTTCGGAACAGGAATCGGCAACGGGACGTTGGGCGGGGGTTACGGACTTTTCCCAGGAAGGAGATCGCGATGAGCGATGAGCGCAAGAACGTCACGGTTATCTGCAACCACGCCAGCGGCCTGCAGCTGCGGCTCTACAAGAACCACCACACCGGCGACGCCATGGGCAAGATGCCCGACCCGAAGCAGGACACGGTGCAGCTGAAGGGCGGCTCCAACCAGGTCGACGCGGGCTTTCTCAGCGCGTGGCTCGACGAGAACGAAGGCAACGACCTGCTGCTGAACGGCACCATCACGATTGTGGAGCCGAAGGAGAAGGGCGAGCACGACGGCGAGCCGGGCAAAGACAACGTCGTCGAGCGACCGGACAACGAGTCGAGCGTCGACGCGCCGGCGCCCGACACTGAGGCGAAGGAAGAAAAGCCGGCTGACGCGTAAGCCGCACACGCAACACCAAACGAGAGGGGAGAACCATGGATCTCGACGCACGCATGCGGGAGCTCAAAACGCTGAAGGACAGACTCGAGGGCCTGTTCGACGGCGGAGCTCTCCGCAAACTGGAAGCGCTCGCCGCGAAGTTCGACGGCGGGCTGCTTGAACGACTCGAGGCCGCGCTCGCGCGCTTCGATGGCGACGACGCCGGCGCCGGCGCGGCCCTGGTCGACGACGTCAAGAAGCACGTCGACGAAATCGCCGAGACGGTCACCGGCATTCAGCAGCAGCTCGACGCGATCGGGCCGAAGTTGAACGCGGTCGAAAAGCTGGCTGACCCGGCCGTGCTCGAAATGCTCGATTGGCTGGCCCGGAACCGGGAGGCGATCGACGTGCTCCTGACGCTCGGGGAGACGGTCGACGACGAGGCCACTACCGACGCCGCCGAGAAGCCCGCGGACGAACAGGCGGGCTCCTAAAGCCCGGGAAACGACCATTTGGCGCCGGCCGGGGCTCTCCCCGGCCTGTGCCAAGTGGGGTTAACCCCGGTTTGGGGTGAACGGGAACCGAACGGCACCGGAACAAACGGAGAGTTCCGGGTTGGTTCGTTCGTGGGGCGGGGGTCAGGCAATGCGCGGTTCCCATGCCCCGGGCCTGCAGCAACTCCTGCACCGGCTTGGCCTGATCCCTGCCGACACCGAATTCAATCGCCGCGCCAAGGCCTATGCCGAAGGCGCGCGCAATCTCGCGAACGCGCACGCCTCCAACGCGCGCAAGAAGGCGAGGCGCAATGGCAACGATCAAGGGCGGCCACAAGCTGCAGCAGTATCTGGCGAAGCTGGCGGCGAAGCTTGACCAGCCCGGCACGTTGCGAGTCGGCTGGCTGGAAAACGCCACGGCGCCGAACGGCGACAATCTAGGCCTGCGCGCCTTCCGTCTCGAATTCGGCACGAGCAAAATGCCGCCGCGGCCGTTCTTCCGCAACATGATCGCGGCGAAGGCGAAGGAATGGCCGGCCGCGCTCGCGCTGAACCTGAAGCAGACCGACTACAACGTGAAGCTCACGCTGGAACGCGCCGGCGAGGGCATCAAGGGCCAGCTGAAGGAAAGCATTATCGACCTTTGGGCGCCGCCGCTGGCGCCGTCGACGGTCAAGCGCAAGGGCTTTGAGAAGCCGCTGATCGAACACGGCGACATGCTGAACGCGGTCGCGTGGGAAGTGAACATGGGCGGCAAGGTCACCTTGTCGGCCGCAGGACCGGGCGCCGCAAGCCTTGCGAGCGCTGCGAAAGTAGCCGTCAAACCGAAACCTTAACCAGGAGCGACACCGATGTTTAAGACCTTCTTCGACAACTTCCGCCGGCTCGAGGCGCCGCAGCTGCACCCCGCGATGGTGCTGCGCTTCCGCTTGCTGGATCTGCTGTGCGCATTGCTCCTGCTGTGCACGGTGCTCGCGCTGCTCGCCACGCCGGCGCGCGCGCAGAGCGCCAGCACCATCTTCCTCACCGATCGCAACGGGCAGATTGCCTTCCCGTTCACGCCGCCGAACCGCGCCACCGGCGGGCCGGCGAATATCAACAACACCGCGATCGGTCAGACCACGCCGAAGAACGGCAAGTTCCTCGTGCTGGAAGCGACAACGTCGTTCAAATCGCCCGACGGCGTGACGTGCGCGACCTATGCGCCGAGCGGCACGCCGGCGGCGGTCGACGCGGTGTTCTTCATTGCGACGCGCGCCTACAACATTGTCAGCATCTCGGCTGTGTTCTCCGTCACCGCCGGCGGCGCTTCCAAGCTGCAGGTCACGAAGGACACCGGCACCGCTGTGCCGGGTTCCGGCACCGACATCTTGACCAACAACACCAACGCCGGCTTCGACCTGGCGCTGACCGCGAACACGGTGCAGGTCGGCACGTTCGCTGCCACGTCGCTTGCGGCCGGCGATCGCCTTGCCGTCGACTACGCGCAGGCCATCCAAAACACCGCCGGCCTCGTCGTCACGGCCTGCCTGTCGCCGCAGTAGCCCATCGCCTTCCCGCGGGCGCTGGTGTAAAAGCTGGCGCTCGCATGGAGGGAAGTCCGATGCCGGTGAAGGCGCCACAAGAGAAACCGCCGACCCTGAAGAAGTACCGGGTTCGACGAGGCAATAACGCGAAGGCGGTGCCGGCGCAGGCGCAGACACCGGTACCTATCCCGATGGAGCTCGAAATCGCTGCGCTCGACGATTGCGGGCCGCTGACCAGGCGCGCGATTTGCGAAAGCCCGCTGCCGACGCTGGCTTGCTCGATCATCTCGCAGATTGTCGAGCTCAACGACAAGATCGAGGCCGAAAACAAAAAACGCGAGCCGCTTGGTCTTCCGCTGCGGCCGTACGTCGACCCGAAGCATCCGGATCTCGATCGGCTCCTTGCGCTCGGTGTCATCGAGAACAACGCGAAGATTATCGCCGGCGACGTCGAGCTCGGCGACCGCGCACTCGAATGGGCGAAGATGGGTATCAAGCCGCTGATCGCGCGACCGTCGGCGAAGACCGCGCGCGAACGCCGCAAGACCGAAGGCAGGAGATTCCGCGGATGGTGAACCTGCGCGCGATCGCCAATTCCGTCACACAGTCGATCAATCCGAATGTGCTGTGCGAGCGCTGGCGCAGCATCGGCGCCGTTACGGCCGACACCGGAAAGCGCGAACCTGTGTGGAGCAAAGCGCCGCTGATCGTGCAGGTGCAGGCCCACACCGACAAGGAGCTCCGTCAGCTCGACCTGCTCAACATCGGCGGCGTCAGCCGCAAGGTGTTCTGCAACGCGCAGGTGGCCTCGCTCGTGCGCGTCGCGCAGAAGGGCGGTGACCTGCTTGTCTTCCCCGCCGGCGTGCTGCCTGAAGGCACCACCTGGCTCTGCACCGTCGTTCATGAGCGCTGGCCCGCATGGACGACATTTGCTATCACGCTGCAGAACGACAACTACGAGGCCTTCAAATGCTGACGACGCTGAAGCGCATTTTCAACAACAAGGCGCGGCAGTCGCTCAACGGGCGCGCCGACGTTCAGTCGCTTTCCGTCCGCGCCAAGGTGACGCGCGCCGACGGCACCGTCGAGCCGGAGCGGCTCGTTTCCTACGGGCACCGCAACCCGTTCATCCACATCCTGTTGGCGCCCTTCGCTTTTGCAAACGGTGCCTTCTGGAACTGGTACTACACCCACAAACGGAGATCCTGATGCCCCTGTTTCGTTTCAAGGCGGACCTGACCCTGTCTGCGCAAAATCCCGAGCAGCTGCTGTCCTTGCTCGCCGGCCACCTGGCGGACTGTTCGCGCCATCTCGGCAATGAGCGGTCACTGTCCGACGTGTGCAAGCACTTCACCGTCGAAGAAGCGCCGGCAGACTCCAAGGCTGACGAGCTCGTGGACCACGCGCTCGAGGAACACGGCACCATCGAGCTCACCCTCGACCCGAAGTCGCCGGCGGGCATCGCTCTCGCCGAGCAGCAGAAGCGCGAGAAGACCGAACGCGAGGCCGCCGCGGCCGCGCGCGCCAACGAAGGCAAGAGCGACGCCGAGATCATGGCGGAGTTCTCCGCCAAAGAGCAGGCTGCGCTGAACGGCTGAAGCCAAAGCGAATCCGCAAACCCGGCCGGGGCTCTTTCGAGCTCCGGCTTTTTTTGTTTCTCAACAGGAGACCAAGATGACCGCTCGCGTCCAAAACAACGGGCTCGCCCGCATCACCACCGCGCTTATCGCGCTGAACTGGTATCTGCAGTGGGGCACCGGCACCGGCGCCGCGGCGTCCGCAAACGTCGTCACCACGACCAGCACGACGGAGGCTCGCACGCTCGCGACCACGACTCAGCAGACGACCACCGTCACCAACGACACCATGCGCAACGTCGGCACCATCACCGAATTGTCGGCCGGGCCCGTTGCCATTACGGAGGTCGGCGTGTTTGATGCGGCCGGCTCCGGTTCGCCGCCTACCGGCGGCAACATGGACCTGTATGGCGACTTCTCGGCGATCAACGTGTCGAGCGGAGACTCCATCCAGTTCACGATCAACACCAAGTTCACCTAAGCAGCCGATGTTGTGGCGTGACGCGGGCGACCGATTCCGCACTCCGGAGTGGCGCGGACGTAAGGCGTTCCGCGTCACTGCCGCTGTGCTGTTCATCGGCGCCTCGTCTTACTCCCTAGTCCACACCTTCAAAAAGACCGACTACGGCTTCTCGCGCGAGGCCACCGTCAAGGTCAAAAAGCAGGACGGCACGCGCGAAGTATTCGTGCTGGCGACCGTCGCTACGATTGCTGCCGGCGCTTCGTCGCCATGGTCGGTGCCGTCCAACTGCGGCCTGATTACCAAAGTCGAGTGCGTCGGCGCCGGTGGTCCGGGCGGCACCGTGGCTGTCATCGCGCAGTCCGGCGGCCGCGGCGGCGGTGGTGGCGCCTATTGCTACGCGACCAACGTCGTTGCTCGGCCGACGGTCACCAGCTTTGCGATCAGCGTGCCGACTGCGCCTACCCCCGGCAACAATCCGGGGGACACTTGCTTTGGCGCCACGACCATCGGCGGCGGCGGCATCGTGTGCGGTGCCAAGTCCGGCACCAAGGGCGCGCAAGGCAACGGCGGCAACGGCACGGGCGGCGCCGCATCGGGATGCGTCGGCG
>OFQX01000102.1_pt1 | contig 26846 bp, 40 predicted proteins | sample 1542951 | NCBI WGS metagenome assembly OFQX01 (sample SAMN07774215, study PRJEB24372) | wastewater metagenome | isolation source: WWTP Novara (Effluent) | place: Italy: Novara | collected 2015-12
TTCCGATCTCAAGCCCCATCCTCCCCCTTGGTGTAGAGCTGGCACCCTTGCCCGACGATGGGCGCCGCCGGGGTGTTGTTCGTTTGGGGTGCGCACGGGCAAGCCATGCGCGAGGGTAGGCGCGTGAAATATCTGCCCGAATGTTTCAATTTCTACTGATTGGGCTTGCATTATGTGGCCGATGAGTTACACTGACAGGGTCTATTGAACCCGTCGCGCTCCCCCAACCGGGAGCGTGCCGTTTCCGATTCGCCCGGGCGTGTGTCTGGGGTTCGGGTGTTTGGAATGGAGTTTGAAACATGGCTATCACGATTACCGTACCCGATGATTGCAACCTTGCCGCGTGTGCATCCGAGATGACAAGCCGATATGCGATTAATGGGGTGTTTGTGAAGGTTGGGGCGCCGGCCGCGGATGGCACTGGAACGGGCTGGGCGGTCGCCACAAACGGCCGCGCGTTGTCCTGCACCCGTGTCGCCTATCAACCCGTCGACGGCACCGATGCCTCGTTCGGGCCCGCTGGGCGCGATGCCTCTAAGGGGCTGATTGTGCCTCAAGAGACGGTTCCCCCCGCCAAGTCCAAGCTGCGCCAATTCACCATGAACGGCCGCGTCGAGCGTGTAGGCAAGAAAGGCGAGACGTTCGCCGGCGATTATGTCGAGGGTTCATTCCCCCCATTCGATTGCGTCCTGCCCACAGTGTCGGATGACACTCACGTTTGTATCGGATTGAACGCCGAACTGCTCAAGATGGTGCAGGATGCGATTCGGGGGAATGGCGACGAGGTACAGGGGTTGACGCTGATTATCCCCAAGGATGGGCGCAAACCCATCTGCGCGATGGGCCCGAATGGGCTTGGGGTTGTCATGCCCGTAAACCTTGGCACCGATCAGGACCAATTCGCCCGATGGGAAACGGCCGTGTCGGAATGTACCGGAAACCCCAAGCGCGAGGCGCCCAAGCCCAAGGCGACGCGCAAGCCCAAGGCACCGGCCGCTATCTGATCCATTCCAACACGGGCCCATCATCGAAAGGGGATGCGGCCCGATTCGCCCCATGAGTGGGGAAGTCTCACACAAGGAATGGACCATGAAAGCCCTAGACGAAGCCGTCCGATTCGCCAACAAGTGCGCCGCCCATAAATTCGACCCGACCGACTACGCCGATCTGATCCGGTTGACTCGCCGAGTTGTAGCGGCCGGCGTTCGGGAGTGCAATGTCCCCAACGCGAGCGCCGAATCGTCGCGCAAGCGGTTGACGGAGCACGCAAAAACGATGGGCGTGAAGGTGGACTATTCGGGCGGGCTTGTCCCCCAGTTCGCGCACCGCGGGCTTGGGATTCAGCTCCCCTTCCTGGACTGATCCTCCCCCCATCCGCCTTCACCCTGCCAACGCGGGGTGTTGTGCTTTCCGCAATTCCGCGGGAGGAGTTGACCTATGGATTCATTCACTGGCGCAGCGCTTGAAGTGGTCAAGCGGTCTGTTCGTTTCGTCGATATTCGGCTTCATGGCAAGCCATACCGGATCAACTGCTATTTGTGCTGGTGCGTGCCTCACGCGCGGCCGGAAGGTACCTGGTGGATGCCTGCGGCCGCGAATCTGGCGCCGGAAGGTTGGACGCTCTCGATGATGCATGACACGGCGCTTTCCTTGGCTTGCCCTGGTGCAGAACGCAAGGGAATGGAGTGGCGCTATCGGTTCAAGTGAAGACCACCTCCCGCGCTCGCGAAAGCGGCCGCGGCGGATTCAGGAATTACCCTGGAGGAGTTGACGCCATGAAACGCTATCTGATTCGCTCGCGACGCGGCAAGGGCTGGAACGTGCTGGACTCGTTCGCCGACGGGCTTGTCGTCGCCTGGTCGCCAACCTACTGCGGCGCTTGGGCGTTCGCTCGCGAGCTCGAACGCGAAAGCGTCAACGACCGCGACGCCGAATAATCCCCCATCCCCATCTGCCGGCCGCGCTCCACTCGGGCGCGGCCGGTTGTCTTGTTGACGCATCCGCGCCCACCCTGCGCCCCCATTGCGCCCGAGTGGGCTTGACCGATCGGATTCCCCCATCGCCCAGCCTGCGCCCACGGTGCGCCCAGCGGGCCCGATCCGTCCAGGTTGGGCAATGCGTCCAGTTGGCCCCAGCGGGCCCACTCGGACGATTCGAGGCCCTGCGCCCCCGGTGCGCACTTCCCTACCCGGGGAAAGCGGCACGGCGTTTGCCCAATGGAGGGACGGTATCGGTACGCCCCGACCCGAACCCTACCTAACGCCACCCTTCCAGTTGGACACCAAACGCACTTTTTGCCACCTATTCCAACCGGCCCACCCCCTCGGAGTGCTCGGAAAGTGCAAAAATCTAATGGTAGTGGGTTTTTGCCTTCGCCACGAACGCCACGCTTTGCGTAAGGGGTGGGTAGATGCTGGCGGCGGAAAGTCGCGTCCTCCAAGGGCGCATTTCCTACGGGGTTGTCTCGAGACTTTCGCCTCGAGTCTGGCGAGCAATTCCCCCCACTCTTCCCCAGCACCTTTCCCCCATCCTCACGCCCAACCCCTTCGGGGACGTTTCCCTGTGCCTCGTCTGGCCGGGTTGCGTTCGTCGCCTCACAGACCACTCACGGGCCGTCTTTGGCGGGCGATGCGTCCTGAGCGATCGTGGGGCAAATGTCCACCATGCCGCGGGTGGGACATTCGGCTTTCCCCCAAGCACACCCCCCCGGGTGGTCATTCCAGAATCGCGAGAGGGGTGGTCAGGTGATGAGGCCGGTGAACGAGAGCGTCGCCTGCACGCTCATGGCCCTGCGGTATGTGACGTGGTTCGCGGGGTCGTCGTATCCCCAAGACGACTGGCATTGAATCGCGATCGTCGGCACACACCCCTGCCACGAGAGGCCCACCGTCATGCTTGCCTGTCCGTTGATGTTGGTGAGGCCGCCGAACTCGTTGATGACCTGGCGGAGACGCCCGAGCGAGAGCTCGCCATTGATCGCCACGGAGTTCTGGATCGCCCCGGTGTTGAGGTTGACGTTCGTGTCGAAGTGCGTGTTGTCCGAGGCGTGGTAGATCCGCACGGAGTAGAACGAGTCAACGCCCTGCGTGCCGGCCATGGACTGCCAAGGCACCCAGAGCGATCGGGGAAGCTGGGGGATGCTCGATGGCACGCCGACGCTGACCTCGATCAAGTTGGGATCGCCGCTGGGCTGTGCCTGCGACGTGACCTGCGCTGAGCCCTGCGATTGGCACGAGCACGCGAGACCGCCGACGACCGCGCTCGTGACGTTCCCGGTGTATGCGTAGTTGTTGCCCACGGTGTCGGGCGTGTCCGTCCACGAGGCGTCCGTGACCATGTTGATGCTGTGCGTGGACCGGAGCGAGCCGTCGACCAGAGCCCCGCACGTCCCGCCCTTGGCGAAGTAGCATCGGCCGCCCTGCCCTCCCCCGCAGCACACCGGGCACTCCCCTTGCGCGTTCTTGACCCCGATCGCCCCGCTCGCAAGCACGCCGATCGCGCCGCTCGGGCGGATGATGAATGACCCGGGCGTTCCCATCAGGGGGCTCCGCAGACTTCGGTGAAGGGTGCCTCGATCGCCACGAGCCAGAGTTTCTTGGGTGTCGCGGCGATGCCCGTCTCCTGCACCATGACGCACACGGGCGTTCCAAGGGCCATCGGCCAGACCTTGAAGTCGTCGGCGCGAGCGGAGCGGATGATCGCGGCGGCGGCGAACGAGACGGTCTCGAGGTCTGGCCTCGAGGGGATCTTGACGCCGTAGGTGATCGCGGAGGGGTACGCCTGCCCGGGGTTGCCCTGATTGTCACCATTGACCGAGTACACCCGCCCGAGCAGAAACTCGCGGGCCATCGACCCAGCCGCCTCGATGATCGTGCCCCCGGGCGTTTGCTTGAGGATGATGCCGGCGCCCTGGAGCGGACGGCCACGGCGCACCATGCCCACGAGGGCATTCCAAAGCCTCGCGGAGATCGCCTGCCCTGCCTGTACGTCGTCACTCATGGGGAGAATACCGCCACGTTGGGCTGAGCCGTGTTGTCCGCGATCTTGCGGATGAGGTCGGGGAGTTGAACGACCGCCTGGATGAGCGTCTGCTGGCCGGCGTACATCTTGCTCATGTAGTCGCCGCCGTACATCTGCTGCGAGGCGTAGCGGGATTCGCCGGCACCGGAGCGACCGACGAGGCCACGGAGGTCGCGGCCTTTGGCAACCTCGTCGACGATGGAGCTGAGCATGGAGACGTTGGTAGCCTTCATCGCCTCGTCGAAGGCCAGGCGAGCGGCGTCCTTGCGGTTCTCGGCGTCCATCGGGCCGATGTCCCCGGCGTTCTTGATCTCCTCCATCTTGCGGGCGAAGTCGACGCGGTGCTGCGCCGTCTCGGCCTCGGCCTGGATCTGTGCCGCGGTGATCCGCTGTGCCGCAGCCGCCGCAGACGAGCCTCCCAGAGACTCACGCATGTCGGCCTGTTGCTTGATGGCCTTCGCGTTCGCCTCCATCGCGCCGGCCTTGGCGGCTTCGAGGTCGAGGGCCGACGACCGCTCCTCCATCGCACGGCGACGGTCGAGGGCGGCACCCTTGGAGCGGTAGACGTCGAAGGCGGAATCCTTGAGGGCGTCCCGCTGCTGTTCGGTGAGGTCGACGATGCGGCCGATGGCGATGATCTGGGCGTTGTAGTCGGCGAGGTCTTTGGCGACCTGCGACTCGTACCCCTTGTTTCGATTGGAAAGAGCCTCGGCCTTTTGAGCGTCGACTGTTGCGGCCGTGTCCTCTGCAATGCGGCGGAGTTCGGTCTTTCGGTCCCGCTGCTTGCGGGCCTCCTCTTTTTTCTCGCGGTCGATGCGGGCGTTGATCTCGGCCTTCTCGGATGCCGCCGCCTTCTCTTGCAGGGCCTTGGCGTCCTCGAACGCCTTGTTCTCGGTGGCGATGAGGTAATCGCTGTTGTCGTGCCCGAACGAGCCCATCCGACGGATGAACTTCGTGCCCAGATTCTCCTGTTCGATCTTCTGGACGGCCTTGCGGTGAGCGTCCGCCAGTGCCGCGGCGTCGGCCTTGGTCCGCTCCTCGAACGCCACCATGTCGGCGGCACCGCCACGGGCGCCGGGGAGGGCGTCGGCCTCTTGGGCGCGGGACATCTTGATCCGCTGGTTCGTCGCCTTGACGAACGCCTCGCCCATCTTCTGCAATTCCTGGCCCGCGTTGATGGCCTCGATGCGGAGTTCGTTGATGTACTCTGCCGCCCTCACCACCCTGTCCGCCGCCAGCGCCGGGAAGATCAGCCGGGCGAAGATGAGCTGCGTCAGGGCCGCCGTGCGGTTGAGGGACATGAGGCCCGTCTGCGTCTTGGCGATGCCGTTGATCCGCTGGGCCTCGCGGGCGGTGTTGCCTGACCAGATTTCCTCTTGGCTCCGCTGGTTGGGGCCCTTGAAGATCGCCTGTTGGGCCGTCTGGAGGGCGGCGAGGCGCTTGTTCTGGGCGGCGGCGAGACTGACCTGAGCGTCGATCGAGGTCGTCCTCGTGGCAAGGATCGCGGCCTCGTTCGCCTTCGCAGCCTTGAGCCGTTCCGCCTCCCACTTCGCCGACGCGGCCTCCATCTTGGCGGCCTGGGCCATCATCGTGTCGGCGTCGAATGCCGCTGTGAATACCAGATCAGCCATTTGAGGGAAGCTCCTTGAGGATCTGCCGGATGACCTTGCGGGACGAGACGATGCCCGGAGTCTTGGCCGTCGCCATCGCCCGAGCCGTCGCCTTGACCTTGAAGTCTACGATCTTTGCGTGAGGCTCGCGGTTGGTGATGCGAATTGCCGCACGACCGAGCCGGGCCTCGATGAGCTCGCCAGTCCCGCCATAGACGCCCTTCTTGCCCGTCAAGCCCCGGACGTACACGACGCGGCGCCCTCGCTCGGGGTTGAGGTTGTTTCCCAGCAGCACGCCCATGATGACGGCGGAGGGCTGGTCGATGAACTGGGCCAGGGCCTCGATCATCTTCTGGATCGAGTTCTCCATCTTGGGGATGTCTTTGGTGAACGCGAGCGCCCGGACCGCCCACGGGGTCGTCGGCGGCCTCGGGGGGTTGCGGTTGAGGAAGTACCGATCGAGCTTGTCCTTGACCTCCCGGGCCCGAGCGAGCGCCGCCTGCCGGCGGGCGATCAAGTCCTCGAGACCCTTGATGAGATCGTCGCGGCGGGTGTTGGGCTGGATCGTCTGGAGGGTGCGGGGCCGCCCGCCCGTCTGAACCACGCCCTGCTGCCAGGCTCGCAGGGACCTCCCGGTGGAGACGGGGCTGATCCGCTCCATCTCGTCACCCCAGGCGTCTGCGAACGCCAGGATGCCCGCCCGTGCGATGGCCGAGCCCTTGGCTTGAACGGCCTTGGACTTCATCAGCAGGCCGTTCGCGTTGAGCCGGATGCCCACGGTTCACGTCCCCGGGTCCGAGATGAAAATGACACTGGAGCCGCCGGTCGTCGCGGGGTCGAATACCAGCCAGTCGCCGTTCCCGAGGTCGGGGAACATGATCTTCGCGGGGAGGGCACCGCCGGGGGAGTGCGTCCTGATCGGCGCGGAGGACTGGTTGGCCTGGATGTAATCGGCGACGCCGGGGGGAGTCGTGCCGCTCGACGCGGCCGTCCACGCCATCGTCCTTACGGTTCGCTCGGAGGTTTTCACGACCCCGGAGTCGGTTGCGCCGACCCCGGAGCCCACGGTGCATACGAGCGAGCCGAGAAGCTGAAGTTCCACGTCCATGCATTCGTTCCCACCCGCCGGATACCCGCCCTTGGCGACGTAGACGTAGGTGGTGAACGTGCTGTCCGCCGAGCCCGTGCTCGCGGCGCTGACCTCGCACGACCGGAGTTTGGTGCCGCTTCCGACTGTCCCCAGCGTGACACGGGGGCACGTCAGGGCGTCGAAGGCGGCTTTGGTGATGAGTCCAGAGGCGGAGATTTGGACGCCGGTGAAGGCCGCGGCCGTTCCAATGCGCCGACGTCCGCGTGATTCGAGTCCCATGAGGATGCTCCATTACTCGGGCTTGGGGGCCGGGGTGGTGTCGACGCTGTTGGTGGTGGTGGCCGCGAGAACTTCATGCCCGGCGGCCTTGATCTGGTCGATGATCTGCTGGCCGACGATGTTCGGCTCGCCCTTGGTCTCGACTTGAATGGTGATCGTGAACGCTGCCATCGGTGTGCTCCTGCGTGATGATAGGTCAAAAGGCGGGGCGGTCCCTCAACCGCACCCGCCCCGGAGGTGAGACTCAGTTGCGGCCTCGGGGGGCCTTCGCGGACGCCAGCGTCACTCGCTCATAGTCGAAGTAGCGATGCCATGCCCGGTCATACGTCGCGTTGGCGCTGTGAACCTGGTCGCCCGCCGGCGAAGCGTCGGGAGAGCCTGGTGCCACACCGAGGTCGTAGGCGATCTGATCTCCGCCTGCGTAGACCTGCGAGAGATCGGCGATGACGAACCCGTCGCGAGATCCAAGATACGCGCCGATGGTCGCGGCGTAGCGGTCAAATCGGTACTCCTTCTGGGCGTAGATGTTGAGGTTGTTGCCGCTGACCGCGGTGTTGTCGTCGATGGCCGTCTTGGTCGCGGTCGTGGGGATCGGTCGCACCCAGACGTACCAGAACCGCGACGCCGAGCCGCCCGCGGCGAGCCACTTGGCTTTGACGAGGTTGTAGTGAAAGAGGATGTCCGTCGCGATGCCGAGCGGGTTCATCAGGAGGTTGCCCTGATAGACCGCCGAGCCGTCCGCATGAGCGGCGGGAACCGTGCCGTACTTGCCGCGCGTGATCGTGCCCTGATAGGTCGTGGCCGTGATCGCGGTGTAGGTGATGAACTCGTCGCCGATGCGGATGCACCCGGCGGCGGGAGAACCGGCCGTTGAGACGACGGTGATCGCGGTCGTGGACGAGTCAGATACCGCCGTGCCGCCGTTGATCGTGGTCTGGCGGGCGATGGTCCACGGCTCGGTCGGATCGACCAGAGCGGTCTCGGCGGTCGTCGCGGCGCTGGCTTCATTGTGGCCGGTGGCGACGACCTGGCAGAAGCCCGCCACGGTGTTCCCCCCGAGCGCCGTCGCCCCGATGCCCTTGGTCGTGTCGCCGCCCATGATCTTGAGGCGGGTCGTGAGCCCGGCGTCGAACTCGCAGACAGCGTTCGCCACGTCGTAGTTGCGGAGAGCCTTCAAGAGAGCGTTGAGCGTCTTGCCGCCCTGCGACACGCCCTCTGACTGGATCGCTCCGTATGGGCGATTGGCCTCGAAGAGCCCCTGATACATGAGGGCGGCTGGGCCTGCGGGTCCGAGCCCGTTCACGGCGGTCTGGCTTCCGATGTTGAGCGTGACCTGCGCGGTCGCCGTGAAGTCCTTGCCGGTGAACGCGGTATCGACGCGCTGGAGCGAGCCGATCGCGTACCCGACGTTGCCGAAGTCGGACACGAGGGCCTGGGCCACCACCGTCGCGTTGGCGTGGGCTGCCTGCGACGTGCCGCCGGTGCCGCGTTGCCCACGCGAGATCCCCGCGAACGTCGTCGCGGTCTTGGAGGTGTACCCGATGTACTCGTTCTCGATGAGCAGGAGGCCCGCCGCCGCGAACCCCGTCGTGCTGACGACGGTGATGTCGGTGGTCGAGACGTTCGACACGGCGACGCCGCCGTTGATGGTGGTGTTGACGGCGTTGGTGTAGGTCGTGTCGGTGTTGACCGGCGTGGCCGTCGTGTCGAAGGACATGCGGGCGTACGCGCCCGGGGCCGCGTTCACGTCCATCGCCGCGAGGTAGAACAGGCTTTGGATGAACGAGGAGCCCGAGCCGATCGGGTGCTTTGCCATCGAGACCATGCCCGAGATCGCCGCTCCATTGTCACACTGTCCGACCGTGGAGCCGTCGGCGTGTGCCGCCGCGAGAGATCCGAGGTTGCCGCGGGTGATCGTTCCGGCGAACGTGGTGGCCGTGATGCTGGTGTACTGGATGATTTCCGAGTCGATGCGGATTCGGCCCGACGTGGGGAACCCAGCCGTCGAGACGACCGTGATCGCCGTCGTCGAGACGTTCGTGACAGCCGTTCCGCCGTTGATCGTGGTGCCAGGCAGGAACCCGACCTGCGGGCCGATGTATCCGCCAGCCGCCGGCACGGGGATCTGGCACCCATACTGCTTGAAGGCGACGGGATAGCCAACCGCGTCCACGCCGATGTCGTTCACGCACCCGAGCTTCGTCGAGGCGTTGTTCCTGCGGCGGCACTCAATGAGCCCCGCGGTGTCATTGAACGCGGCGGTCGTGTTGACGGGGATGAGCTGGCCAGCACAGAGCACTATGCCGAAGAGCCCCTTGGCGAACCCGACAGAGTGGCCGCCGCCAGACCGCTCGACGGTCGAATCGCCCCACGTCTCGAACGCGACGCGCCCGGTGGAGGTTGCAAAGTCGGTCATGCTCTTGAGGGTGTTGTTCATGGGCTCGATTCCTCAGACAGCGGGCGTGGTTGCGGGCTTCTTCTTCGCGGCGGACTTCTTCCCGGCGGTGTGACCGATGGCACCGCCAGCGGCGAAGATCGCGGCACCGACGAGGGGGTTGAAGGCACCGATGGCGGTTCCGATAGACTGGAGAACGGTCTGTGCGGGGGCTGGTTCACCAGCGGGTCCAGGCTTGAGGGCGTCCGAGAGGGTTGCACACCCACCCATCGCGGCGGCGGAAATCAGGGCGAGATACCAGAGACACTTTTCGGCGAGAGAGAGACGCTTCATTCGATGGACTCCTTGGCTTTCTTCTTGTCGTAGCTGGACCACACTTGGACGAAACACCCGAGGATGATGATGGACGCACCTTGAACCGTCGTGTCTTTGATGCTGGTGGTAAGCCAGTACGTTCCGATGGTCAGGCAGGCGTTGCGGAAGGCCGACGCCTTCGTTGTCTCCGCGAGGATTTCGAGTAGTCTGGTCATGGGTCCTCACGATTCGTAAATCGACCTGGCGTTCGGGTTGTTCCGATGCTCTGGCGGCAGGTGGATGTCGAGCTTGTCCGCCACACGTTCCAATCGCTTGCGAGTGTCCTTGAGCGTGTCTGTGATGTGCGATACGTCGAGCGTGATTTCGCGGTAGAGTTTGAGGGCCGGGAGCATGATCTTGGCCCCCAGGATGTAGACGCCCCAGAAGAACACGACGAAGGCGACGAGAACCGGCCCGCCGGTCTGTAGAAGTTGGCTGTAGTCTTGCGCCGCGACGATCTGACTCATAGAAGCTCCTGTAGGCTCACGGGTGAGCGATGCTGGTTCCAGATCCCCTTCGACACCACCCAACGATGGTCACGATTGCCGCCCTGATCCGCCGCTGCTCGTCGGGCCCCTCGGCCTCCTGCACCGTCGCCTGATCCGTGTGGAGCTGGTGATCGGTCGTCGAGTCGGCCTGGTACTGAAAGCTCATGGACTGCACGACCTTGGCGCACACCCCGTCCATCGTCGCCTGATCCGACTCCTCGCGGGCCGCGGACACTTCGACGCTCACGACACACCGGACGTCCGCGAGGTCGTTCTCGTCGAGCGAGTTCCGCCGGCGGTGAGCCACGTCGCACGAGAGCATTCGGATGATGACCGCGGCGTTCTCGGGGTCGACGCCGCCAACGGGGACGATGACGTACCCCGTGCCCGTCGCCGTGACGAGGAGGGCCGTCGCGAGCTGCATGATCATCGACTTGTCGATGTAGACGGCCATTACCAGAGCCCCCCAAGGTCGGCGAGGTCGTAGATGTGGGCCGCGCTGCTCGCCTGCGGGATGCCGTCCTTGTCGGTCTTGGTCCACTGGACCAGCCAATCGGGGGCGACTTCGAGAAGGTGGACGATCTCGTAGACGTAGCCTTGCCCCGTCTGCGACGCGATCCATTGGCTCGACTCGGGGCCGAGATACCGCACCTGGCCGATGCCGAAGTTGAGCGGAGGGGGCGTCTGCGGGAAGCCGGGGGGCGTCTTGAACTTCGGGAGGGTCATGGCGTTGGCGTTCCGCGAGCCCTTGGCGCCGAGGTTGAGCATCCGCACCATGTCGACGCTGCTCGGGTTGAGCGTGTAGGCGTGGACTTTGCACGCGAAGTTCGCGACCTCTTTGGCGATGCCCTCGCCGTTGTTGATCGGGCCGCTGTCGTGGTCGTTCGACGGGGCGAAGGGGCCGCCGGGGTTCCATCCCCAGACGACCTGCACCGACCTCCGCGTGTAGTTGATCTCGGTGTAGTTGCTCTCGGGGCCCGTCACCGGATACTGCCAGTTGATGTACCCGGCCGTCGAGAAATTGCACTTGACCTTGCACGCCCCGCCAGTGTTGTTGCCCTGGTGGTCAGCGCCGCCCCACCTCGTCGCCTCGGCCGTCGTGCGAAACAGGCCGCTGCTCGAGCCCCACTGGTCGCCCACGCGAGGGATGCCCGTGGCGATGATCGCGACGGCGATGTCGTCGGTGCCCTGCACGAGCGCCGTTTGTGTCATGGTGCGACCCTGCCCGTCGCTCGTGATGACGCGCGGGAAGTTGATCGGGTCGTCGGGCCATGAGACGGTGATTGCCATGAGGGGTCAGGGCTCAGTACGTCGCCTTGGTGAAGTCGGCGAGCTTGCAGACGATGGTGATGTCGCGGTGGGAGTCGAGCTGATCAGAGGTCTGGATCTCGGGCACCTTGTCGAACCAGCAGTTCGCCATCGTGACCTTCTGGCCGGTGGAGGCACCGCGGTAGTTCGGCCACGAGAGCACGAGGCCGGTCGCCTGCACGGGAACCGTCGTGCCGGCGGCGTTGACGCCAGCCGCCAGGGCGTAGAGGCTCGTCGCGGTCGTGAAGTCGAGGCCGCGCACCGAGAACGAGACTCGGCAGAGCGTGTCGTCGCCTTCGAGCGGGGTCTGCTGGACCGAGCGGTCGGTGTACTCCAGACGGACACGCTGGCCCTCCATGACCTTAACCGAGCCGGGCTCGACGTTGGCGACGGTGATGGTGTCGGTGGCCGTGGTGAGGACGGCGGTGCCGCTGTTCTCGAAGCGGCGGGGGTTGGCGTGGGCGGTGACTGCGGCCATGAGTGGGTCCTTTGCGTGAGAGGTTTACCGCGCCTGGCGCGGGTCAACGATGTCGGGCAGAGTGTTCGAGGTCCAGGTGATGAGGCTCGGGTCGGACGGGAGGATGACGCGAACGGCCCCGCCAAGGCTCGAGGCTCCGATCGTGAGCGGGCGGGCAAGCCGGGAGAAGTCGAGCACGCCGGACGTCGCGTTGAGCGTCCCGAGCGTCAGGCCCATCGGCCCGGCCTCGGTCCCAAAGCGAACGGTGCCGCCCGAGACCGTGAGCGTGCCCGAGGGGGTCACGTCTTTGTGGCTCATGCGGAGCTCGCCGCCCGAGACGGTTCCGTTGGTGAAGTCCCGCAGGGTTTCGCAGACGCCGCCCGAGACGGTCAGGAGGTCGACCGTGGGATTCGCGTTGCTCTGCGCGATATACATCGACCCGCCCGCGACGCGGCAATTGTCGAGGTCCACCGAGTCCCAGACGTTCGTGGCACCGGCCGCTCCGATGAGGTTCTTGAGCCGGCAGTCGGTCCATTCGACGGTGCCGCCCGCCACGGGGTCGACGATCGCCTGGTAGATGATCGCCGTGTTCGAGGAGGAGCCGAGCTTGAGACGCCGACCGCCCCAGTTGATCGTGACCAGGCCCGTGCTGGTCCGGTCGCACACGAACTTGAGCGGGGCCGAGTCGATGTCGCCGGTGTAGCCCGCGCCGAATTTGACGGCCAGAAGGTCGATCGCCGCCATTCCCGAGAGGGAGTTGGTGTACCGCACGGAGTCGCGTGAAAAGCTCACGGTGTCGCCATCGGAGGGCGTGGCACCCAGGGCGACCAGGATGTCGACACTGTTCACGTCGTTGTAATAGGTCGCCATCTGAAACTCCTACCGCATTTCCATCTCAGACTTGAGCCGCACAAACTCCACGAGCTGCGCCTGCATTCCCCGACCCATCCGCTCAAACCGCCTCGTGTACTCCACAGGGTCCTGCCCAAACGCCATCGCCACTTCCAAGGCCGAGAACAGGGGTGTCGTCCACCAGTCCCGTTCCTTGCCGATGACCGGCACGTCGTCTTTCCCAAGCGGCCCGGGCCTTCCATCCCCGAACCGCCGAATCAGTTTCCCCGTGCGCCCGCCGCGGTATCGACCGCCGACAGGGCCCGGTACGCATCTTCCAGGGGCTTGAGCCGTTCGCCCGAGAGCCCGCCCAACACCTTCATCGCCTCTTTGCACCACACCTCTGACGCGGCGGCCATGTCGGCCGTCGGGAGAGACAGAACTTCCGAGAGAGCCGTCGCCGCAGCGTTGCGGGTCCGCACCGTCGAGCCCTCCACCACGCTCCACCCGATGACGACCTGGAGGTCGATCGACGCCGCGAGTTCGAGGATCTGCATTTCCCGCGAGTCGGCCATGAGCTGCGCCTGATAAGCCGGGCTCAGATAGTCGCCCTTGTCGTCGACACCGCGGGGGGCCACCGGCGCGGGCCAGTTCGCCCGGAGTTGCATGAGCGTCGCGACGGGGACCGCCGTGAGCGTGCAAGGCTTCCCGAGCCAGACGATTTCCTTCGTGTCGAGTGTTGCCGCCGCCGAGTCGATCGTGAACATCTGTTTCTCCGTGAGGGACCGGGGAACCGTTTTGGACAAATGCGGGGCGCTCCCTGCCGGTTGCGCCCCGCTGATCAGGAGTGGACGGGTTAGGTGTGGACGTTGCCCAGGAGGATGCCGCAGGCGGTGTAGTTCACCTGCGTCCCGGTCGTGCCACGGAAGCGGTAGATGTCCGAGCGAGCATCCTCGAAGCGGTACTGCTCGGCCACCTCGTCGCCACCGTCGGCGGTGTTGACGTAGGTGCGCCCGACGCAGAACTCGTCGGGGGCTTTGGTCTGGGCGATGTTGCCGAACCAGCAGTATTCGTCGGACCAGACGCCAGAGAGCGAGACGGTCGCGCCCTCGGTGGCGGTGTTCTTGATGACCGACCCGACGATGATGTCACGCACACCGAGCTTCGCGGCGATCGACGCGCGGTTGGCGTCGTTCACGAGCTGGTTGGGGAGCTGCGTGTACTTCGAGTTGCCGACGAGCTGGGCGTTGTTCAGCAGCGCCATGAAGTTGCCCCACGACATGACCGCCACGGCCGTCGAGGGGTCGCCACCATTGTCGCGCAGCTTTCCCAGGGCCCAAGCGGTGTCGTCGACGGGAATGCCGCTGGAGGTGTTCCACTCGTTCGTGACGTTCTTGCCGGTGTTGCCCGACAGGGGCCAGTTGGTCGTGTTGAACAGGGCCGTCGCGGCGATCGCCTCTCGGTAGGTGAGGACCTGGCGACGCAGCATCTCGATGATGCTCGCCTCGTACTGGAATTGATCCTCGTAGTTCGAGCGGGCGTTGTCGTCGTAGGGGGCGGTCAGGCCGTTGTCGTAGCAGACGTATGACTTCTCGCTCGTGCGGCCGTCGATGCGGTTGTACGCGCCGCCCTGGGCTCGGTTGATCAGGGTGGGATTCTCGAACCAGTTGGAGTTCGGCATGGTGCCGAATGAGCCCTTGTTCTTCGGCACGTCGATGCGGCCGAACACGGTCATGTAAATCGGGGTGAACGGGAGAGGACGCTCTTTGACACAGGCCATCAGGTCTGCACGGGGCAGCGCCTGAGAAGTTGATCCACGGATGGGCATTTGTGATTCTCCACCACTCCTGATCAGAGGTGTGATGGGAAATCAGGGGACGGGTGATCTTATGCGGAGATGTCGGACGAATCGAAGGCCATGATCGCGTACACGTCGTCGGCGGCGTTTGCTGCGGGAGTCACGACAACCTGCGTCGCACTCCACACGGCCGACGTGATTGCCCGAGGCGCGCCGGCGGCGGTCCAAACCTGCACGATGCCGACAAGGGGCGACGCGGGGAAGGGGTGGTTGAGCGTGAAGGCCGCGCCGCCAGTGCCGCCCTTCACCGTCCAGGTTCGCTTCGACGGCTCGGGCATGAGCTTGATGATCTCCGCGACGCCGTTGGCGGCCGTGACCGCGAGCTTCGCCGTGCCGATCGGGGGTCCGCTCTTGGTGGTCGAGCCCTGCCCGTTGGCCGCGCCGTAGATCGTGTCGCCCGCCGAGCAGGTCGTCGCCATGCTCAGCTTGAACACGTCAGGGAGGGACTGGAGGTTGCCGATGGCGTCGTCACCGGAGGCGTAGGCGTCCTGCGAGGTGGCGACGTGATCCTCGCCCAGCCCGGCGTAGACCCAGGTGTTCGAGGAGATTTTCAGGCGGCGGTACGGCTCCAGCGCCGTTCCGGCGGGGAGGGTCATAATGCCGATGTTCGTTGCACTCATTTGGTCATTCTTTCAGCGGCCGAGCCGCGGGTGATCGGTGGTGTTTCGGTCGTTCAACGCAGGTTTTCGAGGCCCTTGCCGCCCTCTTCGAGCCAAGCGGCGTGTGCCTCGGGGTTGGCTTTGGCGGCGGCGGCGGCGGCGTTCCCCTTGCTCATGCCGCTCGCCATGCCCTTCTTCACGAGGTCGATGTACCCGCCGGCGGAGGGGGCGTTCGGGGCCAGAGCGAGGGCTTCGGGACGCCCGCCGTTCTCCTGGGCCAGAGCGATCTCGCCGGGGCTCGCGACCTTGGCGGCGGCGACCTTGGCTCGCAGGGTCGCGTTCTCGGTGGCGAGGTGCTTGGTGTACGCGGCGGCCGCGGCGCTGGGGGTCATGGCCGCGATCTGGCAGTCCTCTCGGAACTGGACGAGCTCCGCACCGGGCGCGATGGCGCGAAGCTGCTCCACCGTTGCCGGCTTCTCAGCGGTCGCGGCGCGGGCCGATGCTTCGAGCTCGCCACAGAGGTCGGGGTGTGCAGCCCGCATCTCCGCGAGGTTCGTGATCTTCGGAACCGGCACGCCCGGCCCCTTGTCGTCAGCTTTGGACATGGTTGACTCCAATGCGGCCGGGGTGTGAGGGCCAGCGCGGGCCGCCGCGTCTGGCTCTGAGGAATCGTCAGGAATAATACCCTCGTCGTCGTCCTCAACGTCGGGAAGGTCGTCGGCGCAGGTTTCGATGTCCGCGCACTCGTCAAATCGCCCACCAGAGACGAGCTTGACGTAAGCATCATAGGGGACGATCGCGTCGATCAGGCCGGCGCGGAGAGCGTCGGTTGCACAGAACACCTTGGCCTCCATCGCTCGCACGGCGTCGACGCTGATCTCGCGGTCTTTCGCCACCGACTCAAAGAACGGCGCGATGAGAGATTCGGCGAGCGCCGTGAGGTATTCGACCACCTCGGGCGTCGTGGGCTGTGAGGGATCGCCCGCGTCCTTGAACGCGCCGACCTTGATGTTCCGCTTGACGATGCCCATGTCCGCGAGCATCTTCGAGGCGTCGGTGATCTGCCAGATTGCCCCGATCGAGCCCACCATCGCGGAGGCCGTCGCCACGATTCGCGTCGCGCCCGTGGCGCAGATGTACGAGGCTGAAAACGCCCCGTCGTGGGCGAAGGCGTGGACCCGCTTGGTTTCGGCGAGCGTCTTGATCGCTTCCTGCACGTCGCTCATGCCCGCGACCGAGCCTCCGGGGGAGTCGATTTCTAGGATCACGTCCTGCGCCGCATCCTCGGCCGCCTCGTGGCACGCCGCGACGATCGCCCGCGTGTGCGTCCCGTCCATCCAATATGCGTCGATCTCGTCGATCATCACGGGGCCGCGGATCGTCAGGATCAGGGCGGCGCCGACGCGGCGGAGCAGTCGGGAGTTCGTCTGCGAGATGCCCATTGTCGGCATCGACGACGACAGGCTCATCTTGATCGCGGCGCGGTTGATGGCAGAGAGGCCCGCCCGCTGCTCCATCATCAGGGGTTGCGAGAGCAGGGACCGCATGGCCGATTCGATTGTGGGTGTGGTGCTCATTTGGTTGGTGCCGGTGCTTCCTTGGGTGGCGGCGCGTCCCCGCCGGGCTTGGCGCCAGGCAGGAGCACGGGAGCGATGCCCAGTTTGTTCTCGGTGTCGATCTCGCCCTTGCGGCGCTCGGCGTTCCCGTCGAAGTCGCCGAATCCAAGTTGCTGCGTCGCGTGCTCTTTGGTCGTGAGGTTCCCGTTGATCGCGAGCAGCCATGCCGCCACGTCGGTCCCCATGTCGACGACCGGGGGGGCCGGGGGCGTGATCTCGTGCCGGGCGTTCCAGTCCTCCACGAAGGGCAGGCGGCCCGACTTGATCGCGAGGGAGAGCTTCCATCGAATCCAGGGGCGGTACAGATCCTCGGTGCCCCAGTGTTGGAGCGTGCCGATCGTGGCCCCCCACGCGATCGCCTGTGTCACCTTCGCGTTGCTCGCCGTGAGCCCCGTGAGGTCGAACGCAGAGAGCATCGTCGGCAGTCCGATCTCGCTCCCGATGATCTGGATGTTCATCATCACGAAGTCGCGGCAATTCTGCGTCGGAAGTTCGGGCTTGATCTGCTCGACGCTCTCGCCGGTGTTGAGGTACTGCACCATGCCGGACTCGAGCCCGATCTCCTTGGGCTGTCCCGACGAGACGGCGTTCGCCATGCCCACCACGTCGCCGAGAGTCGCCTCCATCGAGGCCCGCATCGCGGCGGGGGTGTCGGTCTTGATGATCAGGCCGAACAGGGTCGCCATCTGTGCCGCGACGTTCACGTTGTCGATGTACGAGTCGATGAGCCGGAACCGCTCGACGGACGCCTGGAATCCGGGCTCTCCGCGGAATTGCGCGGGCCTGGTCCACAGGGGCCACCGCATGTAAATGCACTCCTCGACCGGCACGCGCGTCGGGTCCGCGAGCACGCCCCACTGGCCCGAAACGGGCGGGGTCTGTGACACGCTCGCGAGGTTCGTGGGGACGTTGAGCTTCGCGGTCTGCACGTCCTTCCACTCGGCCACCCAGAACGCCACGACGCGGCCGGTCGTCTTGTCGACCTCCACGCCGTCATAGCAGAGATTCCCGCCCGGGAGCGTCGTGATCGTGCCGATGTCGCCGCGGTCCTTGACCACGGGAGAGACGATCTGCTGGGCCTCGACGGCCTGGAGGTCGCCGCTTTGGAGCTTTACGAACAGAATATCGCCGTCGCTCAGGCCGGCGGAGACGGACGACTGCCCGACCTGCCAGAGCTTCGCCTTGTCCATCTCGTTCTGGATGTAGTCCTCGGCCATCTTGTTCCAGCCGGGGTTCTTGGAGCGGGCCTGGAAGGCGTACCCGTCGCCGAAGGTGCATTCCATGAGCCGACGGGCCATCATGCGGGCGAGGGTGTTGGACCTGCATAGATCCTGCACGCGGGCCGACTGCGTGATTCGCGAGCGCTGGTGGAGGAAGGCGCGGGCGGGCCCGGACGACACTTGCCGACCGCCGCCGGTGCGGGCGTAGTTGGCGCTCTTGTAGTCGCCCGCGATCGCCATTGCTTGGCCCGCGAGGGCGGTGATGGCCTTTGCCTTGGCGAGACGAGCCTCTGCCTCTGCGGTGGTGATCGCGTCGGGCACACGGGATTTCTTGTTCTGTCCGCCCATTTCAGCCAAGCTCCCTGGTCGTGCATCGGTACTGCCTGCCCGCGACCTCGGTGTCGACGTGGATGATCTGCCGCTGCGTCGAGCCGATGTAGATGTGGTCGTTCTCCGCCGGCGCTCGCAGGGTCAAGTCTGACGCCTTGACGATCCAGACCGTTTCTTTCACCTTCGTCGGCTTCCCGTTCATGATCACCTCGACGGTGCGGGTCGGGCCTCGGACACAGTTGATGCTCGCGGGGGTCGACAGGGCGACGGTGTTCCGCATCGTGGTCGTGTTGAACGAGCCGAGCGTGCTGTACTGAAACGTCGCCTGAACGTCGGTCAGAAGGTCAACCGTGTCGTCAGAGAGAACGTCGAGTTCGTCGGAATAGCTCATGTGATGACGCCTCCGCCGCTCCCGGTGTCGCCGCCACTGTCAGGTGAGTCGATCGCCCCGCCGGTGCCGCCGACCGCCCCGGCACCGGACGTCACCTCCACGGCCGCAACGTCCTGGTCGGTCGCGACCATGAGGTCGATCGTGCCCGTGACCGCCGTTGCCAGCCACGCGACCTCGATCTCGGTCACGCCCGCCATGTCCGTCGTACTCGCGACGGCCGCACCACCGCCCGCGGCGATGGTCTTGGCCCCGCTCGCGAATGCGAAGGGTCCGGCATTTCCCGCCCACCACTGGACCGAGAGAGAGCCAGCCCCCCATGCACCGTCGATGAGCTTGGCCGAAATCGTCGCCGCCTTGCCGCTGGAGACGGGGAATCGCCAGACGCCGCTCGCCGTGTTGAGGCTCACGCGCTTGGTCTGGACCGGGCGGATTAGGGTGTTGACGAGGTTCATCCGAAGCGTGCCCTCGAAATGTTGGCCTTGCCGTCCGATGCCGCGTCGGGCAGGGCGCAGAGGTCGTCGAGCTGTTCTTTGAGGAGCCGGAGGTACTGCATGATGTCACCCGTCGATCGGCTCGCCCCGTCCTTGGAGACGCTGGGGCCCATCTGTTGAGTGACCTCGGTGATGTGCCTGGTCAGGCGGTAAATCTGCCCCGCCGTCGTGGGTTGCTCCGCCCAATCGTTGTAGGTGTAGGCCACGGATCACCCCCCGATTCGCTTCGACACTTCCGCCAGGCGGCCAGAAACCTCGGTCGGCTGGAAGGCGTTTTCGGCGTCGCGGAGGGCCCGAGCCAGGTCGGCGACCGCCTTGATGCCCGCGTCGTAGGCGTTCTCGACGGCGGCCTTCTTGTCCTGCCACGCCTTGTTCGCCTCCCAGATCGCGCCCTTGAACTTCATCAGGCGGTCGTACTCGCCCACGAGCTCGTCGTCTCGGAGTTCGGAGACGGGCATCGCCATCGGGTCGCGGAGGGCTTCCGTGAGCGTCGCCACGCCGGGCGACTCAATCAAGGAACCGCTGACCAACGGGGCCTCGCTCGCCGACTCGGGCGGAAGGCTCGACTCTTGGCTTGACCCCACCACCGCCGCCGTTCCCTTGGACTTTGCCATTTGAGGCTCCTGTGTTCACTTCTCGAACGCCCAACGCTTCGAGCACCGCCGCGGCGTAGACGAAGATGTCCCAATAGTGATTCGCGTCGCCCTTGCGCCTGACCGCCCAGATCCCATCGACGTACTGCTCGCTACACAGTTGCGATAGTAGTCCATCGTCAACGTCTTTGGGAAGGTGCCACGTCGAGACGAGCCCGGCGTCGGTTCCGTCGGTGAGTGTCGCGGTCAGTTGAGCCTCGGTCGTCTGCGTTCCCGAGAGCCACCGGGCCATCGAGTTCTTCCAAAGCGTCACGTTGATTCGATAGAGCGGGATCTGCGCGCCCGAGAAATCCACCATCGACCGCGTGTAGGGCCTGGTGTCGCGGTTGCCCTTGGTGGCGAAGCCCTTGACGAGCACCGTCTTTGAGTCGCGGTCCTTGCGGTATCGGTACAGCACCTCGGCGCGGTGGCCGGTGTCGACGGCGACGATCGAGGGCTTGATCTTGCGGTCCTTCTCGCCGGGTTTGGAGATCGGCCACTCCTTGAGCCGCAGATCGTCGAGCACCGTCGCGAGCGTCCCGTCGCCAAGGCACGCCTCGCATCCCCAGTCCGCGAGCCAGATGTCGGCCCCGCGGTTGGAGAACGCGAACGCCGCCCAATACAGCCGGTCAACCTGCACGTCACAGACCACGATCACGCCCACGGTTCCGAGCGGGCATCGGCCATGCTCGCCCTTGGCGTTGGGCGACTGCTCGGCGCGGGCCTTGAGTTCCGCCACTTCCAGCCGCGAGCCCTTGACCATGTACGCCTCCCCCAGCGTCTCGGTACACCAGACGTAATCGACCTGCCCGTGCTGGCGGATCTTCTCGAGGAATGCCGCCGCCACCTCGCCGTATGGGTTGGGCAAGAGGTCATTGTCGATGCCCAGGATCGCGAATGAAACGTGGTCGATCGGGGGCCGCTCGCCGATCACCTCGCCCGCGGTGTCGTGGCCGTGCTCGTCCTTGCCGAGATCGCCGATGGATTGCGTCTGGGCGACCCATTGCCCGAGCCGACCCTGCCACGCGCGATCGGATGCGTGGCACTTCTCGCGGCACGACGGGCACTCATACCACGCGGTTCGGCGCACGATCGTCGGGTCGGCCTGCCCGCCATTGGCCCACCGGACTTGCCGCCAGTTCCGCGTGTGGTACTTCCGGCAATGCGGGCACGGGACGAACCAGGTGTATTGGCACGTCGCGGCGCCGCGGCGGGCGTCGATGCCCTTGCCGGCGTCGCCGGGGGTGCCCGTCTCGATGACCTTGGAATCGCTGAACGTCTTGCCGCGCTCGAGGAGCTTGGAAGTCGCGAGCGGGTCGCACCGATCAAACTCGTCGATCCAGACGTATCGCGCGGGCGTGCCCTCGGTCCCGCTCTCGGAGTTGGACCCGAGCCATTCGATGATGCCCCGGTCGTAAGTCGTGCGGGCGGCGGTGAACGCCTTTTTCTCGTTCGCGATGTGCCGCATCGCCCGGTCGCAGACCTTGATGGCGGGCTGGAACCGTGTGCGGTTGAAGTCCTCGGCCTTCTCGGCCTTGGGCAGCATAATCATCCACCGGCCCGGTCGAACGTCCATCGACCAGAGCACGATGCCGATGAACAACTCGGTCACGCCGCATTGGGCGGGCTTCATCAGCGTCACGATCCGCACGTCGGGGATCGCGCACATGACCATGATGAGATGGAAGTACGGGACGACTCGCCCGTCCCACCGGCCCGGCATGTCGCCGCCGATGAGGATTCGGTTCTCGTCCATCCACTGAGGCACCGGCAATTCGGGCTCGGCGTGAAAGACGAGGGCCAGGGTTTCGGCCATGATGTCGCGTGCGGAGGCGTAGGGCACGCGAGGAGTTTAGACGCTTTCGACGATGCCGACGTGACGATACACGTGCCGGTCGTTTGGCAGATCCTCTTCGAGTCGGTACAGGTGCCACGACTTCACGCCATCCGGCTTGAACCGGACGGCCTCTTGGATGTCTCCGGTGCCGACATGAATCTCGCCGTCCATCGGGCCGCCGATGATCCAGAATCCCCACGCCTCGATTGTGAGTTCGGCATCAGCCACCCTTCCCCCTTTCCAAATCCCCCAGCACCCTCAGCACCGATTCGTTGATCGCCTTGCGGAATGCCGTCTCGGTCGGTCGGTCCATCGGCACCTTCGCCGACACTTCCTTGGTCAACTTCGACGCGAGGTTGTCCAGAAACACCCGCAACATCTGGAGCGTCGAAGCCCACGTTTGCCGCACGTCCTCCGCGTCCACCAGCTTCGCGGCGGCGGTGTTCAGTTCGTCCATCGCCTGCGCGGCCTTCACGACCTGCTGGAGCGTGTGCGCCCAGACCGGCGTGGCCTTCCCGTCCTCCATGCGCTTGAGGATGTCCGCCGAATCCTTGAGCCCGCCAAACTCGCCGTTCGCCAACCGCGCCGGAATCGTCGGCTGCTCGGCCAGAACGAGCGGGGGCGGCGCCTCGTCGGTCGCCTTGGGCTTCTTGGGCCGTCCGCCGCCCCTGGGTCCGCCCTTGACGTGCTGGATGTTCTCCGCCGCCCACTTCTTCACCGCCGCGAGGTCGTAGCGACGCAGGCGGCCGACCATCACGCTCGGGAGGCCCTTGGGCAGCCACTTGCGGACCATGCGGTCGGAGACCTTCATCGCCTTGGCGAGCTGCACGTCGGAGAGGAGTTGGGGGGCTGGGGAGGTCAATCGGCGTCCTTCGACACGCGGGGAATGATGGGCATTTTGGCGTTCCAGTGGATTTGCATGGGTCCGGACTTGCGAGCGATCCACCCCCGCCAGTCCCGTAAGGCGATGCTTCTGGCTCTGGCCCGATCCTCGTCAGATGGATTCGTTGACATGCGGCGTCGAATTGCCTCATGCTCCTTCTCTTGATCTTCGGTGTATGCCATCGACACCTGGATATTCGGATTGAAGATACTCGCGCCGTCTGGGTCGAGGCCCATGCAGTACCTCTCCCACCGGACTAGGCCGAAGAATCCAGGCCCTCGATCTTCATAGTTCATCGTGCCTCCACCTTCCCAAAGTGCCTTAGCAGTTCATCCGCCCGCTCGCCCGCAAGCTTCGAGACGTGCGGCAAGGATCGCTGGAACGCCACGGAGATCGAGTCGAGCGTCGTCGCCGCACGCAGGACGCACTCGGGCATCGGCGGGCGCTGGGCGAGTTGGAGGTCGGCGTGCATGGCCCTGGTGTATTCCTGATTGGTCAAGATGCCTCCCTTGCGAGTGATGCGAGATAAGCCTTCAACTCGGGCCACGTTCCGAAGTAGTCGCCGGTCTGTGTCTTGCCTGACTGCGGCCACCACCGCACGGTCCCGCCGCGGTCGTGCTCGAACGTCCAGCCCTCTTCGAGCCCGAAGCCGTTCAGAATCCATCCGATCGCCTTGGCCTCTTTGCGAATCCACGCGAACGCCTTTTGGAACTTCTCGGCGCGATCGGCCTTGCGTTGGCTTTGGTACTCGCGGTGTGCCCGGAAGTCGTCTCCCATGTCTGTCACGGTCCCGTCTCCTCGTAAGCGTCCTTGATGCGTTGAAAGATCAGTGAGAGGCCGATGAAGGCGGCGAGGAAGATGGCGATGAAGAGGAGTTGGCTCACGGCTTTCCCCTTGCGAGAGTTGGGAACGGGCCTCGCGTTCGATCGTCGCGCCCGCGCCATGCCGCGTGCCCGCTGGCACAGTGGTATCGGTGCCACAGAAGTCCCGCGTCCCCCGGGGTCCGCCTCGTCACCTGCACCTCGGGAACCCGCACGACATGGATGTGCTCCTCAAGGTTCATTCTCATTCCGTGAGCGGGGCCTCCGACAAATGTGGTTGGGAAAATTGTCACGGCTGCTTCTCCCATTTCCTCACCCACACCGACACGCCGGGTTTCTCCCCGTCGTCGACGAACTTCTTGTCCAGGACCTCATGCACGATTCGCGCGTCGTCGGTCCAAACGATCTTGTTGCACCCGTCCTCCACGGCGCGGGCGGTCTTGAGGAGGTCCGGCGTCGTCGTCGGCATCTCGTCCTTGGCCCACTCGTGAAGGGTTCCGTTCTTGCGGAAGTGTCCTTTCGGACGCGAGCGAAAGAACACGAGGTTCAGCGACAGCGGGCCGTCGTACAGGGGCTTGTTGCCCATCGCCTGCATCGCGACGAGGCCGACGAGTTGCTTCCACGGGCCGTTGTTCTTGCCCGCGTCCTGCATCGACGTCCCGAGCGAGCCGTCTTTGCGACGGAAGGGGTGGGCGGTTTTGGAGCCGCCTGGGGCCGCCTTGCCCGGACAGAAGAATACGAGGCTCATTTCGGCCTCCATTCCACGCTCCCCGAGACGTGCTCCGACAACTTCTCGACCATCGCCAGTACGCGATACGGGTCCACCCCGCACGCCCGAGAGGTCATCGCAACGAGCGTGTGCGCCACGATGAGACACGCGACCGATCCGGCGAGGGCGTTCGTCTCCTCCGGGTCCGTCTCGTCGGCCAGAATTTTCTTGGCCGCGAGCAGGCCCGACGCCTCGGCTTTCGCCTTGGCCAGCATCCCTTGGTTGACCCCGTGGGCATGATCGTCGCCGCTGATTTTGGCGTCGTCTTTGTTCGCCCGCAGGAACAGAACCGCAGCCGTCACGCCCATCGCCATCATGCCGCAGGCGATTTCGTTTGCATGCCCGTCTTGTGCTTCCTTGACCAATGCTTCGTCAATGCTCATTTGACCTCCCGCAATTCAAGAGCCATCCCGCACGCCGACAACACCCGTGTCAGGCTTTCGAGGTTGAATGACCGATGCCCGCCCAGCCATTTGCACAGGTTCTCGCGCGGCACTTCGGCCAAGTTCGCGAGGCTGGTCTGCGTGAGTTTCAGTCGCTCCATGCGGGAAAGTACTTTGGAGCGGAGCTTGGGTTCGTCGAGGTTCATGGATGTCATTCCCACAGCCTGTCGGCGAACCTGACGAGCGCGGCCGCGAGTTCCCGCGCCTCGTGTGGAGTAAGTGTGACCGAGATGGTTGTCGCCGCTTTCGCGTCGGCGCTCATCCCAATGACTATGCCATCGCCTCCACCCGTGATCCCGGCCCCAAGGCTGCACTCGCAGTCTCGCAGATAATCGGGCGTCGTGATGGTCGACTGTTCTTCTTCGTGACAAAACCTACTCATGGCCCTTCACCTTCCTTTCGTCCCACAGTGTAACCATTCGGCTACACACGTCAAGTGGAATGTTTCAGATTTCTGACGCTGGCGTCGGGGCGTGGGGCGCGGGCCTGATTCTGACGCAGGAGGGCCGCCTTGTACTCGCTGGTCGGGACGTGATCGCCCGCCGCCTTGACCGCCGCCAGAAGTTTGTCCGTTCCCTTGTCGTGAAGTTCGTATTTCATGGGTGCTCCTTGCTCCCTCTATCGGCCATTCCCTACCAAGACTTGAGCATTGGTCACGTTTTTCTGCCCGCGCAGCATCTCGCGTATCCGCTCGTGGGCTTGGCGTTGAAGCCTGTTCCACGCCTTCTTGAAAGTCTTGTCACGCCTTCCGCATTCTTGCTTAGTCCGCATGAAGCTCTCGTGCGCCGTCGAGTGGTTCGCGCGCCCGAGAGCTCGCCCGATCTCTGGGAATGTGCCGAGTCCTTGCCGCCGGCATATCCACACGAAGAGATCGCGGGCCTCGGTCGCCTTGCCCCGCTTGGTGCTCTTGAGGTCGTCGACCGTCACGACCAACGTATCGCACGCGGCCAAGAGAACCATGTCGAGTGTCGCGCCGGGGATTCCTCGCGGGCCTCGCCCGTTCCATCCTCGCCCCTTGCGTTCCTTGTCGTGCATGTTGTCCGCGGGCGTCCCGAGAAACAGATGGGCCGGGTTGCAACAGGGGGGATTGTCGCATCTGTGGCAGACCAACATGCCCCGCGGTATTGGACCGTTGGCCTGTTCATACGCGAATCGATGCGTCGCTGTCCGCTTGCCTCGCAGCCACACGTCCCCGTACCCGTGGGTGTTTAGGGTTCCTAACCAGGGCCAGCACTCATCGGCACCCTTGATCTTGACGCCGCGCGCGAATGATTCCGCGTCCGAAAGTTGGTCGTGATGGTTCCGCTTGCCAGATAGGAACAGGTGCTCGATGTTCACGCACCCAGGATTCTCACAGACGCGACCGATGCACTCGCCTTTGGGGATCGGGCCTCTGTGCTTCTCCCACTGCAGACGGTGCGCTGGCTTGCGGCCGTTCGGAGTCTCGACCATGTAGTACCCGCGTTCGTAGAGAATGCCTTTGCCTTCGATGCACGGGGTAAGGGTGTTCATGCCGTCACCGCCTCTCTTGAAAGTTCCTGGAAGAGCTCGGCCCTCATCGCAAACGTCGAGATTGGGTCGCCGCGCATTGATGGCTTGCGGCTGTAGATTCGCTCAAGAACTTCATCTCTCTCCGCTTTGCTGCGCTTCTCAAACCCCCGGATCAATTCGTCGGCCGTCTTGCGCCCTGCTTCCGCGGCGACGGACTTTGCGGCCAGCACGTCGCGAGGAGCGGAAACCTTCGGCGCCGGCGGCTCGTCCTCCCACATTCGATTCGCCAGGAACTTCTCGGCGTTGACGGCGAACCCCCCGGTCCACCGCTCGCACCGTTTCCACTTCGCGAGCCCCGCCATGATCGGCCCGGGGTTTGCCTCCGCCCCCAGCCGGACCCAGGCGTCGCGGATCTCGGTCTTGGCCGAGACGAAGCCGTGGGGGTAGGCGGCGCGGAAAGCCTTGAGGCCGGGCATCCCGCCGGCGGCGTCGGCGCGTTCGTTGACGTAACTGTTCCCCGATGTTGGGGGTGGTACGTATTCCGGGCCGTACGATCGCTCAGGTTGCGTCGCTCCCCCAGACGGCCCAGACGTGCCAACGGGGTTCTGGGATGCGGGAGGCGGGGGCGTGGGG